>Ga0172382_10004297_pt1 | contig 21903 bp, 20 predicted proteins | sample Leawel138RmetaG_FD_122245 | JGI IMG/M metagenome (GOLD analysis project Ga0172382, IMG submission 122245) | Leachate microbial communities from a municipal landfill in Southern Ontario, Canada - Leachate well 138R metaG | ecosystem: Engineered > Solid waste > Landfill > Unclassified | place... | reverse complement strand
GTCCCCGGTTCGAATCCGGGCTCGCGCACCATATGAAACAAAGGCTTGCGAGGTGGTTAACCTGCAAGCCTTTGGTTTTTCCGGGTTTATATTTCCTGCTCCCGTTTAGCGCGCCTTGGCCACCTGCCGCCAGTGGTGCAGCAGGGGTTCGGTGTAGCCGCTGGGTTGTTCCAGTCCCTTGAACACCAGATCCAGTGCTGCCTGGTAGGCAGGCGAGTTGGCGAAGTCGGTGGCCATGGGGCTGTACTCCGGATCACCGGCGTTCTGCTGGTCCACCACCTTGGCCATACGCTCGAAGGTCTCGATCACCTGCTCCTTGCTGACCACACCGTGATGCAGCCAGTTGGCCATGTGCTGGCTGGAGATACGCAGGGTGGCGCGGTCTTCCATCAGGCCGATATTGTTGATATCCGGCACCTTGGAGCAACCCACTCCCTGGTTCACCCAGCGTACGACGTAGCCAAGGATACCCTGGGCGTTATTGTCCAGCTCCTGCTGCTTGTCGCTGTCGCTCCAGTTGGCCTGTTCGGCCAGCGGTGCGGTCAGCAGGCCGTTGAGCAGTGCCTCCTGTTCATCCTGCAGGGAAATGCTTTCCATCTCCTGCTGGACTTGCTGCACATTGACCTGATGGTAGTGCAGGGCGTGCAGTACCGCCGCGGTGGGCGAGGGTACCCAGGCGGTGTTGGCGCCGGCCTTGGGGTGGCCGACCTTCTGCTCGAGCATGGCGGCCATCAGATCCGGCATGGCCCACATGCCCTTGCCGATCTGCGCCTTGCCACGCAGGCCGCAGGTCAGGCCGACCAGTACGTTGTTACGCTCGTAGGCCTGGATCCACTCGGTGGACTTCATGTCGCCCTTGCGCAGTACCGGACCACCCTGCATCACGGTATGCATCTCGTCACCGGTACGGTCGAGGAAGCCGGTGTTGATGAAGGCTACCCGCGCACTGGCGGCGGCGATACAGGCCTTGAGGTTGACCGAGGTGCGCCGCTCCTCGTCCATGATGCCCATCTTCAGGGTGTTCTGTGGCAAGCCGAGCAGTTGCTCGACGCGACCGAACAGCTCGTTGGCGAAGGCCACTTCGTCCGGGCCGTGCATCTTCGGCTTGACGATATACACGCTGCCGGTGCGCGAGTTGCCCTTGCGCTGCAGGTCATGCATGGCGATCAGACTGGTGCAGACCGCATCGAGAATGCCCTCGGGGATTTCACTGCCATCCTCGAGCAGAATCGCCGGGTTGGTCATCAGGTGGCCAACGTTGCGGATGAACAGCAGCGAGCGGCCATGCAGGGTCAGTTCGCCGCCGTCGCCAGTGGTGTACTGGCGGTCCGGGTTGAGCTTGCGGACCATGGCCTTGCCGCCCTTTTCCATATGCTCCACCAGGTCGCCGCGCATCAGGCCCAGCCAGTTGCCGTAGGCCAGCACCTTGTCCTGGGCGTCGACCGCGGCGATGGAATCTTCGCAGTCCATGATGGTGGACACCGCGGCTTCGATCAGCAGGTCCTTGACGCCGGCGGCATCGGTCTTGCCGATCGGGTGGTCGCGGTCGATCTGGATCTCGAAGTGCAGGCCGTTGTGCACGAACAGCAATGCATCCGGGCTGGCCGGGTTGCCCTGGTAGCCAGCGAACAGGTCCGGTGACTGCAGACCGGTCTTGCTACCCGACTGCAGGGTCGCCTGCAGTTGTCCGTCCTGCACGCTGTAGGACTCCACCTGAGTGTGGTCGCCCTGCTGCAGCGGAATGCTCTGGTTGAGGAAGTTGCGGGCGAAGGCGATTACCTTGTCACCACGTACCGGGTTGTAGCCCGGACCACGCTCGGCGCCATCCTCGTCGGAAATGGCATCGGTGCCGTACAGTGCGTCATACAGGCTGCCCCAGCGGGCATTGGCCGCGTTCAGGGCATAGCGGCCATTCATCACCGGCACTACCAGCTGCGGGCCGGCCTGCTGGGTGATCTCGCTGTCGGTATTGGCGGTGCTGATCTGGAAGTCGGCGGGGAGCGGTTTCAGATAGCCGATGGAGGTGAGGAATTCACGGTAGGCGGCCATGTCGCGGACCGGGCCGGGATTGGCCTTGTGCCATTGGTCCAGTTCGGTCTGCAGGCGATCACGTTCGGCCAGCAGTGCGCGGTTCTTCGGCGCCAGGTCGTGGACCAGCTGGCTGAAGCCGGACCAGAACGCGGCAGCATCCACACCGGTGCCCGGCAAGGCATGCTGTTCGATAAACTGGTGCAGGGCGGCATCGATCTGCAGGCCCTCGATATTCACACGTTGAGTCATGACAGTGTTCCTCCTCGGGTTTACAGGATGGCGATGCCGGCCTTGGCGACCTGGGCGTCCTGGTCCGGCTTGACGCCGGAGACACCGATGGCGGCCACTACCTGACCTTCGACCTTCAGCGGTACACCGCCTTCGAGCAGGCCGCTGACTTCGGGGGCGGACAGGAACGCTGTGCGCCCGCCGTTGATCATCGCTTCGAACTCGCTGGTGTCGCGACGGCCCAGGGCTGCGCTGCGTGCCTTCTGTGGGGCGATATAGGAGGCGATGGGGGCACAGCCGTCCATGCGGCGCATGGCCAGGATGTGGCCGCCGTCATCCACCACGGCCACGGTGACTTTCCATTCGTTTTTTTCGGCCTCGGCGAAGGCGGCATCGATCATGCGGTTGGCTTCTTCGAGGGTCAGTACAGGCTTGCTCAGCATCTTGTTGTCTCCAGGTAGTCAATTGAGTGCGTCTTCGACGACTTCGATCCAATGGCGCACGGGTGTTCGGTTGGCTGAACCCAGATGGGTCTGGCAGCCGATGTTGGCGGTGACGATGAGGTCCGGCTTGCCGGCTTCCAGCGCATTCATCTTGTTGTCACGCAGTTGCTTGGCCAGTACCGGCTGGGTAATCGAGTAGCTGCCGGCGGAGCCGCAGCACAGGTGCCCATCGGCGACCGGGGTCAGGCTGAAACCGAGTTGTTTCAGGATCGGTTCCACACGCCCGCCCAGCTTCTGGGCATGCTGCAGGGTGCAGGGGCAGTGGAAGGCCAGGCGCTGGTTGGCCTTGGCCTGTAGCGGCTGGAGATCTTCTTTCTCCAGCAACTCCACCAGGTCCAGCGCCAGTGCGCTGACTTTCTCGGCCTTGTGGGCGTAGGTTGGATCGTCCTTGAGCAGATGGGCGTATTCCTTGACGAACGCGCCGCAGCCGCTGGCGGTCTGGATGATGGCCTCGGCACCATTCTCGATGGCCGGCCACCAGGCGTCGATATTGCGGCGCGCGCGGTCCAGTCCGGCGTCCTGGGCATCGAGGTGGTAGTCCACCGCGCCACAGCAGCCAGCTTCGGCAATGGGCTTGATCGAAATACCGAGACGGTCCAGTACCCGTGCGGCGGCGGCGTTGGTATTGGGCGACAGGCCCCGCTGGGCGCAGCCTTCGAGGATCAGCACATGGCGGGCATGACGTGGCTCGGGACGTGGCTTGGCCGGAGTAGCCTTGGGCGGAATCTTGTCCTTGACTGCGGCCGGCATGAAGGTACGGACCGCCTGGCCGGTCTTGAGCAGGGTGTTGAAAACGCCGGGGTTGGGCACTACGTGGCGCAGCGCCGAGCGCAGCATGCGCTGCTGCAGCGGCCGCTCGATCTGTCCGGCCATGGCTTCACGGCCGATGTCCAGCAGGGTGTGGTATTTGACCCCGGACGGGCAGGTGGTTTCGCAGTTGCGACAGCTCAGGCACTGATCCAGATGAATCTGGGTTTCCCGGGTGGTGGCTTCGCCTTCCAGAAAGGCCTTGATCAGGTAGATGCGGCCACGCGGCCCGTCACGCTCGTCGCCGAGCAGTTGATAGGTCGGGCAGGTGGCGTTGCAGAAGCCGCAGTGTACGCATGAGCGCAGAATGCTTTCCGCCTCTTCGGCGCGCGGCAACTGGCGCGCCTGTTCGGTTAAATTGGTTTGCATGACTTACCTCATTATCTCAAAGCGCGGAATACTGACGGCCAGGGTTGAACAGGCCCTGGGGATCCAACTGCGCCTTGAGCTGGCGGTGATAGCGTTCCAGCAGCGGAGCCAGGGGCTGGAAGGGGCTATCGGTGACATTTGCACTGTAGCAGGTGGCGTGCCCGCCATGACGGATGGCCAGTGCCTGGATTTCCTCGGCGGCGGCATCGCTCTTCAACCAGCGCTGGCTACCAGCCCAGTCCAGCACGCTGGTGCCGGGCAGTTCCAGCTCCGGGGTCAGCGGCGGCAGTGACAGGCGCCACAGGGGGCGTGGATCCTGGAAAAACGCCAGCTGCTGCTCATTGAGTTGCTCCCAGAAATCGGCGTTCAGCTCCTCGCCGCCGATGCGGTCGGCGGCCGAGCGTACCGAACCGATACCCCCTTCCAGGCGCAGGCACAGATGCCCGTCGATATGGCAGGCCGCGGTAATCGGAATCGGCTGCTGGCCCCACTCGGCCAGCTTCAGCAGGGCCTTTTCGACAGGCAGTTGCAGACGCAGATGACGGCTGCATACCGGCTTGGGCAGCACCTTCATGGAGACCTCGGTGAGTACGCCGAGCTGGCCGAAGCTGCCGGCCATCAGTCGGGACAGATCGTACCCGGCGACGTTCTTCATGACTTCGCCGCCAAAGCGCAGCAGCTTGCCGTGACCAGTGATCACCCGAGTGCCGAGGACCAGATCACGCACCGCCCCGGACCAGGGGCGGCGTGGGCCGGACAGACCCGCCGCGATCATGCCGCCAACCGTAGCCTGGCCGTTGAAGGTCGGTGGCTCGCAGGTCAGCGTCTGACCCTGTTCTTCGAGGGCGGCAAAGAGTTCGACCAGCGGCGTACCGCTGCGTACGGTCACCACCAGTTCGGTGGGATCGTAATTGACAATGCCGCTGTGCACACGCGTATCCAGTACCTGGCCGGTGACCGGGCGGCCGAGAAACGCCTTGCTGTTGGCACCCTGGATGGCCAGCGGGGTGTTGCCATGCAGGGCATCGAGTACCTGCTCCTGCAGTTGCTGCTCGCTGACACTGGCGGCGCGTTCGCCGGGGCGAGGGCTGTGGGTGTGGTGTGCAGACATCAGAAGCGCTCCAGTTCGGGGAAAGGCAGCTTTCCGTTATGGATATGCATGGCGCCGAACTCGGCGCAGCGGTTCAGTGTAGGAATGTTCTTGCCCGGGTTGAGCAGTCCATCGGGATCGAATGCCGCCTTGACCGCATGGAAGGTCTGCAACTCCTCGTCATTGAACTGCGAGCACATCTGGTTGATCTTCTCCCGGCCCACGCCATGTTCGCCGGTGATCGAGCCGCCGACCGCCACGCAGAGTTCGAGAATCTTGCCGCCGACCGCTTCGGCACGCTCCAGCTCGCCCTCCTGGTTGGCATCGAACAGGATCAGCGGGTGCATGTTGCCGTCGCCGGCATGGAATACGTTGGCCACGCGCAGGCCGTACTCGGCGGACAGGTCGGCGATGCCCTGCAGCACTTTCGGCAGTTCCCGGCGCGGAATGGTGCCGTCCATGCAGTAATAGTCCGGCGAGATGCGTCCCACCGCGGGGAAGGCGTTTTTGCGCCCGGCCCAGAACAGGGCACGCTCGGCATCGTCCTTGGCCTGGCTGATGGCGGTGGCACCGCTTTTCTCCAGCACTTCGCGAACGCGATCGCATTCGTCGGCCACGTCGGCTTCGACGCCATCGAGCTCGCACAGCAGGATGGCCTCGGCCTCGACCGGGTAGCCGGCGTGGATGAAATCCTCGGCGGCGCGAATGGCCAGGTTGTCCATCATTTCCAGGCCGCCGGGGATGATGCCGGCGGAGATGATGTCACCAACGGCCTTGCCGGCCTTGCCCACGTCATCGAAGCTGGCCATCAGTACCTTGGCCACCTGTGGACGGGGCAGCAGCTTGACGGTGACTTCGACAACGATGCCGAGCATGCCTTCCGAGCCGGTGAACAGTGCCATCAGGTCGAAGCCGGGGCTGTCCAGGGCGTCGGAGCCGAGCGTCATGCGTTCGCCTTCGACGGTGATGATTTCCAGCTTCAGCAGGTTGTGTACGGTCAGGCCGTATTTCAGGCAGTGCACGCCGCCGGCGTTCTCCGCGACATTGCCGCCGATCGAGCAGGCGATCTGCGAGGAGGGGTCGGGCGCGTAGTACAGCTGATAGGGCGCTGCCGCTTCGGAAATAGCCAGGTTGCGCACGCCGGGCTGGACCCGGGCGAAGCGTCCCTCCGGATTGACTTCGAGAATGCTCTTCAGGCGAGCCAGTACCAGCAGCACGCCGCCTTCCAGCGGCAGCGCACCGCCGGACAGACCGGTGCCGGCGCCACGGGCGACCACCGGGACCTTGCGCTGGTGGCAGATCTTCATGAACGTCTCGACCTGCTCGACGGTATCGGGAAGTACCACCAGCATGGGCAGCACGCGGTAGGCCGACAGGCCGTCGCACTCATAGGGTTGGAGGTCTTCGCGTTCGTGCAGCAGCTCCATGTCGGGAAGCTGCTGACGCAATTCCTGGATCAGCGCAGCCCTGTCCACCGCGGGCAGGGGGCCGTCGAGCTTTTCGTCATACAGAAGGTTCATGGCTATCACCTGTTATTGTGTTGATGGTCAATGACCCTTGGTCAATGAACAGCAAAGTGTCTGAATACTGCGGCCTGACTTGATCTTCGTCTAGTGTATTGGTCCCTGGTCCGACCAGTTTATCTTGTACTTCTGTTAATGAAGATCCCTGCGGCTCAGCTGGATACAGGGGTTCCTGAGCCTGTAGTGGATTGTTTGGCGGACTACCTTTAAGCTGGTATGACCAGTTATTGGAGTAAGGAAAAGGTCATGGTCGAAGGTGTGACGCAGCGGCGTCAGGTGGGTGATGTGGTGGCTGACCGCATCGAGAAGCTGATCGCCGACGGGGTCCTGAAAGTGGGCCAGGCATTGCCCTCGGAAAGGCAGCAGTGCGAGAAGCTGGGTATCTCCCGCAGCGCGCTGCGCGAGGGGTTGAAAGTGCTGCGCGGCCGGGGGCTGATCAAGACCGAGCAGGGACGGGGCTCCTATGTGGCGAGTCTGATCGGCAACCGCACGGAAACGCCAATGATGCATCTGTTCAACAGCCATCCCCGGACCCTGTTCGACCTGCTGGAAGTCCGCGCCCTGTTGGAAGGGGAGTCGGCCCGGCTGGCAGCCCTGCGCGGCACCGATGCGGATTTCGTGCTGATCCAGCGGCGCTACGACGAGATGGTCGCAGCCAATGCCTCTGGTGCAGTGAAGGACCCCGAAGCCCTGGCGCATCTGGATCATGCCTTCCATCTGGCAATCTGCGATGCGTCGCATAACCCGGTGCTGGCGCATACCCTGCAATCGCTTACCAGCCTGCTGCTGAGTTCGGTATTCGCCTCGGTGCAGAACCTCTATCACCGTCCGGCACACAAGCGGCAACTGGACCGGCATCATGCGCGCTTGTATCACGCGGTGATGGAGCGCCTGCCGACCCAGGCCAAGCGTGCGGCGATAGATCATATTCACAGTATTCGGGATGATTTGCGGGAGATCGAGAATGAGGAGCAGCGTCTGGAGCGCGCGACCATGCGCCTGGACGGTTGGCAGTAGCTGGAACGGGTCAGGCGGTGCTGCTGCGCCGCCTGACCCGGGGGTTGCTAGCGCCCGGTGGTAGTGAGCCCTGCCTGGCTCAATGGGTCACTGACGCCCAGTACATAGATCGCCAGCATGGCCAGAATGCCAGCAGCAGTCACGTAGTAGAGGGTCGGCAGGATGGTCTTGCGCAGGGTGATACCTTCGCGGCCAAGCAGCCCCACGGTCGCGGATGCCGCAACCACGTTGTGAATGGCAATCATGTTACCTGCGGCGGCGCCCACCGATTGCGCAGCAACCACTAGCGCTCCGGATATCCCCAGCAGCTCCGCGGTATTGAACTGGAACTGTGAGAGCATCAGGTTGGAAGCGGTATTGGAGCCAGCGATAAAGGCGCCTAGTGCGCCAATGGCGGGTGCAAACAGGGGATAGACGCCACCGACCGAGGAAGCGACTGCCTCTGCCATGGCCACGGGCATCGATGGGAGGTCGGACAGGTTGACGCCCGAGTTGATCAGAATGCGGACCATCGGGAAGGTGAATACCAACACGAAGCCGGCACCCACGATTGTGCTCGTGGACTCTCCCAGAGCGCGCTTCATTTCAGTGAAGCTCATGCGGTGCAGGAAGTAGGTCAGGATCACCACCATCACCAGAATGCCGCCGGGCAGATACAGTGGCTCAAGGCTGGCGGACAGGCCGGTTTCGCCCATGATGTCGGTAAAGGGCAGGCTGAGGCTGTTGAGGGCGGCCTTGACAGTGTCATTGGTGCGCGAGAGCACCAGCAGACCGGCCAGCAGCACGTAGGGCAGCCAGGCCATCCAGATCGCCACCGGGCGTTTGCCAGCGACATCGTCCAGTTTCATCTGGATGCTGCCCATCCACTCGGCTGGCCATTCCTTGGGATCAGCAAAGTCCCAGGTTTTCTTTGGAATGAGAAAGCCCGCCTTGGCGGCAGGTACCACTATGGCCAGGCCAACCAGCCCGCCAATCATGGAGGGGAATTCCGGCCCGAGGAAAACACCGGCAAGTACATAGGGAATGGCAAAGGCAAAGGCCGTGAATATCGCAAAGGGCGCGATCTCGAAGCCTTCTTTCCACGAGCGATTCTTGCCGAAGAAGCGTACCAGTACCACGACCATGAACAGTGGCATCAGAATTCCGACAATCCCGTGAATGATGGCAACTTCCGACACGATCAGTTGAAAGAAGCTGGGCCAGTCAGAGCCGACCGTTGCCAGTTGCGCGCCGATGGTAGTCTGGTCAAGCCCTGAGCCCACACCCACAACCATGGGAGTGCCGACTGCCCCGAAGGACACCGGGGTGGATTGCACCATCATACCCACCACGACCGCAGCCACGGCCGGGAAGCCGAGGGCGACCATCAATGGTGCAGCCACCGCGGCGGGGGTACCGAAGCCCGATGCGCCCTCAATGAAACACCCGAACAGCCAGGTGACGATGAGTGCCTGCACCCGCCGGTCCGGACTGATGGATGAAAAGCCCTTGCGAATGGCGAGGATGCCGCCCGAATGCTTGAGGGTATTGAGCAGCAGGATTGCACCGAAGATGATCCACAGGATCGAAGCCGTCAACACCAGCCCCTGAAGGGTGGAGGCGATCACGCGGACTGCAGTCATGTCCCAGGCGAACAGGGCAATGATGACAGTAACCACGAAGACAACGGGCATCGCATATTTTGCCGGCCAGCGGAATCCGACCAGCAGCACCCCCGCCAGCACCAGTGGGAAAAATGCGAGCAAAGACAAAAGTGTTTGGCTCATGTGATATTTCCTTGTTTTTTTTATGACAAATGCGCATTCCAGAGAGTGCGCATATTCTCGACATGCCGATACTGCTGTGGCGGCCTTGAGAGGTCTAGATGTTATCTATGTGGTCCGACCATTTGTTTTGTATGTGTTATGTATATCTGGTAATTAATCCATTTTAAATCATGATGTTATTTCAATAATAATATTTCTGGATGGCGACTTATATAACTGGTCCGACCAGTGCTTCCGGCGGCTGCCAAACGGCTTTTTGCGGCTGACCGCCTGGCTTGCGCTGGCGTGTCAGCAAACTCAGTGTAGTGCATCGATGCCAGCCCTGTGGTGGAGCATCGAGCAGGTCTCGCCGAAAGAGATCTTTGCTGCCAGAATATGGTCTTTGTCATCCTGGGTCGCTCACCATAAGGAACGCTATGGGCACTTCACACAACCATCGCTGGCAGTTCTTCCGCGCCGGCGGCTTCGATCAGGTCCAGTTGGACACTCCTGCCGATCTGGCCGCTCTACGCAGTCTCGATCAGAAGCTCTGGGCCACGCTGGCCTGTCCTACACACAATCTGGAGTTGGACCAGCGCATGCTGGGCTATATCGACAGCAATGGCGATGGACGCATTCGCGCGCCGGAAGTGCTGGATGCGGTGGACTGGACCCTGGCGCGGTTGGCCGACCCGCAGACGCTGTTCCGCGATGAGCCACTGACGCTGACCTCGTTCAGCGAGGGTGAGGAGAGCCATCATCTGGTCGTCGCCGCCCGGCGGCTGCTGCAGATTCTCGGCAGGGAGGAGAGTCAGGGGCTGGATGCTGCCGATACCGATGACCTCAAGGCCCTGTTCCCGCCAGCGGAGCCCAATGGCGATGGCCTGGTGCCGGCGACGCTGACCGAGGATGCCGATCTGCAGGCGGCGATCGCCGACATCATCAGCTGCATGGGGGCCGAAACGGACCGCAGCGGGGAAGCGGCGGTGTCGGAAGCGAGCATCAACGGCTTCTTCGAACAGGCTCAGCAGGTGCAGGCGTGGCAGCAGCAGTCCCTGGAGCATGGCGTACAGTCACTGGGGCCGGACGCCGAAGCGGCGATCTCGGCGATCGGCGCGCTGCGGGAAAAGATCGACGACTACTTCACCCGGGTGGAAATGGTCGCCTTCGATCCGCGGGCGGCCAGCATCATGAATGCTGACGAGGCCGAGCTGGTGCGCCTGTCCGCATTGAATCTGGCCGATTCCCAGGAAGTCGCGGCGCTACCGCTGGCCAGCCTGCAACACGGTGAAGCCCTGCCGCTGGACAAGGGCATAAACCCTGCCTGGCGCGGTGCCATGCGTGCCCTGCGCGAGCACGTGGTCAGGCCGCAACTGGGCGACGTGGATTCCATCACCCGGGAGCAATGGCATGACCTGACCGCCCGCTGCAATGCGTATTTCGCCTGGCAGGCGGCGAAGCCGGCGGTGGATATTCTGCAGACGCTGGACGTCGAGCGGATCGTCTGGCTGGTGGAGCAGGGCATGCAGGCGCGGTTGCTGGACCTGGTGGCCAGGGACCTGGAGGTGGCCGAAGCGGCCGACGGGCTGGTCGAGCTGGACAAGCTTCTGCGTCTGCAGCGTGGGCTGCTGACCCTGCTGCGCAACTTCGTCTCCTTCTATGATTTCTACAGCCGCAAGCACAAGGCGATATTCCAGGCTGGCCGGCTGTTCATTGATGGCCGCAGCTGTGACCTGGTGGTGGAAGTGGCTGATGTGGAGGCGCACAGCCAGGTCGCCGCCAACAGCGACAGCTTTCTGCTGTATTGCGCCTGCACCCGCCGGGGGCAACCGGTCAGGGAGCGCGAGTCGCTGAACATCGTGGCAGCGGTGACCGCCGGTGGCGAGGAGGAACTGCTGGTAGGGCGGAACGGCTTGTTCTACGACCGCGAGGGTAATGACTGGGACGCCACCGTGGTCAAGGTGGTGCAGAACGCGATCAGTGTACGGGAAGCCTTCTGGTCGCCGTATCGCCGCATTTCCCGGCTGGTATCTGATCAGATCCAGAAACTCGCCGCCAGTCGAGACAGCGAGCTGGTCAACAGCAGTGCCGCCCGGGTCGGCAGTGGCCCCGAGGCGGCTGCGGAAGCTGGTGCCGCTTCGAAGACCTTCGATATCGCCAAGTTCGCCGGTATCTTTGCCGCCATCGGCTTGGCGGTAGGAGCCCTGGGGGCGGCGATGGCCGCTATCTTCAGTGGGTTGCTGTCGCTGCAGTGGTGGCAATGGCCGCTGGTGCTCGCCGGTGTGCTATTGGCGATTTCCGGCCCATCGATGCTGATGGCCTGGTTCAAGCTGCGCCGCCGTAACCTGGGGCCGATCCTGGATGCCAACGGCTGGGCGGTGAACACCCAGGCGCGTATCAGTATCGGCTTCGGTACCACCCTGACCCAACTGGCCTGCCTGCCCCAGAACTCGGCGCGCTCGCTGCGTGACCCCTATAGTCGGGAGCGGCGGCTGTGGCCCTGGCTGCTGGCGGTACTGGCGATCGTCAGCCTGGTGTTCTGTGCCCTGTATTTCGGCTGGTTCAGCGGCTTGCAGCCGACACCGCCGGAGTGACCCGGCAGGCAATGGAAAAAGGTAGCGCAATGCTGCCTTTTTCCATTCTGATTGGCGGTCGACATTGCCCCCGTCAGGCTCTGGACTGCTATCCTGTGTAGGCTGGAACGGAAACCGGCACTTGGGTGCTTCAATGCCAGGCATGGCGAATTTTCAGTCTATCGGAGTCTTCATTGCCCAGCACATTCGCCTCCTTCTCCTCGCTTTACACCTCCACCCTGTTGATGCTGCTGGGCAGTGGTCTGCTCAGTACCTACCTCGGTTTGCGCCTGTCCGCTGACAATGTCAGTGAAATCTGGATCGGCATCCTGATGACCGGCTACTACGTCGGCCTGGTGATGGGCGCCTCGGTGGGACATCGTCTGATCGCCCGGGTCGGCCATATCCGTGCCTTCGTCGCCAGCGCCGGGGTGGTGACCGCCTCGGTGCTCGGGCATGCACTGACCTCCAGCGTGGAGGTATGGCTGGCGCTGCGCTGGCTGGTCGGAGTGGCGATGATGTGCCAGTACATGGTGCTGGAGAGTTGGCTCAACGAGCAGGCCGAGTCCCATCAGCGTGGTCGGGTGTTCGCCGGCTATATGCTGGTGACCTTCCTCGGCCTGGGACTGGGGCAACTGGTGTTGACGCTGATGCCGGAGTTGAGCGTCAGCCATATCATCCTGGTGGCCATGTGTTTTGCCCTGTGCCTGGTGCCGGTCGCGGTAACCCGCCGACTGCACCCGGCGCCGTTGCACCCGGCGCCGCTGGAGATCCGCATGTTCGTCCAGAAGATTCCCCAGGCGCTGACCACCATCGGTGTGTCCGGTCTGCTGCTCGGTTCCTTCTACGGCCTGGCACCGGCCTATGCCAATTCGATCGGGCTGGATACCCAGTTCATCGGTGTATTCATGGCGGTGACCATCGGCGCCGGGCTGCTGGCGCAATGGCCGGCTGGCTGGCTGTCCGATCGCCTGGACCGCAGCCGCATGATCCAGGTCAACGCCATCATCCTGACCACGGTATCGCTGCTGATTGCCCTGGTCTCGTTGCCACAGTTCCTGATGTTGCTTACCGGGCTGTTCGGCTTGCTGGCCTTTACCCTGTATCCCCTGGCCGTGGCGCTGGCCAATGACCACGTCGAGCAGGAGCAGCGGGTGTTGCTGTCGGCCATGCTGTTGGTCACCTTCGGCCTGGGTGCCAGTGCCGGCCCGCTGCTGGGTTCGGTGCTGATGAAGTTCGGCGGCGCGGGGATGCTGTATGTGTTCATGGCCTGCAGCAGTCTGCTGCTGGTGATCTTCGTGCGGCCGGAGCGGGTGACCGGCGAGAACCTGGTGGACGAGGCGCCGATCCAGTTCATGCCGGCAGCCGGTAACCTGGCCAGCTCACCACTGGCCGCGGCGATCGACCCGCGGGTGGATGAGCAGGTGGTCATCGAACAGATGCAGGATGAGAACGATATCCAGGAGCAGCCGGTCGATGAGGATGGTGACGAGCATCGGCCGGGCTGACCCTAGAACAAGTCTTCCTTGGCCAGGCGCCGCGCTTCGCGCTGCAGGTAGTGGACGAAGCGGTCAATATGCCGCTGCGCCTGGGGGGCGGGGTGGAGAAAGCGTAACCCGACGTGGGTTTCGTCGCCTGCTTCATGGTATTCGCAGTGGCGTACCTCGATATTGACATCGAAGCGGACCTCCTCGGGCAACAGCAGCCGGCTGTGCTCGTAGCATTCACCCGGCTGCAGGGCCTGCAGCTGGTTGCCGGCCAGGCGCAGCTTGCAGCCGGTGGCGGAGATATCCAGCAGTTCGCCGGCGAATTGCCGCTCATGGCGGGCATGGATCAGTTCCAGATGGGTGTCGATGCTGCGTTGGATGGTCGCGCGATAGGCGCCGCGGCGCTGGTGATAGGTGACCTGGGTCGGTAACTGCACGCTGAAGGCCGGGGCATCCTCCAGCAGCACCTTCAGCGCTGCGCTGCCATGCCAGCGGATGTGCACACCGTCCCGCCAGGCATCGATGCGGAAGCTTTCGCCCTGGGTGAGCCATTTGTCACCGATATGGGGAATCAGTTCATCGATGAGCAGGCGAGTATTGGGGCCGTCTACGCCGACGATATAGCTCTGGAACTGCTGGCTGCGGCCATCGAAGCTGATATTCAGCGGCGTGCGTGCCAACTGCAGATTTTTCAGCAGGGTCTGGATTTCGACGGTGGCGGTGATTTCTCTGGGCGGCTGCGGGCCGGCCTCTTGTTCAAATAGCGTTGACACGTCAGCTTCTCATCGGCAGTTGAATCAACGGAACATCAACGGAGTCCGGCACGGTCTTCACTGCCCACCGTTCAGGCACGGCTTATCGGGCGCTGGGAGGGAGCGCGGCTGGCGTTGCCCTGGCGATCATATACATTCAGGCTGGCTTCGCCCTGATTGCGCAACAGGTCCAGCAAGGTGCCATTGATATGCTGGCTGTGGCGGATCAGTCGGGCGTTACGCAGATTGGCACTCTGGCAGGCTTCGGCCGCGGCCAGGAAGGTGCTGTGATGCGCGCTCAGGCTGGCATCATTCAGGCTGTGGATGAAGTCTTCCAGGCTGCCGCTGTTGGGTCTGCCCAGTTGCTGCAGCTGGGCCGCGATGGCCTGCTCGTCGGCCTGCAGCGAGGCAATCAGCGGCGCCTTGGCCGCGATCAGCGCGTCAAGGGCGGGCATGTCCTGGTCGAGCAGGGCCTGGCGTTCCTGGTCAAGCAGTTCGGCGAACTGCTGGCAATGCTGCGTGGCCCGAGTGAACAGCTCGCTGAGATACTGCATCCGTCATTCTCCGCTGGTGGGGCGCGCCAGCTCCCGGTCAGTGTTCGAGCGCGATCAGCTTGTCGGCAATCCGGCTGCTGTCGGGCTTGTAGCTGCCGTCGGCAATGGCCTGCTTGATCTGCTCGACACGTGCACTGTCCACTTCCGGCAGTTCACGCAGGCGCTCTTCGATTGCCTGCAACTGCTGGGCCTGGTTGCTCAGTTTCACCTGCGAGTTGGCCGTGGCCGGCTGCTTGGCGCTTTGGGTATCGGCAGCCGGGCGGTCAGCCGCCACGTCGCGCTTGCCGGCGGTGGCACCGCTCTGGCTGCTGCGTGCGGCACCGCTGGTGCTGCCTGGGTTGAAGTCGATGACCATGTGTTTGTCCTCAGAGCCTGAATGCTTCGTCAGCATCTGTAACGGCCGATGCAGGAAAAACTTTAGGGGATCTTTGCAAAAACATGACGCCGTGTTTTCTCGCGTCTCCCCGGTAGTGAATCGTGGTGTCACGCACAGTGTGCGCGTTCACCGGAATGCCGGCAAGTATAGCCGATACGAGTGACCACATTACATGGCAACCTCGACCTGCCCGGGGCCGATCACCCGCGCCCTGATCACCCGGTCGGAGCGGGTATTACGCACCCGGATCTGGCTGCCGGTGCTGCCGCTTTCCAGTGCCTCGCCCGGCATGCGCACGGCGACCCGGCTGTTCGCCGCGCTGATCACTACCTTGTCGCCACGCTTGACCGTCTCGTCCTGCTCCAGCTGGTTGGGCGCCAGCACGCTGTCGGCATCCACTGGTCGGCGCACACGCATGCCGACAGCCTGTTCGGCCTGGGTCAGGTAGCCGCCGCTGAGCTGGCCAAGGTTGCGCTCGCGCAGCACCAGGTCGCCGGCACCGATGACCGTATGGCGGGCCAGCGGGCGGGTGGTGACCACCACCTGCTGGAACAGGTCGACGTTGGCGGGCACGAACAGGCGCCATTGTACCTCGCTGTTGCAACTGACGCGCACGGTGACCCGGCCAACCGGTACCTCGGGGCTTTCCAGGTTGGCGCTGATGGCATCGGCCGGGCACAGTGGCAGGCGCAGGCGCGGATCGAGGCGATTGACCCTGATCTCATAGCGCGCATCGTGGGCGCTGCCACCCAGATGCGCCGCAACTTTGTCCTCAAGATACGCGGTGGTGGTGCCGATAAGCTGATCAATGAGCGGATTGGCATGCAGGCCGCCGGAACCCAGCAGGGCAATAGCTGCGATCAGTCTGATGAAAAATGCCTGTAACTGCATATAATCCGAAACCTTAATCAGGGGTGACGCACGTCAAAATGCTGTCGTCTCTCTAGTTCTGATGGGAACAAGCAAGGACCATGCCGCTTGAACCGCATCGCAAGAGGAGCATTTCATGGCTGGCATAATGGACTCGGTGGATCAGCGTACCCAGTTGGTCGGGCAGAACCGGCTCGAACTGCTGCTGTTCCGGCTCGGCGGGCGGCAGCTGTATGGCATCAACGTGTTCAAGGTGAAAGAGGTACTGCAATGCCCGCGCCTGACGCTGCTGCCCAAGCTGAATCCGATGGTGCGCGGCGTCGCGCATATCCGCGGCGGCACCTTGCCAATCATCGACCTGGGGCGGGCGACCGGTGGCCGTGGGCTGGAGGATCTGTCCACCGCCTTCGTCATCATCACTGAGTACAACAACCGGGTGCAGGGGTTTCTGGTGCGGGCCGTGGAGCGCATCGTCAACCTGAACTGGAGCGACGTACATCCGCCGCCACGCGGTACCGGGCGTGATCACTACCTGACGGCGGTGACCCACGTGGACGAACAGATGGTGGAGATCATCGATGTGGAGAAGGTACTCGCCGAGGTCATCGCCGGCGAGGAGCCGGCACCGCAGCGTGCTGCCGATGCCACCACCCTGGCGGCGGCCACCAGCCGCAAGGTGCTGATCGTCGATGACTCCTCGGTGGCACGCAAGCAGATCATCCGTTGCCTGGATGCGCTGGGAGTGGAAGTCATCGCTCTGAACGATGGTCGCCAGGCATTGGACTGGCTCAAGGCGCAGGCCGATGCCGGTGTGCGGCTGGCCGATGACCTGCTGATGATGATCTCGGATATCGAAATGCCCGAGATGGACGGCTACACTCTTACTGCTGAAGTGAGAAATGACCCACGAATGAAGGACTTGCATGTCATGCTGCACACATCGCTCTCGGGCGTGTTCAACCAGGCCATGGTACGCAAGGTCGGCGCGGATGATTTTCTCGCCAAGTTCATTCCCGATGAGTTGGCTGATCGGGTGATCCAACGTCTGCAGGCAGTATGCGAGGGTGGTAATGCTTGAATTCTTTTTCCCCATCTGGAGTCCGGAGCCGAGTGTGTGAGCGCGGCTGATCAGGATTTCAACCTGTTCCGGGATTTTCTCGAACGGACCTGCGGCATCGTGCTGGGGGACAACAAGCAGTACCTGGTCGCCAGCCGGCTCAATCGCCTGCTGGAGCAGCGCGGCATCAACGGCCTGGGCGAGCTGATGCGGCGTATCCAGCAGCAGCCGCATTCCGGTCTGCGCGAGATCGTGGTGGACGCCATGACCACCAATGAAACGCTGTGGTTCCGGGATGTCTACCCCTTCGAGGTGCTGAAGAACCGGCTGATTCCCGAATTCATCAGGAACCAGCCAGGTCAGCGCCTGCGTATCTGGTCGGCAGCCTGCTCCTCGGGTCAGGAACCCTATTCGCTGAGCATGGCCATCGATGAGTTCGAGCGTACCAATCCGGGGCAGCTGCGCGCTGGCGGGCAGATCGTCGCCACGGAAATCTCCAGCAATATGCTGACCGCCGCCAGGTCTGCCCGGTACGACAGCCTGGCGATCGCCCGGGGGCTGTCCCAGGAGCGGTTGACACGCTATTTCGACGAAGCTCCGCCCGGTCAATGGACGGTGAAGATGCCGGTGCGTAGCCGTGTGGAGTTCCGTCAGCTCAATCTGCTCGACAGCTACAGCATTCTCGGCAAGTTCGATATCGTATTCTGCCGCAACGTGCTGATCTATTTTTCGGCGGATGTGAAGAAGGATATCCTGCGGCGCATCCACGCTACCCTCAAGCCCGGAGGCTACCTGATGCTCGGCGCATCCGAGGCGCTGAACGGACTGCCTGAGCTGTACAGCATGGTGCAATGCAACCCGGGGATCATTTACCAGGCTATCTGATAGGGTGTGGCGTGCCGGCTGGCCGGTCGCTGCCCTCGGGTTGTCGAGCGCCTGCTCGACGACCTCTGCAGCTCGAAGGTCGCAGATGCCCGGCAGCCCCGGGCAGTGGCATTGCCGTTTGCCGCCGGGCCTTGCCGTCAGGCGGAAATCCCTTGCCGCTTTCTTCTCCCTGCCTTTTCCAATTCCCTGAAAACAGAGGCTTTCAGCCTGCTGGCACAGCTATTGCTTAGATAACGGCAATAGGACTCTGGCCGTCGTGGCCACAGTGAGGAATGCCATCATGAGTTTGAGTTTCGACCGCGCCCTCGGGCTGCATGAAAAGGCCCTGGCCTTTCGCGCTGACCGTGCCGCGGTGCTGGCCAACAACATCGCCAACGCCGATACGCCCAACTACCAGGCCCGTGACCTGGATTTCGCCAGTGTGCTGGAAGCCCAGCAGAGCGGCGCCGACCAGTCGTTCCAGGCGAGCCGCACCCATGCCCGGCACCTGGCTGCCGAGGGCTTCATCGATCAGGCCGCCGGCCTGCGCTATCGGCTGCCGACCCAGCCGTCGATCGATGGCAACACCGTTGAAGTCCAGGCCGAGCAGGCCCGCTATACGGAAAACGCCATCGACTTCCAGGCCAGCTTCACCTTCCTCAACAGTAAATTCAAGGGTCTGATGACGGCCCTGCGCGGAGACTGAGCATGTCCCTCAACCAGATATTCGACATTGCCGGTTCCGGCATGAACGCGCAGTCACTGCGGCTCAATACCGTGGCCAGCAACATCGCCAATGCCGAAACCGTATCCAGCAGTATCGACCAGACCTACCGCGCCCGGCAGGCGGTGTTCGCCACCGTGTTCAACGAGCAGCAGCAGGGGCTGGGCGGTTCGCTGTTCGCGCCCAATGACAGGGCCGGGCAGGGCGTGGAGGTGCTTGGCGTGGTGGAATCCGACGCCGAGCTGCAGGCGCGCTACGAGCCGGACCATCCCATGGCCAATGAAGAAGGCTACGTGTACTACCCGAACGTGAACGTGGTGGAGGAGATGGCCAACATGATGGCTGCCTCCCGCGCCTATCAGACCAATGTGGAAATCATGAATACCGCCAAGACCATGCTGCAGCGCGTGCTGACGCTGGGTCAGTAAGGGAGTGGGCAGATGAGCAATAACATCAGCGTTGGCAACAGCCTGCTGGATCAGTACCAGGTGGACCAGAGTCGCTTTGCCAAGGGCGATGAGCTGGGCAAGAACGAGTTTCTTCAGTTGCTGGTCGCGCAGTTGAACAACCAGGACCCGCTGTCGCCCCAGGAGAATGGCGAGTTCATTGCCCAGCTGGCGCAGTTCAGTACCGTTGAAGGTATCGAGAAGATGAACAGCACCATGGATTCCATGGTCAGCAGCTTCCAGTCCTCCCAGGCGCTGCAGGCATCGTCGCTGGTAGGTCGTACCGTGATTATCCCAACGGATGAGGCGATGGTGGATACGGATAGCGACTTCACCGGCCAGCTGGCTTTGCCTCATGCCAGTCCCGCGGTGGTGGTCAATGTGTATGACGAGGCCGGCAGCGTGGTCGCCACCATCAATATGGGGGGGCTGGACGCAGGCATCCATGAGTTCGTCTGGGATGGTCAGGATGCCAGCGGCAATCCTTTGCCGTCCGGCAAATACACCTTCGAGGCACAGGCCAGCATCGACGGCGAGACCAAGCAGTTGGCCACGCTGCTACCGGCCAACGTCGATAGCGTCTCCCTTGGTGTGGGCCATGGCGGTGAAATGGTTCTCAACCTGGCCGGGCTGGGCAGTATCGGCCTGTCAGAAGTCTTTTCAATCGGTAAGTAACGTCGTCCGACACGTCACAACAGGAGTTGATCATGTCTTTCAATATTGGTCTCAGTGGTATCCGGGCGGCTTCCTCCGATCTGAATATCACCGGTAACAACATCGCCAACGCCAGCACCGTGGGCTTCAAGAGCTCCCGTGCGGAATTCGCCGATGTCTATGCGGCATCGATCCTCGGCACCGGCAGCAATGCCCAGGGCAGTGGAGTATTGCTGAACAACGTCGCGCAGATCTTCACCCAGGGCAATATCAACTACACCGAGAACAGCCTGGACCTGGCGATCAACGGCAACGGCTTCTTCGTTACCAGCAACAACGGTGCGCTGAGCTATACCCGCGCCGGCTACTTCGGTACCGACCGTCAGGGCTATATCGTCAACAACAACGGCGAGCGCCTGCAGGGCTATGGTGTCAATGCGGTGACCGGCCGGATCAACGAGGGGGTGCCGACCGACCTGCGGGTGGATACCCGGGCGGCGAATCCGAACCGCACCAGCGAGGTCAGCTCCACGTTGAACCTGAATTCCACCGCCGTGCGGCCGGTGGCGGCGCAGAATGTCTATGATTCGACCTTCGCTACCGAGTACAGCGCCTATATCAACGATAACGGCTTGGACCCGGATAACCTCAGTGCAGACGAAGCGGCAGCGGCCAGAGCCCATGCTGAACCCTTGGCCCTGAATGCCTCCCGAGACGCAGCGCGCAGTGGTTTCGATCCGTCGGACTCCTCCACCTACAACAGCTCCACCTCGGTCAACGTCTATGACAGCCTGGGCAATGCCCACGTGATGACCAAGTACTTCGTCAAGACCGATGCCAACAGCTGGGACATGCATATCCTCATCGACGGCCGCAATCTGGATGGGGTGCTGGCTACCGATCCGAACTTCTCCAGTGAACCAGCGGAGCTGACCTTCAATAGCGCCGGCGCACTGATCGGTGGGCAGGTCACCAGTATAGATGACTGGCAGCCACTGGATTCCAATGGCCAGCCGGCTGGCGCCGAGACACAGACGCTGGCCCTGGATCTGACCGGTTCATCCCAGTACGCCTCCAGTTTCGGGGTGACCTCGGTGGTGCAGGACGGCTACACCACCGGCGAACTGGCTGGCCTGGAAATCGATGACCAGGGCATGCTGATCGCCCGCTACACCAACGGCCAGACCAAGACCCAGGGCCAGCTGGTGCTGGCCACCTTCGCCAACCAGCAGGGGCTCAAGCCGCTGGGTGATACCGCCTGGGCCCAGTCCAGTGCGTCTGGCGAGCCGGTGATCGGTGTGCCGGGCAGCGGCACCCAGGGATTGGTGCAGTCGGGCGCGCTGGAGCAGTCCAACGTCGATCTGTCGGAAATGCTGATCAACCTGATCGTGGCCCAGCGCAACTACCAGGCCAACGCCAAGACCATTCAGACCGAAGATGCGGTAACCCAGACCATCATCAACCTGCGCTGATTTGCAGGTTGGGGGTGGGGCTTAGCGCTACCTGCGGGTTGTCGAGCACCCGCTCGACGACGGGGTACCCCCAGGCTCCGCAGGCGTAGCGCGGGGGCGCTACACCCCGAAAACGGCACAATGTCTTCGGGGTGTCGAGCGCCTGCTCGACGACGGGGGTGCCCCCAGGGCCCGCAGGCGTAGCGCGGGGGCGCTACACCCCGAAAGCGGCACAATGTCTTCGGGTTGTCGAGCACCCGCTCGACGACGGGCTACCCCCAGAGTCCGCAGGCGTAGCGCAGGGGCGCTACATCCCGAAAGCGGCACAATGTCTTCGGGTTGTCGAGCACCCGCTCGACGACGGGGTACCCCAGGCTCCGCAGGCGTAGCGCAGGGGCGCTACACCCCGAAAGCGGCACAATGTCTTCGGGTTGTCGAGCACCCGCTCGACGACGGGGTACCCCCAGGGTCCGCAGGCGTAGCGCAGGGGCGCTACACCCCGAAAGCGGCACAATGCCTTCGGGTTGTCGAGCGCTTGCTCGACGATGGGGTGCCCCCCCCGGGGCTCCGCAGGCGTAGCGCAGGGGCGCTGCATCCCGAAAGCGGCACAATGTCTTCGGGTTGTCGAGCACCCGCTCGACGACGGGGTGCCCCCAGGGTCCGCAGGCGTAGCGCGGGGCGCTACATCCCGAAAGCGGCACAATGTCTTCGGGTTGTCGAGCACCCGCTCGACGACGGGGTACCCCCAGGCTCCGCAGGCGTAGCGCAGGGGCGCTATACCC
>Ga0172382_10004294_pt1 | contig 21912 bp, 16 predicted proteins | sample Leawel138RmetaG_FD_122245 | JGI IMG/M metagenome (GOLD analysis project Ga0172382, IMG submission 122245) | Leachate microbial communities from a municipal landfill in Southern Ontario, Canada - Leachate well 138R metaG | ecosystem: Engineered > Solid waste > Landfill > Unclassified | place... | reverse complement strand
CCGAAGCACGCAGCCTCAGCAAAGCCTGCCGCGAGGGCACGATCTCGCCCGATTTCCTGAGCGGCTCAACCTTTACCGTCACCAATATCGGTGCCCTGGGCATCGAGAATTTCACCCCCGTACTCAATACGCCCGAAGTCGGCATCCTCGGTGTCGGCGGTCTGGTGCCGCGGCCGGTGCTCGACCGCGACGGCGAATTTGTCCGCTATGCCCAACATATCGGCCTCAGCCTGACGATCAACCATCAGGTGGTCGATGGCTATCCGGCGGCACAGTTCCTCAAGGCACTGCGCGAAGCGATTGCCGATATTGATCTCTGGATGATGCTCTGAGGCTTGTCAAATGGAACACGATGTCATAATTCTCGGCGGCGGTCCCGCCGGTTATCTGGCGGCGGATCGTCTCGGTCGCCAGGGTCTGAAAGTGCTGCTGGTCGAAAAACAGTTTCTCGGCGGTACCTGTCTCAATGTCGGCTGTGTGCCGACCAAAACCCTGCTCAACGGGGCCAAGCTCTATGCCCACAGTCGCGATGCGGCTGATTACGGCGTCAAGGTCGAGGGGGTCTCCTACGACTGGAGCGCCATGCAGGGCTGGAAGGACGAAGTTGTCGGCAAACTCTGTGCCGGTGTCGCCGCCCTGATGAAGAAGCGCAAGGTGCAGGTGGTCGAGGGCGAAGGTGTCCTGACCGCGCCCAACACCGTGCTGGTGACACCCGCCGGCGGCGGCGCTACCCGGGAGTTCCGCGCCCGTGCCACGCTGGTGGCCACCGGTTCGGTGCCGGCCATGCCGCCGATTCCCGGCCTGCGCGACAATCCGCTGGTGGTCGATTCGACCGGCCTGCTGGCTCTGCCATCGGTGCCGCGCCGTCTCTGCGTGATCGGCGGCGGCGTCATCGGGGTCGAGTTTGCCAGTCTCTTCGCCTCGCTCGGGGTCGAGGTGACGGTCGTCGAAATGCTCGACGAGATTATCCCCTTCATGGATCGCGAACAGACGCCGCTGCTGCGCCGCGCCCTGATGACGGCCGGGATCAAGTTCAACCTCGGCTGCCGGGTCGAACGTATCGAGGGCAGCACGACCTTTTTCAAGACCGCCAAAGGCACCGAGGAAAAGGTTGAGGCCGATCTGGTGCTGATGGCCATCGGCCGCCGTGCGGCGCGTCAGGGCTGGGGTGCCGAAACGATCGGACTCGACTTCGCTCCTCAGGGGATCGTGGTCGATGAACGCATGCGCACCAATCTCCCCGGTGTCTGGGCGGCGGGCGATATCACCGGTCGCAGCATGCTGGCCCACACGGCCTATCGCATGGGCGAAGTCGCCGCGGCCGATATTGCCGCGACCCTCGCCGGCGACCCCGCCGCCAACCGCGACCACATGCGCTACAACGCCATCCCCTGGGTGCTCTACAGCCTGCCCGAAGCGGCCGGTGTCGGCCTGACCGAGGACGAAGCCCGCAAGCGCGGCTACGAAATCCGCAAGGCCAGCGTGCCGGGTGTCCTCTCGGGACGCTTCGTGGCCGAAAACGGTTTCCGCGCCAAGGGCGCCCTCAAGCTCATCGCCGATGCCGCCAGCGACCGCATTCTGGGCGTACACATCGTCGGTCCCTATGCCTCGGAAATAATCTGGGGTGCCGCCGCCCTGATCGAGCAGGAAATGCGCGTCAGCGATCTGCGCGAAATGATTGTGCCACATCCCACCGTCAGCGAACTGATTCGCGAAGCCGCCTGGGAGCTGGCCTGACCCTTCCTTTTCACCATTCCGTGGCAGTGTCCAGACTCTGCCACACCCTTCGTTTTCAGGAGAAATTCAATGCCCAAGTCAATGCACATCGATCCCCGGACTGTCCGCAAGGCTCAGACCCTCAAGATCAAAGACATTCCGGTCAACCAGTACAAGTCCAACTTCAAAAAGGAACTTGCCAAGTACGGCAAAAAGCGCCTGCGCCGCATCTGGTACGACATGGCGACCATCCGCGAGTTCGAGACCATGCTCAACAGCTTCAAAATCCAGGGCAGTTGGCAGGGAATCGAATACAACCACAGAGGACCCGCGCACCTCTCGATCGGTCAGGAAGCGGCGTCCGTCGGTCAGTGTGTCAACCTGACGGTCGAGGACTACATCTTCGGCAGTCACCGCAGTCATGGCGAAATCCTAGCCAAGTGCTATGCCGCCGTGCGCCAGGTGAGCGAGGGTGACCTCGAAAGCATCATGCGCGGTTTTCTGGATGGCGAAACACTCGCGATCGCCGAAAAAGTGGCCTACAAGGATCTGCGTGATCTGGCCGAAAACTTTGTGCTCTACGGCACGCTCGGCGAAATCTTCGCACGCCGCGCCGGTTTCAACCGCGGTCTCGGCGGCTCGATGCACGCCTTCTTCACGCCCTTCGGCTCGATGCCCAACAACGCCATCGTCGGCGGCTCGGCCGACATCGCCACCGGCGCGGCGCTCTTCAAACGCATCAATGCCAAGCCCGGTATCGTCATCGCCAACATCGGCGATGCCTCGATGGGCTGCGGCCCGGTCTGGGAAGCCATGATGCTGGCCTCGATGGATCAGTACCGCAGCCTCTGGCCCGAAGATGCCGGCGGCGCACCACCGATTCTCTTCAACTTCTTCAACAACTTCTACGGCATGGGCGGCCAGACCGACGGCGAAACGATGGCCTACGGCATCCTGGCGCGTGTCGGTGCCGGGATCAACCCCGACAACATGCATGCCGAACGGGTCGATGGCTACAACCCGCTCGCCGTGGCCGACGCCATCGCACGCAAACGCACGATTCTCGAAAATGGCCAGGGCCCCGTCCTGCTCGATACCCTGACTTACCGTGTTTCGGGCCACTCGCCTTCGGATGCTTCGAGCTACCGTACCAATGAGGAAATCAAGGCCTGGCAGGAAGCCGATGCCCTGGTCTCCTACGGTCAGTACCTGATCGACAATGGGCTCGCCAGCGCCGACGACCTCGAAAAGCAGCGCGAGGGAATCCTCAACAAGCTGCAGGCCGTCGTCCGACTGGCGACCGACGAAAAGATTTCGACGCGTGTCAGCGGCGGCTTTATCGAGTCGGTCATGTTCTCGAATGAACAGGTCGAAAAGCACGACGACCGCAAGCCGGCTCTGTTGCAGCCGCTGGCGGAAAATCCGCGTGTCGAGGCGATTGCCAAAAAGATCCGTTACGGCATCGATGCCGATGGCAAGCCGATCTCCAAAAACCGCGCTTTCCAGTACCGCGACGCGCTCTTCGAAGCCATGGCCCACCGCTTCACGATCGATCCCACGATGGCTGCCTGGGGCGAGGAAAACCGCGACTGGGGCGGGGCTTTCGCCGTCTATCGCGGCCTGACCGAGCTGCTGCCCTACCCGCGTCTCTTCAACAGCCCGATCTCCGAGGGCGCCATCGTCGGCTCGGGTGTCGGCTATGCCCTCAGCGGCGGCCGTGCCGTGGTCGAGCTGATGTACTGCGACTTCATGGGTCGCGCCGGCGACGAACTCTTCAACCAGGCCTCCAAGTGGCAGTCGATGTCGGCCGGGCTGCTCAAGATGCCGCTCGTCGTGCGCGTCTCGGTCGGCAACAAGTACGGTGCCCAGCACAGTCAGGACTGGGCGGCGCTGGTCGCCCACATCCCCGGCCTGAAAGCGATGTTCCCGGCCACGCCCTACGATGCCAAGGGCATGCTCAACCGTGCCCTGCGCGGCACCGATCCCGTGATCTTCTTCGAGAGCCAGCTCCTCTACGACATGCCCGAAATGTTTGAGGAGGGTGGGGTACCCGAGGACTACTACGAGATCCCCGAAGGTGAGCCGGTCATCCGCCGCAGCGGCAAGGATCTGACCATCGCCACACTCGGGGCGACACTCTACCGCGCCATCGAAGCCGCCAAGCTGCTCGAACAGCAGTACGGTGTTTCGACCGAGGTCATTGACCTGCGCTACATCAACCCGCTCAACTACGACAAGCTCGTCGCGTCGGTCGCCAAGACCGGCCGCCTGCTGCTCGCCAGCGATGCCGCCGAACGCGGTTCCTTCCTGCACACTGTCGCCTCAAACGTCCAGACGCTGGCCTTCGACCAGCTCGACGCTCCCGTGACGGTGGTCGGCAGCCGCAACTGGATCACCCCGGCGGCAGAAATGGAAAAACTCTACTTCCCGCAGGTGAGCTGGATCGTCGATGCCGTCCACGAGCGCATTCTGCCGCTCAAGGGACACCAGTCCCAGAGCGTCCAGACCCGCCTCGATATCGCCCGCCGCCAGCGTCAGGGTGTCTGATCTTCCGTCCTTCCGGCGCCATTGCGGGCCCTGCCCGCAATGGCCTCAGGATCTGGGGATCTCGTACTTGCGGATCAGGCGCTGCAGGTAGGCGCGTTCGATACCGGCCTCGCGGGCTGATTTCGAGACGTTGTTGTCGTTGCGTTCGAGCAGTTCGGCAATATAGCCTTTCTCGAACTCGGTGATCAGGTCGTTCTTGGCATCCTTGAAGGGACGGTCGGCTGAGACGTTCAACTCGGGCTCGGCCGGCTGACGCCCGATCTGCGAGAAGTGTCCGAGACTCAGGAACGAGGAGAGGTTGATCGGCCGGTGGCTGCTGTAAAAGGCCAGCTCGATCAGGTTGCGCAGTTCACGCACATTGCCCGGCCATTCGTGCCGCTTGAGGATGTCCATCGCAGCGTCGAAATCGGCGATTTCCTCCAGAGCGTCCTTGCCATGCAGGTCGGCGATAAACTGGCGTGCCAGCAGCGGCACATCGTCGCGCCGACGCCGCAGCGGCGGCAGCTCGATCGGCACGACCGAAAGCCGGTAAAACAGGTCTTCGCGGAAACGTCCCTCGTTGACCTCGACATCCATCCGGCGGTTGGTGGCGCAAATAATCCGCACATCGATTTTCTGCACCGTGTTGGTACCGACGCGGCGGATTTCGCGTTTTTCCAGCACGCGCAACAGCTTGGGCTGCAACTCGGGACTGAGGTCGCCGATCTCGTCCAGAAAAACCGTCCCGCCATGGGCATGTTCGAAGGCCCCCGCACGATCCGTCGCCGCGCCGGTAAAAGCACCCTTGGTATGGCCGAAAAGTTCGCTCTCGATCAGGTCGCGAGCCAGCGCCGCACAGTCGATCACCATGAAAGGCTTGTCCTTGCGCGGACTGTGACGGTGGATTTCTTCGGCCAGGATTTCCTTGCCGGTACCCGTCTCGCCGGTGATCATGACCGTCGCTTCGGTGGGAGCATAAGTTTCGGCCAGATGAAAAATCCGCCGCATGGCGATGCTGCGTCCCAGCATACGTCCGAAGTTTTCGCTGCGGCTGAGGGGCAGTTCACGGGCTTCCTGGAGCGGACAGAAGATCAGCCGCGTCTGCCCCAGTTGCAGCTCGGTGCCGGGGTTGAGATAGGCCTGGTTGATACGCACGCCCTGCACAAAAGTGCCGTTGGTGCTGCCGAGATCCTCGATCGAATAGCCCTCTTCATCAATCTTGATTTCGCAATGCCGCTTGGAAATGGCCTTGTCTTCGAGCCGCAGGTCGTTGTTGATGCCGGCCCCGATCGTAAAGACATCCTTGTTGATCAGAAATTCACGCCCCTGCAGCGGACCGCTGATGACCAGCAGCTTGGTTTTGCGCACGCGGATCGTGTCGCCGGTCGCAGGCCCGACAACCAGCGTGTGGGCACGGGTAGTATTGGTGGTCGTATTCACAGTTCACCCTCCAGTGCCGACATCATAACGCATGCGTCCTCTTGTACGCAAGCGACAAAAAAACACCCAATTTTATCGCGACCCTGTAATCGGTCAGGACAGGGGTAATCTGACAATCTCTTTGCCAGATTACAATAACTCGATATTAAATGATGGGGTTCACCTTTTCTGACACACAGTAAATCGGCGCTGGTTTCCGTTGTGCAGAAGTTTTTCAAGCTGGAAACCACAGGATGTGCATCAATTGCTCAGGGATCTGTTTTCCGGAGCACAAAGCTGTCGATGTGCATTTCGTGCAATCCGTCGTAGTGCAGCCGCAGGACGATGGGTGCCAGGTCCGGCAGCTCAAACGCCAGTCCGGACGCTGCGGTGCCAACCGGACCGGTCGCCACCAGCCGGTCGCCGGCGAAGATTTGCAGCGTGCCCACCTGCGCAGCTCCGAACTCTCCCACGATCTCCAAATGCCAGTTCCCCGCCGCCAGGGGCAGGTTGGGTCCGCGCAGGACTTCATCGGCACTGTCGTGCGTCGGCCGGAACAGGACTCCCTCGGGTTCGTCGTCCCGCAGGGTCGTAAAACCGCCGCGGAACAGGTGCGCCGCCGGCAGCACGAGCCGGTCGAGACTCAGGGTATCCTGCCCCCCGGCCAGGATCACATCCGTCACCTCCACCTCGCCAACAGCACTATGCAGCTCCAGCCGCGGCAGACCCCAGCCCCCGGGCAATGGGCCGGGCGCCACCGCCAGCCAGCGGATGGTCTGACCCGCATGTTGCGCCAGCGCGACCTGATTCACGCCGGAGCTGTTACCGGTCTCCTGCTGCAGCGCACGCGCAAAAAACATGCGGCCCTCGAGCGAAACTTCGTCCTCGAAGCGGGCGCTTGCACTGACTGCAACCGCATCGGACTCGACCACCTCGCGCGACACCTTTAAGTGTCCCTCGCCGACCGTACGCACCAGCCAGCGCAAGTCCGGCCAGTCGGCCAGGGGACTGCGCAGGGCGGCGCTGGTGATCACGCAGTCGTTCGAGACAACGGCCGTTGCGGCATCGTAATGCCACCAGCGGGCCGCCGGCAGGAGCGTCGCATCCCCGGCGCCGGATGGCGGGAGGGGGTTCGCCTCGTGCGGAGTTTCGCGCAGGGCGAAGGACCAGGCGCTGCCATCGCGCGCCAGAAAATCGAGCCAGGGCGACTGGTGCAAACGCTGGAGCGTGGCCGCGACGGGGAAGGGGCTGACGACCGTCGGAAACTCCTCCTGCAGTACGACCGCCGTCACACCCATTTCCCGCAGGGCGGCAGCCTGGGCCGCCGTCAGGCGTCCCTGCGTGACGCTCTCGCAGACGCGGTACACCCGTTCGAGATAGTCATCGCGAACCGCCGGCGCATAGCCGTTGAGCATCCTGATGCGCCAGGGCATAATCTGGTACTCGTAGATCGAACTCCAGGCCGAATCGCCCGGCCAGATCGGCAGCACCAGCACATGCGGGCGGCGCCCCTCCGCCTGCGCCCGTCGGGCGACTGCGCCGTAAGCCGCATTGGGTGCCGGCAGGCGACAGACGGCATAGCGGACGATCCTGTGCGTACCGGCCACCGTCGCCAGAGTCAGCAGCAGTACCAGCAGCGGCCCGAAGCGCAGTCGGCGGCGGCGTGGCGCGGTGGCAGAGTCGGGACTCTGCCACAAAGCCCCCAAACCGAGCGCGGCCAGAGGCGCGATCAGGGTCGGCAGCAGCACCATAATCTTGACCGGCTGGCGGATCATGCAATAGGGCGGCAGCACTTTGCGCAGCAGCCGCAGCGGCAAGCCCTCGAAGGGCCCGCGCATGCCCAGCGCCAGCAGCAGGATCAGGACAATACCTCCGCTCAGGAGCAGCGTCACGGCCAGCCGTCTGGCTGGAATAGCGACGGCGGAACCTGGCGCGACATTGGCCGGCGGATCAGCCTCCTCAGCCGCCGGGTCGGCTTTCGGCGGACGTGGGCGGCGCTCCCGCCAGGCCTCGAGAGTCGCCGCCAGGGCGGACAGCAGCAGCAGCAGCGGCAGGGCGATGCCGAGCTGGAAGTGCAGATCCGGGCCATGCAGAATAAAGCCAAAGAGCGAGCGGCGCGAGGGACTGTTGGCTGCGACTTCGAACAGACTGCGGCCGCCGGCCACATCCGTCGCGGCATAGCCGGACTGCAGAAACTTCGCCAGCGGCAGGATGGCGCAACTGGCCAGCACGACCGGCCAGAGGGCACGCAGCAGACGCAGCAGCTGGCGCTTCGTGGGCCAGGCGGGACTGTCCGCACGGGCGACCCAGGCCAGCAGACACCAGGCGGGTATCAGCAGTGCGCCGAAAAAGAAGCTGTGCAGGTCAGAAGTATAGGCACAGCAGAGAGCCAGCGCCGCCAGCACCCCGCCGGCCGGACGTTCATCGCGGATGGCGATATCCAGCCCGAGTGCGATCGCCGGCACCCAGGCCATGCCGAAACCCGAGGGACTGCCGCTGCCGAGGTTGGTCCACTGATAAGGCGCACAGATGGCGGCGAGGGCGGCGGCCAGCGCCGGGACGGAAATGGAGCCGTCTTTCGAACGGCTGGCATAGCGCAGAGCCAGACACCAGAGAAAGAAAAAAGTCGCCAGCAGGGCGGCGAGCTGCGCCAGATTCCAGCCGACGGCATGACCGAGCGTCGGCGAAAAAAGCGCATAAACCAGCGAAAAAGGCAGGTAACCGGGATCAAACTGCCGCCGCGCCGCATCGTCGCCACTGTTGAACTCGTAGAGATTGTGCATCCAGGGCGTGCCGCCCGCCAGCATGTCGCGCAGGAGCCAGAAGTGGTAGAGCAACTGCAGGTGATCGCCCGGCACGAGCGCGCGCGTGACCTGCGACGGCTGCCGGTGGTGAGCCGTGTAGGGCATCGAGTCGGCAAAGTGCCGCGGCAGCGGCCAAGTCAGCAACCCCCAGAGTGCCAGCACGAGCAGGGGGACGATGACGATGCGAAACATGGTAGCAAACAACCTCATGACGTGCCGAAGCATGACATTTCACGCAATACAGGTCAAGATTGGGCTTTACCACTGACGATTGTTCTGGTTAAATGGGCTTTCCATGCGCGCTTTCTGTTGCGCACCAGTCTGGTATTTTATCGATGTCACTCAAGTATCGCCGCGTTCTGCTAAAACTGAGCGGAGAAGTGCTGCTGAACCGTCAAACGGGACAGAGCATAGATCCGGACGTGCTCGCCCAAATGGCGCGCAACATCAGTGCTATTGTCGCAAAGGGCGTATCGGTGGCGGTCGTGCTCGGCGGCGGCAACATTTTCCGCGGCCTGAGCGGCGAACAGAGTGGAGTCGATCGCAGCTCGGGTGATTACATGGGCATGCTGGCGACGGTGATCAACGCCCTCGCGCTGCAGAACGCCCTCGAAGTCCTGGGCATCCCCACGCGCGTGCAGACGGCGATTGCGATGCCGCAGGTTGCCGAGCCCTTCATCCAGCGCAAAGCCATGCGGCACCTCGAAAAGCAGCGCGTCGTGATCTTCGGTGCCGGCACCGGCAACCCCTACTTCAGCACCGACACCGCCGCCGCCCTGCGTGCCAGCGAAATCGGGGCCGACCTGCTGCTCAAGGCGACCAAGGTTGACGGCATCTACACCGCTGATCCCCAAAAAGACCCCGCCGCCAAACGCTACCGCCGCCTGACCTATCAGGATGCCCTGACCCAGTCGCTCAAGGTGATGGATTCGGCCGCCTTCGCCCTCTGCATGGAAAACCGCATCCCGATTGTTGTTTTTGATTTCTTTGCCGCCCAATGCCTCGAACGGGCCGTCGCCGGTGAGCCGGTCGGTACGCTCGTGGCAGATTTTGACCAAGGTTCCGAACTTTACTGAGGAAAGGCTCGACCATGAGTACAACTACCCTGATTAAAGATACTGAAGAAAAGATGGAGCGCAGCATCCAGGTGCTGGAAGAGCAGTTCTCCGGCGTCCGTACCGGCAAGGCTTCGCCGGCGCTGGTCGAGAATGTCCAGGTGCCCTACTACGGTGCGCCGACACGCCTGCGCGACCTGGCCTCGATCTCGACCCCCGAAATGCGCCTGATCGTCATCACGCCCTTCGATCCCTCCGTTCTGAGCGAGATCGTGCGCTCCATCCTCGGTGCCAATATCGGCGTCACCCCGGTCAGCGACGGCCGTGTCGTGCGGGTGCCGGTGCCGGAGCTGAGCGAAGAGCGCCGCAAGGAGATGACCAAGGTCGCCAACCGCATGGCCGAAGAAGCCCGCGTTGCCATCCGCAACGTGCGCCGCGACGCCAACGACAGCGCCAAGGCCCTGCAGAAGGCCTCCGAGATTTCCGAAGACGAGCTCAGTGGAGTGCTCGCCAAAATCCAGAAGGCGACCGATGCCGCCATCAGCCGCATCGACGCCAGCCTCAAGGCCAAGGAAGCCGAAGTAATGGCAGTGTAAGGACACTGCCACAGCATTTGCCAAAGCATCAAACAACCGGAGATTACCATGGCGGACGACAATCAGACCCCGACAACTCCCGAGACAACCGACAGAAAGCCACCGATCGCTGTTCGTCCGGCGGTTCCGTTCAACCCCACGGGAGCACCTGCTGCCGGTAACGAGGCCAGGCCCGCGACCGTCAGGCTGAACCATCCCACAACGCCTGCGACCACGCAGTTCAAGCCTGTCGGCGACGATACCGGCGACATTGCCCCCACGATCCGCATTCGTCCGGTTGTCGTCGGGCAGCCGACCGCAACGGTCACTCCCACAACCGCCGCTCCCAAGCCCGGTGCCGCGCCGCTGCCTCCCGGTCCCAAGCCGCTCAAGCCCGAGCAGGTTGAGGCCGCCAAGGGCAAAACCTCGCGCATCTCGCTCGATGCCGCGCTGGTGGGCGGTGCCGCCGATGGCGGCGGACCGAAGACCATCCGTCTCAAACGGCCGACCGACGCGCCGGTCGGCAAGATCACCTCGCACCTCGGTGGTGCCGCAGCCGCCGCAACGGCCAAGCCGCAGAAGCCCGGTGCCGACCTCGTGCCGCCGATCCCGACCCAGCCGCCCGAGCCGGTGGTCAACCGCTTCACAACCTCCGTCACGATCGACGATGCCGACGCCGCCACCCCGGCGCGCCATACCGCCGCCGTGCCGACCGAGGCGATGGAAGAGGAGCAGCCGAGTCTGACCCGCCGCAAGACGATCCGCGTCAAGCGCCCCGGAGCCCCGGTGATCGTGCGTGCTCCCGGAGCCGCCGCCGCCCATGCCGGTGCCGATGATTCGGCCACCGAGGCTGCACCGGTCGCGGTCGCCCTGCCGGTGACGGTCGAACGCACCAACCCCTTCTTCCCGATCCTGGCGATCATCACGATCTTCATCCTGATCGCGGTCATCGTGGTTCTGATCGCCCCCGACGGTAAACTCTTCGACACGGCCGCCTGGCCGACCAACACGCCGACGCTGAGCCTGCCGGGCATGGCCCCCATTCCGGGACGCGGCTGATCCATGGCGGACAGTGGCGATATATGTCGCGGCGAGCAGTTGCGGCGCGAAAGCGTCGCAGCTCTCGACGAGGTACTGGGGCAGCCCTTCGGGGTGCTGGACGGCGGTTTTGTGCGGGTGGTCGATTACATGGGCTCCGATGCCGCCATCGTCCAGGCGGCAAGGGTCTCCTATGGCAAGGGCACCAAACAGGTTTCGCAGGATCGCGGTCTGATCCGCTACCTGCTGCGCCACCGCCACACGACGCCCTTCGAGATGTGCGAAATCAAGCTCCACGTGCGTGTGCCGATGGATGTCTGGCGCCAGTGGATCCGCCACCGCACGGCCAATGTCAACGAATACTCGACCCGCTACTCACTGGCGATTGAGGAGGCGCACTGCACCGCCGCCGATGCCTGGCGTTCGCAGGGCGAAAGCAACCGCCAGGGCAGCGGGGCGGCTCTGCCCGAGTCGGTCGGAGCCGGATTGAGCGCCGCCGAGGCCGAGCTGCACCGCCAGAGCCGCGCCATCTACGATGCCCGTATCGCACAGGGCGTCGCTCGCGAACAGGCCCGCAAAGACCTGCCGCTCTCGACCTATACCGAAGCTTACTGGAAGATCGACCTCCACAACCTGCTGCACTTCCTCGCCCTGCGCATGGAGGAACATGCCCAGTACGAAATCCGCGCCTACGCCACCACCATCGGACGCGAAATCGTCAGCCGCTGGGTGCCGCTGGCCTGGGAAGCCTTCGAGGACTATCACCTGGAGGCCACTAGCCTCTCGCGCGACGCCCTCGCACTGCTGCGCCTGCTCAACGAAAACAAGCCGGCCGAAGCCCGCGAATATGCCAGTTCGCGCGGACTGGCCACGCGGGACAAAGATGGCAAAACCTGGCGCCTGAGCCGCGAAGCACGCGAGCTGGAAGCGCTGCTGGCGACTATTAATATCGCCTCCCCCTGGAGCTGAAAAGGAGGGCGGCGCATTGCCTTTGTTTGAATATACCGCCCGCACCCGCACCGGCTCACGCGTCGAAGGTCGCGTGGAAGCACCCGACCGCCCCGGTGCCGTCAGCGCCATCGAACGGCTCGGGCATGTACCGCTGCAAGTCAAACAGGTCAATGTCGGCCGTGGCGGCGGCAAGGCCGCAGCACGCTTCCGCCTCTCGCGCCCCGCCCACATGAACCAGCGCGAGGTGGCGCTCTTTACCAACGAACTCTGCGACCTGCTCGAAGCCGGCATGACGCTCGGCAACGCCCTCAACTGTCTCGTCGGCCGGGCCGAAGGCAGCGGCCGCGGCCAGATCATCGCCTCGCTGCGCGATGCCATCGTCGGCGGTGCCACTTTTTCCGATGCACTCCACCAGCACCCGCGCATCTTCACGCCGATCTATGTCAACATGATCCGCTCCGGCGAAGCCAGCGGCGCCCTGCCGGAGGTGCTCCACCGCCTGATCACGCACTTCGAGCGTATCCAGAACCTGCGCCAGCGCATGGTCTCGGCTATGGTCTATCCGGTGATCGTGCTGATCATGGGCTTCGGGGTCGCCATTTTCGCCATCACTTTCATCCTGCCCAAGTTTAAGACCATTTTCGACCAGATGGGTCCCCAGGGGCTGCCCACCATGACCCGCATCCTGCTCGGCATGAGCAACTGGCTGACGCAATACGGTCTTTTGATGCTGATCGTGATGGTGATACTCGGCATCGCGCTCCACCGCCATATCAAGACGCCGACAGGCCGCCGCCGCTGGGATCGTCTCAAACTGCGCACGCCGCTGATTCGCGGCATCGTCGCCAGCAGCATCTACGCCAACTTCGCGCGCACGCTCCAGTCGCTGCTCGAGAATGGCGTGCCGATCCTGAGCGCCCTGCGTATCACCAGCCAGACCGTCAACAACTCCGTCATCAGCGATGAACTCGACAAGGCGCGCGGACGGGTGACCGACGGTACCACGATTTCCGGTCCCCTGGCCGCCGGCGGGGTCTTCCCGCCCATGCTGATCGACCTGATCGCCATCGGCGAACAGACGGGCGACATGCCCTCGGCCCTCGGTCATGTCGCCAAGCGCTACGAAACGGAGCTCGATCAGAATGTCGCCATTTTCACCACGGCCCTCGAACCGATCCTGATCTTTGTCGTGGCGGTCATCATCGGTTTCGTCGCCATCAGTATCATGATGGCTGTACTCAGCATCACGAGCGGCCTGCACGTCCAGTAAAAATCGCACAGCGCCGCCCGGCACAGGCCGCCGGCACTTTCAACCAAGAGAGCAAGTTATGGCATACGTCGAAAAAACATCCACCAGTTATTCTGGTCGTCTGGGCAAATCCGCCAAAGGTATCCTCGCCGGTCTGGTTCTGTTTATCGGCGGCACGATCATGCTCTTCTGGAACGAGGGCAACTTCGTCAAACTGATCCGCGCCGTCAAGGAAGCCCAGGGGGTGGCGATCGCGGTCAGCGATGTCAGCAGCGTCGATCCGGCCTACGAAGGCAAACTGATCCACGCCAGTGCCCGCGCCGAGACTGACGCAACTCTCTCCGATTCCCTTTTCGGCGTCAGCGAAAACGCCATCGCCCTCAGGCGCAAGGTCGAGTACTACCAGTGGAAGGAAGATTCCCGCACGGAAAAGCGTGACAAGCTCGGCGGCGGCCAGGAAGAGACCACCACCTATACCTACAACCGGGAATGGACCGACCGGCCGGTCAATTCGCGCAATTTCAAGGATCCTGAATATCTGGACAGCAACTTTGTCTGGCTCGATATCGGCGACGAACGCCAGTTCGCCTCGGAGGTCGCTTTCGGCGCTTACAAACTGCCCGCGTTTTTTATCGAACAGATCGGCGGTGCCGTTGCGGCCGATGTCAATCCGCCGGCAGACCAGATCGATGCCTGGAGTGCCGCCATCCGCCAGCACCCGCGCTGTCCCAAAATCGAGCCCGTCGCGGCTGCCGCTGCGCCCGCCGCTACGCCTGTCGCGGCCGTGACCGCGCCTGAGGCCGACGCTACCGCGGCTGCCGATGCTGAAGCAGACTCTGCCACGCCAGCGGAGGCTCCTGCCACACCGGAGCCGACCGCCAGCGCGGCCGCCGTCGCCGCCAATCCCGCGGCGCTGGTACATGTCAGCGGCGGCACGGTCTATTTCGGCCAGACTCCCGCCAGGCCCGACATCGGCGATCTGCGCGTTTCTTTCACCCGCGTTCTGCCGCACGATGTTTCGCTGCTCGCTCGGGTCAACGGCCAGACCTTCGGCCGCTTTGTCGCCCAGAATGGCAAAACCATTTCCCGGCTGGAAGACGGCATCGTCTCGTCCGATGAAATGTTCGCCCACGAACAGCACGAGAACAAGATGCAGACCTGGTTCCTGCGCCTGATCGGTGTGCTGCTGGTCTGTGCCGGCCTGCGGGCGATTCTCGGACTTTTCGAAGCCCTCGCCAAGGTCATCCCGTTCCTGGGGACGATCGTCGGCACCGGTATCAATTTCGTCAGCGCCGTCTTCGGCATCGCCTGGTCGCTCTTCTGGATCGCCATCGCCTGGCTGCGCTATCGTCCGCTGGTCGGGCTTCCCCTGCTGGTTCTGGCTGTCGGCTGCATCTATCTGGTCAAGACGCGCAGCCGCCAGGCGGCACTCGCGACCGACGAAGGCGACACCGCCAACTGACTTTTTTCCCGGGCACAGATTTTTCTGGCTCGTCACTTATTGACAACTGGAGTATTCCGCTATGTTTTCGGCCACTTGGAGCGACACCAACAGTCCGCTCAATCCCGTCTCGGCCATGGACTATCTGCCACGCGAACAGTTGCGGACCCTGCAACTGCACCGCCTCAAATCGCTGGTCGAACACACCTATGCCAACGTCGAGCTTTTCCGCCGACGCATGGATGAGCGGGGGCTGCGCCCTGCGCATATCCAGCGGCTCGAGGATATCGCCCTGCTCCCCTTCACGATCAAGGCCGACCTGCGCGACACCTATCCCTTCGGCCTCTTCGCCAGACCGCTCAAGGATCTCGTGCGCTTCCACGCCTCCTCCGGCACGACCGGCAAGCCGATCGTCGTGGCCTATACGCGCAACGACATTAATGTCTGGCGCGACGGGGTCATGCGCAGTCTGGCCGCCAGCGGCTGCATCGCGGGCGACATCGTGCAGAACGCCTACGGCTACGGCCTCTTCACCGGCGGTCTGGGTCTGCACTACGGTGCCGAGAGTATCGGCGCGATCGTCGTTCCGGTTTCGGGCGGCAATTCCGAGCGCCAGATCATGTTCATGCGCGACTTCGGCTCGACCGTCGTCTGCTGCACCCCGAGCTACTTCCTGCACCTGATCGAGACCGCCCGCCAACTGGGCATCGACATGCGCGAACTGCCCCTGCGCATCGGCATCTTCGGGGCCGAGCCCTGGACCGACGAGATGCGCCGCCGCATCGAGGCGGAGGCCGGTATCACCGCCTACGATATCTACGGACTCTCCGAAATCTGCGGCCCCGGCGTGGCCAACGAATGCCAGTGCCAGAACGGCCTGCATGTTTTCGAGGATCATTTCTATCCCGAAATCATCGATCCCGAGACGCTCGAACCGCTGCCCGACGGCACCGAGGGCGAGCTGGTCTTCACGACCCTCACCAAAGAGGCCATGCCCATCATCCGCTACCGCACGCGCGACCTCTCCTGCATCGAGGCCGAGCCCTGCCCCTGCGGCCGCACAATCCGCCGCATCCGCCGCATCAGTGCCCGCAGCGACGATATGCTCATCATCCGCGGTGTCAATGTCTTCCCGACGCAGATCGAGGCCGCCCTGCTCGCGATCGATGAGACTCTGCCGCATTACGGTATCATCCTCACCCGCACCGGCGGTCTCGACCAGCTCGAAATCCAGGTCGAGGTGACCAAACAGCACTTCAGCGACGAGGTGCGTTCGCTCGAAACCCTGCGCCAGCGGATCGGCGAAGCCATCTTCCGGATCATCAATATCCGCGCCAGAGTCACCCTCGTCGAGCCCAACACCATCCCGCGCAGCGAGGGCAAGGCCCGCCGCGTCCGCGACCTGCGCCAGCAATGAAAACAATCGCAACCCAGGGAGAAAATGCCATGAAAATCAACCAGATCGCCGTTTTTCTGCAGAACAAACCCGGTCATCTCAGCGGTATCTGCCGCACCCTCTGCGACCAGGGGATCAACATCGTCACCCTCTCCCTGGCCGATACGCAGCAGTTCGGTATCCTGCGCCTGATCGTCAAGGACTGGGAACGTGCCGCCCGCTCACTCGAGGCGGCCGGCTACCTCGTCCAGATCCGCGAAGTCGTCGCCACCGAGGTCGATGATCGCCCCGGCGGCATGGCCGAGGTGCTCGATATTGTCAGCGCCGCCGGTGTCAATATCGAATATGTCTATGCCTTCACTTTCCAGAAACACAACCGCGCTGTCCTGGTTTTCCGGTTTGACAACGCCGACAAGGCCATCGAAGCCATCCAGGCCGCCGGCCGCAATGTGCTGACTCCGGTAGACCTTTTTACAGAAGAATGAACTCTACCAATATCGCCAAACCTCTCGTCGAAAACGCCGTCTGGCAGCCGGAAGAGCTGCTGGAACGTCCCGCCCTCGAAATACTGCAAACTCAACGCCTGCGGGCGCTGGTTGAGCGCCTCGGCAAACGGGTGCCCTTCTATCGCGATGCCTTTGCCCGACTCGGCATCTCGGCCGACGACATCCGCTCGATCGACGACATTCGCCGTCTGCCCTTTACCACCAAGAGTGACCTGCGCGAAAATTATCCGCTCGGTTTCATGGCGGTGCCGCGCGAGGATGTCGTCCGCTTTCACGGTTCTTCCGGCACGACCGGACGCCCGACTTTTGTGGGCTATACCCGCGCCGATCTCGACCTCTGGGCCAACCTCTGCGCCCGCTTTCTCTATGCCGGCGGTCTGCGCAAATGGCACACGGCTCAGGTCTCGTTCGGCTATGGTCTCTTCACCGGCGGTTTCGGCCTCCACCAGGGGATCGAACGCATCGGCGCCTCGGTCGTTCCGGCCTCGAGCGGCAATACCGCCCGCCAGCTCATCCTACTGCAGGATCTGGCCGTCGAGTACCTCATCTGTACCCCCAGCTATGCCCTGCACCTGATCGAGGGTATCCATAGCGGCACGCTCGACCGCAACAGTCTGAGTCTTAAAGGCATGTTTCTCGGCTCCGAACCCTGGACCGAGGACATGCGCCAGCGCATCGAGAACGACCTCGGGGTCTATGTCGAAAACAACTACGGCCTGAGCGAGGTCATGGGTCCCGGTGTCAGCGGCGAATGTGCCTACCGCACCGGCATGCATGTGCAGGAAGATCACTTTATCGTCGAATGTATCGATCCCGAGACGCTCGAACCGGTCGCCGACGGCGAGGAGGGCGAGCTGGTCTTCACCTCGCTCTCGCGCGAAGCCTTCCCGCTGATCCGCTACCGCACACGCGATATCGCCAGCCTGACGCGCAAACCCTGTCCCTGCGGACGCCACACCGCCCGCATGGGTCGTATCGCCGGACGCAGCGACGACATGCTGATCATCCGCGGGGTCAATGTCTTCCCCTCCCAGATCGAGGAGGCTCTTCTGCGTGTCAAGGCCACCGCCCCGCACTACATGATCGAGGTTGACCGCCCGCGCACACTCGACGAAGTGACCGTCCGCGTCGAACTGCAGCCCGCGATGTTTTCCGATTCAATGGCCGAGCTGAGCCGCATCCGCGACCAGATTTCCGCCAGTATCCACAGTGTCACCGGACTCAACATGAAGGTCGAACTCGTCCCGCCCAACACGCTGACGCGCTTCGAGGGCAAGTCCAAACGCGTCACCGACCACCGCATCCTCCAGCAGGGCTGAGGTGCGGTTCCAGGGAAAACTGGTCAGTCCTGCTGTGGTGCCTGCACCCCGGCGGCGGCCTTGACCAGGGCCGGCAGTTGACTGTTGGCCGGGCCGGACGGCATTCCGGGCAGAGCCTGTTCGAGCAGTTGCTCCAATGCTTCCGCCGTGACTGTGGCACTGTCCGGACTCTGCCACCGCTGGTCGGCCAGGGCCGCCACGAGCGCCGTCAGCCGCAGCGACGGGCTGGCGGTCGTGAGGTCGCTGGCAATATCGGCAATTTTCAGACTCTGCAGCACTTCATCGCCGGCGACAACCGTCAGCAGGCTGGCCTCCGTCATGTCCTGCTGCAATTCGGTGAGCGGCCGGACAAGCTCGATCTCGTAGATGGCACCGGCCGTCACGGCGGTCGGCAGTTGGGCGGAGGCGGTCGCCGGTGCGGCTGATCCGCAGGCGCGTATTCCGGCCACCAGCGCCGGATTCCAGTCGGCTGCAAGGTGGTAGAGTGGGGACTCTGCCACCAGCGGCGCCTGCGGCGGCAGGCTGGCCGCTGCCGGAACGGGCAGGCCGATTCTGACCAGCAAGCGCCCGGCGGCGAGTGGTGCCGGGCCGGCCTCGAGATGGAGCCGGAGATTGGCGCCGACGGTAGCCGCCGCATCGCCGTAATTGAAACTTGAGATGAAAGCCGCCGCACCTGAAAACCGTTCCTTCCTGGCAGGGGCTTCAGACCGTTGTGCATCGCGGTGTCTCGAAACAGGCAGGGCAGATGCCGACTCGGGTTCGGCGACAGCGGCGGCGGGAGGCATGGCGCGACGAGCGAATCCGATTGATTCTTCACTCTTTTCGGCCACGGCTTCGCTTGTTGATTCGGAAAGAAATGCAGACTGCCTCCCGGCGGCGGCCGGGGCGCGCGGTGCGGCGGCCACGAGCGGGGCTCCCATTTGGGGCGGGGGGACTCCGGCGGCCGCTCTGCCGCCGAATGTCATGTCGCTGGCCAGCGGTTCGGCGGGTGCCGCATTCTTGCGTTCGGCCAACCTGTCGGCCGCGACCATCGGCTCGTCCGCCACTGTTTCCCCGGCCACAAAGATCATGTCGGCTGCCACAGCCGGGGCGATTTCCGACCCGCTGGCAGTCGCATCCGGAGCCGCATCGGACTTTGCCACGACTGGCTCAGGGGTCGGCCGGCGCGAAAGAAAATCGCGCGCATCCGGCACCAGTATCAGGACTAGTGCCAGAGTCGCCGCCAGTGCCGCCAGCGAGGGCAGCCAGTAGCGACGAGTGCGTTGCGACGGCCGGACTGTCGTGCCCGGCTCGCCCGTCAGCAGGGTTTCGAGGGCGGCCAGCCGTGCCGGATCGAGGGCAGCGGGGATGTCCGCCTCATCCGCCAGAGCGGCCTGCAGATTTTGCAGCAACGGTGCCAGGGCATCCGCCTCGGCCCGGCAGGCCGGACAGCTTGCGAGGTGCTCTTCGAGCGCAGCCGCGGCATCCGGCGGCAGGTCGCCCAGCAGCCAGGGGGTAATGAGATGGTTTTGCGGACAGGTTTTCATGATTCGGCTCTCCGCTGCACCTGCTGCGAAAGTTTTTTGACCGCCGTATGCAGCAGTGCCCCGACCGTGCCGCGCGGACGTCCGACGACGGTCGCAATCTCCTCGTAGCTCAGGCCCTCCTGCAAACGCAGCAGAATCACCTGCCGCTCGGCCGGTTTAAGGCAGTGCAGCGCGGCCAGAACCTGCGCCTGCTGTTCGCGGGAGGCCGCCGCTTCGGCATCGGCATGCTGCAAATCCGCAACGGCCTCGGTACTGTTCTGGTGCAGTGCACGGCGGCGCTCTTCGCGCCGCACCAGGTCAACGGCCTCGTTGTGGGCCACTCTGTAAAGCCAGGGTTTCAAGGATTCTTCGACCTCCCCGCGCGGCTGCCATTGTCGGCAGAGTTTGACAAATACGTTCTGCACAACATCCTGCGCCAGCGTTGCATTGTGCAACAGACGGGCGACATAACGCAGCAGGGGCTGCTGATAGTCGCGGATGGCGGCTTCGATACGCCGTCGTCGCGCCGCCGCCGGAGTTTCCGCCCCGGGCTGAGCTGGATGATTGTACATGTCCCGATCTGATCGATTCATGACTGATACGTTCGTCGAGGAGGAATTATTGCGTTTGAGGCAATTTTTTCTGTTCCGCTGCGCGCCGGGCAGGCAGGCGGGAGGGCAGAAAGGCGGCCAGAATCATCACACTGCCGGCCAGCAAGCCGAGCAGGTTGGCCCGTTCGCCGAAGAAGAGCAGCGAGATGGCAACCGCCAGCGGAATCTTGAGGTTGTTGGCAACGGCCAGCACCAGCGGCTGGACGCGTCGGGCGCCGGTATTCCAGAGGAAAAAACCCACGCCGGAAGCCACGATGCCCAGGTAGAGCAGGGCCGTAATCTGGGGATCGCTGACGGCGGCCGGTTTCTGACTGGCGGCGAGGGGCAGCATGATGGCAAAGCCACCCAGGTAGAGCCAGAACATGACATCGCGGTCGCGCAGACGTTCGCCGGACTTGAAACAGGCACGGTAGCCGAGCTGACCGGCGGCAAAACAGAGGTTGGAAAGCTGCACCAGCAGCACACCCACCCAGGCCATGTTGCCGGGCGTGCCCTGCCACTTGATCGCGCAGGCTCCCACCACTGCCAGCAGAGCCGCGAGGTGGTTGACTCCGTAGAAACGGCGTTCCATCAGGTCGTTCAGCACAGTGACAAAGAGGGGTGTGGTCACGGTGAAGAGGACGACCTCATAAGATTGCAGATAGCGGAAGCTGGCCATGTAGGCCCAGTACATGAGGCCGAATTGCAGCGCTCCGACCGCCAGCAGCGAGACCACCTGCCGGTAGCCTGTGCGGCGCACAAAGGGCGCAAAGGTGATGCCCGCCACTGCCAGACGGACAGCCGAAGTCCAGGCAGAAGGCAGGTCGCTCAGGATTTGTCCGATAATGCCGAAGGAAAAACCCCAGATCAGAGAAGCGGCGAGTAGAAACCACATGGAATCTCATGCTATCGCATATACTTTACCGACGCGACAAAAAAACAAAAAACTGCGAAAGGTAACGCTCTCGCATCACTTCTCATATTCTTGCAGCAGTTTTTCGGCATTCTGCAGACTGCCCCGCAGGCGTCGCGCCGAGCGCCCCTGGCGCAGATCGTCAAAAAACACCGCATAAGCCGCTGTCACCTGCTGAAAATCCGCCGCCCGCCCGCCGCCCAGGCGCTGCATCTGTGCCATCTTAAGCGTCGCCGCGACCGACATCCAGCGCTCCTTGCGCAGCTCAATCTGTTGCGTCGGCTCCAGCGCCTGGCGCTCGGCAAACCGGTCGAGCGGCACACCCGCCGAGCCGGGCCACATCACGAGTTGACTCCGCAAACGCCGCACCAGCTCCGGGTGCGTCTGGCCGGGTGTCAGCACCGACCAGCGCCGCTCCAGCAACCAGTTGTCCCACTCGCGATCCAAATCCGCCAGCTCTGTCCCGACGCCCCTCACCGCCTCGGCCAGCGCCGCCTCCCAGGAACTCCCTGCGGCCAACCGCTCCTTCAGAGTGCCGTAACGCTGGTAACGCTCCGGCCAGTCGAGAAACCACGCCACCAACTGTGCCGCCAGCGCCCTGTCGGTCGCCGCATAGGGCGAAAACTCCGCCGCCAGCACTTCCAGGCAGGGCAGGCGGGCGTGCGACCACTTGTCCAGCACCGCCTCGGCATCATCCTGCCGCCTTCCCCGCTCGGGCAGGCGCGCCACCCCCGCCGTAAACCATCCCGGCAATGGCTCGTCCCGTCGCCACTCTTCCGCCGCCTCTTTCACCAGCCCTTCCGGTCGCCAACCCTCCGCGACTACATCCGCCGTCAGCAGAGCCGTATAATATTTGCGCAGGGTTTCGCGCCAATCGAAACCTTCGCCGGAGTCATGCAGCGCGAGATG
>Ga0172382_10004293_pt1 | contig 21913 bp, 18 predicted proteins | sample Leawel138RmetaG_FD_122245 | JGI IMG/M metagenome (GOLD analysis project Ga0172382, IMG submission 122245) | Leachate microbial communities from a municipal landfill in Southern Ontario, Canada - Leachate well 138R metaG | ecosystem: Engineered > Solid waste > Landfill > Unclassified | place... | reverse complement strand
CAAGTTGGAGCATCTGAATTAAAACAAATAAAAATGCCACCGCTTAAAGATATTGAGTTAATTGGAAATAAAGTTAAGCAATTGCAAAGTCACAATAGAAAAGAGATTGATAAAATAATTAATGAAGTACTTTTAGAAAAAGTTTATGTCAAAAATACAAGATGCTCAAACAATTTTAAAAGAGTTGGGGTTGCCTGATGCTCAACAAAATGAAATATCTGGATATACACTTTTAGCACTGTGTAACCTCAAAGAAAAGGATAAATGGTCAAAAGCTATTAAGCAAAGTCACGGAGTATCAAAAGGGATTATGTCATTTATCTCTGAAAATTTCGAAAAGGAGTATGCTCCAAATACCCGTGAAACATTCAGAAGACAAGTACTTCATCAATTTGTACAGGCTGGAATTGCCAATTATAATCCTGATATTCCTGAATTACCAGTAAATAGTCCAAGAGCACATTATGCAATTTCTGAAATAGCTTTAGAAACCATCAAGGCATACAAAACAAGAGGTTGGAATAAGGCAAAAGAAAATTTCATAGCCCGGGTCGGCAAGCTAAAGGAAAAATATAGCAAAGACCGAGAGATGTCACGCGTCCCTCTGAAACTTGCAAATGGCAAAGTATTGTTGTTGTCTCCAGGTAAACACAATGAAGTTCAAGCGGCAATAGTTGAAGAGTTTGCATCAAGATTTGCTCAAGGTTCAATGTTGCTTTATGTTGGTGATACTGAAAAAAAGAATTTACACATTGAAAAAGAAATGCTTGAAAGAATCGGTATTCCAATTACTGAACACAGTAAATTACCAGATGTGGTAATTTATGACGAAAAGAAAAATTGGTTGTATTTGATTGAAGCTGTTACTTCACATGGTCCGATGTCACCAAAACGGATTGCTGAACTTGAAGAATTTCTCAAAGATTGCAAAGCTGGAAAAATTTTTGTTTCTGCATTCCCTAACTTTTCGGAATTCAAGAAACACACAAATGAGATTGCGTGGGATACCGAAGTTTGGATTATGGATTTCCCTGAACACATGATACATTTTAACGGGGATAGATTTTTAGGACCGAGATAATATGCCAGCCTTTCGTGAGCATACATATTGCCAGGTAGCTCAAGAAAGCCATCGCACTTGTCAAAACTTGTCAAAGAGTATGGCTGCCTCAACGAATGGACATACCATTGGAGGGTATTGGTTGTTTTATGTTTGCTCGGCCTTTTTAATTGCGCACGGATTGTCTGGGTTAATAATACTGAAAGATAAATAACGACACTGGAACGCAACTAGTGTATATGGCAGATAGTGCTAAATATGAGGTTATTAGCAGTAAATGAAATGTCTCGAAATGCCAAACGCACCCTTTTAAAACCTTAAAAAAACATTGAACTTTTGCTTTTAGGGCTCGTCAGGAAATTTTTCCGGCTTGCTATATGCCGGGTTATTCAGGAAATTTTCGTCATGCAAGCTGGCAATAAAAGCTTTTAAATCAGCTTTTTCATTGGGCGTAAGCTGCACGCCTCCGCGTAAAAGGTGGTGCATAAGCGGATCAACCTGTTCAGAAATCTGCAAGTGATGCGAATAAAAATCAATAACCTCATCCAGGGTTTCAAACCTGCCGTCGTGCATATAAGGCCCGCTCAGGCTGATGTTTCGTAAAGTGGGTGCTTTGTAAGCACCTTTGTCCATGACATCGCCCGTGACGGCAAAACGATCCGCGAAATCATCGAAAATGGTATCTTTCCCGTTGTTATAAAATAGGTGTGTCGTAAACAAAGGATTGCCAAAGCCGCCGTGACAATGAAAGCAATCAGCTCCTTCTTCGGTGGTGAAAAGTATAAAACCGTTTAGCTCACTTTGCGAAAGCTGCTCTTCTCCCCGCAGATAGCGATCAATTTTTGCCTCTGCCGAAACAAAAGTACGTACGAACTGTGCAATCGCTTTTTCAATATTATTGAAAGTAATCTTCTGACTGCCAAAGGCTTTGTAAAATAATTCAGGATAGCCATCAAGGCTTTGAAACAAGGCTTTTACCTGATTGGTATCTCCATCGATCTCATCGGAAGCCATTACCGCTATGCGAACAAAGTCTTCAATAGTTCTGTAGTTAGGATTGTCGTTATTTTTGTAAATACCTCCATTCCAACCATATCCGCTGTTATTCCAGACCAGGTTGATAAGCGGTAAAACCACATGATGTGTTTGTTGTCCACTCAATCCATGCACAAAACCGCCTTCAAAAACCGGATGATCGATGCCCGGCTCAAAGTTATTTTTCTGGATATGGCAAGTGCTGCAACTCATCAGCGAATCGGGATGGGTGCGCCCGCTCAACCGGCCATCATAAAACAGGAACCTGCCCAGCGCGACGCCCTCTTCGGTCATTGGATTATCATCAGGAATATTTAATTTAGTAGGAAATGCATACGGAATATCAATTTCATAAGGCGTTGGCTTATAGCCGGGTTCATCGGGAATAGCTGGCTTATCATTGTTGCAGGCCGTCAGAAACAATAAAATTGTAAGTCCCAAAAGTGCTTTTATAATTAAGGAATTAGCTGACATAATTATTTTTCTGATCTTAAACTGAATACATCCACGCCATTGCGACAGGCGATATCCATGGCTTCCTGTTGCTGCATAATAGCACCACCCCACACATCGTGATCATAAACTTTATAGCCGTAAAACCATTTCTCGATGGTCATTATTAGATCAATTTCGGTAGGTTCATCTGCTTTTATGGTGAAATTTAAGGGGAGTTCTAAGCTGAAGTTGTTGTGAATAAAAGCTGTGACAGGATTTAGTTTTTGTGGAGGCAGGTAGCCTTCGCAATGCTGATAATGGCTGCGGTCGCCAAATTCAAACAATTCATTGCCTGATTTTCCACCTTCATTATATTCCTGGCCAATGCCAAGATGGAAATTGAAAGGTTCAATGGCACCAGTCTCGTTTATCCATTTTCCATTGAGTTTCATATAGTGATAGCCTCCGCCGAGATATTCAGGCCAAAACATAAACGACTCAGGTGGATTTACAAAACGGTGTGATTTGTTGGCTTCTTTGGCTAGCCCGAAAGTAAAACGGAGGCCGCTATAATTGCCGGAAGGAATCGGATAGCTCGAATTGATAGTGTGGGTTTCTTCTATATCTGTGTCGATATAAAATATGTTTTCATCTACATTTTGTGTTATTCCCAAGGCTTCTCCATCTTCTTTAATTAATTGAATGTCAGATATAAACCACTGAATTTCAGTTACCATATAGCGGTTTCCTGCTGCATTGGTATAGATAAGGGCATCGGTTTTTAGTGCTTCACCTTCAACTTCGTGTTTCACCTTCAAGCTGAAGTCGCCAAAAGCAGCGGCCTCTTCCGTTTTTTTACAGCCGGGAATCACCAGCATTGAGAGGATGACGCCAATCCAGAATATATTTTTCATCGCTTTGAGATTTGGTTTGATACAGTTTCAGCAAAAACTAGGCCTACAAAGATACGGTTTAAAGCATAATTTGTAAAGCTTAGCGGGCTATTTAGAAGGCAATCCAGATAGTGTTAAGTGGTTTGTTTGCACATTGCCCATGCTGATACGGGGTTTTAACTTGGTGAAGAATGATTACTTTTGCAGCAAAAATTAATACGATGGAAAAGTACAAGGCTGGGGATAAGGTGAAGTTTTTGAATGAAATGGGCGGTGGAGTTGTGGTACGGAATATCGACAGCCGTCTCGTATTGGTTGCTATTGATGATGGTTTTGAGATTCCGGTGATGATAAGTGATTTGGTGGCAGTTCCTGTTGCCGAATCCACGCGCAAAAATAAAGCCATGGATATTGCCCGCCAGGAAGTGCTGAGGCAGGAGCAAGAGAAAATTGATGAGGCTGATGCCGCCAGAAAAAGCGGTTTGAGAAGGTTTGCTAAAGACCTTGAGCCTGAAGGTGTTTACTTGGCTTTTGTGCCGCATGATCAACAATGGCTTTTGACCGGTTTGTTAGATGTTACCTTGATCAATCATAGCCCGGCAGAGCTCCTGTATAGTTTTAATATTCTGCCCGAAGACAGCCAGGAAAATGTTGATTATGGCCAGATTGCAGCATATTCCAAGGTAGTGATTGAAACCATTTCACGTGAGGATTTGAATGCCTGGTCGGCTGGTTTGGTGCAGGCAATCCTTATCGAAGAACAAAGCACGCGACCGCTGATGCCCTTACATGCGCCTTTTCAGTTGAAAGCCAGTCGGTTTTTTAAGGAAGGTAGCTACAGTTACTCAGCCGTTTTGGGCGAAAAGGCGTTGATGTTAAACTTGCAGTCGTTGCAGGCTTTGCGCATCAATGACCAGCAAGCCATGCAGTTTAATAAAGATGGACGCCTGCCCGAAGTTTCCAAAACACCTATCGTTATCAAAGAAAAACAGCTAATCGACAAACACCGCACCTCTCCCGGCGAGGCAGTCGTGGATTTGCATATTGCGGAGTTGGTTGATAATATTTTAGGGCTAAGCAGTCAGGATATGTTGCGCTTACAGCTTGATTATTTTAGCAAAAGCCTTGACAGCGCTATGGTTAACGAATATGATAAAGTTACTTTTATTCATGGTGTTGGCAATGGTGTGCTTAAAAATGCCATCGTGAAAGCTCTGGATAGTTATGAGGGAACCTCGAACAGAATGGCTTCGATGAGTAAATTTGGTGTAGGTGCCATTGATGTGCTACTTAAGGACAGAGAATAAAACCAACTTTTAGATAGGAACAAAAACGAAAATACAAACCTAAATTATGAGTGGCCACAGTCCATTTACGCTTCCAGTAACTGATCCCGTATTGATTTTTGCCATCGTACTTTTGGCAATAATGGCCATTCCCGTACTATTTAGGAAAACCAATATTCCGTCGATTGTCGGGATGATTGTATTTGGGATTATTGTTGGCCCGCATGCCTTTCACCTGCTCCACGAAAGCCAGGTGATGGAGCTTTTTGGAAAAGTAGGCTTGCTTTATATTATGTTTCTGGCAGGGCTTGAACTAGAGTTTATAGAATTTCGAAAAAACAGCCGAACCAGCATTTTCTTTGGTTTACTCAGTTTTTTAATACCATACGGTTTAGGTTATGGTGCTTCGGTTTATTTCCTTGGATTCGATTTTGTAGCAGCCTCGCTAGTGGGTATTTTATTGTCGTCCAATACGTTAATTGCTTTCCCCTTAGCCAGTACTTTAGGCCTGGCTAAAACATCTGCCGTTACTACAGCAGTAAGCGGAACCGTTATTGCCGATACGCTTGTGCTGGTTTCTCTGGCGTTTTTAACCACTATGCTTAATGGCGAAGGCGAAGGTGGCTTTATAAGTTTTGTTATCAGTTTTTCAATATTTTCCTTTGCTGTTTTCTTCCTGCTTCCAAAGCTAAGTGCTTGGTTTTTTCGGCATATAACGCTTGATGGCACCACCCAATATTTATTTGTTTTCACGATGCTTTTTGTGTCGGCCTTTGCTGCTGAACTAGCTGGTGCTGAGCCTATTATTGGTGCTTTCTTTGCCGGGCTGGCACTAAACCGGCTTATCCCGCATTCCTCTACACTGATGAACCGAATTGATTTTGTGGGCAACTCCTTGTTTATACCTTTTTTCCTTATCAGCGTGGGTATGCTTATCCGTCTGGATATATTTTTATCGGGATATATGCTGTTGATTTATGCCGTTGCGCTACTCGTTCTCGGCATAGGTGGAAAGTGGATTGCAGCATATATTACCAAACTTTTTTTCAAGATTACGAATAATGAGATGCATACCATTTTTGGTCTCTCTTCGGCGCGGGCTGCTGCAACCCTTGCTGTTGTGCTGGTTGGCATGCGTTATGGAGCGATTTCCGAAGACATTTTTAACGCGACCATTATCCTGATTATGGTTAGTTCGCTTTTTAGTTCTTGGCACACCCAACGCTATGGCAAGCGGCTGGCGATCGACGAATCCCGCAAAGAACCGGAAGCGAATACGACATTGAGCCAACGTATCCTTGTGCCAATTGCCAATCCGGCCACCGTGAAAAAGTTGTTAGATCTGGCGATTATGATTCATAATCCCAAATCGGCTGAGCCGATATATTCGCTGGCTGTGGTAAAAGATGACCATGAAGCACGTAAGCATTTGGCTGCCATAAAACCTATATTAGAAGAAATGCGGAGACATGCGGCGGCTTCCGGGGTAAGTCTGGAAGGCTTTAACCGGCTCGATGCCAATATTCCAGAAGCCATCGTAAAGACTTCTATTGAGATTAATGCTTCTACGCTTATCCTTGGCTGGAGTGGCCGCGATGCAGACCTTAGTCGTATTTTTGGCTATATGTTCGAGGCAATTCTTAAAGCTTCTTACAACCAGGTCATCATTAGTAATTTGCCGCAGCCACTCGAAACTACTGATGTGCTGCTGGTGCTTGTGCCTCGCAATGCCACAGTGGAACATGGCTTCGATCGCTGGGCAAACACCCTGATGAAGCTTGCCAAAGAGATGACGGCATCCATGGTTTTTTATGCCGAAGAAAACGATTATGCGATCATCAGAAAACGTTTTAAACAGTTTGGCATCCAGCTTAAAGACAAAAGCCCGGGATACAATACAGATGCTTATTTTGAACAACAACTTGAGAGCAAGCAAAAGCTCTTTGTGCTAATAAATGCACGCCAACAATCGCTTTCCTACAGCCTGCATCATTGGAACCTTACCTATAAAATTCCACAGCTGCTGCCTGATGAAAATGTATTGATGATTTATCCTGAGCAGGTGGATCTATTTATTTCCACTCCCTAAGTATTGATATCTTGATAAGTTAATATTTCAGTTTTTTGCGGAAGAAATTGATAAAGTGGAATTCAGTGCAGGAGATGTGCTTACCTATTGAAATTCACCTCCAAGGCCTTATTTTTTAGGTAATTTCTGTTCAGGAGTTGTTAAAATTTCATAATAAAAAGAGTGCTTTTGATAAATCTAAAAATGGATTGAAGTGTTTAATTAACTGACATTAAAATACTTTAATTCTAAATAAGCAGAAAATCTCATTTCAAAAAAGTTACGCAGCGCAATCTAACAAAAGCAGGAGAGGCTTTTGGTTTATCTTTGATTCGAAAATAGGATAAAAACGTAATAAATAGTTCAATTATATGAGAAAAGTCTTTAACATATTATTTTCTATGGAATTAATGGGGCTGATGGTAATTATTTTTGCCTTTGCTGTTGGTGCCGCCACATTTATCGAAAACGATTTTGGAACAGTAGGCGCCAAAGCAGTAGTTTATAATGCCACCTGGTTCGAAATATTGTTAGTTTTATTGGCTATTAATTTGATTGCCAATATTTTTAGGTATAAGATGTATCGTCTGAGAAAAATAACTGTATTTACCTTTCACCTTTCGTTTATTGTCATTCTTATTGGTGCCGGAATTACCAGATATATTGGTTTTGAAGGTATTATGAGCATTCGCGAAGGCGAAACAGAAAGTACCATGCTGTCTGACAACACCTATGTTATGGTTGAGCTGAAGGAAGGCGATCAGCAGGTTTATACTGATGAAGCGGTGTTGATGTCAGCCTTGTCAGAGAAAAGCTATAGCGACAAGGCTTCTATCAACGGCAAAACATTTCACTTCAAATCAGTGCGTTATGTTCCTAATGCCCAGGAAATGCTGGTGAAAGGAAAGACCGGCGAAGGTGCTCCTTATGCTATTATGGTGGTTTCTACTGCCAATTCCGGACGCAATAACCTGATTATTAAACAAGGTGATCAGCGTAAGTTTTTAGGACAAAATTTTATTTTTGATCAACAAGATACGCCGGGTGCCATCAACCTCAAATTTATTGATGGCAAACTCAATATCAAAACACCTGAAATGATGACGGCCATGTCGATGGCTGGAGGCGAAACAGATACCTTGTTAGCCAATCAGTGGCAGCAGTTTGAGATGCGTAAACTATACAGCCTTGGCGATATGCGTATTGTGCTAACGGATGTTTACGAAAATGGGAAGGTAGATTTTACCTCATACCAAGGTAAAGATATGAATTTCATGAATGCTATGATTGTAAAAGTGGAATCCGGCGGGCAAACCACAGAAGTTGCACTGCGTGGTGGCAAAGGCTATCTGGGTGAAAATGCTGCTTTTGAACTCAATGGCACTACCGTAAATATGATGTATGGCGCAAAAATTCTTGATCTACCTTTTGCTATCAAACTAATTGATTTTGAGCTGGAAAGATATCCCGGTTCAATGAGCCCGGCATCTTATGCCAGTGATGTGGTGCTGATTGACCAAGCGAATAATGTAGAACTACCTTATCGGGTTTTTATGAATAATGTATTGAATTACAAAGGATATCGTCTTTTTCAGTCGTCGTATGACAAAGACGAACTGGGGACGGTTTTGTCGGTAAATCACGATGCGATGGGTACCTGGGTAACTTATCTTGGCTATTTCCTGCTGTCGCTGGGCATGTTGCTCGCACTCTTTGTGCCGCATACCCGCTTTGCCTGGTTAGGGAAGCTCTTGAAAAAATCAAATCAGAAAACAGCGGTAGTGCTGGTTGCAGCTATGTTGGCCGGTGGAAGTCTGGTGGCACAACAGCATAATCACAGCATGGAGCCAACAATAATTCCAGCCGAAATGGCTAAGGAGTTTGGCGCTTTGCTGGTTCAGGATCAAGACGGACGTCTGAAACCTATAAATACCCTTTCAAACGAGATGCTGCGAAAAGTTGCACGTAAAAGCACTTTCAACGGCATGAATGCCGATCAGGTTTTGATGGGCATGCAGCTGGAACCTGAAAAATGGCAGCTTCAAAAAATGATTAAGGTGAGCCATCCTGAACTCCAGAAATTTTTAAACATCCGCGAAGGCAGCCATGCCGCTTTTGCTGATTTCTTGGATATGAAAAGCGGCAGCGGTTACAAGCTGCGCGATATGGTGTCGCAAGCCTATTCCAAAAAACCTGCCGAGCGTAGCAAGTTTGACAATGACGTGATAAAAGTGGACGAGCGCGTAAATATCTCTTATCTGGTTTATACTGGTGAGCTGCTTAAAATCTTACCTGACCCTCGCGATTCGCACAATCCATGGTTTAAGCCAGGTGCAAAAATTGTTGGCATGGATGTCAATGATTCTGCTTTTATTACCGACGTGATTCCTTATTATTTTATGGCATTGGGAGCTGGTAACTATGAGCAAGCCAGTGAGCTGGCTCAGGGTATCCATAATTTTCAGCAACGTTATGGTGCTGATATTGTGCCTTCGTCATCCAAAGTAAAAGCCGAAATCTTATACAATAAGCTGGGGATTTTTGACCGCCTCGGAAAATATTTCGGACTGGTTGGTATGGTATTGTTGGTGTTGGTTTTCGTTCAAATCTTTAAAGAACGTAAATGGATTAACAAGTCGGTGAGTCTTTTTTATTGGATCATCGTGTTGTTCTTTGTTTTTCAAACACTTGGATTAGCCATGCGCTGGTATATTTCGGGCCGCGCACCCTGGAGCAATGGATACGAATCTATGATTTATATCAGTTGGGTTACCGTGTTGGCCGGCCTGATTTTCTCACGAAAATCACCTATGACCATTGCTGCAACCTCCATTCTTGCTTCTATTATATTAATGGTGGCTCACCTCAGCTGGATGGATCCGGAGATTACAAATCTTGTTCCGGTGCTAAAATCCTACTGGCTTACCATTCACGTTTCTGTCATCACGGCAAGCTATGGCTTCCTTGCATTAGGTGCTCTTCTTGGATTTATCAATTTGATATTGATGATTTTAAAGAATAAAAATAATTATGCTGATCTTCAAAAACGTATCAAAGACCTCAATTATATCAACGAACGAACCGTGATTATTGGCCTTTATCTGCTTACCATCGGAACTTTTCTGGGAGGTGTCTGGGCCAACGAATCCTGGGGGCGTTATTGGGGCTGGGACCCTAAAGAAACCTGGGCTTTGGTGACTATTCTCGTTTATACTTTTATTGCACATACCGGATATATGCCCGGCGTAAAAACCGATTACAGTTTTAGCCTATATACCTTGGTGGGTTTTGCTTCGGTTATTATGACCTATTTTGGCGTTAACTATTACCTTTCGGGCTTGCATTCTTACGCTGCCGGTGATCCGGTTCCGGTGCCATCATTCGTTTATTATACAATCGCTGTCGTCTTTTCTGTTTCGCTTTGGGCTTATCTCAACGAACGAAAATACCTGTATGCAGCAGATAAACCATAATGGTAAAACATTAATAGATAGTTTGTTGTAAGATTTTATACAATTTTAGTTGTGGATTTCTTCAATAAGCTTTTCAAAGACTTTTCTTCGCTGGCATCTCCTGCGAAGAAAAGTCTTTTTTGTGTTACATAATTAGTTTACTAAATTAAACTTGTGATTGAACGTATAGTGACTTTGTCGCGCTAAGTTTAAAACAAAGTATTTGATTTGCTGTTATAGTGTCTTATGAAAAGATTGATCAGTAAGCTGCTTAAGATTTCTATTCTTTTGCTGTCATTTAGCGCCTTCGCGGAAACGCAAGCACAACAGGTCGAGGTTCGGGTACTTGATTTCGAGACTTTTGAACCTTTATTGCATAAAAACAATGATACCATTTATGTCATCAATTTTTGGGCAAGCTGGTGCGTTCCTTGCATAAAAGAATTGCCTGATTTCGAGAAGCTGAATGCAAAATACGCTGACAAAAATTTCAAAATGATTCTTGTAAGTCTCGATTTTAAGAGTGCTTTAGATAGCAAGCTAATTCCTTTTATTGCCGAGAAAGGCCTGAAAGCAGCCGTGTTGTTGTTGCATGCACCCGATGCCAACGCTTGGATTAATAGGGTTGATCCTAGCTGGTCGGGCGCAATTCCGGCAAGCTTAATCTATAAAAATGAGTTTCGGCTGTTTCACGAAGGTGGCTACACCTTTAGCGAGCTCGATAAAATCATAAAACCATTAATCAATTTAAAACAATGAAAAAAAGTATTTTTTTACTGCTATTTGTGTTGAGTTTTTCTATCACTTTAATGGCGCAAGGCTATAAAGTGGGCGACAAAGCCCAAGATTTTGAACTGATGAATATTGATGGAAATACCATTAGCATGGCTGATTATCCTGACGCAAAAGGCTTTATTGTGATTTTCACCTGCAACCATTGTCCGTATTCTATTGCTTATGAAGGCAGAAAAATCGCCCTAGCCAAAAAGTTTGCGCCGCTGGGTTATCCGGTTATTGCCATCAATCCCAACGACTCTACGATTGTGCCACAGGACAGCTACTCCAATATGGTGAAACGGGCTGCCGAAAAGGACTTTCCTTATCCCTATCTTTTAGATGCTGACCAGTCTGTTTTTCAACAATATGGCGCGACACGCACCCCACATGTTTATCTTCTAAACAAAGAATCTGGCAATTTAATCGTGCGCTATATTGGAACGATCGATAATAATTACGAAAACGCTAAGAAAGCTTCTGAACACTATGTTGAAGCTGCTATTGAAGCTTTGCTGCACGGCCAAAACCCTGATCCTGAGTTTACAAAAGCAATTGGATGTTCCATCAAAATTAAAAAATCTTGAGTCGGGCTTTTTTAATAGCTGTTTTTTCGGATGAAAAACTTTACTACAGAGACTATCCGATATCTTTGGAATTTAGACCATTAGCTGACTGAATGTTAGGGATTAAGTAAATTGAGCTAATTTAGTTCGACAAAACAAAAATGCTTTTTCTTAAGTTATTTTTTGTATATATCAAAATTCAGTTTACTTTTAACCATCAAAATCTTTATTATGATCCGAAAACTTTATTTATTTGTGATTATGGCAGTCATTTTAAGTGCGTGTGAAACGCCTGAAAAATCAATGAACAATGAGAATCCGTTTTTTGCGGAATACACCACACCCTTTGGTATTCCGCCTTTCAACCTGATAAAAACGGAGCATTATATTCCTGCTTTGCAAAAAGGACTGGAAGAGCAAAAAGCAGAAATTGATGTTATTGTAAATCAAAAGGAAGCGCCAACTTTCGACAATACAATTGAAGCATATGAGCGTAGCGGCCAGCTTTTGGACAAGGTGAGCACAGTTTTTTACAACCTTAGTTCGTCACTTACCAATGATACGATGCAGGAATTGGCCCGCACCATGTCGCCAATGTTGTCAAAACATAGTGATGATATTACGCTAAATGCTGCACTTTTTGAGCGAATCAAGTTGGTTCACGACAATGCTGCAACTTTCAATTTAAGTGAAGAACAGCAAATGTTGCTCGAGAAGATTTACAAAGGCTTCGTCAGGGGAGGTGCTTTGCTTGGTGATGCCGACCAACAAGAACTACGTAAGTTTAACGAAGAGCTTTCATTGCTTTCATTGCATTTTGGCGATAATGTTCTGGCCGAAACCAATAAATATCAAATGGTTGTAGAAGATCGGAATCGGTTAAAAGGCATACCTGATAATTTTTTGGATGCCGCTGCCGAAGCTGCTAAAGATGCCGGATATACCGATAAATACGTCTTTACTTTGCAAAAACCCAGTCTGTTGCCAGTATTAACATACGCAGACAATAGGGAGTTGCGCGAAGAAATGTTCAAGGCTTACATCAACCGTGGTGACAATAACGATGAGTTTGACAACAAGGAAATGCTGAGTCGCATAGCCGTTCTAAGGGCAAAACGTGCGAAGTTGCTGGGTTATGACAATCATGCAGCTTTTGTTTTAGAACGAAATATGGCTAAAACGCCAGAAACAGTTAATGAGCTGTTGGGCGAGTTGCTTGCTGCTGCCATGCCGATGGCTAAAAAAGAAGCTGGTGAGTTGCAAAAACTTATCAATAAACGCAAAGACGGTATCACGCTACAGGCTTGGGATTGGTGGTATTATGCTGAAATTTTGCGCAAAGAAAAATACGACCTGGATGAGGCTGCATTGCGTCCTTATTTTAAATTAGAAAACGTGAGAGATGGCGTTTTTGAGACTGCAAATCGCCTCTGGGGCTTACGCTTTGAGCCTCGCGCCGATTATCCAAAATATCACAAAGATGTAGAAGTTTATGAGGTTCTAGAAGCTGATGGTAAGCATGTTGCCGTATTGTTTATGGATTTCTTTCCGCGTGCTTCAAAACAAGGAGGCGCCTGGATGAGTAGTTACCGCAAACAATCCAGAACCCAGGATGGTGAATTTATTAGTCCGATCATCACCACCAATTTCAACTTTACTGCTCCTTCGGCCGGCAAGCCAGCACTTTTGAGCTGGGACGAAGTGCAGACTACTTTCCACGAAATGGGACACGCTTTTCATGGCATGATGTCTAATTGCACTTACAACAGCCTCAGCGGAACAAGCGTTCCACGCGACTTTGTTGAGTTGCCTTCGCAGATTATGGAACATTGGGCTGGCGAACCCGAGGTGATGGCTTTTTATGCTAAACATTATGAAACCGGCGAAGTGATTCCAAAAGCCTTGATAGACAAAATGCAGAAAAGCAGTACTTTCAACCAGGGTTTTTCAATGGCTGAGTTTTTATCAGCTGCTGCGCTAGATATGGATTGGCATACCATCGACGGTACCGAAACCTTTGACGCGATAGCCTTTGAAAATGCCTCACTAGCCGAAAGTGGTTTGATTCCTGAAATTGTGGTGAGATACAGAAGTCCTTATTTCAGCCATATTTTCTCCGGCGGCTATTCAGCTGGCTACTATAGCTATATATGGTCTGAAGTGCTTGATAGCGATGCCTTTGAAGCTTTTAAAGAAAACGGAATCTTCGATCAGAAAACAGCAACTTTATACCGTGAAAATATATTGGCACGCGGTGGAACCGCTGACCCAATGGAACTTTATGTAGCTTTCAGAGGAAAAAAACCTACTAAAGACGCTCTCTTGAAAAATAGAGGAATTACTAAATAGTATTTTAGTGCAAAAAATAAAGCCCGACTTATAGTTTATAAGTCGGGCTTTTTTTGCTTTAAGATGTTCAAGTGTCAATCCTGGAATAGGGCGTACAAAATATCTGCTATTATCTTGTTTGCAAACAAAGCAAAAACACCTGCAAAGCAAAGCTAAAGCGGGTTTTTAAAGCGCTGTTGGCGAGCAAAATAACAACCGGAAATGGTGCAGGTTGTTTCGAAAAAGACCCTATACTAAAATCACTTTACAGTGCTTTTTATTTAGCACTAAAAGTCATCTTCATCGCTTTCATCATAATCGTCGGGATCGAATTCGAGCAGGTCGTCAAAGCTTTCATAAGCTTCATCATCTTCATCAGTAGGATTGTAGATGGAGATTTTTCTATCGCGTTTGCCTGCTGTCTTTGTTGCATGTTTTCTAACTAAGTCATCATCTGGCTTTTCAAATGTACGTGACTTTTTCTTCTCAGATTTCATGGTTCTAAATTTTCGTTTTGAATGGGTAATGTGAAAAATAAACTAATTGGATATAATGATAAGGGTTAACTACTGATTGAAAATCCGGCATAGCTTGTAGAATAAATGCCAATTAAGTGCCGTAAGCTGTTTCATCATTCTTGTTTGAGCTATCACTTAAAGTAACTATAGTAGAGCTGTTTAAATATTAAAGTGCAATTTTACTATTTTTCTTTTTTAAAAAACAAGTTTTTAGAAAAAAATATTAAAATTTATCATTAAAAATTCATAATAGACTGGAAAATAGGGTTGTATGAAGATTAAAGCAGCTAAGAAAATCATTTGACACTAATCTGTTTTTTCTTCAACTTTCTCTTGCTCTTTTTCCTGATCTCTAACTTTTAGAAAAACTTCAGTTAGTTTGCTCAAGCTTGCATCCGAAGGTGCCTGAAACACGCGTAAATCAAACTTAGGGATAACAGCCAGAATATGGTCAAAAACATCACTTTGAAGTTCTTCATAAGCCACCCAGGCCTGATTTTTACTAAAAAGATAGACCTCAAGCGGAATGCCTAATTCGGTGGGTTGCAACTGTCTCACGATAATCGTCATTTCCTGATTTACCCGTGGATGGTTTTCAAAATAGGTGCGCAGATAGGCCCTGAAAACACCAAGATTAGTTTGGCGCCTGCCATTAACAAGATTGGAAGCATCAATTTTGTTGGAAGCATTAAATTTTTCTATTTCTGATTCTCTCTTGGATATATAGTTACTAATAAGTTGGTATTTCTTATACTTTTCGAGCATTTCGGCCGTGCAAAAACTTACGCTGGCCATATCAATATTAATATGTCGTTTGATACGCCGCCCGCCGGATTCTGACATGCCTCGCCAGTTGGTGAAGTAATCAGAAACCATGGAATAAGTGGGAATTGTGGTAATGGTTTTATCCCAATTTTGAACTTTCACGGTAGTTAGGGTGATTTCCAGCACGTCGCCATCAGCGCCAAATTTAGGCATGCTGATCCAGTCGCCGATGCGTACCATATCATTGAGCGTAAGCTGAATGCCACCAACAAAACCCAAGATGGGATCTCTGAAAACCAACATCATTACAGCGGAAAGTGTTCCTAAACCAAGGATGAGATTGCCAACATCCTTGCCAATAAGCGTGGCAATAATTAGCAGTGATGCTATGATGTAAATAATGATTTTAAAAACCTGGGTTAAGCCTTTGATGGGCTTACTTTTCGAGACTTCAAAAGTGTTGTAAAAATCGTTGATAGAGGAAATTATTGCATCAAGGATAAAAGCAACCACGAAAATCACATAAACTTCAATGGTATCCTGCACGAAATCTGCTGCAGCCGGAAAGCTGGGCAATGTTTCATCCGCAAACTCATTAAGAATATAAGAGGGTACCAGCAAAGAAGCACGGGAAATCACCTTGTTTTTCATCAGGATATCATCAAAGTTGGTTTTTGACCGCTTGATAAACTGATAAATAGTTCGCCGAATGATAAACCTAGTCAGGTAATAAATACCTATGGCTACCATGATAAGGCCAATGAAAGCAATGCTTTCAGCTAAAAAATTGGCGTAGTACTCATTAAATTTTAGAGATAGTGCAAAACGTTTAAAGATGTCAATGATCCACTCAAACATGAAGATACGCGTTTAATGAAAGTTTTTATAAATATTTAATGGCTTCGATGTATTTTTCCTGAATAAACAAGAGTTTTCCCTGGCAGCAGACTTCATCGTATATACGCACGAAATCGCAAACGCCTTCATTATCGTACATCGTTGTGAGCGCAGCATCAAAATTATTGTCCTCCACATTATGCTTGATGCTGGCGGTGATTTTCTCAAACGAATTCCAGCGCAGCTGAACAGGTAAACTGATGTAATACATTTCCTTCCAGTTGCTATCGTGCCAAATACCCTCACTGATTCGCTCTATGTTAAAATATTTAGAGATTTTAATGATGGAGGAATAATTGTTTACCTGGCGCGCTTTGGCAAAGGAAATGCCCTGCTCCCTGAAAGCTTCAACCAGCTCGCCAACCAAATTGTAAGGTAGATATTTCAGGCGGATAGCACCGGCTGGTTTGTTGAACAGGTTGATAAGACTCGGCGTGCCATCGAAGAAATGCGGGAAGTTTTTCTTGATATTTTTTACGCTGCGGATGATTTTATCGTCGCCATAAATAAACTTAGTAATAAGGAAAAGTGATTTTGGATCGGTTCGGTCAGGAACGGTGGTGCCATTATAGCCCGGGAAAGGGTAAAGCGATTCAACGATAAGCGCGTTTGTGTAGGTTTCGTGTTCAACAGAAGCCAGGTTTTCTTTCTTAGAAATAACGCCAATGGATGATAAAATATGTTTTTCCATAGATTTCAATATTATAATAGTTGTCTCAATTTAAAGGCGAATATACAGAATTCTAATATAATTTTACAAATCAATTTTTTTTAGAAGAAAAAATATTTCTCTCCCGGCACGCGGTTTAATAGAGTTGTAGGCAGTTTCAAAGTGTTCAAACTGAAAATATTTTCTAAAAAGCGTTTCGTAAATATCCACCGTATCGCCAAAGGGCGGCGCTGTATTTTTAAACTTATGGTTAAAAAGTAAGCCGCAAAGCTTGCCATCAGGTTTTAATAATTGATGCATCTTTTGGACATAATCTGTGCGTCTATCGGGGGTCAGCGAGCTGAAAAACGTCTGTTCTAAAACCAGGTCGTAATGGCTGTTGTGTGTGAAGAAATCTTCGTTAATTATCTTTGAGTCAGGGAAATGCGGACAAAGAAGTCGAAACTGTTCAATGGCATTTTTTGAAAAGTCAAGTAGAAAAGTATTCTCAAATCCTTGCTCAAACAGGTATTTTACTTCCCAACCTCTGCCGGCTCCCGGGACTAAAATCCGGAGCTTTTTGTTTTGCAGTTGATCAATATATTCGCGAATAGGTGGCGACACGCTTCCCATGTCCCAGCCCGGCTTGCTATGGCCGTAGTGGGAATCCCAATAGGAGACAGAAAAATCAGGCAAATTATCTTCCAACATCATCCACCAGCTTTTTTAGTTTGCGAATAGCCTTTTTTTAGCAGAAGTTCGAGCAGTCGATCCCTGAAATCGCCTTGTATTAATATTTCGCCATCTTTTACGCTGCCGCCCGTCCCACAGCTGGATTTTAACGATTTTCCCAGTTCCTGCAAGTCAGCATCATTACCTACAAAACCGCTGATCAGGCTTACTTTTTTGCCGCCGCGCTGCTTCTTGTCCAGAAAAATGCGAAGCTTCTGCTGGGGAGGTTTTAGGGTTTCAGTTTGCGTTTCCTCGGCTTCAAAGTTGAGATCGGAATTGGTGGAATATACCAGTTCTTCATTGGTTTTCTTCTTCATAAGTCTTTGGCATTAAGATATTTAAACTTAAAGGATTAACCCGTATCTTCAGGTTTTTCTTGAGTTTTAGCGGCTCACCATCCAGGTTAATTGTCCGGTTTTTATTGCGTTTCACCAGAATTTCTGAGGCTTTATAAATCTGCACAAACTTAGACTTATGTATGCGTTTGAGCAACAATAAATTGACAATGAGCGGCATTTCAAAAATAGGTGGCTTTTCAACAACGCAAACGTCTAAAAGCCCGTCGTTTAGCTTGGCTTCGGGCGCTATGGTTGTGTTGTAGCCAAACTGGCTGGAGTTGGCGAAGGCAATGAAAAGCGCATCTGTTTCAATAGTGGTTTTGTTGTCTAAAATTAAGGTGTAATGCTTGGGTTTGTACGACTGAAATTTGGCCGCCACAATCTTAAAATAGGTAAAAAATCCACGATTGGCATTTTCCGCAAAAAGTTTGGCTACCAGCGCATCAAACCCAACACCGGCAATACTTATAAAAACTTCATTATTGATAGTTGCCGTATCAATTTTGCTGCAAACGCCCTTGTTGATCAAGCGTAAAGCGCCTTCAAAATTTAGCGGGATGTTCAGGTGGCGAGCCAATCCGTTGCCCGATCCGCTCGGAATAATTCCCAGTTGTGTTGTTGTGTTTACCAAGCAACGCGCCACCTCATTAATCGTGCCATCGCCGCCCACAGCTACCACCACATCTACATTCTCGGCTACTGCTGCCTTGCTGATTTCCGATGCATGACCAGCTCTTTCTGTGTACTTGATCTCGTAGTCGTATGTTGATTTATCGAGCAGGCTATCTACAAAACCGGGGAAGCTTTCTTTATGGCTGCTGCCCGAAATGGGGTTGACAATAAACAGGAGCTTCTTTTTCTTCATTATTCGACAAATAAATTGTTGGTAATCATCCTGTTATTGTATTGCTGTATGATAGCTTTGAGTTGCTCTTCCATGGTTTTTTGAACGGGTAACTGATGTTCCTTCAAGTCGTTTTGAAGTAACGAATCGTTGGCAAGCGCATAAAAACCAGTAGTTTTTGAGCCATCAAATTGCAAAAAGTAATTCCCTTCGTTTAGCTGATAGCTTTGATTGATATAACTGATGTGCCAGCTTGAAGCATTGGTATCCAACAGGTTATTTCCAAAAGCAAGAAAATCCTCCGGATAATCAATTAAGGAGAGCAAGGTCGGCATAATATCAGTATGCTGTGCCAGTTTTGTTTGAAGTCCATGGGCTTCTAGCTGCGGACAATATATCGCCAGTGGAATGGCATAAATTCCCAAACTGCTTTTAAACCAGGGCGTTTCGGGTTCGGGATGACTGTGATCTGCTGTGATCACAAAGATGCTGTTTTGAAACCAGCTTTGCCGCGATGCCTTTGCGAAGAAATTGCGCAACGCGAAATCTGTATAACGCATGCTGTTTTCAAAAGGGCTGAGGTTTTTCTGTGCTTCAAATCCGTCGGGCAACGTAAAAGGATGATGCGACGAAAGCGAGAACAATGCTGCAGCAAAAGGCGGGTCAAACTGACTCATTTTGTCAACTGTAAAGCCAAAAAATGCGTCATCAAAAATACCCCAGCGTCCATCGAAATCGGAATCATTATCGTATTCATCACGGCCAAAATAGGCATCAAAACCAAGCGTTTTGGCGCTGGCATCAAAGTGCATGGTGCCATTGTTGCCACCATGAAAAAATGAAGTCTGATAAGATTCAGCTTTAAGCAGTGTTCCCAAGCCTTTCAGCCTATTTCCGGCATAAGCCGAGCTGGGATAATCAATCGGCATTAGCGATGGAATTCCAGCCAGAATAGCTGGCAGCGCCTCAATGGAACGCCGTCCGTTAGCCCAGCCGTTAAAGGCAAGGCTTCGCGACAGCAAACTGTCCAAAAATGGAGTGGTACTGCCGTTCGTTTGTGGGTTGTAAAACTGGATTTTTTCGCGCCCGAAACTTTCCAGGATAATAATAATGATATTGGGTTTTTGCAGGCTTTTTGCCCCGGCTATATTTACCGCCGTTTTTGTATGAACCGGTGTATAAATAGCTTGTAATTCTTTTTCTTTAAAATAGTTTTTGGTCTCAAGTTGTTGTTTTCCAAAGGTTTTGATAATCGAAAAAGGACTGTTAATCACCAAGGGAATATTTTGTGTTGAGGTGTAATTTCCGGCATTCACAATGCTTATTGGTTTAAGCTGAAAGCCGCCGCGGATGGCAACTACAATAAATGCCAGACTGAAAATGAGAAATATACTTTGCGTAAAATACCATTTTTTGGTGCGTATTGTCGATGGATAATGCGGCACCAAAACGCGACTTGATTTCACGAGTAGCCATAAAAAGACTAGCCAAATCACCCACATATACCAGAAGTCGGCGATAAATTGCAACATCAGCTGGAAAGTGTTTTCGCTCGAATTGCCAAAGAACTGCCACAGCTCTCCGGTTGTTCTCTTGGAAATGTATCGAAAATAAATCACATCAATAAGGTTTGCGCCAATGGCTAATGCGTTGAACCAGATGTATATATAATTTGTTATCTTGGTGTAAAGCGGTGTGTATTTTATTCCTGTCGGGATGGCCATCAGCAAGATAAGCAGTACGTTGACCATCACGATAGCCGAAATATCAAAACGCATCCCGACAAAAAACAATCTCATAAGTTCCCAAAAGCCTATTTGCGCAAAGCTGCTTTGGTTGAAAATATAGAAAACCCAACGGCTCAAACCCATCAGTAACAGCACCACAAACAGCCGAAACAGCAGCAAAAGTGGTAATGGAATACGTTTGGTGTAGGGGAAGTGAATCATTTGTTTTCTGCTATTAAACTATTTAAAACGATTCACATAAACCGCTCGTACGGCTTGTTCAGCCTTATTTCCACTTGCATCCGAAACGTCGTAAAAAACTTTATAAGAGCCTGTCTCATTGATGTTTATATTATCAGATTTGATCAGGCGCGCACTTATATTGATGGTGTCGCGGTTTGCAGTTACGTCAAAAGCCTCCGCTCCGGCATCGGTATAAGGCTCACCCAGTTGCGACCAGGTCGGATTAGTGCCTTTTAGCACGATAAATGGCGGATAAGAATCCTCAACATCTTCGCTTTTGTTACAGGAAATCAGTCCTGAGGCAAAAACGAATGAAAAAAGTGTGATAAAAATAAGGTATTGTCTTTTCATGATTCAATGATTTTGAGGGCATACCTGTGTTTGTTAGTGATATTTCTTCTAAAAACGCGCATGGCCTTTTCTGCAATACGATTGATAAAACAGTAAATCAACAGGCAAAAGTACAAAAAATAGGAATGGCAGCTTTGGTATTCGATAGCTTGAAGCTCCCATCTTTTAGGTATTTTTGCAGAAACATTTACGATGATTAAAGCATTGATTTTTGATTGGGGCGATACCATTATGCGCGATTTCGATGAACCGGGGCCGGTTTCAGAATGGAAAGAAGTCGCCTGGATTCCGGGAGCAGCGGAAAGCTTACAAAAGCTGTATCAAAAATATGTGTGTATCATCGCCACCAGTGCCTCACATTCTGATACGACAGCCATGAAAAAAGCTTTGAAACGGATGGCTGCCGATCGCTATTTCCAGTATTTTTATTCAAAAGTGGAGCTGGGATTTGCCAAACCTGATCCGCGCTTTTTTGAACGTATTTTACGCCTCAGCAAGCTTCAGGCTGAAGATGCCGTGATGATTGGAAATTTGTACGACAAAGATATCTCGAGTGCAAAGAAAGCCGGACTCACTACTGTCTTTTTCAATGAAACCGGCCTCACCGGCGATTTTCCTGATGCTGATATAATCATCCGTCGGATGCATGAACTAACCCAATATTTCTAAAATGAGACAAGTATTTCTAGCCTTATTGCTATTTCCGGTGATAATTTTTGCGCAACAAAAACGCGATTATCCGGCATATCGCTCGCCGCTGAATATCCCTATTTATCTTTCGGGCACTTTTGCTGAACTACGGAGCAATCATTTTCACTCGGGTATCGACATACGCACTCAGGGCATGGAAGGACAGCCGGTTTTTGCTGTCGGCGATGGTTATGTGAGCCGTGTGGCAGTGTCGCCCGGCGGTTTCGGGAAAGCAATTTATGTGAATCATCCCGAAGGATTT
>Ga0172382_10004292_pt1 | contig 21914 bp, 36 predicted proteins | sample Leawel138RmetaG_FD_122245 | JGI IMG/M metagenome (GOLD analysis project Ga0172382, IMG submission 122245) | Leachate microbial communities from a municipal landfill in Southern Ontario, Canada - Leachate well 138R metaG | ecosystem: Engineered > Solid waste > Landfill > Unclassified | place... | reverse complement strand
AGTAGTAGACGCCGTCCTTGAACGACACGTCGTTGAGCTCGGAGGCCATGCCGTAGCGGCCCTTGGCGATGGCGCGGTAGGGAACAGTCATGAGGCCGCCGAACGGGTCAAAGACGATGTCGCCGGGGTTCGAATACCGGTTGATCAGGCGGTCGACGATGTCGAACTGGAGCGGGCAGATATGCTTCTCGACGTTCCGGCTGGACTGGCTGCCGTTGAGCGTGAGCATCCGCACGACATCCGACCATATCCAAGGCGAGTGCGAGACCGGCGCCAGCGCCATGTATTCGGTCGGCAGGCGGTCCTTCGATTGCAGGACCTCGCCGATGGCAACGGTTTCCTCGTGATCGTAGACTGTGGCCTCGCTGTAAGTGCGGAAGGCCTTCGGCACGGCGCGCGGCGGTATCTGGGCCCATTCCTCGCGGGTCAGCAGGCGGTCGCCGCTGGAGCGCCAATGCGCATGCGCGTCAAGCTGCCAGCGCGCCAGGCTGTATTCGTCGCGATCCTTGCTCACCCGCTCGTCGGCATAGCCTTTCGTCCGGTCGCTCTGCGGCTTGTGGAACAGCAGCACATACTCGGGCGACCCGACGCCCATCTTGCTGCCGTCCTTCAGCATCTCGGTATAGCCGAGCCGGTAGTTACCGTTGTTCTCAGTGACGACGTCGGTGTCGACGGTGATCATGCCGCAATAGTCGAAGCCGTGTTTCAGGCCGTGGAAGATCGCCTCGGCATGGAAGGGCGAGACGGTTGGCAGGCCTGCGCCGGTGACGTTACCAAACAGGATGCGGTCCTTGACGTGGCAGGCGTAGATGCGGCCGGGCTTCAGGATCCTGAAGAGATCGGGCGTCAGATAGTCCATCTGCTGCCAGAAGTGCTCATTGTCGTCGGTGTGTCCGAAGTCGTTGTAGCTGGCCGTGTATTCGTAGTGGTTGCTGAAGGGGATCGAGGTGATGATCAGCCCGACGCTGTCGGCATCGGTGCGGGTCGCCTCGTCGACGCAATCATTGTGGGCGATGTGGAAGAATTCGCCTTGCTCGACCTTTCGCTCGACGCCAATCGAACGCTTGAGGACCGATTCCAGCGGGAGCTTGCCGAGGCCGTATTTGCGGATGATCTCGGTCATCCGTTCCATCATGCGGTCGTGTTCGGCCCACTTCTCCTCGAGGATGCGCCGCGTGCCGCGCTCGGCCTCGGAATAGATGATGTCGATCCGGCACTCCCGCTTCTGACCGAAGCGCACGACGCGATAGATGGCCTGAATGAAGTCGTGGAACTTGGCGTCGATGCCGGCGAAGATTTCCCATGCGCAGTGCTTCTGGAAGTTCGAGCCCGCACCCGACATTTCCGGCTTCGTGGCCAAATGCTGGAACTCGCCGTTCTTGAAGCCAACCGCGTGAGCCTCGTTCTTATCCAGATCCTGCGAACCGAAGATCGACCGGACGCCCGGTACGGCCGCCTCTATCGCGCGCCGCTCATCCTCGAGATGGTGCCAGAGCACGCAATGCTCGTCGGGAGCCTCGGCCAGCAGGTCGACCATCTTGGCGATACGGGCATCAAGGCTCACCCGCTTCTCGCGCGCGGCGTGCACGACGCTGGCGCCGGGATCGTTGATAAGCAGCCCCTGCCCGTCCCGATCGACGCCGGCCGCGCCGTGGTCGGTCGGCACCTCGTGCCAGTTCACGGTCATCTTCGGCAGGACATAGCCGTCATCGGGAAAGCCGAGGTCGGCCGGCGATTGCAGGAACACCGCCCAAGAGTTCACCCACAACCAGAACTCATCGGTCTTGTGCGGGTAGAGCGTAAGCTCGTTCGCCTTCTCGCTGTTGCGCTGGAAGAAGCGCGTCAGCGCCTGCCCGGTGTCCATCACCTGCAGGAAGCCCGCGTAATGGATCAGCTCCTTTGTGCGGTTCGGTGATGGGGTGGCTGTCGCCACGAACTTGAACCGGACGCCTTCGAACAGTGGCAGGAACGTCTGGTAGGTCTTGGTGCCGTAACCGCGCAGGATGGCCGCCTCGTCGAGCGACGCTGCTATGAACTGGCGAGGGTCGATCTTGCCGTCACGCACGCTCTCGTAGTTGGCGATGTGGATGACATCGTCGTCGGACACCTCGTCGTCGCGTCGGATAAACCGGAGCTCGATGGCGAACTCGTCGCGGAACCGTTCCTTGGCCTCGTCGAAGAACTCATGCCTGACACCGAGCGGCAGCACGATCAGCCGGCGGCCGCCGACATGCTTGCCGATCAGCCGCATGAGCTCGAGCTGGATCGATGTCTTGTGCAGGCCGAAGGCAGCGAAGATGCCGCGCCGGCCGCCCTGCAGCGCCCATTTCACGATGGCGCGGCAGTGTGGTGCGAGATCGGGATTGATGTCCGCATCGTCGACATCGAAGCCGGTGGCCGGCGCGACCTTCATCTTGGCGCGGAGGAATGAGAGGTAGGTGGTCACGCCTGCACCTCTTTGATTGCATCGCGCAGCGCCAGCGCGGCGCGGAGTTGGGCTTGGAGGGCATGGCGTCGGTGCCAGTAGCCGTCGCCAATCTGGCGGGCGACGATGGCCGCATCGATGGCCGCCGTTTCCTTGGCGATCTCAGCATCAAGCTCTGCGATCTTGGTTTCGAGGGTGGCGAGGATCATGCGGCCCTCCCGGTTTGCTGGATGGCGTAACCTCCCCACTGATCCGCCATCGCCTCGGCGACCCCCGCAAAGAATCGGGAGCGCTCTTTCCACCTGTCGGGGCCGGGGCTCATGTGATGGACGCGGGGCTCGCGGCCCTCGACGATGTTCGTCGGAACAAGCGGTGGCAGGTTCTTCAGCCAGAGACACGTCCGCTTCGTCTCTCCATGGCCAAACTGCCAAGGCTGGATCGACTGTGCCGGCTCCTGATAATTGCGAATGCGCGCCTTGGCGTGCTTGTGCATCACAGGGTTTTCGACCGCGATCCGCTCGATAGGCGCGTTCCACAGGTCGGAGAACAGGTTGCAACCCTCATCAAGCTCGCACCACATCTGATCGAGGGTCTTCCCGGCAGGAGGCTTTGTCAGCCAGCGAACGCCGGAATTGCAAAGCCTTGTGCATGGCGGGTGCGCCACGATCAGCATGTCCCAGCCATTGCTGAGAATGTCGCGCACGTCGCCGGTGATGTGCTTGTTCGATCCATCTTCAGCGGGCAGGAGATCGCACGACCATGCGTCGTGGCCGCTGTTGGCAAAGGCACGGCGAACAATGCCGGAAAACTCGCATGCAACGAGCACCCGCAACGGCAGATCAGTCTGCATATCGATTCCTCGTGTTCGTGAGATCGCGCCATTCGCGCGCGCCCTCGACGTCACGCTGTGCGGCGCGGTCGAGTGCGTCGGCCATGTCGGAAGACGTGCGGCGCAGGAGAGCGACCTGCTGGTCGGCCAGTTCGTCGATGAACTCGGCGCAAGCTTTGTTGAAGGCGGCGAGCGGGCCAGTCATGCGAACCCCCATCTGAACAGCGGCAAAGGCAGTTGCCAGGAGTCAACGGCCACAGAAGCGAGGTTGCGGACACGGTCGGAAAAGGCTTTTGCCTCTCGCCAGCAGTTCGCATTGCGCCCCGCCCTTCGAGCAGCGAAACTCCATGCCATGCTGTCGGCGCTGTAGAGAAGGTCGCGGACGCCGGGATGCAACAGTGCGGTCGATTTCACGCCGAAGCCGTGGAGCAGAAGGTCGGGGTGAACATGATGGATCGCCGCCAGCACCTCGACGATAGATTCCGGCTTGCCGTTCCGCTTGCACACCGAGCCGACGCCAACCCACATACCGTGCGTCAGGCGGCCGCCATACATCTCGATGTGGCGGACGTAATCCGAAGGTGCGTAGCCTTGCAGGACCGGCATCACAGGGAACGGGCATTCTCCCTCGAACAGCCGGTCCAATTCAGCCTTGAGAGCGTCATAGCGCTCGACAGTCAGCCGCTGGTGAGCCTCGACTGTCAAACCGGTCTTCGCGAGCATGAACGGCTCGCACATATAGTCCTGCGCGACCGCCGCGGCGATCTTCACGACGCCGGTCGTGTAGAGCCGGTGAAGCTCGGCGGCGTATTCCTCCACGCCATGACGATACGCGCCGTGGATCAGCAGTTCGGTGAACGCACCGCTGTCAACAAGCACACGGGCACAGGCCACCGGCTTCTTGCGACCGCGCAGCCGATTGATGCTGATGCAGGCCAGTTCGAAGTGCTGAGCGTCGGCCGGCTGATGAAGCCCGACAAAAAAGTGAACCTCTGTCATAGCGTCACCGCATTGCAGCGATGGATTTCGAGCGCGGCGGCGAGCGTGGTCAGGATGCCCGGCGCGCTGGCGACTTCCCTGTCTCCCTGAAGCGCGCGGCCGGCGAGGTCATAGGCGTGCTGGAGGGTGAAGGTCAGTTGCACGGCCGTCTGGCCGTCCTCGACCTTCAGAACCTCCCATTTGTCGTCGATGCCCTTGCGCAACTGGCGCTCGGCGTCCCGGCCGACGATCTTGTCGGCGTAGATCACCGGCTCCAACGGCAAAGGCGCTGACGGATCAGGCTCACCGATGCGCGCCAGCCGGATGCCTTGTCGTTCAAGAAGACGAATCGCTCGATCTGCCTCGCGGCAGATTTCGTCCTGGCCGGCTTGTCCGAGGGAGGACCATCCGAGCGACGTGCGGCCGAGACGAGCCTCGCGGACGCATTGGGCGAGGATGACGCGGAGGGATTCACTCATCGCACCATCCTCGACCGCTTCATCGACATCTCCGGCCGGAAGCCCTCAGGCACGAAGCGGTAGCCCCTGCCCCACACCGTCTCGATGACGTCCAGACCGCCGGTCGCCTCCATCACCTTGTGACGAAGCTTGCAGATCATGACGTCGACGATCTTGATTTCCGGCTCGACCTCGCCGCCGTACAGCGCGTCCATGATCTGCTGCTTGGTACGCGTCTCGCCCGGCCGCCGCGCCAACTCGACCATGATCTGGCACAGCTTTTCCGACATGTGGACGTAGCGGCCGTCGTCGACCTCGATGCCGCCGGCGGCGCTGGTAAACGTGCCACCCGGCAAGGGAATGCGCTCATGGTCGAGATAGTCGCCACGCTCGGCAACCGACCGGATCCGCGCGACGAGCTCCAGCGGATCGATCGTGTCGGGCTGGGCATCATCGGCGCCGGCGCGCAGCACCTCTGCGCGCGCCGTAGCCTGCGCGGCTGGCTCGCCGAACTCCTTCAGCAGGACGAGCAGCCGGCTCTTGATGTTGCCGAGCCGCATCCCTCGTACGATCTGTTCCGCCCCGACGGGGCGGTCGACGTGAAGGAGGCCGATGAAATCCGGATCACGGTAGAGAAGGCTGCTGAACTGCTGCTGGCTGCCGACAGCCTGGATGGAGATGCCGTCCCATTCCGTCCCGAGGAACTTCAGGTCCGGAACCGGGCCGGTGCAGTATAGGGCCACCATCATCTCGGCGCTCTCCACGACATGCCCGCGAAGACGCAACCGTTGAGGACGAAAGCGACGTTGCGGCGCTGGTCGCTCTCGCGAACACGCCGTGGCGTGCGCCAGATCTCGTACATGAAAAGGAGCGCCACCCGCGTCATGGCCGGCCACCGCCGACGGTGATGAAGATGACGATGGCGAAGGCGGCAATCGTCAGGCCGACCGCGAGAACGCCGGTGATCGAATGGGTGGGCCGGATCCGGCCGTTCGATGGTCGAGGGCTCATGCCGCGACCCTCCCCGCGCCCAGCCGCAACCGAGCGAACGCGGCGTGGTGTCGGGCTGGTATCTGGGTGCACTTCATCCAGGAACTGGCGATGCCCACCGCTTCGGCCGCATCGCGCTGCGCCTTCTTCTCTCGCGGAAGCTGGATGCCCTGCCGCTCGGCCAGTTCGACGGCAGGCGCCTTCCAGTCGTCGCCGGCCGGCTTGAAGCCTTTGCCGTAATAAGCAGCCCGCCACGTCTTCTGATGGACGATCCCCCATGGGATGCTGACGAGGTCGCAGGTTGCGGTCGCGGCGGCCGCTAGCGCCGGCAGAAGGAGCTGGTCGGCGTTGACGGTGTGAATCGTCTTGAGCTTGCCCGTGCGAGGGTCCCGCACCTGCTTGGGATAGGCCGCAACATCTCGGCGTGGCATTTCGATCGCCACGAAATCGGGCCGTGTGCGGAAGAACTCCTCGTTGAGGTAGATCGCGAGATCGCCGGTCTTATCCTCGGCGAACTCGCCTTCCGCGCCGACGGCGAGGCAGCGCCATTTCGAAGGCGGCAGGGCGGTGTCCATCCAGCACGCGCCGGTCGACGTTGCAATATCGAGACCGAGGATCAGCATGACAGCCTCCCCTCAGCGAACGATCATGATGACAATGGCCGCGAACGCGACAGCGGAAACAGAAAGCGCAAATGCTTCAGGCCAGCCCATGGCGATCCTCCTGATTGAAGTGGCCGATGCTCTCCCGGCCTGGTCACGCCTGATAGGAGGTGGCGTTCCCCCTGCACGGTCCGCCCCGTGCGGCCTACTCCCGGTTCATCGGATCGGCCGGCCTTGCCTGCCTCACCTCCACGGTTTCGCTCTGGGATTCAGTGCGTTGCGGCGCCCGCCGCGTCTTCCTTGTCCCAGGCCTCGGCGGCAGCCTTCGCTGCAGGATCCGGACCTTTCTTCTTCTTCGGCTTCTCGACGGCATTGACCGCGGCGGCGCCGAGCGGCAGCGTCGAGAAATCGTCGCCGAGCGCCTTGCGGATATCGACGGCGTAGGACCGGTCCTCGTCGTCTTCGATGTCGGCGAGCATGTCGCGGGCCTTGGCCTCGAGCTCTCGAGCCTTGGCGATCGCCTTGACGACGCTCTTCTTGACACCCTGCGACTTCGCGTCTTCCAGAAGCTCCTTCTGCCGTTCGCGGATCGCGCGGCATGCGGCCATGAACTTGCCGCGCTCGCTGGCGACCTCAGCCTCGAGTTCTTCGAACTGATCGACGAAGCTGGCCGCCTCATCGGCGGTCGCGCGATTCTTTCCCTCAAGGATGCGGGCCATTTCAGGACAGCCTTTCCGCTGCCCGGCTGGCAGCTTTCTGACGGGGGACGCGGGGGACGTAGGCGAGGCGCCGATGGTCGGCGCAGTAGACGTGTTCCGGCTCCTTGGCCGCGCCGCAGGCGAGCAGCCCGGGGCCGTCGATCCCGTCGACCGGCCAGCGGCAGCCGTGATTGTCGGCGAAGGCGGCGGGTATCTGGCCGGGAATCGGATCGAACGCCGCCGCGCGGCTGATGACCAGCACAGGAGCCGACTTGGCTTTGACCTGGTCGGCCTCCTGCCGCCGCAGTTTTGCCTGCACGCGGCCGACTGCGCCGCCCCACGATCCGGTGGTTTCCTTCGAGCGCTTCGGGGCTTTGGCCTTGGCAGGCGCATCGACCCGATTTCGGGCAACAGAGCTTCGCCCCTGCCGGGTCGCAGGCGCCAAGGTTTTCGCCTTTCGCAGACGCGCGAGAACGGTGATCACGCGGTTGCGAGAATCCAGCCCGAGGCGATCCGCAATCTGCTTAGCCGAGAGGCCTCGAGTTGCCAGCGGCAGAACCGCCGCTTCCTTCTGCCGAGCGTCCATCTCGCTCCATGGCATCGTTGGCGCGGTCACCGGCACGCCTCCGGTTCGTCCAGCGCAGCCACAGCAGCGCGATAAGCTTTCGAATTGGTCGCATCGGTTCCAAGCAGTTCCGCCTTGCGGAGTTCGGCTTCAAGCTTCCGGTCGAGCTTCGAAAGCTCGGCCTCATAGGCGCTGCGCAGCGACATGTAGACGCTGACCAGCATGTCCTTCGGACGCCTGTAACGCAGGCTCCAAAGGACGGAACGCGACACCCTGTACTTTCGCTCGCACCGCGCCATGGCCGCATCGAGCGTGTCGCCAGGCCCCTTGAACTCGCTCTTGATGAGGAAGTCCGCCCAGCGCTGGGCGTCTTCGACGTACGCCTCAGCCATTTTTTGATTCCCGCGCAAAAGATTTTTGCACCGCTGCAAAGCCATCATTGCCAATCTCCTGATCAGCGCTGGACACGCGATCGAAGGAGTTGAACGATGAAAGGGAAGCGGAGAAAGAAGGGTGAGCCACGGACGCAAGACCGGATACGCGGCCCACCATGCGCATGCTTGGGAGGATGCGCGAGATCATGCCGCAACTCCACTTGCGGCAACTGGACGCCCCTCTGCTACGCGGTCATGATGACGGTTCCACGCATCACCGGACCCTGAAGCAGAGGAGCGAAAGGAATGCAATTTCGAGACGACGACATCGTCATCCCCGTCCTGATCTGGACAGAGGCCAATTACGAACGTGCGGTCGCCCTCAGCGACGACGAAATGCCGAAAACCTTCGCGGAGTGGCAGGAAAAGGTTCGCATAATAAAGCGCTCTGTCCCGCCCGGCGCGATCATCATCGACATCGAAGCAGACCCTGACGAGGTCGCCGCATGGTGCAGGGCAAATGGCCGTCAGGTCACAACCCAGGACCGTGCGGCGTTTGCCGCCGACACCTTTCGCCGGAACCACGGTGTATAGGGTCGCGGTGCCGCTCATGCCGCACGCTCCGCAACCGCCTTGGCCAGAGCCTCGAGGGTGACGTCTATCTCGCGCTTTTCGGCTGCGCGAACCGCGACCAACCAATATTCTGACGGGATCGACGACCGACGCCGCATCGCCTTCGCCGTCCCGTATTCGATCGCGAGATCAGCCGCAAAGTCAGAGAGGGACGGCCACCGGTTGATGAGATCTGCATGTGTCATGCGTGAAGGGGTACATATCATACCCCTCCATGTCAAGCAGATTGGATATTATTTGTACCTTTTGGCCGAGGTACCTTCCGTACCATGGCAAGTGATCAAGAGAAATTTGAGAAACAAGAGCGGGCCGAGAGATTGAGGCAGGCCCGGAAGCGCGCCAACATTTCTGGCGCCAAGGGCGTCTACGACGCATCCGAAGGCGCGATCGACGTCAACCTGTACAAGGGGCACGAATCTGGCCGGAATGGGTTCTCAGTTAGCGATGGTCGGCGGTATGCTGAGCTGTTCGGTGTATCATTGACCTGGCTATATCTTGGCATCGGCGACATCGACGAAGTTGCCCCCAGCGGAATTTCGGAAAGACTCCGGAAAGCAATAGTTCGACTAGCCGAGGCTTCGCCAGACCTGCAAGAACGCGTGGCAAGCTCTATCGAGTTCCTGCTTGGCGGTCCGCAGGCGCAACCATCACAAGGCGAGCTTCGTGATCAATCATCATTCGCCAGTCGCCGCCGTGAATCAACGCCATCGTAACGGCGACCTCCGCCGTTAGCCGTTTGACCTTAACGACAGGATCCATAGGGGGTGCAGCGCCGGCTGCATCACGTAGTCCAGCTACGATCTCAGCGTTGCGCGTTGCGTATTTAGGTTTGATTCGACGCTGAATTGCTCGCATGTCCCAAGCTCGGCTCCGCAAAACCTAGGAAAACGTTCCTGCAACGCAGAGTCAAGAACGAAATGCGAACAACTTTCAATCTTCACCAGGCTTGACTATTGAAGGCGCGGGTACTACCCGCGCGCGCTCTCACGTCCGCGATCGCGCGGATCAGAGATATAAACCTACAAACGTTATAGCTCTACGTTTAAAGGTTCCCTCTACGTTCAAACGTAGAACTCAACCTCCCACGTCTATGTCGTGCGGCATGTTCACCGTAGCTTGGCGCTACGGCTCATGCCGTCTTCTACGTCTCACTCAAATTTCAACGTTTCAGATTCGCGTCTCCGCGCGCGACCCGCCTCGGAGCATGGTTGCCCAAGGCGATTTTTTGCGTTCCGTGGTATCTGTGGGTATTTTTTGTACCTTTTTTGCTTGACTGTATCGGGTACATATCGTACCTGTTCAGACAAAGGAGACACCCGATGCCCAACGAACGCATGATCATCACCCCGCCATCGCTTGTGACGCAGCTCGACCCGCTGCTTCTCCGCGACGTGCTGCGCATGAAGCGCAACCGTGGGGACGCAGACGCAGACCAGTTCAAGGCTGTGGCGCGTGAAGCACTGGGCAACGGGATCGATTCAACGATCTCGGGAGCAGCCCGCACCGTCCGCGCCATCATCGCGCAGGGTGGATATCCAGCAGCGAAGGCAGACGCATACGCGGCCCTGCTCGCCGATATCGAAGCTGTTCTTGCTGGCGACCGCGCCGGCTGGGACATCGCGATTGCGAGGGCGGCTTGATGGGTACGCTCGAACGCATCGAAAGTCTCTCCGGCGACAAGACCTTGCTTGAGCTGCGCCTTAGCGAAGCGGTTGTCGCGATCAACGACCTGGCCCGCATGCTGGAGGCTGTCCGGTACACGTCCGGTCTCGGGAAGAGCCAGTGGGAGCGCGTCGAGAAGGCGCGCAAGATCGCCAAGCAGGCCGATGCCGCGCTGCTCGCGATCCGCTCCAAGAGCCCGGAGGCGGCGTGATGGAACGGTTTCTGACCTTCCGAGCCCGCTGGGCTGGCACCGTGCAGGACATCTGCGCCGGATGCGTCGTGGTGCTGATCGTCGCCGTCGCGCTCGTGGTGCTGCCATGAGCGTCCAGATCATCTACCCGGCTGATCGCACCGCCTGGCTCGACGCTCGCAAGCAGGACGTCACCGCGTCCGTTGCCGGAGCATTGCTTGGCATCCATCCCTACCAGACGCCCTACGGTCTGTGGGCGGAGAAGTCCGGTCGCGTCGCCAGCGATGATGCCGACAACCCGGTCTTGCGGCGTGGCCGCCTTCTTGAGCCTGTCGTGATCGAGATGCTGCGCGAGGATCGGCCCGACTGGACGGTCGAGTACCGCCGCGACAACGCCTATTTCCGCGACGCCGATGCGCGCATCGGCGCGACGCCCGACGCCTTCGCCACCCGACCGGACATCTACGGCCGCGGCATCGTGCAGATCAAAACCGTTGCCGATGACAAGTTCCGGCGCGAATGGATCGATGCCGAAACTGGCGAAGTCGTGTTGCCGCTCTGGATCGCCGTGCAGACGATCGTCGAGGCCACGCTCACCGGCGCGAGCTGGGCTTGCGTTGCCGCCATGGTCATCGGCCGCGGCATCGACCTGCAGGTCGTCGACGTCCCGCTCAACACCCGCGTGATGAACCGCCTGCGCCGCGAGGTCCGCGAGTTCTGGCGGATGGTCGAGGAAGGGCGCGAGCCTCCGATCGATTGGAACCGCGACGGCGCGGCGGTGGCCGATGTCTACCGCGACAGCATGCCGGACCGGAAGGACCTGACGGCCGTCGACGGGCTCGACCTCATCGTCGGCCGCTTCGCCGCAGCGAGAGAAACCAACCGGGTCACGTCGCAGCAGATCGACGAACTGCGTCCCCGGATCCTGCACGCGCTCGGCCCGGCCGAAGCCGGCTTCACCACGAACTGGAACATCACGGCGCGCACGTCGGTGCGGGCTGGCCCGAACGGCCAGCCTGTCAAGTCGCGCTCGCTTCGCATCACACCGAAGGAGAACCCCGATGCGCGTTTCTGATGCACCCTCGATCGTCGGCCCGGCCGACGCTGGTATCGGTCACAACCGCCCGCCCGTTTCGGCGCTTTTCGTCGAGGAACACAAAGACCTGATCGATGAGGTCGAGGCGCTGGCGGGCCGCGCGAACGCCGCAAAGGACGGCATGGCCGACGGCAAGATCGCCAATGACAACGAGCGCGATACCTGGGTGGCCATCGGCATCGCCGCGAAGAAGGTCGCCAAGCAGGTCTGCGAAAGGCGCGAGGAGGTCGTTGCGCCGATCCGCGAGGAAGTGAACGACTGGAACCGGCTGTTCGGCGTCAATGCCAATCCGCACCCGGAAAGCCTTCACGCGCGCTGCCTGCGGATCAAGAACGCGGCAGAGAGCTTGGCCGGCGCCTATGCCGATGCGCAGCGCGCCGCCGCTCAGAAGGCGGCTGCTGAGCTGGCGGCAAAGCAGCGGGAGGAAGCGCAGCGCAAGCTCGATGAGGCGGCAGCGGCCGGCGACGGCATCGTCGCTGACGTCGCGTTGCAGGAGGCCGAGAAAGCCGAGCACAAGGCCAAGCACCTTGAGGCGCAGGCGATGAGCGCGGCGACCGGACCGGTTCGCACCGAAGCCGGCACCATCGGCGAGCGCAAGTCGTGGGACTTCCGCATCGTCGACATCACCAAGGTCGACCTCAACGGCCCGCTGCGCGCCCATATCGGCATCGACGTGATCGAGAAGGCCATCCGCGCGCACATCCGCGCGAACCGCGACACGGTCCCGCTGACCGGCGTGGAGATTTTCCAGTCCTCGAAAGCACAGCTCCGCTGATCACCAGCGGCAACAGGAGACATTTGCGATGAACGCAGTTGTTGAACGGAAAGGCGCAGGCGAAATCGCCGTCGTGCGCGACCAGTTCGAGAAGATGGGCGACCAGTTCCATGCCGCCCTGCCAGCGCACATCCCGGTCGAGCGCTTCATGCGCGTCATCATGACCGCGATCCAGAACAACCCCGACCTGCTCAAGGCGAGCCGAAAATCGTTGTTCAACGCAGCAATGAAGGCGGCGCAGGATGGCTTGCTTCCAGACGGCCGCGAAGGTGCGATGGTTCCCTTCGGGGGCGATATCACCTGGATGCCGATGATCGGCGGCATCCGCAAGAAGGTGCGCAACAGCGGCGAGATCGCGACATGGGACGTCTATGCCGTCTACGAGAAGGATGCCTTCGAGTTCGAGCTCGGTGACGATCCCTTCATCCGGCATCGGCCGCACCTCGGCGATGACCGCGGCAAGCTGATCGCTGTCTATTCGGTCGCCACGCTCAAGAGCGGCGAGCGTTCGCGCGATGTGATGTCCGTTTCCGAGGTCGAGAAGATCAGGGCGCTGTCCAAGGGCAAGAACACGCCTTGGAACAATCCGACCTTCTATCCTGAGATGGCCAAGAAGACCGTCGCGCGCCGGCACTCCAAGGTTCTGCCTATGTCGAGCGACCTCGACGACCTGATCCGGCGCGACGACGAGCTCTATGATCTCAAGGGCGCGAAGGATGATGCGCAGGAGCGTCGGCCGCGCTCGCTCGCCGACCGCCTCGACCAGATCGCAGGCGAACCCGACGCCGATCCCGAGACCGGCGAAATCATCGAACACGAATCGGAGCCGAAATCCCCCCCGTCCGGCTCCGACGGCGGCAATGGTGTCTCCCCCTCCCAAGCCGCCGAAAAGCCCTCGTCCGACACCCCCCAGTCGGACGAGGGCGACCCTATCGCGGAAGCCCGCAGGCGCGGCGCGGAAGCGCGTGAGAAGGGCATGAGCCGCAAGGCCGTGCCCGCCGAGTACCGCAAGGATGAGGCGCTACAGGCGGCCTATCTCGACGGCTTCGATACCGGCATCGCGGACGATCGCGAGCCCGGCGCGGACGAGGAGGACTGATCGATGGCAGTCTCCCGCTTTGGCGTCAGCCTCCCACCACAGACCGAGGCGCAGACCGACAAGTACGTCGCCGAGGTTCTTGACCCTCAAATCGAAGAACTGCAGCGCCAGTTGAGCCTGCTGCAGGCATTGCGCCGCGCGATTGCCGAGACGTTCGGCATCGACCGCCGCGAGGATGCCGGCACCTTCGGCAAGATGGCGGACCGCGCCAAGCGGGCCGAGCTCGAGGGCGACGATACCACCGGTGCGAACGGCAAGATGGTGCCGCCCGGGCCGGCCATCGTGCACCGCCACGCGGCAATCCAGTCATGATGACCTTCCGTGTCCACTTCACCGACGGCGCCACGATCGACGTCGCTGCTCCGAACCCCAACCAGGCCCGCGACATCGCCCGAGACCGCAAAGGCGGCGGCATCGTCTCGAAGGTCAAGCGAGTGAAAGGAACCTGAAATGCCGAAATACTGCATCTTCGATACCGAGACGACCGGCCTCTTCCTGTTCAAGGATCCTGCCACCGGCGCTCCGATCCCCGCCGACGATCCGCGGCAGCCGCGCCTGGCGCACTTCAATGCCATCCTCATCGAAGAAGACCTCAATGGCGCATTGCAGGAGGTCGACGAAATCGACCTCTATGTGAAGCCGGATGGCTGGGAGATGCCGGCCGAAGCTGGCGAGGTGAACGGCCTGACGACGCGGTTCCTCGAGGAGAACGGAACGCCGATCGACGTTGTTCTGACCGCCTATTCCGACCTCGTCCAGCGCGGCTACATCATGGTTGCCTTCAACGCGCAGTTCGATTGCAAGATGATGCGCGGCGAGCTGCGGCGTGCCGGTCTGCCTGACCTCTTCGATGAGACGCCGAACATCTGCGCGATGCGCGCCGCGATGGCGCTGGGTGTGAAGAAAGCCGGCGGCGGCCGTGGCTTCCCGAAGCTCACCGACTGCGCTGCGCACCTTGGGCTGATCATCGACGAGGCGCATTCGGCCAAGGGCGATACGCGCGCTACGCTGGCGCTGTTCCGCCACCTGCACGCCGTCGGCGCGCTGCCGGAGGCGAAGGTGCATCTGGCGAAGACCCCGCCGACAGCGCCCGCCACCGTCGATCCGCTTCCCGAAACTGCAATGCCGGAGCGGTTCTGATGGCGCGCTATCCGAAAAAATGCTGGATCAAGGGCCGCTGCGCGAAATGTCACGAGCGTCGCACGCCCGATGGCCACGACCCTTGTATTGCCAACCTACCAGGAGTGCAGTTCGCGTGCTGCGGACATGGCGTCGAAGACGGATACGTCATGTTTGAAGACGGTCGCCGTCTCGTGCTACGCGGCCGGTTCGATCATGTCGAAGACCGCGCGGGCGGTGCATCATGATCGATCCCAAATGGCAACCCGTCGTCGGCTTTGAAGGATTGTACGAGGTCTCGGATACCGGCGTAGTGCGCAGCCTCGACCGCATCGCGGTCTATACTCGTCGCGACCAGTATTCCGGCCGCGACCTGATAGTTCGCCGGCGGCACAACGGCAAGATCTTGCGAGCGGCGCCAAACCAGAGCGGGCACCTAAGCGTCGTTCTCGGTCGCGGCAAAACCCGTGCAGTCCATGTTCTCGTGCTGGAAGCTTTCGTAGGGCCGTGCCCGGACGGGTGCGAAGGCCTACACTGGAATGACGACCCGGCCAACAACTACCTTTCAAACCTCCGGTGGGGAACGCGATCTGACAATCTGCATGACGCAGTTCGTAATGGTCGAAAGGCTGTGGGCGATGCTCACTACCTTGCCAAGATCAAGGCCGCGGATGTCCCAATCATTCGGCGAGAAGCACGCAGTGGTCGCGGCAGCATTGCTCGCCTAGCCCGTCAGTTCAGCGTGAGTGCAAGCACAATTCAGCAAATCCGAGATGGTAGAACATGGAGGCACATCCGATGACTGCTCCGCTGACATCCATATCTGTCGTTGATGTTGAGACAACCGGCTTTCCGCCAGACGCAACCATGTGCCAGGTCGCGCGAACCGATCTGCGGCTCTACCCGGGTGGCTGGGAAATCGAGATCGGACCCCGCGAGGAGTTTGTTGATCCCGGCCGGCCGATCCCGGCGACCGTGTCGGCTATCCATCACATCGTCGATGCCGATTGCGTGGGTGCAATGAGCCAGGAAGAGGCCGTTCGCTTCGCGACAGTCGGCGCTGATATCGTGGCCGCCCATAATTGGGACTTCGATCGGCAGTTCGTGCGGACGAGCCTACCCTTCATATGCACGCTGAAAGTGGCCCGTTCGGTCTGGCCAGACCTCGAAAGCCACGCCAATCAGGCAATCCGGTACGCGCGCGGCATCTGCATGTCGGCGGAAGAACGGATGCAGGCTGCGCACCGAGCCGGCTTCGATACATGGATCACGGCGCATATCCTGCTTGATCTGCTGAATGCGATGCCGGTGGAGCAGATGCTCGACATCTCGTCGAAGCCGTCGCGGCTCCTGCGCTTTCCGGGCGGCAACAAGCATCGCGGTAAGCTGTTCAGCGAAATCGCCCGATATGACCCGTCCTACCTGCGCTGGGTGATCGACAAGAGCGAGTTCGGCGAGGACGTCAAGTTCTCGTCGGAAGCGGCGTTGCGGGAGGCGGGATGATGTACCCGTTCGAACGCAAGCTCGCCATCCGCCGTCGCTACATCCGACTGCGCCTGCGCTCTGGCATCGCGACAGCGGATGCGATCGCCGACCGGCTGCAGGTATCCGTCCGCACTGTCTATCGTGACGTCAATGCACTGCGCCGCGCAGGCTGCCGGATCGATGGCGCGGCCGGCTTCGGCTTCATGTTGCGGGAGCCGTCCCCATGACGACGGTTCACACCTGGTCGCCCCAGCAAGCCGCAGCCCTCGACGCTGTCGCGCGCTGGTACGGTAGCGGCCTCGACCGCAAGCAGGTATTCCGTGTGTTCGGCTATGCGGGCACGGGCAAAACGACCCTCGCCCGTCACTTCGCCGACGGCCTGCGCGGGCGCGTGCTCTACATGGCCTACACGGGCAAGGCGGCCATGGTGATGCGCAAGAACGGCTGCCGTGGTGCTCTTACGATCCACGCCACCATTTATAGCGTCGATTTCAACCCGGAGACCGGCGTCAAGAAATTCGTCCTGAAAGACGTCGACGACCTCAGCGACGCCGCCCTGTTCGTCATCGACGAGTGTTCCATGGTGGATGAGGAAATCGGCAAGGATATCCTCAGCTTCGGTGTGCCCGTTCTTGTGCTGGGCGACCCGGCGCAGTTGCCGCCTGTCAAAGGCGGCGGCTTCTTCACCGATGCCGATCCCGACGTGATGCTGACCGAGATCCATCGGCAGGCCGCTGAGAACCCGATTGTCCAGATGGCGACGACCATCCGTGAGGGAGGCCGGCTCACCTATGGCGCTTACGGCGAGAGCCGCGTCATCACCCGCGCCGCCGAGCGCATCACCATTGTCATGTGAGGTCGATATGGCTCCGCTTCTCCATGGCCATACCAGACGCATCGCCGGAGGCGGCCGCGTCAATTCACCGGAATATCGCGCCTACGCGGCAATGAAGAACCGGTGCTTTAATACCCGCCAAGACCGATTTGATGACTATGGCGGTCGCGGCATAACCGTGTGCCATCGGTGGTTGCGCGGCGAAGACGGGAGGACCGGCTTCGAGTGTTTTCTTGCTGACATGGGGCCTAAGCCATCACCTGCGCACTCGCTGGAACGGCGCGGCAACGACGGCTCTTACACTCCGGGCAATTGCCGGTGGGCCACTGCCGCGGAGCAAAACCGCAACACACGCCAGAACCGCATGCTCATGGTGTGCGGCGAGATCGTCTGCCTTGCGGACGCCGCAAGCTTCATTGTCGATTCTCCGTCTGCATCGACAATAAGCCGTCGCCTCAGCCTCGGGTGGGACGTCGAGGACGCCGTACTGACGCCAGTCGGTCGGAGGCCCGTACCCGGCATGGGAGCGTGCTTCTGATGATGCACTTCCGCCCCGGCAACACCGTCTTTGACCGCTATCCTGGCATCCCGCGCGAGGGCCGATCATCGCCACGCCAGATCATTGAGCGCGTGGCCGCCTGGCACGATCTCACCTACCGCGACATCCTCAGCCGCGACCAGTTCGGCCACTTCATCGCCGCTCGCTTCGACGCCATCGCCGCCGTCCAGCACAACTATCCGAAGATGTCGCTGCTCAAGCTCGGCGCCATCTTCAACGGCCGCGACCACACCACTATCCTGAATGCACTGCGCAAGCGGGGGATGAGATGAGCGAGGCGCGCACTCCATGCCTAAACCCGCGTTGCAACCGGACCTACAAGCAGGATCATGAGGGCCAGGAGGTCATCTGCGGCAAGTGCTTTCGGTCACTTCCGGAGGCCGTTCGCGCCAACCATCGACGCTACTGGCGCGAATACCGGAAGTGGGATCGCCGCATCAAACGGACCAGCGACGAACTGAAGATCCTGCGCATGCGCGCCGTTCGCGACCGCTTCGGGACCATGATCGACTTTCATTGGGATGCCGAGATTAAGCCGTACTTCCTGTCGCCGGAGAAGCCCGAAGGCCTCGACGCGTTTCTAGAGGAGGTCGGGCTGTGAGCAGCAAGTCCGACAAGCAACGCATCGTGGCGCTGCAAAAGGCTTTGCGCATCGCTCGGCAAGCGCTGGAGCGCTGCCAGCACAACGGAAGCACCTCCCATATAGAGGACGCGCTGTACGAGATCGACAAGCTCGATTGGAACAGCAAGCCAGACCTCTCCATGGAGCGCCGACCATGACCCCTACCCTCGTGCATCGCTATGCCTTTCCCATTCACGAGGCGATCGAACTTCTGCTCGGCGATGCCGTCGGCGACTGCGAAGCCTGGCGCATCCGCATTGAAGGCGACGAGGTCGTCATCGACGTCGTGGCGCCAGCACCGGGCATCGCGCCGACCATGGACGATGTGACGAACCTCGATGTCCCGCCGGATGTCCGTAAAGAGCGCAGTGACGACAGAGGGTTAGCCGCAGAAGCTGAAAACGAACGTCCGGAACCGGAGCTGAAAGGCGGTCCCCTCGCCCGCCGGGCGGCCATTGCCTGCGGTGAACGCGGTTTCTGGACGTTCCTGGGCGTCACCAGCGCAGACGAGGCCAAGGCCGACGTCTGCCGGCGCTGCGGGATCACAACGCGGAAGATGCTCGATCACGACGAGCGCGCAGCCGCGATCTGGCAGGACATCGACGGCAAATACCGGCTCTGGTTGGAGGGTATGGACGTTGACATCTGAAGTCTGGATGCCCATCGACGCCAATCCTGCATATGAAGTTTCTTCCGCTGGCAGAGTTCGCCGGCGCGTCGACGGCCATTGTACTTTCGCCGGTCGCATTATCACGCCCGTTCTGCAGAAGGGAAAGGGAAGGTATCTCGCAGTCACACTTGGTTGGAAAGGCGGAAGGAAGCAATACCGCGTCAACCGATTGGTATGTACGGCGTTCCACGGCCCGCCGCCGTCGCCAGATCACGAAGCTGCCCATCTCAACGGTCACCACGGTGACAATCGCTCCGAGAATCTGGCTTGGAAAACCGGCAAGGAAAACAAGGCAGATGAGCTATTGCACGGAACTCGGACGCGCGGTGAACGCCACGGAAGTTCGAAACTAACGACAGAAAACGTAAAGAGAATCCGACGTCTACTCGGGTTGGTGCCGAACGTCGAAATCGCTAGGCGGTTCGGTGTAGCTCAATGCACCATCGGCGACATCGCCAAAGGTAGAACTTGGAAGTGGCTGACGGAGGGGCGCGATGTCGGGCTCGACTGATCAGACCTGTGAAGAACGGGGAAATCTGCCTCAACCGCTATTGACGCCGGAGGAAGCGGCGCGGGTACTCGGCATCAGCGAGGATACGCTGCGCCAGATGCGGAAAAGCGGAGAGCTTCCCTACATCAACATCGGCCGCGGCAAGAAGAGGGAAACACCTCGATACGACGTCGAGGACCTCCTCGCATGGAAGAGGGAACGAAAGGTCAAGGCATGTCCGTCTTCATCCGCGCCGACTCGAAAGACGGAATTTACTCCTACGACTTCCGGATCCGTGGCCGTCGATTTTCTGGCTCGACTGAAGCAACGACAAAGCGAGAAGCGCGGGAAGTAGAGAAGGCCAAAAAGGAAGAGGCCAAGGCGATCATGGCCAGCCAGGCTGCCTTGTTCGCTGCGGACATGACAATCTCGACCGCTTGCGCTCGTTACTGGGAAGAAGTCGGACAGCACCACAAGAACAGTGATACGACCGAGCGTGTGCTCGACTGGATCGTCCGATTTTTCGGCTTCGATCTCCCCTTGATGAGCATCGGCCCTTCGGAAGTCGCTGCCATGGTTGCCAAGCGCCGCGGTGAGTTCATCCCCTCGCAGCGTAAGCCGGGCCGGAAATACAAGACGCCGGAGGTGCGTCGGCGCGTTTCGGCGGCAACCGTCAACCGCACCGCAACCCAGCCTCTTCGCGAGATCCTGCTACGCGCCGGGAAGGTCTGGAAGGTGCGCGTTCAGGATATCGACTGGTCAGAGCACCTTTTGCCCGAACTGCAAGAGCGGGTCCGGGAAGCAACGCCGGCCGAAGAAGATGCGATCATGGGAGAGGTTGAGCGCGGATACGACGTCGCGCTCGATTTTGCGTTCCAGACCGGTTGTCGGCGAATGGAGATTGTCGGACTGGTGTGGACGCAGGTGGACTTCTTCAACCGCCAGTTCACCGTTGTCGGCAAGGGGAACAAGTCGCGCGTCATCCCAATGACCGAGGCAGTCTTCCACCTCTTATGGGAACAGCAGGGGCACCATCCGGACCGCGTATTCACCTACGTGGCAAAGCGGACGGTCAAGCTGAAGGATGGGAGCCGGCTTTGTCGAGGGCAGCGCTACCCGTTGACCGAGGCGGGCTTCAAGACGGCGTCGCGCCGCGCGATCGCCAGATCGGGCGTCAAGAACTTCCGTCCCCATGACGCACGTCATACGGCCGCCACCAGAGTGCTGCGCAAGAGCAACCTTCGCGTGGTACAGAACCTGCTCGGGCATTCCGACGTCAAGACGACGACGAAGTACGCTCACGCGCTGATCGACGACATCCGTTCTGCCCTTGAAGCAGCGAGTTCCACGGAAACTACCACGCCGCAGGAGACGGGAAGCCGCAACCGATTGAAAAGGTGAGATGTTCGGGCCTTGGGGCAGGTTTCCCCCAGTCAAGTGCGCTACCGGGCTGCGCTACACTCCGGACCGCGGCAAGCCCTACAGATTATGGGATGGGGGCGCAAGAGCCGAGTCAGAGAAAACTACGAAATTGGAACAAATGGTGTCCCGGTGTCCCTTTGGTGGCCAAAAGTCACACCGAAAATCACACCGGATGTTCCGTCTCCGTTCATGTTTCTGCAAGCGGATTTGATGACAGCGAAAGACCTGGTTTCACAGGCAACAATGCGTTCGTCGCTTATGGGGACGTTACGATAAAGGCGAAGAAGGCAGCTATAGATAAATTCCCGCGATATGACATCACTTGAGAACATGAGATGAAACAACCGACCTTGCGTTATGTTACGCAAGGTCGGTCTTGGCAAAGTCGTTGCCCTTGTAGAGGAGGGCCACATCGAGAACCTTGGCGCAGGCATATGCGAAGCAGTCTCCGAAGTTGAGATCAGCTACATGGCCGACCGCCTTTCCGTAGGTCGAGCTCGCTTCAAGGGCCCGGCTGCCGATCTCCGATGATATTGGTATCTCTTCCACCTCCAAATCCGTGACGAAGGCGCTTACCGCCTCAGCCGCCCGCCGGAGCAGATCTGGAGTTGGCCTCATAGCGCCGGCCTTCATGCGCGCAAGGGCGACGGATGCCTCGAACCTGACGAGAGGCGAGATGTAGAGAGGGCCGTCAATTGTCGCCAGACGCTTTTCGATTTCCTTGAAGCCTGGCTCCCGACCCAGAATGGCGACAATGACCGACGCATCGAGGAACATCAGTTGCCGTCCCACATCTCGTCTGTAAACACCTTCATGTCGAACGCCGCATCACCCGGCCCCATAGCATCGGCAAGCGCCTTCGCTCGGCGCAGCCTGTCGCGTAAGGGAAGCGTTTTGCGGGCGAGTGCAAGCTCACGCTGAAGCGCTTGCCGCACTGCCTCCGTCTTCGTTGGCGCCTTGGTAAGCTTCTGAACTTCCGAGGCAAGGGCGTCGACTTCCGCGTCACGAATATAGAGCGCCATAGCAATATCTCCTCTGAATATGCAGATATTCCATATCGAATATGCAATCAAGCAATTTCATGATGACTTCCGTGGCTCGCATAAGGACGGCCGCAGCCCCGGAACACGTCTCCATCATGCTTTCGCTATATCTGAAGCAGCAACACGCGACGCTGCGTTCAGAAGGAACAATCAGCATGAAGAACTATGGCAAGCCTTACGCGGGCACGCGGCTTGCGACCTACCTGGAGAAGTGAACCGCCCCGGGATTGCCGGAGGCATTTTGGTTTGAGTCACGCGGCCATGGGTTGGGCTTCCAGCATAGCGTAGTAGCGTT
>Ga0172382_10004291_pt1 | contig 21915 bp, 15 predicted proteins | sample Leawel138RmetaG_FD_122245 | JGI IMG/M metagenome (GOLD analysis project Ga0172382, IMG submission 122245) | Leachate microbial communities from a municipal landfill in Southern Ontario, Canada - Leachate well 138R metaG | ecosystem: Engineered > Solid waste > Landfill > Unclassified | place... | reverse complement strand
TACAGAAAAAGAAGAACTACCTTATGAGATAGACGGTATTGTTATTAAAATAAATGATATTGCTCATCAAGAATTACTAGGATATACCAGTAGACATCCGAAATGGGCTCTAGCGTATAAATTTCCGGCGACGGAAGTAATTACCCAGTTAAAAGATATTGTCTTTACCGTTGGCCGCACTGGTAAAATAACTCCCAATGCCATTTTAGAACCAGTGCGAGTAGCGGGTTCTACTCTCCGAAAGGCCACTCTTCATAACGAAGCCTTTGTTGTCTCTAAAGACATCAAGATTGGGGATATGGTAACAATAAGAAAAGCGGGGGATGTTATTCCCGAAGTAGTTAAGGTATTAAAAGACAGGCGTACCGGTACTGAACGTGATTTTATCATGATAAAAAGATGCCCAATATGTAATAGTCATTTAGTAAAAAAGGTCAATGAAGCCACTTATTTATGCCCTAATAATAACTGTGATGCCCGTCAAATTGAAGCCTTAATTCATTTTACCAGTAGGCAAGCGATGAATATTGTCGGTATTGGTGAACGCATTATTGAAGATTTTTATAACTTAGGTTATCTTAAAACCTTTGTTGATATCTATCGCCTTAAGGATTATCAAACGGCATTAATAGAGCTAGAAGGTTTTGGACCCAAGAGTGTTACTAATTTATTAACTTCAATTACTGCTAGTAAAAATAACTCCTTAGAAAAGTTAGTTTTTGCCTTGGGTATTAAACATGTGGGAGCAAAGACGGCTAAAGTATTAGCACAAACATTTAAAACGATGGATAACTTAATTAATGCTTCCTTAGAACAATTACTAAGTATTAATGATATTGGAAGGAAGACCGCTGAAAGCCTTTTAAATTACTTTGCAGACAATAATAATCTAGCTGTTATTAAAAGTTTAAAGGCTATGGGTATCAATATGTTATATAAGTTTAAGGAACCGATAAGGAAAAATGAATTATTTTATAATAAAACTTTTGTTATAACAGGTACTTTAAACCAAATGACTAGAGAAGAAGCAACGGAAAAGATTGTGGGCTTAGGTGGCAATGTTACTAATACGGTAACTTCTAAAACAGATGTACTAATAGTAGGTAACAAACCTGGGGGCAAATATAAGAAGGCGCAATCTTTAAATGTTATGATTTGGGATGAAAATCAATTTTTAAAGAACATATAATTTACTAACCAAATTGTTATTAGATATTTATAAATATATGGAACTTAACAAAAACGATTTAATATTTGACAATTTACCTAAATTATAATAAAATAGACCTTATTTTAAAGAGGTGAAGTTGTTTTGTTAAGATTAGACGAATATAATAAGGTTAATGAAGGCACCAAAGATAATAATTATTATTTTATTTCTAAAATAAATCCACACGTCTTTTATTTATGGTGTGCAGCAGCCGCGGGAACATTAATTTTTTCTGTTTATATGTTTGTCGCCGCCAATCTTCAAAGTAAGTATAAACTATACCCAATGTCACCAAAACGCATTGAAATTAACATAGAAGACATCTATAAAATTGAAGCCGAAATACAAGCCATAAGAGCTGATAGACTATTTTTAATTGAGGCCCCTTTTTATGAAGAACTAAAACAAAAGGTTAAGAACTAATTTATATTACTATTGTTCGTGGTATAATTAGTTTAGTTATCTACGATAACGAAGAGATAATGAGTTTTGTTAATAAATAATAATAATTATCAACGCGGTCAGTTGTTATCAAATAAACATTGTAGTATAATAATTATTATACGGGGTGAGAACCTAATGAAGATTTTTAAAAAAGGATTAGTATCTAAAATAATAGTAATTATTATTGTCGTAGTATTATCAACTTCCTTGATATTACTTACTAAATTATTCTTTCCTAAGTTTGGTGATCCTGTTTATGGTAATAGACTTGACGGTATTGAAGAAGTAACTTTGGATGTTAATCGGCTAGCCGATATAAAAAACACCATTATCAATCAGAAAGAAGTAAATAATGCCATCCTTAATATTAAAGGGACTTTAATTAATATCATCATTGATGTTAAGGTTGATATTGATGTTGTTACGGCTAAGACAGTTGGTACTAAGGCGGTTACTCTTTTTTCATCAGCCGAACAGAATTTTTACGATATACAAGTATTTATAACTCAAAGTATTGAGACTGAAGAAACACAGTATCCGCTAATTGGTTATAAAAATAAGTTAAGTCCATCCCTCGTATGGAATAATATTAAATAAAGGTGGTTTTATGAAAACAAAAAGCAAGATTCTTCTGAGCCTAATTATGATTGTTATTATAGGCGTTTGTATATTAGCTATAATGATAAAAAACAGGCAGGGAGAAACGTCAACATTAACCATTTCCGAACTAAGATGGATTGAAAATAATAAAAATAAAGTAATTGATATTGCCGTTATTAATGATTTACCGATATTTGGTTATGAAGGTGAGGGTGTTTTTTTTGAGTTTATTAAAGAATTACAAACCGCAACACCATTAGAGTTTAATCTAGTACCATATCAATTTCAAACCAAGCCTTCATTAGGCGAGTATGTTTTCAAAGTTTTGAAGACTAATATTAATCCCCATAAAAATCAATTACTTATTTATCAAGATGAATACGTTGTAATAGGATCTAATAAAAATAAGCTAAATGCTATAGATGAACTAAGTAATAAGACTATTGGTTTTTTAAGCGGTGATGAGAATCTTATTACTGATTATTTATCAATTGCTACCAACATTAAATATACGTCTTATGAAAATAAAGAAACCCTTTTGACGGCTTTTAATAATAATGAGATTGAACTATGTATAGTACCTTATAATATATTTATTGATGAGATATTATCTCATAATAATTATCATATTGTTTTCCAACTAAGAGAAATTAATAAAAAATATGTTTTAGAATTAAGTAAAAATAACAAAGCCCTAAATTCTATTATCAAGAAGTATTGGTACGAGTGGCAATCACAACAACAAGAGCTAACTTATCATCATTATTTATTTAATTTATATTTAGATAAAATGAATATTAACTCAAAAACTAAAAATGCTTTTACTGGTCGCACTTATACTTACGGAGTATTAAAAACCTTACCTTATGAAATGTTGGTTGATGATCATCTCATTGGTATCAATGGTCAATATATTAATAAATTCAAGAAATTTGCTGGGTTAGAATTTGTTTATATTAATTATAAAAATATTAATGATTTAAAGCGGGATTTTGCCGCCGGTAAAATAGATATGGCATTTAATTATTATGATATGCAGACTGATAATTATATCAAAACTATGTCTCCTTTTAACGAAGAATATGTCTTATTAGGTCATAATAGTAGTGGTATTGCGGTTAATTCTTTGGCCGCTTTAAATAATGTCACGGTCTTGGTGGTCAAGGATACCTTTTTAGCTAAAGAAATAAGTGGTAATAAAAAGATAAAGATAAAGACTTTTAATAACTTTGAACAGTTATTACATAACTTAAATAAAAAGCATGTAGTCCTAATTGATCGAGGTAATTATGAATATTATAAAAATTCGGTTCTACTTGATTATCGTGTTTTATATAACCATAATTTACCTAAGGATTACACCTTTGTAATAAACAATCGTAATGAAAACAAAGTTTTAGCCAGTACCTTTGATCGTTTTATCGCCACTACTAATTATCAACAAGTTGAACAGGAAGCTCTATTAGAACTATTGGAGGACCCAGTTAAAGAGTATTATTTAAAAAATATTTCCCGCTATTTACTAGTAACTATTCTCGGTGTGTTGTTATTAATGAGAACTGTTATTGTTTTATATAAAAGAAGTAAGGTAACTAGAAAGTTAAAAAAAGAGGATAAACTAAGGTATACGGATCCTATTACTAATTTAAAGAACCGCGCCTATTTAAATGATCATATTAATCAATGGGAAGAGGGAAATATTTATCCGCAATCGATTATAATAGTGGATTTAAATAATATTAAGTATGTCAATGATAATTATGGGCATGAAGAAGGCGATAATCTTATCACAAAAGCGGCGGCGATTTTAATCAATAGCCAGTTAGAAAACAGTGAAATAATTAGAACTGATGGTAATGAGTTTTTAATATATTTAGTTGGTTATACAGAATCACAAACGTTATCTTACTGTCGTAAGTTATATAAGGAATTAAAAAATTTACCGTATGAATTTGGGGCAGCCCTTGGTTTTAGTATGATTGAAGATGAAATTAAAACGATTGATGATGCGATTAATGAAGCAACCTTAGATATGAGAACGAATAAAGAAGAACAAAAGGATTAATAATTAAAGGTGAGAATAACTAATGAAAAAGAAAACCCGACACTTTATGAAAAAAATAATCTATACTATTCGGCAACCAGAGATGGCTATTCTTCCGGGGCAATTAGCCTTTTTCTTTGTTTTATCAATGGTTCCTATTATATCTTTAATCGGTATTGTTGGGTCCTTTTTTTCTATATCAGTCGCTTCGGTTATCGATTTTCTTAATACCTCTTTTGCGGTTAATATCAGCGATAGTATGACGACTTTTTTCTTGGGCCGAGGCTTTGATTTACAATTGGGATTCTTTTTGTTAGGTACCTTCTTAATCGCGTCTAATGGCGCTCGTTCTATTATTATTACTTCCAATATCTTATATAATATTCCTAGCCAATATGAAGTAAAATTAAGAATAAAAGCTATTTTTTTGACTTTAATGCTTATTTTCCTTATTATTTTTGTTTTAATTGCTTTTGCTTTTGGCGGTTATATTTTGCAAATGCTACGGGATATCAATGTATCTAGAACAACAATTAATAACCTTTATTATTTATATCGAATATTAAGATGGCCTCTAACCTTTTTTGTTATTTATTTTAATATAAAATTAATTTATACTTTCGCCCCCGATAAACGAATTAAGAGTAAGGATGTAACTTATGGGGCTGTTTTTACCGCAGTTATGTGGATAACTACTACTAGCGTTTTTTCATATTATGTGGTTCACTTTGCTAAGTATGATGTTTTTTATGGCAGTCTATCTAATATAATTGCGATTATGTTTTGGATTTATTTATTATGTTATGTTTTTGTTTTAGGGATGGCTTTAAATGCCAATAAAAAGGAATTAGAAGTTAAATTTAATAAGAAATTATCATAAAATATAAAAAAAAGTTCACAATATTAATAAGCGCATAAATTATGCGCGAATAATACGGACTACATATTATTAAGTCTCCTTAATTTTACAGGTCGTATTATTGACAAGGTGGTTTTTAAAAAACCACTTTTTTCTTTGTCAAAAAGTTAAAAATATGTTAAAATTATTATCATACCGTGACTAAAAAAGATTAAGAGGTGAACTATGAAAAATATTATTATGCGAATAATTTCTAACTCACAAAAACGGTATGTATTTCTAAAAAATAAAATAAGTAATATTAAAATAAAGGAAATTAAAAAATATATTACCGCCGATTTATTATTACTTTATTTTTTTGTCGGAGCATTAATAAATTCTACTTTAGTTCGTTATTTAACCGTTAAGAATTACTTTGATATTAGACCAATATTAGCCGATATAACATGTATTCTACTAATTAGCTTGTTTAGTTATTTTATTAAACCAAAGGGCCGGTTTGCTTACTTTCTAATTTGGTCTTTTATTATTACCATTATTATTTTTATCAATTCAGTTTATTATACTTTCTATAATTCTTTTGTTTCTTTTTCCCTATTATCAACCTCTCTCTTTTTAGTTGATGTTGGCGATGCGGTGGTTCAAAATGTTTTAGAACCAAAAGATATCATCTATTTTTGGTTTCCGATAATGCTTTATTTAGCTAACCGACAAATAAACCATCGTCGTAGACAACGTCCAATTCATTTAAAAAAAAGCAAACAAAGAGCTTTTAATATATTTATCTTATCGGTAATAACGGGGCTTATTTTTATTTCTACTTTAACCCCACTTGATTTTAGCCGTATCAATAAACAATGGAACCGCGAGTTTTTGGTAGCTAGATTTGGATTATATATCTACCATCTTAATGATTTAATTAAAAGTATTGAGCCACAGATAAATACTTTATTTGGTTATGATACGGCGGCTAAACAATTTCGCGAATTCTATCAAGAATTAAATACCATCGAACCCATTAAAAATAAATATACTAATATTTTTCAAGGCAAAAACCTCATAACTATCCATGCTGAAAGTATTCAATCTTTTGCGATGAACTTACAATTTAATGGCGAAGAAGTAACGCCTAATTTAAACCGCTTAGCGAGTCAAGGACTTAATTTTACTAACTTTTATACTCAGGTAGGCGTTGGGACTAGTAGTGACACCGAATTTACTCTTAACACCTCTCTTTTGCCTGTTAGTAATGGTACTGTCTTTGTTAGTTATTGGAATAGGGAGTATGTTACTATTCCCAGTTTATTAAAAGAGAAAGGTTATTATAGTTTTAGTATGCACGCGAATAACGGCACCTTTTGGAATCGCTTAATTATGCATGAAGTTATGGGTTATGATAAGTTTTTTCATAAACCTAATTACACCATTGACGAAAAAATCGGACTAGGGTTATCAGATGCCTCTTTCTTTAGCCAATCAGTGCCAATGATTGCCAAATTAAAAGAAAAAGGAAAAGAACCTTTTTATGGCACCATGATTATGTTGACCTGTCATACCCCGTTTGATGAAATCGAAAAATATGGTGATTTTCCGGTTGATTATAAAACCACCATCATTAATGAGGATAATGAAGAAGAAGAAGTTATTCAACCTTATATGGAAGGAACCCGAATGGGTAATTACCTTAAAGCCATTAATTATGCTGATCGCGCTATTGGGCAATTTATTAATAATTTAGATGAGGCTGGGTTGTTAGAAAATACGGTTATTGTTATTTATGGTGACCATGACGCTCGGTTACCAAGACGTGATTTTAACCGTCTATATAATTATAATCCAGAAACAGACACCCTTCTAGATGAAGAGGATCCTAATTTTAAAAGGGTAGACTATTATCAATACGAATTAGACCGGAAAGTACCTTTCATAATTTGGGCGAAAGAGAAAAGACTTAGTCAAAAGGTTGATACGGTGATGGGAATGTATGATGTATTACCCACTTTAGGTAATATGTTTGGTTTTAGAAGTAATTATCAAATAGGTAAGGATATTTTTAGTATTAAAGAGAATATTGTTGTTTTTCTAAATGGTAATTGGTTAACTGATAAAGTATATTATAATAGCCAAAAGGGTGAATACTTATTATTAAAGGACGAACCAATTGAGGAAGATTATATCAATCGTAATAATGAATATGCCGATACCATTTTGGGTGTTTCTAATTCGCTAATAATATATGATTTAATTAAAAGAGAAAGAGAAACAACTGAATTATTAAAAAGTATACAAAGTGGAGAGTGATTAATATGCGGTTAAAAGTTAAAAACATTGTTATTTTATTAATAGTGGTGATAGTAGTAACTATTATTTCTTTGTTTGGTGTTAAAATATTATCCCCAAAAGAACCAGGCGCTGAACAACCACAAGTAATAGACCGGATTGAAGGTTATGATTACCTTTTAGCTGAAAATAAATCAGCTCTATATAAGGAATTGTTTATTAAATTAAAAGATACATTGGAACATAAACCCATAAACGAAGAAGCATACGCTAAATTAATCGCCCAACTATTTGTGGTTGATTTTTATACCCTAAATAACAAAATAACCAAAAATGATATTGGTGGTGTTGACTTCATTCATTCAGAGCATCAAGATAATTTTATTCTTCATGCTCGAGATACCATTTATAAGTATGTTAAAAGCAACATATACGGGGACCGCAAACAAAAGTTACCAGTTGTGAAGACTATCGAAGTAAGTGATATAAAACAAGCCTCGTTTAAATACCTAGAAAAAGAAGACCCTGATGCCTATTACATAAATTTAAATTGGACTTATAATCAAGACCTAGGATATGATACTAAGGCTGAAATAATAATTGTTCACAACCAAAACAAACTATTTATTGTGGCTATGGAGAGCTTAGAATAAAGACCCGATAAAATCGGGTTTTTTTATGCTATTCTATTAATTAATCAGCAGGGGCCTCATCTTTAACATCGGCGGGTTTTACAAAGTAATAAACAATTATTTCCGCAATATCAATTAATTTAGTGCCGGCGTCCTTACTTTGACTATTAATAGTACCGGCTTTGGACGGATCATAAAGAGGGGTAACACTATCAATATCAATCGGTTTTTTCTCAACGATAATATTAATTTTAATACTGTGATACCAATTATCAAATTGGTTAAGGGTCCACCCTTGCATGTTAGGTACTAAACAATTAGATAGGTGGCTATTCTCTTCTAAATTACAATTAATTATTTCACCATCTAATATATTTTCTTCTTTTTTAATTACCTTTAAGGTAATACCTTTGGCTTTATTCATTTTATCTAGTCGAAAATGTTCGGGAATACTTTGGCCTATTATTTGGCCATTTACATATGTGTCTTTATATTCCTGATGAGTATTATCAATAGTAGTAAAAGATATTTTAATGTTATTTTGCACTCCCCAATTAAGGGCCCATTCTTTACTTTGCTGAGTAAAATTAGGGACCGTTTTAATTACATAATCAGTTCTATAAGGACCTTTCCCAATAATGGTTACTTTATAAGGCTCATTAATGGAAAAACTAAAAGTCTTAATAATATTTGGTTTTTCTAAATCTAAATTAATTTCCATCGCTCTAACGACATCTTTTAAACTAGCACGATTATATACATAATTTGATAACGCTAGCCTCATGCCTTCATCCCAAATGTATTTATTGTAACCATCTAAATATAATTTTTCAATATAGACTAAATCATCATTGTAATAACTTTTGTCTTTCGCGATAATATCTTTCCCGACTTCATAAAAAGATAATATTTGTTTGGTATTAATATTAGTATCTAAATTATTACTAATTGTATCCAAGATACTATAAATTTGATTCAAGTTTCTAATATCTTTAGCTTTATTTAACATCCCCGCAACCACTAATTGTTGGTATAATCCGCGGGTGATATCATCTCCTAAGACATTACGGTTTCTACTTAACGCTAAAGCTTGTTCGCCATTTAATTTACGATATCCTTTTTGTAAACAAACGCTGTGTTTACCAGTTTTCCGGTCACTATTTTGCGAACAAAAAGTAATCGGGACATCAACATATATTCCATCAAGGGCATCAACTAAAGCGACCACCCCTTTAAAATTCATTTTAATATAATAATCAATATCAATACCGGTAAAATTTTCAATGGTCTTAATCATACAAGATTCACCATACCAAGCCGCATGAGTTATTTTATTTTCTATCTGGTCTTTAAAACACATAATCGGTACGTAACTATCTCTTGGGATACTTAACATGGTCGCACTTAATGTATTTGGATTAAAAGTAATTAACATTAACGCATCACCATTAAAAGCGGCATTTTTATTTAATCCTTCATGTTCTGAATCCACGCCCAGTAATAAAAGGGTAAAAGGCTCGGTTAACTTTTTATCACTGCTATCAGTAGTAATTATGTCTCTAGGCATTTTCTTATCTTTTTTGATAATAACTTTTGTTTCGTGCTTAATATTATTAAATTCGTCAATGGACGCAAACATAAAAGCATAATTAGTAGGCAAAAAGATAGCATCTACTTCCTTAGCGTATAAACTACTAACCATCAAAATAAAGTTATCATATTCAATAATCTCATTATTATCTTTTAATTTATTTGCCTTAATAATTTCTTGGCTTATGATATAGCCTTCAATACTATCCTTATCTTTAATAATACCCAGTTTTAAACCACTAACATCATTAATGGTATTTAAATCGCTATTCACTAAAGTTACTAAACTAGTTGAATAGGTTACCATTTCTCTATTTATCCTTGCCAAAGAAGAAAACATTTTATTAATATTAAAAATAATAAAACCTTCAACCGGAATAATTAGTAACAAAGTTATAATAAAAATAACCATTTTACTTTTTTTATTTCCAGTAACCACCTTTTTATAAAAGAAAAAGAAAACAATTAAACCCAAGATTGATAGGGTTATAATAAGATATCGCCAAAAGGTTTCAATCCCGGCTAATTTTACTAATAAAAAAATAAAATATCCGGTTATGATTACTAAAGAGGCAAAAAGAAAAGTTAATATATAGAAGCAAGGTTTATTCGGCATATTATTAATATACCTTTTAAGGGTTTTATAATTCCTTGTAAATAATCTCATTTTATCACCGCCACATTATTCAATATACTATAACATTATAAAGTAAATTAATAACGAAAACAATAGTAATGCTGATATTTCGTTGGTCATAAATATCAGAGTGTAAATACCAGTAACAGAATAACGGCAAAAACTTAATATACTTAGTTTAATATGATAAAATTATAATAGACTATGTATTTTGTGTCGTTATATTTTTGCAACGGCTATGTTAAAACAAATTATTACTATATTATCTATAAATGATAAAGCGAAGATGGAAATTTTACCACGGCTTTTTTAGGAGGCGGAAAATGTCACTATCCCCAAACGAATTATATGCCGAGAAAAAATATTTAGAAAGAGTTTTAGTATTATTAAAACAACAGATTAAGCTTCGCGAGTACAAAATAAATAGTCTCCATAAAATGGTTACTAAACATAAAAAATATATGTGGGAAAGCATATCAAGGATAGATACGATAAACATTGCGGTTAATAAAAATATTGTTGAAGTAAATATTGGCGTTGGTGATTTGTTTCAAGCAAAGGTTATCCTTTTGAAACAAATGTTAGATAAGCCTTATTTTGGTAGGATTGATATTTTGGTAGGATTGATTTTCAAGATAAAAATTTTACAGAACCGGAAAAAATTTATATTGGTTTAACTGGTTTAAGTGACAAATTCACAAACTATATATATGATTGGCGCAGTCCAATAGCGGGTTTATATTATGATTATGAATTAGGTAAGGTGAGTTACCAGACACCAAGCGGCATAATTTCCGGTGAAATTAAACTAAAAAGACAATATAAAATAGAAAAAGGAATATTAAAATATGCATTTGACAGTTCACTAAATATAAATGATGAAATGTTACAAGATATGTTAGGTAAAAGTACTTCCAATAAAATGAGGCATATAGTAACAACGATTCAAAAGGAACAAAATAAAATTATAAGAAATACCACTACGAAGATTTTAATTGTTGAAGGGCCGGCTGGGTCGGGTAAAACTTCTATTTCCCTTCATCGCATCGCTTATCTATTATATAAACATAGAAATGAAAACAACAAATTAACCTCAAATCAAATACTAATATTCTCGCCTAGTAATATATTTAGTGATTATATTGGGGATGTTTTACCTAGTCTAGGCGAAGAAAATGTCATTAATACCCTGTTTGCTGATTATATACATAGTTTTATAACAGAGTATAAAAAGATGGAATCTTATTCTAATTTTATCGAACGTATTTATATTAATGTTGATCAAGATACGAAGGACACAATTATGGTTAAAATGTCTAATAACTTTAAATCTATTATTGATGCGTACATTGAAGAAATTAGTAACAAACTAGAATTCTCAGATATTATTATTAAAGATATTGTTGTTTTAAAGAAGGAACAATGTAAAAAACTATATAGTATAAATTATAAGATGTTACCACCATATATGCGTTTAGAAAAATTAATTGATTATGGGGCCATGAAATATAGTCATATGCTAGAACGCCCACTAAGAAGAGAAGAAATACGGTTAATTATTAGGAGCCAAATTATATATAATAATGATATTAAAGATTTATTAATAAAAATGTATGAAAGCCCGACAATAAAAAAATTAATAGGCCAAAAATACCCCACAATAAATATCCAAACGTTTTGCGATATTTCTATAGATGGTTTATTAAACACTAAAATTAATTATGAAGATGCGATTATACTTTTATATTTAAAAGGGAAACTGCAAGGTTTTGTGATAGATAAAACAATTAAGCAGGTAGTTATAGATGAGGCTCAAGATTATAACCATTTACAATTTATAATAATGAGAAATATATTTCCCAAGGCTCATTTTACTATTTTAGGGGACCCTAATCAAGGTCTTAATCCATTGTTTGAGTATCAGACTTTAAAAGAAATAGAGGCTATTTTTCTAGATAAGGAAACAGAATGTTTAAAATTATTGTATAGCTATCGTAATAGTTATGAGATTACTCGCTTTTGTAATAATATATTAGATTTAAAAAAAGTTAATTTAATTAATCGGCATACAGAAGACCCCGTGGTAATAGATACCATCCCCAATTTATGTAATAGTGATTTTTTCCTTCAAGCTATAAATGATAGCTTTAGCAAAGATTACAACACTACTGCTGTTATTACTAAAAATAAACATCAGATGAGAGAAGTAAAAAAGCGTTTAAAAGCTCTAGGTATTGAATATTATGAGCATCTGACTAACGAAGATAATATTAATCATAAAATAATGGTGTTACCAATTTATTTGGCTAAGGGGTTAGAGTTTGATGCGGTTATTGTTTATGATGTAAAAGAAGATGGTTTTTTGGAGGACAATAAAAAATTATTTTATGTAGCATGTAGTAGGGCTCTTCATAAGTTATATGTTTTAAGCGAAAACAGAATAAAAAAATAAGCAAAGTAAGGGTCTTTTAAAATAAAATCTAACCCGATTTTCTAGAAAATTATGAAATTTGGTATTAATTTACTATTAAAATTTAAAATTATGCATATTTTTAAGCAAGTCGAATATAATATTAGTGTCACAGCAATAATCTATTGCTGTGATAATGGGAACATCCACTGCAAAGTGGATGTTCCCGTTATTACATATTATTCTAATACTTACTTATATTATTAATTAAAATAAAATCACCGAATTTATTTTTAATACCAATGTCTTTTGAGTAATAAAAAAAATTATAAAAAATGTATATTTTTTTATAATGTTGAATATAATATTAATGTCACAGCAATAGGTTATTGCTGTGACAATGGGTATATTCACCGCAAGGTGAATATACCCACTTTTATTACTTGACATAGTTTACTTATTTTAGGGCGGTTTTTAGACCGAAGGATTGGCTCTTCCTTTTTTTTTTGTTATAATTTAAATGAGAAACTGTTATCTCAAACATAAATTAGGACAAGAAAGGGAGATTGCCATGAAGATAAGATTAGTAAATAGATTATTAATTATTGCTTTTTTAATTAATATTTTCCTTATTCCTACTAATATATATGCTGAAACTATTTCTCAACCACTCGTTAATGTTACGGCTAATGTTAGGACCGGACCAGGAACAACCCATCCTAATGTTATGGCGGGTGCCAGGGGAGTTCAACTTTCTGCTGGGCACAAAGTAACTATTCTCGACACCAAAGCGGGGACTGATGGTTATAACTGGTACCATATTCAATTTATCTACGCTGGTGTCTCTTATCAGGGATATATGCGGAGCGATTTAATTACTATATATAAATACAGTCTTGATAATGATGATGAGTTTGTGGCTACTTCAAAATCAAAGGGCTTTCCTGATAGCTATTTACCAGGCTTACGGTTTTTACACGCTTTATACCCCAATTGGCAGTTTGAACCTTTAATGACAAATTTAGATTGGCAAAGCACGGTTAATGCGCAAAGCGCAACTGGTAAAAGCCTTATCTCTTCCTCGCGTGATGTTGCTTATTTTTCTACCGAGCCAGGTGCTTATGATTGGGATAATGATAGTTGGAAAAAATTTGATAATGGAGATTGGCGGGCTGCTAATAAAGAAGTTGTGGCTTATTATCTTGATCCTAGAAACTTTTTAAATCCTTATAATATTTTAATGTATGAAGAGCTAAGTTATAACAATAATTATCATACTACCGCTGTGGTACAGAAAATATTGGATGGCACTTTTATGGCTAATACTTATGTTCATGAAGGTAAATCAAAATCATATGCATCAACTTTTATTGAGGCTGCGGAAAAGACCAAAGCCAGTCCGATTCATTTAGCGTCGAGAGTTAGGCAAGAACAGGGAACCAAAGCGGGACCTTTGGTAAGTGGTAATCCCTATCCCGCCTGTGCTTCTTATATTAATACTTATAATTTCTTTAATGTCAATGCTTATGGCAAGAATCTAGATGAGGTAATATGTAATGGACTGGCCTATGCCTTTAGGGAAGGTATTTTCGCCCGACCTTGGAACAACATTTATAAATCGTTAATGGGGGGGTCAGAGTTTTTGGCTAGCAGTTATATTAATAAAGGCCAAAATACTATGTATTTACAAAAATTTAATGTTTCCCCTCAAGCCTTTTATGATGTGCATACTCATCAATATATGACTAATATTGAAGCGCCAAAATCAGAAGGCGCAACAGCTTACTCTTCATATAAGGATTATGGCATTTTAGAGCAGCCACTAACTTTTCTTATTCCTGTTTATGACAATATGCCAGTAGAAACTACTTTACCAACTAAATTAGGTAATCCTAATAACTATTTAAAGGAAATAAAAATAAATAACAAAAGTATTGCGTCATTCAATCGTACCACCCAAACATATAATATTAGTATTCCGCCCGCTAGTAGCGTCACCATCGCAGCGCCCCCGATAAGTTCAGTAGCCACAGTTTCTGGAACGGGCTTAATAAATATGCCGGATACTAATAATCGGGTTGAGATTAAAGTTAAAGCTCAAAATGGAAATATTAGAACTTATACCTTAAATATAACTAAAGATGATAGTATTCCGATTACTTCTGAGGAAATTCTTTATAATTTAAAATTAAACATTAACGAGAATTTTATAAGTGGCATTAATCTACATACTAGTCCACAACAGCTTAAAGCCAAAATAGAGGGAACTAATATCGTTGTGTCAGCTGCGGTTAAAGATTATAATGGTAATAGTAAAGTATCCGGGAAAATAGCGACAGGCGATACTATTACTATTAATAACAGTAAGGAAGAAACTACTTATACCGTTATAATGCCAGGGGACGTTAATGGTGATGGCGAGATAACTATTCACGATTTATTAATAATTCAAAAACATTTATTAGGTTTAAATAATTTAAAAGGAGCTTTTGTTAAAGCAGGGGACATAAATAAAGCTGGGACCGTTACCATTCGCGACTTATTAAAGGTTCAAAAACATATATTAGGTGTATCACTTATCTATTAAACGGAGGTTTTTATGAAGGAAATAAAAAAACTTATTTTTCTGGGTACCTGTTTTATATTTTTTAGTATTTTAAATACTATTAATATAAACGCTCTATCAGGCGTAATTAATACTAGGGCATCATTAACTAATGTGGTAGTAGGTAATAATGTTAATGTAACAGTGACTGTTTCTAGCTCTGCTCCTATTGGGGCCTGGGAATTTGTTCTTAACTATGATAGTTCTAAATTAAGGTTAGTTAGTTCGACCCCAGCTACATATATAGTTGGTTATGGGGACGGCGTTAAAAAAACGGCGTCTTATACTTATACTTTTAAGACTCTTACAGCAGGTAGCACATCGGTAAGTGTGAAAAACGCCTTAGTGTTAGACTTTAATACTGAGGCTAAACTAGCCCTTAGTACCTCTCCGGCGAATATTAACATTGTTAAACCAACCATTACGGTGAAATCTTCTAATGCCTACTTATCAGACTTAACTGTTTCCGCCGGTACATTAGACCCGTTATTTAATAAGAAAACAACGGAATATAATGTTAGTATTGATGAATTGATTGATAAATTAACCATTAAAGCTACTCCTGAAGATAGTAAAGCTAGTATCCTTGGTGATGGCGAGGTAGTGCTTAGTGAAGGCAAAAACACTTTTGAAGTAAAAGTAACGGCCGAAGATGGTAAAACGCAAATTTATACTATTAATATTGATGTTTTTGATAATAATCCTATTAATGTTACTATTGGCCCTAAAAAATATACCGTGATTAAAAAGGGTTCTGTTATCGATATTCCAGATAATTATCGAGAAACCATTATTCCAATTCATGCGCTTGATGTAGTGGCTTATACCAACGAAATAACAAAGTTATGTTTGGTGCCCTTAAAAGATGAACAAGGAAAGATTAGTCTGTTTATTTATAATGCGAATAAAGAGACATATATTCCGTATCATGAGTTTTCAACGGGCATATTAAGATTATATATTGTTGAAAACCCAAAAGGTATTACAATACCAAGAAATTACCGCCCAACATCTATTACTATTAACGATGTAAAGTTAAAAGCTTGGCAATCAGGTGAAGGAAATGCCCGTGATTTCTATCTTATTTATGGCATGAATGTTAATACTGGTCAATATAATTTTTATCGTTATGATAAAGTGGAGGAAACATTTCAGCGTTTTATTAATAAGCAACAAAAATCTTACCAAGATATCATCCAGGAATATTTTATCCCTGTAATTATTATTTTGTTTGTTCTATTTAGTTTAATAGTAATAATTATTATTCAAGGGATAAAAATAAAAAAACTACGCCGATCGTCAATAAAAGCGAAAAAGATACCACCCATGGCTCAATTATAATTAATAAAAACAACTTTTAAAAAAAGGTTGTTTTTTTATTATGCGAATAGTCTAAGCATAGTTCGTGTTTTTTCGCCAATAATATAATTAAGACTCTTTAAGAAGGTGAAAAAATGGCTAAAAGAATATTATTAATGGCGACATCAAGCGGATCATTGTTTACTTTACTGCAACTTAAGGATTCATTTAATAAATATGATTTTTATATTGTTACGAGTAAGAATGATGATACTGTTTTTATGAAACAATATTATGGAAAAAGGCTCCGCTTTTTGAATGATTTAACTACTGAAAAAGGTATTTTTTCGTTTCTATATAACTATCTTAAAAGTTGTTATTTTTTAGTAACAATAAGACCACATATCATAATAATGACTGAATCGCCTTTGGTTGTTTTAATTTGTTATACGGCTAAATTATGGCGTCGCAAAGTTATTTTTATTACTAGTTTTTCCAATATTAAAACCTTATCTTTAGTTGGCCGCTTAGTGTATCCAATCGCTGATTTATTTATTGTTCAGTGGCGTAAAATACTTAAAAAGTATCCCAAAGCAATTTATGGCGGTTGGCTTTATTAATGATATTAGTAATCTTGGGGGATACTAATCAACCCTTCCCGCGGTTAATGAAGAGTGTCTTAAAACAGGTTGATGTAGGGAAAATTATAGATGAAGTTATTTTAGAAACCAGTCGTGATTGCCTATCGCGGCAGGTTAAAGTAGTTGATTCTCTCACTAAAGAAAAGAGGGAACAATTAATTACCCAGGCTCATTTAATTATTACCTATGTTGGCGCCGATATTATAAGGAGTGGGCTACGGCAAAGGAAAAAAATAATTGTGATACCACGTTTAAAGAATTACGAAGAAACCTTAAATAATAATGAACGATTACTAGTAAATGTTTTAGCGAAGAAGGGCTTTATTTTGCCACTTGATAACGCTGATGAACTTGATCAATTACTATTAAGAGTAAGAAGATTTAAACCAGCCAAGTATAAAAGCCGTAAGCAACGATTAATAAAAATATTAACTAATTATATTGACCACAATCTAAAGATTAATAAATAACTATTGATTTAAAAAGGTTTTATTTCTAACTTTTTCTTTATTATTTATAATGTTATAATGGTTAATAGAAACTAATATAATAGTAACTATAATAAAGGAGGTTTTTTATGTTTCGTCCTGATATCTTTGTAAATAAAATAACTAATATTACTCCTAAGTTCTTAAGGACTAATAATATTAAAGGTTTAATCATTGACATTGATAATACCGTTATGGACGATAAATATCACTTAGTCGATGATTTATTAACTTGGATTAATGATCTTAAGAAACATAACATTGGGATTTGTTTTGTCTCAAATACTTTTAGTTACCATAAAAAACAAAAACTAGAACAAAGTTTACAAACTGATGTTATTATTAAAGCTCTTAAGCCTAGCCGACGCGGTTTTAAATGGGGTTTAAAAAAGCTAGCTTTGTCCCCTAAAGAAGTAGCGGTTATCGGTGATCAGCTTTTTACTGATGTATTAGGTGGTAAACGGATGGGGATGTATACTATTTATGTAACCCCCATTGCTTTAGGCAATGAAGGTTTCCTCGTTAACCTAAAAAGGGTTTTTGAAAAACCACTTATTAAAAAGTATAAAACCAATTATAATGTTATAACTACTAAAGACGATTCATAAATTTATAACATTTAGAGGGATGAACATTATGGTCAAGAAAAAAGTTATTGGTCTTATTTACCATCCAGACTTTTTATTACATAATCAAAATTATCATCCGGAAAAAAAGGAACGGTTGGAGGCAATTATTAATTTATTGCATCATGAAAAATTATTAACTAAATTACAATTAATTACGCCGAAAGTAGCCAAGGTAAAAGAAGTTAGAACAATTCATACGGCAAACTACATTAAGAGTCTTCGTAACATGGTTAAGCAGGGAAAGGCTTATCTTGATGCGGATACTTATTTAACGCCTTACTCATATCAAGTGGCGTTACTTTCGGTTGGGGGCGCTATTACGGCAATGAGAATGGTTATGAAGGAAACATTAAAGGTTGCATATGTTATTAATCGCCCGCCTGGTCATCATGCTTCCGCTAATCGCGGTATGGGGTTCTGTCTATTTAATAATGGCGCTATTGCGGCTAAATTAGCGCTGACTGAGTTTAATATTAAACGTCTTTTGTATATTGATTGGGATGTTCATCACGGTAATGGTATCCAACAAGCCTTTTACCATGACCCGCGGGTATTATATATATCGCTTCACGAAAATCCCGCTTTCCCTGGAACTGGTTCGATAGAAGAGACGGGTGCTGGGTTGGGAAAAGGTTATAATATTAATATTCCCTTACCACCAAGATGTGGAGATAAGGAATATCAAAAGGCCTTTACTAATATCATTATGCCCGCGGCTGATATTTATCGCCCGGAGTTAATTATGGTATCAGCGGGATATGATATTTATCACCAAGACCCTTTAGGTCATATGCAAGTAACATATCATGGTTTGGCGACAATGACCTCATTCGTCAAAAAAATAGCTAATCAACATTGCCAAGGTAAAATAGTTCTCTTTTTAGAAGGTGGTTATCATCTTCAAGGTCAAGCTGAAGCAGTGACTACGACTTTATCAGTATTAGGAAATTGGCGCCGCCCCATTAAAGAAGAAATTATAATATCATCCTCTTCAATAAAATCAGAAGCTAGTCAAATTATAAATCGTATTCGTCGCCAAAGTTTACCGCTTTTATTAAAAGCTTCAGATACTATTTATCGTAATTAATTTGTTATCTGTTAGTAATTATAATATAATTGAAATAGAATATAATCATGGTAGGTGGAAAATGGGAAAAACAAGAGTAATAAATGGTAATGAAGCATGTAGTTTAGGCGCTTATCCTTTTACCGAAGTAGCTAGTATTTATCCTATTACACCATCATCAGCAATGGCTGAAATGATGGATGAACTAAGCAGTAAGGGGCAAAAGAACATTTTTAATGATGTTGTTAAAGTAGTGGAAATGCAGTCAGAGGCCGGGGCCGCTGGGTTAATGCATGGCTCGTTACAAATGGGTTGTTTGACTACTACTTTTACTTCTAGTCAGGGTTTATTATTAATGATTCCTAATATATATAAGATGGCTGGAGAGTTGTTGCCTGGTGTTATCCATGTCGCAGCGCGCTCATTATCAACTCATGCGTTAAGCATTTTTGGCGATCATCAAGATATATATGCGACCCGGATGAGTGGTATTGCCATTTTAGCTTCTTCTAGTGTTGAAGAAGCTTATCACTTGGCGGTGGTTGCCCATTTAGCGTCCATGAAGGGTCGCCTTCCTTTTCTTCATTTTTTTGATGGTTTTCGCACCAGCCATGAACTACAAAAAGTAACCTTACTACCAGAAGAAAAGATTAAGGGTCTGGTTGATATGACGGATATTAATCGTTTTCGCAAGAGAAGTTTAGCTTCCCAAAATAATGTTTCGCGAGGCGTAGCCCAAAATGAGGATGCTTATTTTCAAAATATGGAAGCGAGGAATAAGTATTATCTAGAATTGCCCGCTACCGTTAATTTTTATATGCAACAGTTAAACAAATTAACTAATAAAAACTATGCTCCTTTTGTTTATTATGGGGTTTTTAATGCTGAGAAAGTAATTATAGCTATGGGGAGCGTCACTGAAACCATTAAAGAAACCGTTGATTATTTAAATAAAGAAGGATATCAAGTCGGCGTTATAATAGTTCATTTATATCGTCCCTTTAGTAAAGACTATTTCTTGTCAGTTTTGCCAAAGTCAGTTAAAAAGATAGCTGTTTTAGATCGGACTAAAGAACCGGGTAGTATCGGTGAACCCTTATATTTAGATGTAGTAGGGGTTTTTCAAGAATTACCAGAGCGCCCGGTTATTATTGGTGGGCGTTATGGTTTATCTAGCAAGGATACTAATTTAGATGATATTAAAGCCGTTTTTGATTTCTTAGACCAAGATAATTACTGGCATGGTTTTACGGTTGGTATTAGTGATGATGTTACGCGCCTAAGTTTACCAATTGTACCTAGTAATTATATCAATCATAATGTTTATGAGATATTTATTTATGGTTATGGTTCTGATGGCATGGTTAGTGCTTCTGAAGATATACTCAAAATAGTGGGGGATAATACTAATCATTATGTCCAAGGTTATTTTCAATATGATTCACGTAAAAGTGGTGGTGTTACCAGAAGTCATCTTCGCTTTTCTAAGGAGCCAATTAGATTAGCTTATGGCATTACTACTCCACACATGGTGGTTTGTACCAAGGATTCATACTTAGATAAATATGATATGTTATCTGGAATTAGAGAACAGGGTATTTTTCTATTAAATACGATGAGTGATGAAGAAGCTATTAAGTCAAAATTATCCCCCAAAATAAAGAAGGTATTAGGGACTAAAAAAATAAAATTCTATGTTATAAACGCTAATGAATTAGCGCGCAAATTAGGTTTGGGTAATAAAATAAGTACCATTTTAGAAAGTGTTATTTTTCGGATAACTAATATTATGGATAATGAAAAAGTCCGTCTTATCATGGTTAATAACATTAAGCAGCGTTTCCGTTTAAAAGGAGAAGATATCATTCGCGCTAATGAGGAAGCGATCATGGCCGCTGATCAATATATAAAAGAAATAAAAGTTGATGATAACTGGTCTCTCATTACTACTAACGAAGAAGAATTAGACTCTAATTTTATTATGGTAATAGAGCAAATGGAGGGTAATAAGTTACCTACCTCAGCCTTTATTGATTCGGCCGATGGCTCTTTTACGGGCGGTACCACTAAAAATGAAAAAAGAGCGATTAGTGATTTTGTCCCTGAATTTATTAAAGATAATTGTATTGAATGTAATCAATGCTCTTTTGTTTGTCCTCACGCTGTTATTAGACCCTTTCTTCTTAATGAGGAAGAATTAGCTAAGGCCCCTAAATATATCAAAGAGAATGCTAAAGAATTACTTGATTCTAACTTTAAACAACTAAGGTTTATTGTTATGCCGTCTATTTTTAATTGTACTGGTTGCGGGGTTTGTGTTAATACTTGTCCGGGAAGGGGAAAAACCAAGGCTTTAATGATGAAACCGTTTTCCGAACAAAAAGCCCAAGGGGTCCAAGAAGCTTTTGATTATTTAGTAGATCAGGTTACCTATAAAAATATTATAAATACCAATACGGTCAAAGGTAGTCAGTTTTTACC
>Ga0172382_10004290_pt1 | contig 21916 bp, 19 predicted proteins | sample Leawel138RmetaG_FD_122245 | JGI IMG/M metagenome (GOLD analysis project Ga0172382, IMG submission 122245) | Leachate microbial communities from a municipal landfill in Southern Ontario, Canada - Leachate well 138R metaG | ecosystem: Engineered > Solid waste > Landfill > Unclassified | place... | reverse complement strand
CGCTAGTCGCCAGGCTGTAACCCGCAACCAAAAGATGATGCCCCATGCTTGATCCAAAACTGGTCCGTAGCCAACCCCAATTGATTGCCGAACGCCTTGCCACCCGTGGTTTCGAGCTGGATGTGAGTCAGCTCGAATCGCTGGAAGCCCGCCGCAAATCCGTGCAGACCCGCACCGAAACCCTGCAGGCCGAGCGCAACAGTCGTTCCAAATCCATTGGCCAGGCCAAGGCGCGTGGCGAGGATATCCAGCCGCTGCTGGCAGATGTCGACCGCATGGGCGAGGAGCTGAGCGCAGCCAAGCAGGAGCTGGAGGCCATCCAGGCGGAGCTCGATGCCATCCTGTTGGCGATTCCCAACCTGCCGGACGACAGCGTGCCGGTGGGCGGGGGAGAAGAGGAGAACGTCGAAGTGCGCCAGTGGGGTACGCCCCGGGCCTTTGATTTCGAGGTCCGCGACCATGTCGCCATCGGTGAGCTGCACGGCTATCTGGATTTTGAAACCGCGGCCAAGCTGTCGGGCGCGCGCTTTGCGCTGATGCGCGGGCCGATTGCCCGCCTGCACCGGGCCCTAGCCCAGTTCATGCTCGACCTGCACGTCAATGAGCATGGTTATGAAGAGGTCTACACCCCTTACCTGGTCCAGGCCGAGGCGCTGCAGGGTACTGGCCAGTTGCCCAAGTTCGAGGAGGATCTGTTCAAGATCACCGGTGGAGAGGACCAGCGCGACCTGTACCTGATTCCGACATCCGAGGTGTCGCTGACCAATATCGTCAGCCAGAGCATCCTGGATGCCGACAGCCTGCCGCTGAAGATGACCGCCCACACCCCGTGCTTCCGCAGCGAAGCCGGCTCGGCTGGTCGCGACACCCGCGGCATGATCCGCCAGCATCAGTTCGACAAGGTCGAAATGGTGCACATTGTTCGGGCAGATGACTCCATGCGTGCACTGGAAGAGCTCACCGGCCACGCCGAAGATGTGCTGCAACGGCTCGGCCTGCCGTATCGTGCCATGGCATTGTGCACCGGCGACATGGGCTTTGCCGCGGTCAAGACCTACGACCTGGAAGTCTGGATCCCCAGCCAGAACAAGTATCGCGAGATATCTTCCTGCTCCAGCTGTGGCGACTTCCAGGCCCGGCGGATGCAGGCACGCTGGCGTAATCCGGAAACCGGCAAGCCGGAGTTGGTACATACCTTGAATGGTTCAGGCCTGGCCGTTGGCCGGACCCTGGTCGCGGTGCTGGAGAATTACCAGCAGGCCGATGGCAGCGTGATCGTTCCGCAGGTACTGCGCAGTTATATGGGCGGGCTGGAACGTATCGGTTAAGTGTTCTCGTCGCAACGGGGGCAGTGTTCTCGTCAGGCATTCCCCTGCATCCGTCATTGCGAGGAGCGCAGCGACGTGGCAATCCATGCACTCCGCATTGTCGGTCGGCACTGGATGGCCAGCCCGTGGATTGCCACGCCCTTTGGGCTCGCAATGACGATGTTTAAAGCTGGCAGCTCATTTCGGAGAAATATATATGGATTTTCTGCCCCTGTTTCATCATCTGGATGGTCGATTGGTATTGCTGGTCGGCGGTGGTGATGTCGCCTTGCGCAAGGCGCGTCTGCTCAGGGAGGCGGGAGCTGCGCTGCGGGTGGTGGCTCCGGAAATCGAGCCGGCCCTGCGCGATCTGAGCGAACAGGGCAATGGCGAGTGCCATCTGCGGGGCTACCGGCCTGATGACCTGGACGGAGTGGTTCTAGCCATCGCCGCCACCGATGACCAGAACATCAATGCCCAGGTTTCCGCAGAGGCCCAGGCTCGGCATCTGCCGGTCAACGCGGTCGACGCCCCTGAACTGTGTACGGTGATCTTCCCGGCGATCGTTGATCGGTCTCCATTGGTCATCGCCATCTCCAGCGGTGGTCATGCTCCGGTGCTGGCCCGCCTGACCCGGGCGCGGATCGAGACGTTGTTTCCACATTCCTGGGGCCGGCTGGCTCAACTGGCCCAGCGCTTCCGCAGCAAGGTCAAGGCTGCTTTCCCCACCATCAATCAGCGTCGGGTGTTCTGGGAAGATGCCTTCCAGGGCGATATCGCCGAACGGGTATTCGCTGGCCGTGAGGCCGAGGCCGAGCAACTGCTGGTCGAGCGCCTGAGCAGCCAGCAGGGCCAGCGTTACCAGGGTGAGGTCTATCTGGTAGGCGCAGGGCCGGGTGACCCGGACCTGCTGACCTTCCGCGCCCTGCGGCTGATGCAGCAGGCCGACGTGGTACTGCATGACCGCCTGGTGCCGGATGCGATCATCGACCTGTGCCGCCGCGATGCCGATCGCATCTATGTCGGCAAGGCGCGGGCCAACCATGCCGTGCCGCAGGAACAGATCAACCAACTGCTGGTGCGGCTGGCCCATGAAGGCAAGCGGGTGCTACGGCTCAAAGGCGGTGATCCGTTCATCTTCGGACGCGGCGGGGAAGAGATCGAGGAGCTGGCCGCCAACGGCATCCCGTTCCAGGTGGTGCCGGGCATCACCGCGGCCAATGGTTGTTCCGCCTATGCCGGTATTCCGCTTACCCATCGTGACCATGCGCACTCGGTACGTTTCGTCACCGGCCACCTGAAGGACGGCACCACCAATCTGCCCTGGCAGGAACTGGTCGTGCCGGGGCAGACCGTGGTGTTCTACATGGGGCTGGTCGGGCTGCCGGAAATCTGCCGCCGGCTGATCGAGTTCGGCCGCGATCCAGCCACCCCCATCGCCTTGATCCAGCAGGGCACCACCGCCCGGCAGCGGGTGCTGACCGGCACCCTGGCGAGCATGCCAGCGCTGGTCGAGCAGACCGAGATCAAGCCGCCGACCCTGCTGATTGTCGGTGAGGTGGTGAGCCTGCGTGACAAACTGAAATGGTTCGAAACGCAGGACCAGGACTGACCCCGAGGAGGCGGTATGGCGCGCAAGCTGGTGGTCAAACGCGGCGGCAAGGTGGGAGCGCCGCCCGGCACGCTGGTGCATATTGGCAAGCACAGGCCGGCCAGCGCGGTTCTGCGGCTGATCGGCTATGGCCCCGATGATCTGCGGGAAGCCGCCATCGAGGATCTGGCCCAATGGCAGCCAGGGGCCGGGGAGGGACGCATCACCTGGCTGAACGTGGATGGCGTCGCCGACACCGCGGTGGTGGAAAGCCTGGGTGCGAGCTTCGGGCTGCATCCACTGGTGATGGAAGATATCCTCAATACCGACCAGCGTCCCAAGGTGGAAGATTACCAGGGCTACCTCTATATCGTGCTGCGCATGCTGCAATTCGACCAGGACCGGCAGCAGATCCACTCCGAGCAGCTCAGCCTGGTACTTGGTGCGGATTTCGTACTGTCGTTCCAGGAACGGCCAGGCGATGTGTTCGACGGGGTCCGGGAGCGCCTGCGGGCGGGACGGCGCATCCGCTTCATGCGCAGCGACTATCTGGCCTACGCGCTGCTGGATGCGGTGGTGGACCACTATTTCGAGATGCTGGAGCTTCTTGGGGAACAGGTCGAGGAGCTGGAGGACCAACTGATCAGTGCGCCGGGGCCGGATACCCTGGCGCGGATCCATCATTACAAGCGCGAGATGCTGCTGTTGCGCAAGTCCATCTGGCCGCTGCGTGAAGTGCTCAGTCGACTGACGCGGGATGAAAGCCCGCTGATCTCCGATGAGACCCGGCTGTACCTGCGTGACGTGCACGATCATGCCATTCATGTGATGGACAGTATCGATACCATCCGCGAGCTGCTGGTCAGCATGCTTGACCTGTACCTGTCCAGCGTCAGCAAGCGCATGAACGAGATCATGAAGGTGCTGACCATCTTTGCCACGCTGTTCATGCCGCTGACCTTCATCGTCGGCGTGTATGGCATGAACTTCGATGTCATGCCCGAGCTGCACTGGCGATGGGGCTATCCCACGGTGATGGGCGTGATGCTGCTGATCGTCATCGCTCTGCTGGCGTTCTTCCGGCGTCGTCGCTGGATCTGACGGCCCTGGTGAAGACCTCGGTCAGTTTCCCATCCAGGGCGTAGGGGTCTGGCGTGAACCACAGCTGTCCGTCCGCGCTGGCCTGGGCGGTCCAGTAGGTCAGCAGTACCTGCGGGCCGTTTTCAACCCGAACCTCCCTGGTTCTGCCACTGGCCAGTTGCTCTTCGATCTGTTCGCGCTGCTGTGCATCCAGGCTGTGAAACAGGTAGTCGGCGAGCTCCGTTGCCTGCTCCACCCGCACGCAGCCGGAGCTGACATTGCGTATCGCACGGGCGAACAATGACTGGCTGGGCGTATCGTGCAGGAATACCGAAAACGGGTTGTCGAAGCGGAACACCATCTGGCCCAGGGGGTTGTCCGGGCCCGGGGGCTGACGCAGCATCACCCCGCGGGGGTTGGTCCAATCGATGTCCATCGGATTCAACCGGTTGCCCTGGGCATCCAGTACCTGCAGATCGCGCTCCGCGAAATAAGCCGGATTGGCACGGATCTGTGGCAGCTTGTCCTCGCGCATGATGGTCGGCGGTATCGTCCAGCTGGGATTCAGGGTGACCCGGTTGATCCGCGAATCCAGCAATGGTGTAGCTCGACCCGGGCTGCCCGACTGCACCCTGGATTGCCAGCGGATCTCGTTGCCCTGGTAGAGGATGGCATTGCTGCCGGCGGAATTGACCAGCAAGACGTGGTGATGGCGCCTGGCGTCCAGCCAGCGCAGGCGTTCCAGGTTGATCTGCACCTGACGGACCCGGTCAGCGGGACTGATGTTCAATGCGGCGACGGTCTGCTGGCCGACAATGGCGTCGGGTTGCAGGCCATGGGCTTGCTGAAACGCACGCACCGCCTGTTGCAGCGGAACATCATAGCTCAGTGGCTGCCCCCGTACCGGTTCGGGGGAGGGCAGTACCGGTTCGGTCAGCGGGCCGGCACTGGCTCCCGGCGCCAGGTAGCCGCCGAACATCAGCCGCTGGGCAAGTTGTGCCAGCCGCGGGTCGTTGCTTCCGGGTTTGATCGCCGGGCCGTCGGGGAAAGTAACCAGCTCCGGTGCATGGTGATCCATTTGCTGATAGGCCTGGCGCAGCTGGTGGTACAGCGGCAGGCTCGGGCGGGCGCTGTCGAAGGCCTGTTGCATGTCCTGCAGGCCGATAATGCCCAGTCTGGCCACCTCCACGCGCGCCGGTGGCAGCAGCGAGGTGGAGGTCCACACCGGCTCATGGCGCTGTTGGTCGAGCCGACCGCGGCTCAGGTGCTCAAGTGCCCGCAGGTAGTCCCCGCTTTGGCGCAGTTCCCGGCACAGGGCGTCTTCCCCCCGGGCGCGTTCGGCAACATATTGCTGCGGGTTCAGTCCATCATGCGCCATTTCCAGCAATTGCTCGCGCAGGTCGCGCGTGCGCTTCCTGTCCTGCCAGATCGGAATATAGCCGTTGGCCTGATACAGCCAGCCCAGGGCCTCGGCGATGGGCTGGCTGCGCAACTCCGGCAGGGACTGGCACCGCTCTGTCGGGTCATCGACCAGCACCTGCTGGATGGGCGTCAAAGGCACATTGACGGTGAATTCAGCCTTGGCGGGCAGGGCAGCCCAGCAAAGGCAACTGACGAATAGCACTGTACATTTTTTGAGCAACAGGTAATCTCCCAACCACAATTTGGGGGCGCACCGTTCCATTCGGCCTTTCATGCAGTATAGGCAAAGCCACGCATGATTCTTCACCGGGCCGGATTGCGACCTGTTTTTCTACTTTTTTCTTGTTGGCTCGTTCCTTTTGGGCCAAGGGGCAACCGATGTTGAATCGTCTACGCCGTATTGGCGTATTGACTACTGTCTGTCTTGCGTTCGTGGCCGGTCCTGCCGGCGCTATTGAAACCGCCATCACTCATCCACCTGCTCAACCGTACTCACAGCCGCAGCCACAGTTGGCCAGCACGCTGGCAGCCCAGGCTCCCGACCTGAATCCACAGGTATTGCAGACTGCCGTGTCGGCGATGCAATGCGCCCTCAACAGTGGTGCCGAGCCGGCCAGCCGGCTGGCGGTGATCGACTTCTCGCTACCCTCCACCGAACAGCGCCTATGGATCTTCGATCTGCACAGCCAGAGCCTGGTGCTGCAGGATCTGGTAGCGCACGGTCAGGACTCCGGTGACAACTTCGCCCGGCAGTTCTCCAATGTAGAGGGCAGTCACCAATCGAGCATTGGCCTGTTCCGCACCCAGGAAAGCTACATGGGCAAGCATGGCTATTCGCTGCGGATGGATGGCCTGGAGCCGGGCATCAACGATCTGGCGCGCCAACGGGCGATCGTCATACACCCTGCCGATTATGTCGATCCCAGCTGGATAGAGCGCCATGGCCGCATCGGTCGCAGCCACGGCTGTCCAGCGGTGCGACCGGAAGTCGCCAGCATGGTCGTTGATAGTCTCAAGGGCGGCCAATTCATGTTTTCCTACTACCCGGATGATCACTGGCTGGCCACCTCGTCCTTCATCAACTGCCCGTCCGAGGACGGCGGCAACATGGTCGCATCGACCCACTGACTGCCCCGCTGAGCCGGTAACTGGATAGTGGCCAGTTGCCGGCTGTCATCATAGTGCAACCCATTTTTCATAACCTGCATCACACCTTCGGTTCTCAGTGTGTTGCCTAAGGGCCTGTTCCTGTTTCATTACCAGCCGCGCCGGCGCCTGTTTTTGCGCGATGCAAGGCACGAGGAGAGAAATTTGGCCATTCCAAATGAACGACGAGTAACGCAGCATCGCGCAAAAACAGGCCCGGCCCTGCGGGTTGCGCGTCAAATCTCGCCATGCGTCGTTGTGGGACTTGGCAAGGGAATGACCATTACCTGCGTCCCACGCCTAGCCTGGCGAGATTTGACGCTGCAACGCGGCTGGTAATGAAACAGGAACAGGCCCTAGATGAAGATATCCACCCGCTTGATGCTAGGCTCGTCGCTGCTGACGATCCTGGCGGTCGTCGTTTCTTCCGGAATTACCGGCTGGCTGGCCCTGGACCGCAGTACCGATGCGGTCGGTCGCAGCGTCGAGCAGCAGTTCATGGCGGTAGCGGCTGGCCGCCAGGGCAGTGTCAGCAGTCTGCTGCAGAGCCATCATGACCTGTTGCTGTCGCTGGCCAACAACCGCATGACCCAGGAAGCCATCTACGGCTTCGTGCGCCCCTTCGTCTCCTACCGCTACGAAGTAACCCCGCCCAAGCTGGATGCCTTGCGGTCGGCCATGGCCGAGTGGTATCAGCAACACTATCGACCGCTGTACGAACAACGCACCCGCGGCGAGACGCCACCGGTCGCCGAGTGGTTGTCGGCAATCCGCCTGGAAGGGTTGCTGTTGCAACAGGCCTACATGGCGAACAACCCCAACCCCGTCGAGCAACTGGGTGCAATGATCGATCCGCAGGACGCGACCATCTACGGCCAGCAGCACCTGCGCTATCAGGAAAGTTTCGCCGAGGTGACCCAGCGCTACGGTTATCACGACCTGATGCTGGTGGATGCCGCCAGCCATGAGGTGATCTACAGCGTCAACAAGGGGCCGGTCTTCGCCACCTCGCTGAAGGATGGTCCTTTCGCCCAGTCGGCGCTGGGTGAGCTGCTGGCCCGGATGGCCGCCGCCCCTCAGGCCGGGCAGTTCAGCGTATCGCGCTTTTCGCTGTTCGCCGGTCACTTCGACGAGCAGGTAGTGTTCTTCGGCGTGCCGGTGTATCACCCGGTATACAGCCCGGATACACCGTTGGGCTATCTGGTGGCGCAGTTGCCCGCCGAGCGTTTCACCGCGCTGATGAGCGCGGGTGGCAACTGGCAGGAGATCGGCCTGGGTGCCAGCGGCGATGCCTATCTGGTGGCGCCCGATGGCCGCCTGGTCACCGAACCGCGATCGGTGCTGACCGAGCCGGAGCAGGCCTTGCAGCGCCTGGATGTCCGCGCCCAGCCAGCGGCGAGGCTGGCGGCCATGCAGCGCCATCAGGCCGTCAGTGGGCGCTATGTCTTCGATAGCCCGGTGGTGCACGATGCCGCGGCTGGCAAATCCGGTCTGGGGCAGAAGCCCAATCCGTTCGGTGAAGCGGTACTGATGAGCTGGCAGCCACTGCAGGTCGGTGATGCCACCTTTGCGCTGATCACCGAGCAATCGCTGGAGGAAAGCTACGGGGCGGTCGGGGCCATGCGCAGCGAGATCGTGCTGAGCATCGTACTGGCGGTGGTGATCATGGGCCTGTTGGCCGCGCTGGCCTCCTGGCTGCTGACACGGATGGTGGCCAACCCGCTGGGGCGGCTGTCGGCTTCGATCATTGAGATCGTGCACCAGCGTGACATGACCCGTCGCATGCCCGATCGGGGCAATGACGAGATCGGCAGCATTTCCCTGGCCCTCAACCAGTTGTTCGAGACCTTTGCCGGCCTGATCGCCCGTATCCGTTCCACTTCGGAGCAGACCGCTGACGCCGCCACACGCAATGTCAGCACCAGTCAGGACTGCCGGGATGTGGCGTTGCATCAGCGCCAGGCGCTGACCGAACTGGATGTCGAGTCCAGTGCCCTGCAGGAGTCGATTGGCGAGGTGGCACGGCTGGTGGGTGAGTCCGCCAGCCAGGCGCGTCAGGCAGACCAGAGTGCGGAGCAGGGGCATGATTCGGTCTCGAAGGTAAGTCGCATGATCCACCAGCTGGCAGGGGAAGTGGCCAACTCCTGCGACAGCATGCAGGAGCTGCAACAGGCTGCCGGGGATATTGTCTCGGTGCTGGATACCATCGAGGGAATCGCCGAGCAGACCAACCTGCTGGCTCTCAATGCCGCTATCGAAGCGGCCCGTGCCGGCGACCAGGGGCGCGGCTTCGCGGTGGTGGCCGACGAGGTCAGACGCCTGTCACGCAGCACCCAGGATGCCACCGGGCAGATCCAGACGATGCTGGACCGGCTGCGCAGCACTGTTAGCGACGCGGCGCTGGGGCTGGCCCAGGAGCAGGAAACCGCGGCGCAGTGCCTGCAGGGCGCCTCCCAGGCGGAGCAACTGCTGGTGGCGATACGCGACCAGGTGGCGGATATCACCCGCGCCAGCGGCGCGATCGACAGTGCCATTCTGGAAGAAAGCAGGCGGGCCCAACGCATGGGCGAGAAGCTCGCCGGCATTCATGTGCAGGCGCAGAATACCGCCGAAGCGATGACGGAGCTGACCGCCAACGCCCGGGCCCAGGAAGAGCTGGCGCTCCAGGTGCAGCAGGCTTCGGCGGAATTCAAGGTCTGAGCGGAAAGGGCGTGAGACAACTATTGATTTTGTACTCTCTGCCAGATAGAGTGCTTTGTATCAGAAAAACAAGAGAAGCATTCCATGCAGCCAACCGCCGAAGAGGCCGCCCAAGCCCTGCGTGACATAGCGCGGGTCAAGCATCGGGCCGCCGGCTTTCAGGACTACCGGGCCGAGTCCGGCCAACTGATTCTCTGGGGCCTGGCCTATGTGGCCGGTTTCGCTCTTACCGCCTGTTTTCGCGATCATATTCTGCCGATCTGGATCATCGTCATCCTCGCCGCGATGACCATGGGTATCCGTCTGGCCCGCCGCTCGGGTGCCGGATCTGCGGTGGCCTGGCGCTATATCGGGGTCATTGGCACCATCATTTTGTTCAGCCTGGCGCTGAACCTGGTTTTCTGGCCACTCACTCCCGAGCAGGGCGCCATGCTGGCACCGATGCTCCTGGCCGCGCTGTATATCCTCCGCGGTATTCAGCTGCGTCCGCGCTACACCCTCATCGGACTGATGCTGGGCACGCTGTGCATGTTCGGCTACCTGTTTCTGTTGCCGGTATTCTGGGCATGGATGGCGCTGGCCTGCGGCGGAACCCTGATTCTGTCAGGCCTCTGGCTCAGGGGCCGATAATGCAGACCCCCGACGAGATCATCCATCAGCCGGTACGACTGAAGATCATGGCCGCGCTCAACACCCTCGAAACTGGGCAGTGGCTCGAGTTCGTTGCCTTGCGCTCCATCGTACAGGCCACCGATGGCAATCTTGGCGCCCACCTGGCGACGCTGGAAACGGCTGGCTATGTGCTGCTGAAGAAGGATTTCGCCGCGCGCAAGCCGCGCACTCGCGCCTGCCTGAGCCGCGCAGGCCGCGAGGCTTTCAATCGCTATGTCATTGCTCTACAGGCGATTCTCATGCCGCAGAATGTCGATGCCGAAGCCTGGGAAAGTAAACGGGATAGCCACGAATAACCGACAGACACTCAAATCTACAAAAACAATAAGAAGGAAACTCCATGAAAATCGATACCCTCCCACCCCGGCTCGGCCGCTGGCAGACAGTGCTGCGTCTACTCAGCCTGTTGGCGGTGCTGGCGGTTGGTGCACTGGCTGGCGGCCTGGTCCTGGCCCAGGCCGAGGCCGAACCGCCAGCCGAGCAACAGATTCCCGCGCAGCAACTGCCTGCTGACAGCAGCGTACTCATGAGCGCGCCGGTGGGCGAGCGTTTCGGGGTACGTGAGATGTTCATCCAGGCCGACCTGGTGGTGAAGTCGGTGATGATATTCCTGCTGTTCTGTTCACTGCTGACCTGGGCCATCCTGTTCGATAAGCTGTTGACCTTCGCTGGCGCCAGACGCCGCAACAACCAGTTCCTGCATCTTTTCCGTACCGGCGACGCGGCGCAACTCGATGAGCAGGCCAGTCGCAGCGCTATCGGCCGCATGTGGCTGGCGGCGCAGGCGGAATTGCGCCACTTCGGTCAGCACCGTGGTAGCCAGGCCAGTGCCGATCAGATCAACCGGCTGCTGCAGCGCATGGCGTTGACCGCGAGCATAGTGCAGGAGCGGGACCTGGCTCGTCTGGGCGGCATGATGGGGGTTCTGGCGACCATAGGTGCAACCGCGCCCTTCATCGGCCTGTTCGGCACCGTCTGGGGCATCCTCAACAGCTTCGCCGGTATCGCCACCATGAAAAGCGCCAGTCTTGCGGTGGTTGCGCCGGGGATTGCCGAAGCGCTGCTGGCCACGGCGCTGGGGCTGTTCGCAGCGATCCCGGCGGTGATGATCTTCAACAAGTTCGCCCGTGATATCAACGGTTTCGTCGGTGCTCTCGACAACTTCTCCGCCGAGCTGCTGGCTTCGGTTTCCCGTCAGTTGGACGAGGCGCAGTGATATGGGTATCCAACTGGATTCCGGGCCGACGGTAAAACGGCACAACTATCAGCAGAACGCCGAGATCAATATCACCCCCTTCGTCGATGTGATCCTGGTATTGCTGATCATCTTCATGGTGGCTGCGCCTCTGGCAACGGTGGATGTACCGGTCGATCTGCCGAGCAACGCCTCGACATCCGCGCCGCCGCCAACCGAGCCGGTGTATATCAGCGTGCAGACCGACGGCAGCATCTTCGTGCAGGAGCAGGCCGTGCCGCTGGCGCAGTTGGCCGCATCGACCCACGGGGTAACGGCGGGGCAACTGGAAACCCGGCTGTTTCTGCGCGGTGACCGCACGGTGGAATATGGCACCCTGATGCAAGTGATGAATGTACTGCAGAAGGCCGGCTACTCGCGGATCAGCCTGGTCGCTACCGAAGAGCTGGAGTTCTGATGAACAGCGCCAGTGAATCCCGGCCATGGAACTGGCTGGTGCGCTTGCTGGTCGTCGGTGTATCGGTGGCGTTGCACGTGGCGCTGGTGGTATGGCTGATGAGCAGTCATTTCAGCCACCCACAGGTGCCATTGCCAGAGGCGGTGGCTGTCGAACTGGTGGAGCTGCCAGCGGTGCCGGAACCTGAGCCTGAGCCTGAGCCGGAACCAGAGCCGGAACCCATTTCCGAACCTGAGCCGGAACCCGTTCCCAAGCCACAGCCTGTGCCACCCAAGCCAGTGCAGCGGGCAGCGCCGGCAAAACCCGCAGGCCCACCCGCGTATGCATTCGGTGACAACCAGGACTGGGCACCACCGCCCACACCTTCGGCATCGAACCCGACAGCCACCCGCGGCCGGCCGGTGCCATCAGCCTATGCCGACACGGTGAAGAACCGGGTTACCGCCAACCTGAGGCGTCCCGAAGGCTCGGTGTACAAGCCGCCGCCGGGATACAAGGGCGATCCGAATGACTTCAAGCGCCAGTGCTATATCCCCTACGAAATCACCGTGGATGCGGCTGGCCACATGCTGCATTACACCATCGACCGTTGCGGTGATGAGCTGCTGGATGCCGCCGCCGAGCAGGCGGTGCGCAGCGCCGGGCCATTTCCGCCGCCGCCCAATCAGGGTGCCGAGCAATACATCATCTACGGCACGGCGATATTCATCAAATAACACCGCTCCAGGAAAGGACAGAACACTATGCCGGTAAACGCACTTTTCTCTTCTGCTCTGCTGGTTGCTGTCGTGCTGCTCGGCGGCTGTGCGGCGCCGGTGCCACCGAAGCCGCCCATCGACACCACCCCCAAGGCCCGTCAACCGCTGCCGCAGACACGCGCCAGCTTCGACTGCAATGGCGCCTTGCCGGCGGTGCACCGGCAGATCTGTGCCGATGAGACCCTGGCCCGGCTGGACAAGGAATTGATAGCCCAGCAGCATCGCCTGCAGCAGGAGGTGGACCCGGTCGGACGCCTGTTGCTGGCAGCCAATCATCGGCAATGGCTGCTGAGTCGGGGTGAACTGTGTCGCGTCCCCGACGGGCCTGATGCGCAGGCCCAGGCCTGTCTGATGGCGCTCTACCGTCAGCGCAGCCGTGAGCTGAACGAGTGGAAAATACCGCCGATGACAGGCAGCGGCCCGCATGCACTGGCCAGCTATGCCGAGTACCGGCTGGCGGACAACCGTGCCCCCGGACTCTGCGAGCCACTGGGGCAGGAGTTGAACCGGGATCTGCGCAGCAATGGCCTGCCGTCACCGGCCCGCCTGTCCGGCGTGAGCATGCTCGCAGGTAGCCATGCGCCCACGGCGCAAGCCCGCGTGAATGGACGCCAGGTAATGGTGGAACTCTACAACCCCGGCTTGTATGCCGGTTACCAGATTCGCGCCCGGGGCTTGAGTATCGAAGGCCAACCGTTACTGGACGACGCCACCTTGCCGTACTGGATAGCCGAGCAGCCGAACTACGGCGGGCGTGCCCATGCCGCCTCATCGCAGACCGGTGATTATGGTTCGATCGATGTCTTCCAGCGTGCCGGGCGCCACCTTGTGCTGGTCAACGAGACCTGGGGGTTCCATTCTCCGGCAGCGCGGGGCGAGTCAGCCTATGCCGGTCTCTACGAGTTGACCGACACCACCCTGCAGCCGCGGTGTCTGTATCAGACCTACCTGACGCCGCCGCGCACCAATACCCTGGCCGGACTCGCCATCTATGCACAGTTGCAGGCTGAACTTGATGATATCGTCGGCGGCCCGTTGCCGGGCATGGCCCAGCATGAGCGGCGCGACAGCTTCCAGGAGTGGAAGGAGCAGCAGTGGACACTGCTCAACCTGCCGCTGCTCGGCGTCGATGCACTGGCCCGGCATGCTCATGAGAATACATTGCGACAGCGGCATGATCGGGCGCTGGAGGGGCTGTTCGACTGGTCCGAGCGTAACCTGAACAACAAACAGGCCTATCGCCGAGTGTTGCCAATGCTGCAACCCGCTCGGCAAGAGCTGCATCAACTGTTTATCGGCCAGGGGCTGGAACAGGAAGAGGCGGATACCGCGGCCGACCTGCTGCTGCATGCCACCCTCGCGCGGGCGGTGGAAAGCCTGGCTGCGCCGACCCAGCCGGTGCCGCTGCCGACGCCGCCCCCGACAAGCTGGCAACCGCGTTATGCCATTGCCCCGGCGCCGGGAGATATCGAGCGTGGGCGTCAGTTCTCCACCCTGCACAGTGTACTGCTCAACAACGCCCCGGCCCACGTGGTGGCGGATTTTATCGCATATGAAACCGAGACCCGTGGCGGGCAGTGGGGACGTGGCCCGGACGACAACCCGGCTGCTGCCGCAGCGGTGATGCTCCCCGCCAATTTGCGGTTGCTGCTCGAGGCCGGCATCGATCCCGAACAGGGTAACCGATGGGACAAGACCGCGCTGATGAGCGCGGCTGAGCACAACCAGGCGCAGAGCGTAGGTTTGCTGCTGCAGCACGGCGCCAATGTGCACCGGCGTACCCGCCAGTTGATGAACACCGGGATCGGCGGGCCGGAACGCCGTGAGGCGGAGCAGGGCAGGCAGACTGCGTTGCTGCTGGCAGCCGGTCACGCCGGGGCTGAAGTGCTTCAGTTGCTGATTGATGCCGGCGCCGCGCGTCAGGCATGGGAGGGCTATGATCGCCAGGTGTGTCAAGCCCTGCAAGACAACATCCAGCTGGCGGATACCGAACGCGAACGGCTGCAGGGGCCGCTGTGTGGCAGCTATGCGGCGCTGCCTGTGGCCGAGCGTGTGCAACTGGATGTGCGTCGTGGCGATGTGCTGCCGTATCGACTCGATGGCGTGGAGTACCGCATCAGCCTGCTGCAGCGGCCAGCCACACTGCTGTTCGGTCGTTCACTGGATTCCACGCCGGAGAAACTGGAGCGGGAGGTTCACGCCCTGGCCGTCAAAGTGGGTACCGCTGCCGTGCGCCGAGGGCATCTGCAACTGACCGGTCCGCTGACCTTGTATGCAGCGGACCTTACCGCAAATTCCACCACGACGTTGCAATTGCATGTCGGCTACCCGGTGTCCAGTGGTGCCGGGCATGTCGCCGGGTACACTGTGCTCAATCAACCCTCAGCGCAGGTCCTCAGCGTCCGTTTCGATCGCGAGCGCAACGACAGTACCGGCACCTGGCGTGCGCTGCTGGCTGCAGCGCGCGAACAGGGACTGGCACCGACCAACCAGGGGTTCATCGTGCTGCATACCCGCGATGGCCAGACTACCGAGTACCAGTTGGTGGTGACTGACCGCCCGCAGGAGAAGGAACCCGGCTAACGCCTTCAGCCAACCGGCTGCTAGACTTGCGCTGTTGGCAAATCGAGGATGGCAGGCAGGGTGAAGACAGCTTTCTGGAAGGCACTATGGTTGGTCTGGCTACTGGTGACCCTGGCCGGTTGTGCCAGCTCGTTGCCGATGCAGAACCTGCCGCCCAGCCATGCGGTGGCACCCAACCTGGACTCGGAGATCGGTCGCTATGTGCGCGACCATCAGCCGGAGGACAGTGCCGGCCTCTCCGGCTTCACGCTGGTGCAGACCGGTACCGACGCCCTGGCCGCGCGCTTGGCGATGATCGATCGGGCCGAGCGCAGCCTGGATCTGCAGTACTACATCTACCGCGGTGATGTGACCGGCGGGCTGATCGCCGAGCGCTTGCTCAGCGCCGCCGACCGCGGCGTACGGGTGCGCCTGTTGCTGGACGACATCGGCAGCGGCCTGCGTGACTTCGATGTGGCCACGCTGAATCACCACCCCAATATCCAGGTCAAGTTGTTCAATCCGGTCACCCTGCGCGGCAGGGTGCTGAAGTACTTCAGCAAGATCGGCGAGTTCGGCCGCATCAACTACCGCATGCACAACAAGCTGATGGTGGTCGACAGCCAGATGTTCATCACCGGCGGACGCAATATCGGCGATGAGTATTTCTCCCTCAGCGTCATGGACTTCCAGGATATCGATATCCTCGGCATGGGGCGCATCACCCGGGAGGTGGTGGGTAGTTTCGACGATTACTGGAATGCCAACGAGGCGGTGCCGGTCGAGAGCCTGTTCCGCCGCCCGGGCAAGCAGGCGGTGCTCAAGTTGCGCAAGCAACTGAGGGGGCTCAGGGAGCGTCACAATGGCGGTGCCTACCTGCAGGCGGTGGCCGAGTCGCCCTTTACCCGGGCGCTGCATGATGACCGCATCATCTGGCATTGGGGCGAGGCCGAGTGGCTGAGTGACCCGCCGACCAAGGCCGATCCGGGGCACGCGACCAATCAGGTTCCTATCCTGGCGCGCAAACTGGTCCGGCATGCCCGCGACAGCGAGCGGGAACTATTGCTGATGTCGGCCTATTTCATCCCCGGTTCCCGCGGTCAGGTGTTTTTACTGGATCTGGTGGATCACGGGGTGGATGTAGGGGTGTTGACCAATTCGCTGGCCACCACCGACGTGCTCGCTGTGCATAGCGGTTACGCCAGCTACCGCAAGCCACTGCTCAAGGGTGGTGTACGCCTGTGGGAGTTGCGCAAACAGGCCACGCATCAGGAGCGGACCAGCGCCTTTCTCGGGGAGTCCCAGGCCAGCCTGCATGCCAAGGCCTTTGTCTTCGACCGCGAGAAGGTCTTCGTCGGCTCGGTCAACCTCGATCCGCGCTCCATCGTGCTCAACACCGAGGCGGGGGTACTGGTGCACCAGCCCGCACTGGCAGAAACACTGGCCGGCCTGTTCAGCCACTGGACCTCGGCGGATTTCTCTTTCGAACTGACACTGGATGAAAACGACCAACTACGTTGGGAAACCGAGGGTCAAAGCTGGGACAGGGAGCCGCACGCCAGCCGCTTCCGCCGCGGAGCCGCCTGGTTTCTCGGCTGGCTACCGATAGAGGGGCAATTGTAGGCCCTGTACCTGTTTCCCGGCTTTGTCGTAGGATGGGCGAAACTCTTTTCACAGGACTCGCATGCTTCGAACCTCTCTGCTGTCCCTGGCCAGCATGATCATGATCCTGAGCAGTATATGGGCACTGCTCGCCCTGTGGTTCCAGGCCCCCGGCGGCATGTGGGGGCGTGTCGGCCTCGGCGGGCTGTGGCTGGTGTGCCTGTGTGGACTGTTGTACTGGCTCTGGTCCGGGGCGGCATGGTGGCATGGGGCGCTGGGTTACGTCGCGCTGTTCGCCCTGCTGGCGTGGTGGTGGGCGGGCATCAAGCCGAGCAACCAGCGGGACTGGGCCGATGACCTGACCCATATCACCACCGGCGAGCTGAATGCCAACCAGGTGAGGCTGCACAATGTGCGCAACTTCGACTGGCGCAGCCGGGAGGATTACGATATCCGCTGGGAAAGTCGTGAGTACGACCTGTCCCGCCTGCGGTCGGTGGACATGATCACCTCCAACTGGGGGCTGGCACCTGTCTCCCACGTGCTGGTGTCCTTCGGTTTCGACAACGGCGAGCAGGTGGCGTTCTCCGTGGAAATCCGCCGCGAGCGGCACGAGACGTTTTCCGAGCTGGGTGGCTTCTTCAAGCAGTTCGAGCTGAGTATCATCGCTGCCGATGAGCGCGATATAGTACGGGTGCGTAGCAATGTGCGCGAAGAGGAGCTGGAGCTGTACCGCATCAACCTCAGCCCGGCCGATGCCCGCGAGCTGTTTCGCTCCTTCGTCCTGCAGGCCAATGAGCTGGCCGAACACCCGCGCTTCTACCATACGGTCACCGGCAACTGCACTACCATAGTATTTTCGATGATGAAGCAAATCGTTGACGGCCTGCCGCTGGATTACCGGTTGTTGCTGACCGGCTATCTGCCGGCCTATGTCCATGAGGTGGGTGGCATGATGCCGGGCCTGCCGCTGGAGGAACTGCAGCGCCAGGGGCGGATCACCCAGCGGGCGCGTGATGCTGGTGATGATCCGGCTTTCTCGGTGCTGATCCGCCAGGGCGTGCCGGGCTGGGAGTGAGCCCCTGTTGCTGTACGGCATGGCTGTTGCAGCCTGTTGTCCGGTTCCATGTGCGGATTCAATCAGTGAGGTGAGAAGTGAAGATCGGTATTTTGCAGTGTGATGATGTCAAGGACAGCCTGCAGGCTGCATACGGCAACTATCCGCAGATGTTTTCCGAGCTGTTGCTGGAGCTGTTGCCCGACTGCGAGTTGCCGATATACCGCGTGCTGGATGGTCAGTTGCCAGAGAGCCCCCGCGCCTGCGACGCCTGGCTGATCACCGGCAGCAAATTCGGAGTGAATGATGGTTTGCCCTGGATTGAGGCGCTGAGCGAATTTGTGTGCACTCTTTGGGAGCAGAAAATCCCGCTTATCGGTGTGTGCTTCGGCCATCAGTTGATGGCCCACGCCCTGGGTGGCGTGGTTCGGCAATCGGAGAAGGGCTGGGGTGTGGGCCTGTCGTTCAACCAGGTGATCGAGCGCAAGCCCTGGATGGAGCCTTTCCAGACCCAGCTGGATCTACTGGTCAGCCACCAGGATCAGGTGGTGATCCTGCCGCCGCAGGCCGAGGTGCTGGCCAGCAGCGAGTTCTGCCCTTATTACCTGATCCAGTACGGCGACTGCTTTCTCAGCGTGCAGGGCCACCCGGAGTTCTGCAAGGATTACTGCCGGGACCTGATGCAGATGCGCGGGCTGGCACTGCCACCGGCGCGTCTGCGGGCCGGCCTGGCCTCGCTCAGTGCCGAGGCGGACAGTGCCTTGATGATGCGCTGGATCGTGCGTTTCATGCAGCAGGCGCTGCCCGGCGAGTGAGGGCAGGCCTCAACGCCGGACTATATCGCCCTGGAAGAACATTTCCAGGCGCAGGGTAACGCCCCAGCGCGGATCGAAATCGGTATCGCGGTGAAAATGCAGTTCCGGGATCAGGTCCGCGTACAGAATGTTCCGGTGCACGTTGCGCCGATACAGGGTCTGCAGATAGTAGTCGTTGATCCTCGGATTGGAAGCGCTGCTGCCCACCACCACTGCGGCGTAGCGGATGACGCTGCGCCGCCCCAACACCTGGTGCAGCGCGGCGGTTTCGGAGAACTCCAGGGTATCTTCCTCTTCCTGCCACTGGACGTTGGTGACGAAGCGCAGATGCCGCACCTCGTCCAGCGGGCGGCCGAAGTCCCAGCGGGTGCGGGCGAAATAGCCATCGCTGTTGAACCAGGACACACGGTTCTCCGAAGCCAGCTGCCAGGGCCCGCTGCCCAGATCCCACAGACGCTCGGCGTCGAAACGCAGATAGGGGTCCAGCGGCAGACGGAACTTGACCCCGGCGCCGAACTTGGTATCCCAGTTGCGTGCCCAGTCCTTGCCGCTGAGCCGGCTCAGGCCGATGACCGTGTTGCCCGGGTCCCGGTCGTCGTTGCGCAGTCGCTGGGAGCCTTGCTCGGCCAGGGTGCCCTGGGTCTCCTCGGGATCGCTTTCGATGATCAGCCGCAGGCGTTCCTCGGTGGTCGGCAGGTCCAGCTTGAAACGGATGCCCGGATCAGCGCTGAAGCCTTCACCTTCCTCCCACTGGAGCTCCTGGCTGAGGCGGATATAGGACTTGTTGCTGGTGTTGAGGTGGTCATCGGTGCCGAAAAAGCCATCGATATTGCGCGAGGTGTTACTGACCCAGCGCGAGACCCGGTCATGGATGGGGGTGATGCGGTCGATGGTCCATTGCGACAGGTCGCTGTCATCGCTCGCCTCCTGGGCGCAGACATGGCAGGTCGTGACCAACAGGATTGCCGCCATTCCTTTGTTCATCATTTTTTTCTCCTGTACCCTTGCCCGCAGTATAGGCAGCAAAGCGTAGCGGAGGAGGAGAGGTGATCAAACTGTCGGCGTCGGTCGAGCTGGATGAGAACGAACTGGAGTTCACTGCCATCCGTGCCCAGGGAGCCGGCGGTCAGAACGTCAACAAGGTGTCCAGCGCCATCCATCTGCGTTTTGATATCCAGGCCTCGAGCCTGCCCGATTTCTACAAGGAGCGGCTGCTGCAATTCAAGGATCAGCGCATCAGCAAGGAGGGGATCGTGGTGATCAAGGCGCAACAGCATCGGACCCAGGAAAAGAATCGGGACGATGCCATTGCGCGACTGGTGCAACTGATCCAGGCGGCCACCGTGGTCGACAAGCCGCGGCGACCGACCAAAGCTACCAGAAGCTCGCAGAAGCGGCGTATGGACAGCAAGACCCAGCGCGGCAAGATCAAGGCGCTGCGCGGCCGGATCGAGGACTGACGGGCCTCATTCCTGGTTGGCTTGCTGGATGCGCTCCAGGCGTTCCTGTTCCTCGACCTGGGCGGCCTTGATCTCGGCCACCACCGCATCGACATCCGCGGCCTCGTCGCTGTCGGCGAATTGCCCGGTGAGCGGCGTGTCCGGGGTCAGGTTACCTTCCTCGTAGAGCGCCCACATCTCCTTGGCGTAGCGCGTGTCCAGTAGTTCGGGGGCGTACTGGCCATAGTAGAGTGACATATTGGCGACGTCCCGCTGCAGCATGGAGAAGGCGTTGTTGTTGGCGGCGGCATCCACCGCCTGAGGCAGGTCGATGATGACCGGCCCATGTTCATCGACCAGTACGTTGAATTCGGACAGGTCGCCATGCACCAGCCCTTCACAGAGCATGCGCTTGACGAATTCCATGACCAGGGCGTGATCCTCGATGGCCTGCTCGGCGGACATGGAAACATCATTCAGGCGCGGTGCAACCAGGCCCTGCTCATCGGTGACCAGTTCCATCAGCAGCACACCATCAAAACAGCCATAGGGCACCGGCACGCGGACGCCGGCCGCTGCGAGCCGGTAGAGCGCATCCACCTCGGCGTTCTGCCAGATGTTTTCCTGCTGCTCACGACCGAACCGCGAGCCTTTTTCCATGGCACGTGCTCGGCGGGTGTTGCGTACCTTGCGACCTTCCTGATACAGCGCTGCCTGCTTGAAACTGCGCTTGTCGGCTTCCTTGTATACCTTGGCGCAGCGGATCTCATTACCACAGCGCACAACATACACGGCGGCTTCCTTGCCACTCATCAATGGGCGGATGACTTCGTCGACCAGTCCATCGTCGACCAAGGGTTGTATTCTCGGGGGTATCTTCATTGCGCCGTTATACGCTGATCGGGGCTTTTTATCAGCCCCTCGGAGCGCTTTCCTCTGAAAATCAATCAACCAGGGCTGCGTTGACCAGCGCCCGCAACTCCTGACGGACCTGATAACTGGAGGAAGGAATCAACTGGGTCATGAAAATCACGATCAGATCCTCCACTGGATCGATGAAGAAGGTCGTTCCAGCCATGCCTCCCCAACCGTACTCCCCAGGTGAGCCGATGGTCTGGGACTTGGCTATGTCGGTTTTTACCGCAAAGCCCAGGCCGAAACCGGAGCCCTCGTAGGGCGTCTCGCTGAAGCCGCCGGTGGAGACCGAGGGCAGGTCGGTATTGCCCGGCAGATGGTTGAGACGCATGAACTCGAGGGTCTTGCGACCGATGATGCGCGCGCCATCCAGTTCACCACCCCGGGCCAGGGCCTGGGCGAAGCGGTAGTAGTCATCAATGCTGGAAACCAGCCCACCGCCTCCGGACAGGTAACCATGGCGTCTGGAAAAGTGGGATGACTGGGGATCATCCTGCAGGCTGAAGCTGTCTCCGTCCTGGTACTGATAGCAGGCCGCAAAGCGTGACAGCTTGCTGGCGGGCACGGTAAAGAAACTGTCCTGCATGCCCAGCGGCTGGAAGACATGCTCGGTGAAATAGTCATCCAGCGGCTTGCCGGATAGCAGCTGGACCAGGTAACCGCACACATCCGTTGCCAGGGAATAGTTCCAGGCGCTGCCCGGCGAGAACTCCAGGGGCAGACGGGACAGCTCATCTATCAGGCTCTCCAGCGTCAGGCCTGAATGACCGTCCAGTTGCCGTTCGCGGTAGGCGGCGTCCACATTGGTACGACAGGAAAATCCATAGCTCAAGCCGGCCTGGTGGGTCAGCAGGTCGCGAATGGTCATCGGTCGCGCCGCCGGGGTGGTGACGAACTGCGGGTAGACGCCCGATTTGTATACCTGCAGGTTGCGCCAGGACGGGATGTACTTGTGTACCGGGTCGTCGAGCAGAAAGCGTCCCTGTTCATACAGCTGCATCAGGGCAATGGAAGTGATTGGTTTGGTCATCGAGTAGATGCGGAACAGGGTGTCGGTCGTGGCTGGTTGGGCGCGCTCGACATCCATCAACCCCTGGGCCTGCTGCCAGACCACCTGACCGTGACGTGCCACCAGGGTGACAGCGCAGGGCAGTTTGCCGGGTGCCAGATACTTCCGGTCCATATGCTCGGCAATGCG
>Ga0172382_10004287_pt1 | contig 21925 bp, 24 predicted proteins | sample Leawel138RmetaG_FD_122245 | JGI IMG/M metagenome (GOLD analysis project Ga0172382, IMG submission 122245) | Leachate microbial communities from a municipal landfill in Southern Ontario, Canada - Leachate well 138R metaG | ecosystem: Engineered > Solid waste > Landfill > Unclassified | place... | reverse complement strand
GTACCTTTTTGTCTTAACTTATACCCCATCCAGACAACAAAAAACCCCGTAAATGCTTGATTTATCGGGGTCTTGTCTTGTTTTGTCCTAGCTTGTATTTAGTATGATGGCGGGTTGGGGGGGTTCGAACCCCCGAGTTCGAATCCCTGCCTGATTCACAGAGAGTATTCAATGCATGAACCTCTATCAGAACTAATCAGGATTCGGGTTACACCGAGTCAATACCAAAAATTGACTGAAGCGTCGATCCTATCTGGCATTAAACTTTCTGAATATATACGTCGCTTATTGATTTCTGCTGACTCGCTACAATCAGAATTAAACCAACTTCGTGAAATAGTCGACTCTCTACAACGTTCCCAAAAATCTGAAAATGCTATTTTGGAAATACTATTTCTTTTACGTAGCACCTTAAGCAACGATCAAATCACCCAAGCTCATTCAAAAATGAGTGAAATAGGCTTCAAAAGCGTCTGATTTTATCAATATATAGTAGGGGTACCGATGAAGCCCTGCTGTTTTCAGAAAATGCACAATCATCTGCCATTTTGACAGACACTGAAGCTCTAGCTTGCTAATGCAATCTTATGCTTATCCAGCTCTTTAAGACCAGATCACCCCGGTTCAACAGCAGCTGAATTCACTGGGTTTCAAAACTTTCTAATTTACCAATCAATAGTAGGGGAACAAATGAAGCTACCTGCAATAGCAGGCACGCTGGCTTTGTGCTGCGTGTCATTATCAGCAAATGCTCAATCAGCCAGCGTCCTTGAGGGAACTGAGGGCCGGGCTTGCGAAGCAATCTTATGCTTATCCAGCTCTTTACGGCCAGGTGAGTGCAACCCATCATTAAACCAGTATTTTGACATTAAAAAATATACGAAGGGGAGCCTAGACTGGCCTGCAACTATTGATGCAAGACGCACTTTTTTAGGTATGTGTCCCAGCAGCACAGCGCCTGGACTCTCAGAACGGATTGATGCTATATCGCGAGGGGCTGGAAAATGTGATCCAGACTACTTAAATAGTGCATATGCTGGAACCAGCTACAGATACCAAAAACGGCGGGCACGTTTCACTTCTGATAACGAGTATGAATATTCAAACATAACGAAGATCAAAACCGTCACAGAAAACAAACTACCGGCTTATTGTATCGCTTACGTCAATCACGATTGGACATATGACTTATCCCTCAAATACGTAGGTACACCGATAAAAGGCGGATACTGGATTAAAGCCAGTGAATACGAGGCGGCACAGGCCAAATGGGAAGCGGACCATAACGGACAATGGGCCAAACAGTGGGAATACGCATGGGAGTTCCCCACAAGCGGGAACGCATCTAACATTAGATACGATAGCCGGTAACCATGCTGGCAGAATTTACATTACTAGCCGCAAGCTGTGCGCCCAACGTGCATATAAACACCATATCCGCTTTGGTGAAGCACGAATCAGCAGCCAATGTCTTTGCAATAGGGATTAACAAGGGAAAGCGGCTAACAACACAACCCACTACCCTGACCGAGGCCACAGACATTGCCAATGAACTCATTAAGAAAGGCATTGATTTTGATGCAGGATTAGGTCAGATAAACGTCCGAAACTGGCACTGGCTGGGTTTAAACACCGAAACCGTATTTGACCCTTGCACCAATTTAAGAGCTGCTCAAACGGTCTTGTCTGACTGTTATAGCCGAGCATTAAAGCAACATCAAGATCAGCAAAAGTCATTACAAGCAGCCCTTTCTTGCTACAACACCGGCAATTTTGAGCGGGGTTTTGAAAACGGCTATGTCAATAAAGTCATGGCGCAGGCAGGTATAAAAATACCGGCCATCAAGGCCGGTACAGGCAAAACCCCAAAAAATCCGGTGCAAGTCACCAAAACCACTAAAGACCCCAAATCAAAAAGCTCAAACGATGGTTTCAGTATTAACCGGACAACAGACGGCTTTCGTTTGGCAGATCATTAATTTCATTCATACATTTAGTTTTAAAAGGAACTACAAATAATGAAACGTAGTATTAAAGCTTTTTTTGCCCAACTTTCTCAAAGCAAATTTAAACGTATAGCCAATGCCTTGGCGATAGCTTCCGTAACACCTTCAATTGCTTTTGCTCAAGCAGCAGGTGGCCTAAAAAAAACGGAAACAGCACTAACAACGCTTAAAGATAACCTATATATTATTTTACCGATCGCCGCCGTAATTATTGGGGTCATCATCGCCATATTATACGCGGCCGAAATCATGCGAAAAGACGATGCAGTCCGTTGGGGAATCGGTGTTTTGTTAGCTGGTTCTATTGCTGAAATTGTCACGTTGCTCTGGAAATAGCAATGTCAGAGGATACAAAAAAAAATCCCTATCATTACCCAGTCTTCAAAGGACTCGGCAGAAAAGCCACCTATATGGGGATACCAACGGTTTGGTTTATTGGCACCATCATGATCGTTGGATTTTCTGCCATGATCTTTGGTTTATGGATTTGGCTGTCCTTACTTGTTTTATTACCCGCCATGGCCATCATCACAAAAACTGACGATCGAGCCTTTGACATCTGGGGGCTTGAACTGACAACCCGCTTCAGAAACCGAAATAAAAAATGGTGGAATGGTTCCAGCTATTCACCGGTATCTTATCCACGCCAACGACCTTGGCGCAATTAACAGGATTAAAAATGAGCGCCTTAAAACTCAAGGAACGTTGGGTATCAAGATACGTTCCGTACTCGCATCACGTAACTGATAACATCATTGCGTGCGAAAACAAAGAATACCTGGCCGTGCTCAAAGTGGGAGGACGATCACCCGACGCAGCGGACAAGGCTGAAAAATTTGAATGGATTGAAGCCTTACACAACGTATTACGTGGTCTTCCTTTTGGAAAACTGGGACTTTATTCACATATCATCAGGCGACGGGTAAAAGAATATCCTGAAAGCGAATTCCCACAGGTTTTTGCCCGTAAATTCGATAATGATTACCGGGCAACGTTCGATAAAAACTCACTGATGGTCAATGAATTATATTTGACCATTTTGATACACCCCGTTCATGATCCGATCCTGGGCAAAACAGCCTCCTTGGAAAAAGCAAATGCCAAAATGTTAAAAGCCTGGCAAGATGAATCAATAGAAGATTTGAATGCAGCCATTCGAGCCATTAAAGCGGGGCTACACAACTATGATGCACAAGTATTAGGTATCGTAGATCGAACGGGCTACGCCTTTAGCGAAGCTGCTGAGTTTTTATCCTACCTCCTTTCCGGTGAAAAACAGTCCGTACCCCTCACAAAAGGCTATCTATACGATGCCCTCCCCTCCGCCAGACCCGTTTTTTCACGGTTTGGTGAACTGGGTGAGTTACGTAATATTGATAGCACCCGTTTGTTTGGCATGATTGAAATCAGGCAATATGCCGACGACACAGAACCCGGTCATCTGGATAAATTGCTATCGTCACCCAATGAGTTTATTTTGTCACAAAGCTGGGGTAGCTTTACCGGCTCCGCTGCCAAAAGCATGGTTAAACGCCATAAAAAATTGCTGACAGACTCAAACGATGATGCCACAAACCAACTAAGCCAATTGGATATGGTGATAGAAGATTTAACCGCGGGCAATCTGGGCTTAGGCGACCATCACGGCACTTTGCTGATTTTTGGCGATGAAGCTGAAAAACTCCGACGCGACATAGCAAACACCATTGCACTGCTGGCTGGAACGGGTTTCATTGCAAAGCCGCTGGAAAAGGCGCTGGAAGCAGCGTACTGGGCACAATTGCCCGGTAACTGGCGGTGGCGACCACGGCCAGTACCGATTACGAGCAACAACTTTTTGTGCATGTCCAGCTTTCATAACCAGTTAACAGGTAAAGCGACTGGTAACCCCTGGGGGCCAGCGGCCACCATGTTCAAAACGCATACCGGATCACCCTTTTTCTTCAGTTACCATGAGTCCACCCACGAAGTTGACGAAACCGGCAAACGCCGTTTAGGTAACACCATGATTATTGGTATGTCCGGCACAGGTAAGACCGTATTGCAAGGTGTCTTGCTCGCACAGGCTCAAAAATTTGGTGCAACTGCCGTGATCTACGATAAAGATCAAGGTATGCAGGTACTGGTACTGGCCTTACGGGGACAATACTTCAAACTCAATTTAGGTACGCCCACCGGCTGGAATCCCTTTCAAATGGAGCCCACACCCCAAAACGTGGCTTTTATGAGGCGGTTAATCACCTTTCTGGCTGAGTTGCGAGGAGAAACGGTATCCACGGCACAAAGCAAAGAAATATCACAGGCAGTTGAGCAAATGACCACCTTAATTGATATAAAAAGCCGTGGCCTCTCAACATTAACCACATTGCTACCTAACCCATACACAGAAAATGGCGAGTCTTCCGTTCATGCCCGTTTGTTACCTTGGTGCCAAGGCGGTGAATATGGCTGGGTCTTTGATAACCCCGTCGATTTAATGAGCCTGGACACCCCAGCAGGTCATAACCCGATTTTTGGGTTTGACATGACTGAATTTCTGGAAGATGACAAGGTTCGAGCTGCTGCCACGATGTATTTACAGCATCGTGTCCATGCGCTGCATGATGGCCGCAGAATTATTAATCTGATTGATGAGTGCCAGCACCCATTAAAAGATGAACACTTCCAAGCCGACATGCAAGATGCGGCTCGTACCATTCGAAAAAAAAACGGGGTGATGGCACTCAGTACGCAAGAACCGGAAGCTATTGCTAACAATCCGGTAGGTCCATCCCTCATTCAACAGTCCGCCACACTGATTTTTTTGCCTAATCCAAAGGCCAAAAAATCAACCTACATGAATGACTTCGGCCTAAGTGAATCGGAATTCAACTTAATCAAGGAATTAGGTGAGGCAAGCCGAAAATTTGTAATTAAGCAAGGCGTCAACGTAACGGTTGCCCAGCTGGACCTGTCTGGTTGTGAAGATGCCCTGATGGTCTTTAGTGGCAGTTCGGATATGGCGGAAGTGGCAGAAAAAGCCATTGCTGAAGTTGGTGATGACCCTGAAGATTGGTTGCCTGTTTATTTTGAGCGGGTGAAAAGACACATGGCTGGAAATTAAAGACGATAAACAGTGTCAAGTGCCGAAAGTCGTGTGGTGCGGCTCGCAGCAAAGCGAGGACACGGTCACGACTGGAGGGCGAAGCGAACACTTGACACCAAACGCAGTTGTTATGCTAACAGCAGGGGGAGCAGGTCATCTGCACCCCCTGCCCAGTGGCGAACGACCAAAAATATAGGACATTGAAATGGAAATAAAGACTGATTTCTCTAAATTATGGAAACAAGTTGATCGAATAATTGAAAACAGGCTTCCGTCTGAAAACGAGATGAAAAAAAACGCTTCCTACGAAAACGTACGTTTGCTCTCAGAAAATATGATGAACGCCAAAATTAATATTCAACAATATACAACTATTGAAGATAAGAAAAAGCTTACGACTTTAGTCGATCATTCCAGCCAGTTGTTAAGCCAGCTAGAAAAGCCAACACTAAGCCATGAATTAGTATCATCAAGCAACCATGAAATGGAGCTTTGAGCCATGTTGACGTTTAAAGAATGGTGCCAACATTACGACCACTACGACCCTGAAAGTCAAGAAGCTAAAGACGACTATGCGCGGTATATAGACTGGTCAAAACGGATTAAAGAAGTATTTATAAATGAAATAAGATTAAAAAATACCCGCACTTGCTATGGATGCAAAGCTTTTGTAACGGAACAAGGTACTTCACATTGTTTATTAGGCTTTAATCAGGAACGAGGACAACCCAAAGAGCGCTGTTTCAAACCACTGACCAATACAGATTTATTAAAATCAAGTCTGCTATCCCAGTGGTGCACGACTAAATAAAAAGCTTTTTTTCCAAATAAAGCACTCCCTTAGATATTTGTTTTTCAAATAAATATTTTCAAAATAAAGCCTCTCTGTCTTTCCCGCAAAAAAGGTACGCTCGTCCATTACCATAGACAGCTTCCTCTTTCACCTAACAGGAAATTCAATAATGAAACGACGTTATTTTTTAATGGCTGCGGTTGCCAGTGCCACCCTGCTGGCCGGTTGCAAACAAGGCCCTAATGAAACATTTTTGGGGTATTGGAAAGACCTTGATGACAATATGCCAGTGCATATCAAGCCGAATGGCAATGAATATATGGCCCGCCTTGGTCTTTATAACATGCCGGCAAAGGAGACATCACCAGGCATTATTACGATAGAAACAGCTAACCCGCTACAACTGAAATTCGATTCAAAAACAAATCAACTTCAAAATGTTGACCTTAATAAAACAATTGTTTTTCAACGCATTAACGAAGAGGAGTTTAAGATTCTCGACCAAAAATGGAATAACCCAAATTTCCAAAGCCCCACCAAATAAATAGTCTCGTTTTTAACAGCCAATCCGTTCAATACACATCTGTTATTGAACGTCTTCCCTTCTCACCTAAAACATCAATCCTTAACGGCATTCGCAAAACGGCGAAGGCTTACGCATAGGTATCCAATATGAAAAAAACATTTATTTATGGTCTGCTGGCTGTCACTGTATTCGTCTCTGGGCAAGTACAAGCACAATCAGGCATACCCACTCTCGATGTGAATTCTGTCCAGCAGCTTAATGCCCTGCTGGATCAATTGCAAACCGCAAAAACACAATTGGAACAAACCAAACGACAGCTTGATGCTTTAACGCAATCGTCCGGCTTTGGTTATGTCATAAGTAACCCCAGCGTGCAAGATGCTATCCGTGGAGCGCTGCCTAATGACGCTGCGGCATTGCTGGATCGTCTTGAATCACAAAGTGCCGAATTATCCAGCTCGGTACAAAAAATTACGCAAGCGGTTAATGCCCCTGTCAATTTTGCTCAGGACAAAATTGATATGAAAGCCAAATCAATTCAAATTGCCGCCACCAAAAAAGCATTGTCAGAACAAGCCTATAACGCGATGACAAAGCGATTAAAAGTGATTGATGAGCTTCAGGCAAAAATCAATACCACCACCAACCCCAAAGAAATTGCTGAGCTGCAAGCCAGAATTGCCATCGAACAGGCCAATGTCCAAACCGACCAAACCCGAATCACCCTGGCAAATCAACAATTGGAGGCAGAACAATCTCTACTCGAAGCAAGAGCAGAAAAAGTGTATTCAGGTTGGTTTTCTGACGATACTCAATAAACGAGGGTCATATGGCATTTGATGCGTCCCACATTAGCAAGCCATCCGATTCCAATCGAATCGGTGAATGGTTGATGCAGCAGGTGGATACTGTTTTAAACAATGCAGTCAATACACCGATTGAACAATTAATAAAAGCCCTTGCCCCAGCCATGATTATTGGACTAACCATACAATTTCTTTTTCATGCCTACGCGCTGCAACGGGGTCATGGCAACATGACGGTCATGGAGTTTGTTCACAAATATCTAAAAATAGCCGTTTTAGCAGGTGTTATTACAGCTAATGGCTTTTATCAAACCGCAATTGTTAATGTGATGCTATCACTACCTGATGACGTTGCAGGCATTGTGGCTGGCGGAAATACTTTATCTGCACAAATTGACACATTGCGACAGGAAACAACCACGGCTTCAACAAAAATTCTTGGATTCGAAACGTTTTTGCCGAGCGGTCGCAATGTCATGATATCAATTTATGGTGGCGCAATTTCAATAATGACTGCGCTTGTTTCTGCCGTCGTTTCTATCATTATGGTGGTTGTCAAAGTCGGTATGGCCTTACTTGTCGCAGCAGGCCCAATCTTCATATCTGCCCTAGCCTTTGAACGCACAGAAAAGCTATTCGACAGTTGGGTATCGCAAGCCCTTAACTTTATTTTTCTGGCCCTGCTAGCTGGTTTGATGTTTTCAATTTTGCTCCAGTTAAATCTGGCTTACGTCAAGATGATGATTGATTTTTTATCCAAAAACGAAAGCAACTTACTGAACTTAATTGGTGGCTACTTTTTTGTTGGTATTGCCTCTGTGTTCGTCATGCTCATGATCCCAGGAATGGCACAAGGTCTATCCGGTGGTTTTGGCGCTCAATTCGGAATTGGCATGGCGGCAGGAGGAGTAACTAAAGCACTCCGTTTAAACCGTCTTCTTAAAAGAAAATAGGAATGTTCATGAAGTCTTTAACAAGATTATTTTTTATATGTTTTTCAGTTTACTTGAGTGGCTGCGCTTTCAAGCCACCAGCGGCAAACCAACCGGCCGATTCACCTCGCTATCCGGTTAATGCCTCAGAACCACTTTTACAAAGGTTTTAAATGAGTACAGAAAAAATAAAATCTATTGATGTAGCTGCAGAGTTAGAAAAAACCAGAGGGCTGGAACGTGATTACGTCGGTGAGCTGGTCACCAGCCGAAAACGGGCATGGCAAGTGGCCTTGATTTCATGTGTATTGACGGTAGCAGCCATTGGGGCCGTAATCGGTTTAACACCCCTGAAGCAACCCCCTGAAATTTACGTTGTACGGGTTGACAATGCCACCGGCAACATCGAGCATGTCAGTGAGTTGGGGGAACCATTTGAAAGCTACAACGAAAGGATTGATAAGTATTTTCTAAATACTTATGTCCTCAATTGCGAAGGCTACAACTGGTACACAATTCAAAACCAATTCAATACATGTGCCCTATTATCAGACCCAGCCATACAAAACCAGTATGGAAAACGGTTTGAAGGAGAGTATGCGCCAACCACCCGACTGGGTACGCTGGGTAACATTGATGTCACGGTGCATTCGATTACCCTGGGTGAGAATCAAACGGCAACGATCAGGTTTTCAACCACTGAACGAGAAGCATCCACCAGCCAAGTACAGGCAGAACGCCATTTACTGGCAACGGTCGCTTTTCAATATATCAAAGTCCCCCTGACTGAAGAAGTTGCCAGACGTAACCCGCTCGGGTTCCAGATCACCCGCTACGACTTAGCAGCCGATCTGTCCAGATAATCCCCATTCATAGGAATAAACCATGAACCGCTTTGCCATTCGGGCAATAACGGTGGCCTTGTGCTGCGTGTTAACAACGCCAGCCATGGCACTGGATGCCCCCAAGCACTCTCGTGCTGATCATCGGGTTAGATACGCCAATTACAACCCTGCTGATGTGATTCATCTGAATGCCGTTATTGGTGTAGCTTCCGTCATCGTCCTGGAAGACGATGAAGTCTATAAGTTCCACGTTTTTGGTGACAGTGAAGCCTACGAATTCACGCATTTTGACAATAACCTGTTTTTTAAGCCGATTGCAGACGATGCAGACAGCAATTTGATTGTCATCACGAACAAGCGTAACTACACATTCAAGGTTAGTTACAGCAACGACCGCAACTCACAGGCAATGTACAAATTGGTCATGAGGTACCCGGATACCAAGGCCAAAGAACGGTATCAGGAAAACAAAAAACAGGCAGTCAAACAATCATTTGCCAAGGTTGGCCAACCAGTTAACTGGGCATCTTATACAAAGAGTGGCGACATTGAGCTGGCTCCCGTCCATATTTGGGACGATGGGCGTCAGACATGGATGCAATTTAATGATACGGCTGAAATACCTGCAATTTACAAGGTAACCAGTACCGGCCAAGAGGTGATCACCAATCACCACATGGCCGATCCCACGACCCTTGTTTTACACCGTACGGCTGACCGTTGGCATTTGCGCTTAGGTGAACAAGTCGCTGCCATTCACAACGGCAATAAAGGCTATGTACCATACAAACCCAATACGGGTACGGCATCGCCCAGCGTTGAACGTGTGGTAATCGGTGCAGAAAAACAGGAGTTACCTCAACCTGCACCCAAATTAAACCAAGTCAGAACGACTTATGAGGTTCCACAGCGCGTATCAGAAAAACCAGCCACCCCAACTCTGGCTCCGGCCAAGGTATGGGTAAAAGACGGCCAGACATGGATGCAATTCAAGCAAAAGCAATTACCTAGCGTCCGGCCCTTGAGTGAAGCGGGTCGTCCCTATAACGCCAAAACCTTAATCCGGCCAAAAAATACGCTGGTGATTCAATCTACATCGGCCAAATGGTTGATTAGCAAAGGCAATGACAGCATCACCTTTGATATACAGGAAATTCAAAAATGATGGAAAACAATCCAGACCCCAGGCCTGAATTAGATAATCTGATTAATCGGGGTCAAACAAACTTTGAGAATGTGAAACGGCCTTTATCTCCCGGGGCAAAAGGCTTTATGAAGCTGGTAATGCTCATTGCCATCGTTTTAATTGCCGTCATCGGCTGGACATCCTGGGGGCCTAAAGACGCAGCACTCGCAGAAGAAGCGATACCGCTTCGTAGCGGTATCAATAACCCACTAACGACACCTAAAATCAGCAACCCGACCCCACCGCCAACACAAGCGATAACCGAGGAACCTAAAACAGCGAAAGCTGATCCGGTCATACCAATTATCATCAGCGGGAATGCAGGTGGCGGCATGACAATTATCAATGAAACGGTTGCACGACGGTTAAGAAGCCCGTTAAGAGCAGATACATCCACCAGCCAATCAACCGAACAAACCGCCACACAACATACCGTCAGCAGTGATGCGGGACCGTTAGCAGACAAATTAAGACCGCTGGAGCTGGCCCCCTCTATTGCCGGTCAATTGGGTGATCGTAATTACTTAATTACCCAAGGCACCATGATTGATTGTGTGATGCAAACCAAACTGATTACCGGCCAGCCAGGTTTACTAACTTGCATATCGACTCAAAACGTCATGAGTTCTAACGGCAAAGTGATACTGATTGATGCAGGCACCAAGTTTGTGGGCTACCAAACAGGCGGCATTGAACAAGGTATGCCGCGGGCATTTGTAGCCTGGCATCGTCTGGAAACACCGAACGGGGTAATTTTAAATCTGGACTCACCCGGCACTGGACCACTGGGTGAGGCAGGGGTAGATGGAAAAATTGACCTCCATTTCTGGGAAAGATTTGGCAATGCCATTTTATTGAGCCTTGTCGGTGATTTTGGCAACTGGCTTTCAAACCAAGGAAGTCAAGGCGACAACAACATCCGTTTTGATAACACAGCAAATGGTGGTCAGGAGATTGTTGCCAAGGTTCTTGAACACTCTTTAGACATCCCTCCCACTCTTTATAAAAACCAGGGCGAACGTGTTGGCATCATGGTTGCCCGTGATCTGGACTTCTCAAAAGTTTATGACCTCAAACCCACTTTATGATAAATCCATTGCTGTCAGAACGTTTTTACGACCCCTACAGCCTTACCTGACATCAGATCAGGTAAGCGAACTGGCAATTGTACGACCCGGTGAGCTCTTTACCCGTGAATACGGTGCCTGGCATCAACACGATTGCCCGACACTCACCTTAGATCACCAGCGGGCTTTATGCAATGCCCTGACCGTTTACAACGGTCTGGGTTATGCCCCTATTTTGTCTGTCCTCCTGCCTGATGGCGAACGTGGCCAATTAGTACAGCCCCCCGGTACGCTAGATGGCACCATCGCTATCAATATACGTAAACACACGCAGTTGGTTAAGCATCTGAAAGACCTAGCGGCAGATGGTGCATTTGACTATGTCGATGACAGTCAAGCACATCAAAAAAAGAACGGCTTTAGCCAAATTGATAATGAGTTGCTCGCACTTAAAAACGCAGGAAAAATTCCTGATTTTTTACATAAAGCGATTCAAGCCAAGAAAAACATTGTGATTGCCGGTGCTACCGGATCAGGCAAAACCACATTTGCCCGTTCACTCATTGAACGGGTTCCGGTCGATGAACGGATCATCACCATTGAGGACGTACACGAACTAATCCTGCCGAACCATCGCAACATCATACACATGATGTATGGCGGCACTCGTGGCCGTGTGACTGCCAGCGATTGTATTGCTGCCTGCATGCGTCTTTCTCCTGACAGGATTTTTCTGGCTGAGCTGCGCTCAGGCGAAGCCTGGGAATACCTGACTGCCTTAAATACCGGCCACCCCGGTTCTATTACCACTACTCATGCCAATTCAGCCAGGGACACGTTTAATCGCTTGGCGATGTTGGTAAAGCAATCGCCAACAGGCGGGCAATTGGATCTGGAAACGATTCAGGCATTTTTACGAAACACCGTTGATATCGTACTTTATTTTGAAAAATTCAAATTACGCGACATTTATTATCAACCAAAAAATCTATTAATTTAGGAGAAAAAACAATGAGCAAAATCCAAACTAATAAACCCTATAAAGGGGTTGGATTCGCTGTTATTGCCTATCAGATTATGGAAAAAACATATACGGAAGGAAAGCGGCTTAATAAAACACCAGAGCAAATCAGTGAGGACATTAAAAATGCCTATCCCTGGCAGCATCGTGAAGGCCGCAGATATAACAAATGGTTAGAAGTACGTCGTGATTTTTTTGAAAAACATGGTTTACCCATAAGCCAACGTAGAACATCCCTAAAAAATCTGGCAGCTAAAGCCAAACAACTTTAACACCCCCTACTTCCAAATTCCCATCCACGTTTATTTTTATTCGTTTTCAACGAAATTTATCTTATCGAGGTTTTTGTTATGAGTAACCCAAGCATGCCCTGGTTCCGTATGTACACAGACTTTCTGAACGACCCCAAAATGATTTCTTTGGCTTTTGAAGATCAACGTCACTTCGTCGGTATTCTTGCACTCAAATCTGACGGTATGCTGGAACAAGATTGTGACCCGGAACTAATGGATAAAATCGTTGCACAGCGCCTTTGGATTGATCGGGGCGTAATTCGGGAGGTCAAAAAAAGGCTGGTTAATGCCGGTCTAATTTACGAAGACTGGCAACCGGTTGCCTGGAATAAACGTCAAAAAATCAGCGACCATGACAGCACAAATGCTGAACGTCAAAAACGTTATCGGATTCGCCAAAAACAAGAGCAAGAACGGTTAAAACAAGAACAGGAAAACACCAATGAAACACAAGACACTGATTTTATTGAACAAAATAAAACCAAAGAAGTGAGTAACGATACCATAACGCAACGTAACGCATTACGTAACGTAACGGTAACGCAGCTAGATAAGAATAGAATAGATAAGAACAGAAGAGATAAGAGTAATGATGCATTACTCATCACTCCCCCCTCCTGCCCTATCCAAGAAATCGTTGATTTGTACCACAAGCACATGCCAGAGAATCCGAAAGTAAAAATTTTAGATAACAAACGGATTCGAGCAATAACAGAAAAATGGAATGAAGCAGCAACGAGCAATAACAAACCCTTTGGCTACCAAACCGTTGAAGACGGTTTAAAAGCCTGGGAGGTATTCTTTGAAATCTGCAATGATTCAGATTTCTTGACTGGGAAAGTTGCACCCGGTCCTGGGAGAACAATACCTTTCATTGCAGAACTGGATTTCTTGGTCTCCGATAAAGGTTTCAAAGGATGTCTTGAAAACAAATATCACAGGGAAAATGTGTGAAAACCTTCCACAGCACAGATGCGGAGCAGTCCGTACTTGGGGGGCTGATTTTAGACAATCATGCCTGGGATCGCATTGAAAGCCTGCTATCCCCAACCGATTTTTATCTTAAAAACCATGAAATTATTTACAAAAAAATAACTTCAATGCTGAACAGGGATATTCCTGTTGATGTAATCACCCTGGGCGAAACATTAAAAAACTCAGGTGAAATTGAACTTGCCGGAGGGGTAGTCTACCTGCATGATCTGGTACGAAATACGCCATCAGTAGCCAATATTCAAAAATACGCAGAGGTCGTGCGAAACTACAAAATCAGGCGTAATGTCATTGAATTGAGCCATACGATCAGCATCATGGCGCATGAAAAAAACTCAGATGATCTACTGGAAAGCGTCACTAGCCTAGTCATGTCTGCCACCGATCGTAGAGCTGCAGGCAATGAAGGCATGAGTATCGGCCAATTATTGCCTGCATTACTGGACACCTTAGATTCACGACAAGAGAAAAATGGCGCTATATCTGGCGTTGCCACTGGCTTTATTGATCTTGACAACAAAACCTGCGGTTTGCAGCCAGGCGATTTGATCATTGTCGCTGGGCGTCCATCAATGGGTAAAACTACGCTGGCAGTCAACATTGCTGAAAACGTGGCCGCTGACGGTGGTACCGCATTGATAATCAGTCTGGAAATGTCTGCTGCCCAGCTTGCAGAACGTAGCATTGCCCGATTTGGTGGCATTGATACGCAAGTCTTGCGGACAGGACAACTTAGCCCAGACGACTACACCCGGCTTACGTTTGGACTACAAAAATTACAAGATTAGAATCTGATCATTGCCGATGACCCTGCCTTATCCAACGTCGCAAAAATCCGCATGTCTGCCCGAAAAACCAAGCAAAGACAGGGACAACTAGACTTAATCGTGATTGATTATCTCCAGTTAATGCAAGGCACAGGCAATACCCGAAACGAGGAAATCAGCGGCATTACCCGATCTTTAAAGCTCTTGGCCAAAGAACTGGATTGCCCGATTATATTGCTTTCCCAACTGTCCCGAGACGTTGAAAAACGAGCAGATAAGCGTCCGCTATTGAGCGATTTACGTGATTCTGGATCCATCGAACAAGATGCAGACGTGGTCCTGATGGCATATCGAGATGATTACTACAACCCGGAGTCCGCGTTCAAGGGTCATGCCGAACTATTAATACGTAAGCAAAGAATGGGGCCGCTGGCTGACATTTATCTTTGCTTTGAGGGCCAGTATTCGCGTTTTTTAAGTGCAGATAAAAGAGAACTGACACGACTGCGTAACGCTGTTCCTGCGACGCAATCAAGTCGCAAACAATTTGGATTTTAAAAGGAGACCTATGATGATCAATGTTTATGAACAAATTTTGTCTGGGATCGACTCCAGAATCAGTATGGCCGCAAAACTACGGGCGTTATACCCGGTAATTGAAAGAAACATTGCTGCGGGTCTTAGCTATCAAATAATTCTGGAGGATTTGAAAGAAGCCGGTTTAATAATTAACTATGAACTTTTCCGAAAAACGTTATTTCGAATCCGCAAGAAAAACAAAACAGCCAAATCCATAATAAACCAAGCCAGCAAAACTGAAAATGCAGTCATGTCACTCACCACACCGACACTGGCACCAACAACCACATTGGCGCCTGCCTCAAATACAGACGACACCAAACAGCCAGAACGACAACCTATATCCAGTGTAAATACACCTTCAAAACGGATTGAATCACCGGCAGACCTGAGAGCCATTCGGGATATGGAGGTTGATTTAAACGCGTTAAAAGAAGAATGGAAAGCCCAAAACCGCCAGAAAAAATAACTGGTATTGATCGATTAATTTGATTTTTTAAAAAGGAAATATGATGAAAATTGCAGTTTTAAACTACACCGGCTCCGTTGGAAAAACCGTGATTGCCTCCCACCTACTGGCCCCACGCCTGAGCAACAGCCAAATATTTGCTATTGAATCCACCAATGAAACTGCTGGTGATCTAGGCTTGGACATTGACCAATTGCGAGGTGAACAATTTGGTCAACTTTTCCGTGAGTTACTGATACTAGATAATGCCATTATCGACGTGGGCGCATCAAATATTGAAGACTTTTTAGATCACATGCTCAAATATGAGGACTCACATGCAGAAATTGATCTGTTTGTTTTACCCGTTGTTTCAACCGGCAAAGCCCAGCGAGAAACGATTAAAACCGTTTCTGCACTCGTCGGATTGGGTGTAGAGCCCAAACGAATACAAGTAATCTTTAATCGGGTTGAAGGAGATGTAGAAGACAACTTTTCTTCCATCTTGATGTACGCTCAAAAATCGGGTGAGTTCATTGCAAACCCAGCCGTGGCCATATTTGAAAATGAAGTCTTTGAGTTACTGGCGGAACAGCGCACAACGATTGCCGATGTGCTGGCCGACAAAACTGACTACCGCCAAAAATTGCGTGAAGCCGATCGCAAAAACAAACCACTGATTAACAAACTCACCAACATGCACAGCCTGCAAGCATTGGCAAAACCTGTTAACCGCCAACTGGATAAAGTTTTTATAGCGTTAATCGGGAGTAATCCAGCAACCGTTAATCCAGGACAAAACAGCGATGACTGAACCCCGCAAAAAAATTGATTTTTTATATCACGAAGTGCTGGGAGAAGTAACGGCCATTACAAAACGGGTAGAAGAGCTGGACAACCATTTAGCTAAAACGGCCAAAATGCTCGTTGTCTCCATTCAAGATGCCGAACACATCACCAAAACACTTGAAAAACTCCCAAAAGACGTTTCGGATGACGTACAACGAGCCATGCTGAATACTGGCCAAAAGCTCAATACGGAACTGCTCACGCAGTTTCAGAAAACCCATACCGAAACCAAAATCGTGCTCAATGAGCTCTCCATCAATACCGCCGGGTACGCAAAAATTGCCCTGTACGCCGCTCAAAAAATGGCTATGTTGGCCATTGTCGCGGGTGCAGCGAGCGGTTTAGGTGCTGCCCTGCTAACGCTCTACTTCAACTCTTAGGAATAACAAACATGTCGCCAATTACCAAGCGTCGTTTAGCGGCGCTATTGGTCTTTGTGTTTCCTTTATCCGCTTGGATCATTGCCGCCAGCATTGCTGGCGGTATATGGATTAAACACTGGACATTAAATCACTTTATACAACTTGCCTATGCAACACCCCATTACAGCCCGTTATACATCTGGCCTGCTATTGGTTTTATTTTTGCGGTAGCACTCTTTATTTTTATTGCCAAATCCAACAAAACCGAGGGGTTTGAAGGGGCTGGCTATAAAGAGTTTATTCGTGGTACACAAGTTGTGCCGGCAAAAAAACTGCGCCAACTCTGTACTGAACCTACCCGGCAAATCGAAGTGGCAACGATGCCAATGCCAATCAAAGTGGAAAACCTTCATTTAATGATTGGTGGCGCCACAGGCTCAGGCAAGTCTGTCCTATTAAGAAAAATGGCGTATACCGTGCGTAAACGCCGGGAACGTATGTTTGTGATCGACCCCAACGGGGATTTAATGAGCAAGTTTTACAAACCCGGCGATATTGTCCTGAATCCTTACGATATACGTTCAGTTGGCTGGGTATTTTTTAATGAAGTGCGAGCCGATTACGATTGGAAGCGGCTTGCTCACTCACTGGTGCCCATGTCCCAGGACAAAAGCTCTGAAGAATGGAATGACTTCGGACGGCTTTTACTCCGGGAAACCGCAAAAAAAATGTATCACCAGGGCAATACCAACATCATGGAATTATTCCGGCTTTGTACGATTGAATCCCCTGATGTACTTAAAAAATATTTGGAAGGCACGTTGGCTGAATCCTTGTTTACGGGTTCTTCTGAGGCGAGCAAAGCGCTATCCAGCGCCCGGTTTGTTTTATCAAACAAACTATCCGAGCATACCAGCATGCCTGCCGGTGACTTCTCAATCCGCGAATGGTTGGAAGATCCTAACGGCGGGAATTTGTTTATAAACTGGCGCGAAGATATGGCAAGTGCCATGAAACCCCTGGTATCGGCTTGGGCTGATGTGTTTATCACATCGGTTTTGTCTATGACAGAAGACAGAAACCGTCGATGGTGGATGTTTATTGATGAATTAGCCAGCCTAGAAGCCTTGCCCTCATTGGAAGCAGGCTTAACCAAAGGCCGAAAAAACGGACTGCGTATTGTGGCTGGCCTGCAAAGTACGTCCCAGCTGGAACATATCTACGGTGAAAAAATGGCAACCACCATTCGGGCATCTTTCAGAAACCTGGCGGTTTTGGGCGGATCAAAAACCGATCCCAAAACGGCAGAAGACATGAGTAAAAGTCTGGGTGAACACGAAGTAAAACGCTACGAATACAGCGTTTCAAGGTCGGTTGACACGCGCAATACCTCTGACCAGTTCAAACGGGAAACCGAACGAGTCGTAACCCCCAGTGAAATTCAGGCATTCAAAGAAATGATGGGCTACGTTGCCTTTGCGGGTGATTACCCGATTGCCAAAATACAAATGCAATATGAAGCCTTTCCTATTGTGATAGAGCCATTTGTAGAATCGGCGCAATTAGGCAGGCTCTAATCCTGCCAAACATCGGTTAGCCACTTTGACACGTCCAAACTGGCTGTGCATAGGAAAAACATGATAACGAAAAAAATTTTATATCGTGGTGAAGCATCTAAAAACACCCACTACTACGGGGATCAAGAAGACGACTACTACAGCAAAGACGGTAATGCAGCGATCTGGCAAGGCAAAGGAGCTGAAGCACTGGGACTGTCTGGCTCGGTTGATATTAACCGTTTTCAGGCCATGCTGGCAGGTAATTACGGTCACGGAATTACCGCCGGAACCAGCATCCGTAAAGACTCAAACGCCCGTTCTGGGCTGGACTTAACTTTTTCAGCGCCTAAAAGCGTAACCATACAGGCTTTAATTGGCGGTGATGAACGCCTTATTGCGGCTCATGATAAGGCCGTTGAAGAAACGCTACAGTATATTGAAAAGCATCTGACTGAATCAAGACAAACGATTAATGGCATTAATCATGTGGAAAAAACCGGTAATTTAATCATTGCCAAGTTTCGACACGAAACGGCCCGGGCCGTAGGCTCGAATGTACCGGATCCACAATTACATACGCACACGGTCATTATGAACCAGACACAGCGTGAAGATGGGTCTTGGGCTGCATTGCAAAACGACAAAATTGTACAACTCAGAAAACTGCAAAATACCATTTATATGGGGGTGCTAGACAGAGAAGCGAGAGGTTACGGTTATGAAATCCGATATGAGAAAGACCATATCGAATTGGCGCACATTAGTCGCAAAGAAATAGAAACGTTCAGTAAACGACAAACGCAAATTGCCAAAGAACTAAAAGATAAACAAGGACTTAACATTAAAAATGCCTCGCGTCTGCAACGTGAAACTGCCCTGCTTTCCACTCGCCAGCGCAAAAATGACAATTACAGCCGTGCTGAATTACACGCAGAATGGGTAAAAGAAGCAAATGAAATAGGCATGTCACTAAATACGGAACACCCAAAAGCTAAGGAACGCACACAAAAAGTACTAGCAATCCCAAAACTGGACGACGAAAGCAAGCAACGCATTGCTGATATGGCTGCTATTTGGGCCATTAAGCATTTAAACGAACGGGAAACTGTTATGTCACATAACGACTTACTATCAAGCGCAGTAAGCCATGCAGCGGGTCTGGTTGAGGTTGAACAAATCGAACGGTCATTATCAAAATTACATGGCCAGGGAAAACTGATTGTGCGGCCTGAACATTACATTAGCAACACAGACTTAAAAGGCCGTGCCAGAACCCGTGAAAACTGGGCCAAAGAATATGCCAGTGCAAAAAACATAACATTGGCCAAAGCATACGATGCCGTCAACAAAGCGATTAAAGTCGGTCGGCTTGGTCTCGTTGAAAAAAGTTATGCGACGGCTGCATCATTCCATAACGAAGAAAACATTATGGAGATGGAAAAACAGGGTCGTAATACTGTTAAAACAATTATCGAACCTGAAGCCTTGAAAACAGAATTGGACAACACAACGCTCACGCCAGGTCAAAAAGATGCCATAGAACTGATACTTTCCGAAAAAGATCAGATTGTCGGCATACAGGGGCTGGCCGGAACCGGCAAATCATTTGCCCTACAGAGCACACAAAAACTACTGAATGAGCGTGGTTATAACATGATTGCCTTGGCACCTTACGGTGCCCAGGTCGCTAACTTGCGCAATGATGGCATTCAGGCAAAAACAGTATCATCCCAGCTAACAGCTACCGACAAGCAACGCCTGGAGTCCCAATTAACTGAAAATACCGTGGTGGTGATTGACGAGGCTGGGGTGATACCGGTACGACAAATGGAGCAGCTTTTAAAACAATTACAGCCATCTGGTGCCCGTATTGTTTTACTAGGTGACATTGCCCAGACCAAAGCCGTGGAAGCGGGTCGGGCATTTGCCATGCTGCAAGAAAACGGTATGAAAACAGCGTTGATGGGTGATATTCAACGTCAAAAAAATGAAAATTTGAAAAAGGCCGTTGAGCTGGCGGCAACCGGCCAGGCTAAAGAATCACTGGCCTTCATAGATCGCGTTGCTGAAATACCAGACAAAATACTTGAAGACCCGGAAACCGGAGCAATAGAACGTGACAGTTCAGCTCGTTATGAAACGATTGCCAATGAATACGTTTCGTTGTCTTCAGCTGAACAAGCAAATACATTAATAGTGACTGGTACAAATTCATCCAGAAAAAATATCAATGAAAGAATCCACGAATACCGTGGCTTGGCTGGCAAAGGCCACGAAATCCAATTATTAACCCGGCACGACACGACCAAAATGCAACGCAGGCATACAAAATACTATACCGTCAGCGATATTATCCAGCCTGAACGGGATTATAAAAATGGTTTAACACGGGGCAATCTTTATGAAGTAATTAAGTGTGATGTACAAAAAGACAGATTAACAGTCAGATCGTTATCTGAAAAAAACAAAGAAATAGAAATAACTCCTAAGCTCATGTCCAAACTTTCTGTATACCATTTGCATGAAGCTGAATTATCTGCTGGTGATGTCGTCCGTGTTACTCGTAATAATGCCGCATTAGATTTAGCGAATGGCGAAAGATATGATGTATTGATGGTTACTGAAAATTCAGTCACCCTTGGCGATAAAACAGGACGATCCATTACATTACCAACGGATGAACCATTACATCTGGATTATGCTTATGCAACAACGGCACATAGTGCCCAGGGATTAACTTGCGACCGTGTTTTATATAATGCTGAAAGTTTTTCATTAACCACGGCTCAGGATACCTATTACGTGAGTATTTCCAGAGAAAAGCATGAGGTAACTGTATTCACAGACGATCAAAACAAATTGCCCAAAGCAATTGATCGAATGCCTTACAAAGGGCTTGCGCATGACTTAATTAACCCTGATTTACAGGTTGAGAAACCAGAAATCAGTAAAAAAGATTATGAGTTTACATATGCGGAATTGGAGATGTAGGTTTCGCTATTATTTTGTCCCTTATGCGTCCATTGTCTGTCCCTTGCCTGTCCACTATGTGTCCCCTGCCTGTCCCTTTCATGCTCTTTGATAAATTATAAAAATGTCTACATCAGTAAATACTACAAGTGTAGAACAAAAAAACAAGGTTTTATAAAGCTCTCAGCAAATTTCAAGCACATTTTGTACCACACTCAATATTTCAAGATAATCGACTGAAAGCACGCAGACATGCGGCTTTCAGAACCCCCAAAGGGGGTGCGTCCTGTATGCAACTTTAAGGGCTACAAAGAGCTTAAAGTTGCTGCCAGTCGCAGACTGGCAATGTCGCTTAATTGGGACCCATCGAAGATGGGAAAACGACTTGCAGACATTCAATTCTAGTGCTTAGTAAGCATTCCGTGAATACAGTTTAAAATGTAGTGAATACTGTAAGCTTACCGTCACGCTCACAGTTCATAACTAGAGACTTCTGCTGCTAACTGTCGTTTAAATTCACTATAAGGTAAATTTCCCAGTAGCTCATAGGCGGTGCTTGCAACAGATCTCCGTCACTTTGACGCCCTGTTAGGCTAATTTCAAAATGGTCACTATTTGGCCTTCGGTAAATTTGGATCGTTTCATGATCTCCTCCATTTAAAGAATCATGGCAGAAATCTCTGGTTTTGGCTTGTGCTTTTTAGGGTAAGTCTACGGTATTACGCCTTCGCATAGCCGCCCTCGTGTATCCAATGATAATGCGTATTCAGAATCGCTCTTCCGTACCTGCAAATATCATCCACGGTTTCCAACCAATGGCTTTAACCAGATTGAAGAT
>Ga0172382_10004285_pt1 | contig 21934 bp, 16 predicted proteins | sample Leawel138RmetaG_FD_122245 | JGI IMG/M metagenome (GOLD analysis project Ga0172382, IMG submission 122245) | Leachate microbial communities from a municipal landfill in Southern Ontario, Canada - Leachate well 138R metaG | ecosystem: Engineered > Solid waste > Landfill > Unclassified | place... | reverse complement strand
GTCGACCGGGGGAATTCGGTGCTGATTCACGATGCCCCGAAGGGGCCGCCCTTGGGGGACCGCCCGGATCAGGGGAACCGACTGGACCAACCGAGTGTAGGTTACGAGACAGGATTCAGAGAAACCGCCGGCAACGTCCACGTCGAAATTGCAGAACCTGCAGCAGACGAGGAGCCCAATCAGACGATCCATCTGTCCGCGTGGAAAACAACGGATCGCGACATTCTCCAGGCGTGTGCCGACGCATCCGGTGCAGTTCTGGTTGCCGCAGGGCCCTTCCTTTCATCCAGGGATATCCTGGAATTGACCGCGCCGAATTGGCAGGAACTGGACCGAAGTATTGAAGCGGTAATGAACCTTCAGATTCGTCGTGAAGGAAATCTATTCCTGGCCCAGTCATCCGGTCGAACAGACGCCTTCGCCGGCCTCAGAAAAAGGGTAGTCATCCCGACGGTGGGGTTATCACCACCGGACGTACGAAGCGTTCTTTCATCGTTTCCGGCTCTATCCATCGACTGGACCGATCCCGAGGGAGAACGTGCGGTCGTCTGCGGTTTTACCGAAGACATCACCAGAGCACAAAGACTGATTGCAGAACTACTGGCCTCCCGAGAAGACGTCTGTTCCTTCACCTACCGGTGTACCGGAAACAGCGCTTCTCGCATAGCCGAATCTCTGGCCGTCCGATTCGACGATTTGTCCTTTCGCGTAGATGGTTATACCAATACAATCTGTGCCGCCCTTCCCGCTTCCCGCCTCCAGGCCGTAGATAGCTATGCCCGCCACCTGGACGGAGAACAGCGCCGACTCATCTATCGCTGTCGGTACACACCTCCGGACGAAGCTCTTCGTCGAATTCAGGCTATTTACCCAGGAGTAACCGGAGTTGACGGCGTCGACGAACAGACTCTGGTCCTGGACGGACCTTCGGGCTTTCACCGTGACATCCAGACTCTTCTTGGCAAAATCGACCGGCCCTTTGGACAGATCCGTTACGACATCTGCATCATTCAGTACCACCACGGGAACTCCCGTCAGCACGGTATACAGGCGTCTTTTGACCGAACCAAAAGTACGGCCAGTGTTTTTTCTCAACCGATTGGAATTGCCGCAAATTATGATCGGGTCACCTCCCTCCAGTTTGACCTTCTGTCTGCGATGGGCTACCAGGCTTTCCTGGGCATCAGTGAGGAGCTGAACAACAACACGGCACGGCTTCTTATTGATACCACAATTAACGGACGAGAGGGGATACCGGCCCGGCTGGAAAACGCATCGACCTTTCGGTACCGGGATGTTCTCGGAAACGACGAGAGCGATGGATATCGTGCTGTAACCAGGGAAATAGACACCGGCCTCATAGTTGAGCTAACCGGGCGAATCCGCGACGACCGGACTATATCGGTGGATATCAACGTCACGATTTCCAAGAACGGGACAGATATGACCGGAAACGGTAACCCCCCGGCCACGTCACGAAAACTGATCGAAACTAATGTGGTGGTAGAAATCGGTGAGCCGGTTGTTGTCGGCGGCCTCCTTCACCGAGAAGCAGAACGGGCGGAACATCGGTTTCCGCTGTTGGGCAAAGTTCCTCTTCTGCGCCGGTTGGTAAACGGCAGCACCGCCCGTACGGAAGAGACAGAGTTTGTCCTCTACCTCTCCGCATTTCCCGACCCTTCTCGGTCCCCCCGTTTTCGTAAATCGTTACAACTCCAGGAACTCCAGGAATTCCGGAGAAACGGCCTATGACATACCGAACTGAGTTCTGTCGTCAGGCAGGAGTCGTCCTTCTGGAAGAAACCGAGACGGCCGTACATATCGGCTACTGGAACAGTCCGGATCCGCGGATCTTGAAATGTCTCGAAATGGTACACGGGAAACCCGTTGTCCCCCGACAGATCAGACAGGACTCTCCGGAAGCGAGAATCGCCCTCCATCCTGAAGCGCCGGACCACCTGTCGGACGAATTGCTGGATGATCTCTTTTCACAGGAGCGCACTCATAATCTTACCCCCATTGAAGAGTACTTACAGACGCTCCTCTCCCATACCGTTGAAACGGGAGGTACCGATATATCCTTGTGGCGTTGGGATAGAAACCACTGGAATATCGGCGTCCGGACCGGTGGTGCGATGCGCCACCTCGGTGTACTTGATCGCCCCTTCGCGGAACGCCTTGTTCGACACCTGCTTCATCGCGCAAACCTTGACATTCTGGATCCCCTGTCACCGCAGGACGGGATCGTTACATTTCCGTGGCTTCCGGGGTATCGAATACGTCTCGCCGTTGTCGGGGACGCAGACGGACGTTACCTGGCCCTGAGAATACTTGATCGGTCCGTCGGTGATCTGACGGCGTTGGGGTATCCAGACCCGTTGGTTGAGCGCCTTCTATTGGCGGCCTCTTACAGGGAGGGGTTGGTTTTATTCGTCGGGCCTACCGGCAGCGGTAAAACAACCGGAATGGCGGCATTGCTCTCCCGACTATCCACAGGCAATAGAAAAATTGTCTCCCTGGAGGACCCTGTTGAGTATCGTATTCCCGGAGTTGTCCAGATCGGACGGGAAAACGGCGCGCTTGACGCTGATCTTATCGCCGCAGCTCTCCGGCAAGACCCCGACATTCTGGCCTTTGGAGAAATACGGCGCCGAGTTCATGCGGAGCAGCTGGAAGAGGCGATTCTCAGTGGACACCTTGTGATCAGCTGCCTTCACGCCGGAGACAAGCAGGGAACCTATGATCGCCTGATTACTCTGGGTATGGCACCCCATATCGTCCGTCGGTACAGCCGGGCCATTTGTCTTCAGAACTTGTCAGGAGATCCACTGACACTGGATGCCCGTATCGAGGTAGACCCATGGCTCTAGAATACCCACCGGAAGACCGCTGGCGGAACTACTCTATTATGCTGCGACGTCAACTCCGGGCCGCGTTATTGGCGTTGACGGTCTACCCGACGGTTATCCTGATTGGGGTCATTGGTGTCGCCGCGTATATCCGAACGACTGCAGGAGACGACGTTGGGGCCTTTTTCTTGACACTTCGAAACGACATCGAGCTCTCGACAATTGTCATCATCTTCATCGGTATCGTTGTTGTTCCGGTCACTGCGACGCTCCGAGACCGGAATGACTGGTACCATTTCTGCAGCGAGATAGTTCGGTCCATGGATAGCGGAAACTGCCTGTCCTTCATTCTGGCACATCGCACGTGTCCAAAATCGACCCTTTTGGACGAGGCAATCCAGGCCGGATCCGATCCCGGTTCCGTTCTGGCAACGGGCACCTGTCCTCAGCCTATCGTGACCGCGTTCGTTCGCGCCATAGACGAGAAAGATCTGAAAAACCGTCTCGGTACAGAGATTCAACGATATCAGGAGGAGATGCTCCGCCAGGCAGCAGCTTTCGAACGCGCCGCCCAACCGGTATCGGTCGGGCTTGCCGGTGTGGCTGTTATCTGGCTGGTCGCACGAGTGGTCGTTCCATACATGGTTTCCCGACTGGAAACAGGGTTGGTGTGATGTCCAAAAAAAGCAGAGGAAAACTGGTCCAGAGGTATCCAGGATGGACCCTTGTTGAGGTCCTGACTTCAATGACAGTTGTGTTCATCCTGACCGCGACGGCAGGCCACGTCGGCGGGCGACAGATTGAACGGGCCAAGGTTCTGGCAACCCAACAGTACATGGAAGTCATTCAGATAGCACTGGAGACCTATGCGATGGACTGTGGCGATTACCCTACGACATCTCAAGGTCTGGATGCCCTTTGGACCGCGCCGGTGCTTCACCCCGTACCACCACGGTGGGACGGGCCGTACCTGGACGAACCTGTTAGTGATTCTGCCTGGGGCAGCACCTTGCAGTACAAAACTCCCGGTCCCAATGGACGTCCCTATCTGCTTTCTCCATCCAGGGAGTTTCGGAAATGAGTCTATTCCAGGGCAAACGGGGCCGGGCAGAGAGGATCGAGGGGTGGATTCTCGCCGAAGTAGTCGTCGTGATGACCATTCTGGCCATTGCGACGGCTGCAACCGGCGATCTTCTAACGGCGTACATCCGCAATTGCAGAACCGTGTCGGAGGAGCTTTCGTTGCAGCGCAAGCGAACGTCGGCCGTTTTGTACGCGTGTCGGCTTGGAAATGAAACGGTTCCTTTTCCGGCAATTGCCGAAGAGTTGAAACACCGATTCCCCGAACTGGATATTTCACTGATTGAGAACGGCGTTGTCATTGATGGCGAAGAACTGTTCCCGGGGGCGTGTCGATGAGCCGGGACCGAGAGTGGTGCGGGCTTACGGTAGTACCGGTCTATCCTTACCGTATTATCTGGCCGCCAGGAACGGTTCCCAGACACCCGACCCGGCGTGTCATCCGCAACGGTGTAGCCGGGGTGCATCCGGGTGTTCTATCGGAGTTCCGTTTCCGTAACTTGCGTCGCCTGCGGGCGGTTGTCGCCCTTCCCCGTTTTCCCCGGCCGGATCTGATCGGTACACCTGTACCAGCCTTATCCCTCGACCGATACGGCCCCTTCCGGACGGCTCTCGCGTCAGGGGTTGTGTATGCAGAAACGTCCCGGGGATATGACCGGTACGTTGTCACCAGGGACGGCCTTGCCGAATGCGGCCACTTCGAAGGAGTGCCGGAGGAAGGAAAAGCCATGAGGTGTTCCGGTAAAGCCCGTGGTGTTCGTCTGCGGGGAAAGAGGCGTCGCTCGTCCGTCTTTCATCCGGCAGATTTTGTGGCGGTAGTGGGCATCGTGGTGGCCATGATACTCCGGCTGACGTTCGCCCAGGAAGCGGTGGGAGATGTCTATGCGCCTCCAACCGATGTGTCCGTCCCCGGTGTCCCAAGGGCTCTTTCGACGACCGGGCATGGTAAGGACGGGCTTGGCCAAGTCCTCACTACCATTATGGGCTCGTTCCCGGCGTTCCGAGTGCATACCATTTCCCGGGATGGGCCTCGCCTCGTGCTGACCGGGAGATTTCCGGTAAACACCAAAGACATCGCTTCATTCGACAAAGAAATTCTGACCGATCTTGCCGAGATATTTGACGTTCATCTGGAACGAGGAGATGGGGAAATTGTGATCCACCTGGAAGGAGTTTCTCGATGAGAGATGGAAATACGTTTCAGAAAAAAGTACGGGTAGGGCTTCCCATAGTACTGAGCCTGGCAATTCTGGGGGCCACTGTGTATCGGATAACGGTTCAGACCGACCAAAAGTCTGCGGTCACTTCGGCCTCAGACTTTCGAGGGGGTCTGGATAACGGTACGGATGCGGGTACGGATACAGGTGAGACCGCCCTACGGCCGCCGACGCTCCAGCTCCCCGAACTACCCTGTTCGTCGTCGGTAATTACCCACGGTGTTATCCGGACACCTCGGGGATTTCAACACGATCTGCAGTGGAGTGTGCCCGATCAGGATGTTTTGGAGCTCCTGGCATTTCTGGAACGAGACACCCGCTCCCTACGGTACCAGGCGGAACGAAGGGATCACAGATGGTATGTGGAGGCCCAAATTACCGACGGGCCGGGAGTCGTCTTAAGAGAAACTGGTGATACCTGGCAGGAGGGTGTGGCTCCGGCTTTTGGGTTTACCTCTCCCCCTCGCAGCGGCTCATCGGGTGCTGAAAAAACAACGCCCCGGAGTGATGGTGGGATGGGTTACGTCCGGTTTGAAGATCGTAGAACGATGTACTGGTTATGGGACGCAGAGGTATTGTGCCTGGAGCCGTCCCGATGAAGTTTCTGTTGTTCTGTACCATCCTATCTCTGGTATCGTGTTCGACAACGACCGTCACAACCGACATCGGAGCGGTCCTGTCGGGCAAGGTATACAACGAAAACGGCACTCCTCTGGCGGGGGTAGTTCTGAAATCAGGCCGTTACCGGGGGATATCCGATAATTTTGGTCGGTTCAGGCTGGACAATGTCCCTCGCGGGGAACACCGGATAACTGTCCACAGGGATGGATACGAAACGCACGTCTTTTTCGCGACGCTACAGAGCCCGCACCATTTCGCACGGGTATCGCTCTGGAGTCTCGACGGCCTGATCGATCTCGCGATCGCCTATATTCGGTCAAACGCGCTGGACGACGCATACCTCATATACGAACGGTGCTGCACAATCGATCCGGTCGACTCCAGGGTAACACAGCTTGGCATTCTACTGGAGCCATCACGATGAGCCGACCTTCCGGTGGGGTAACGCCTTTCCGTGTGGCCACCCTCATTGGACCAGTCCTCGGGGTTCTTATTCTCAGTGGGACAATCGCGGCGTGTTCCTTCCCCTCCTCAGTAGGGCAAACACCCGATTTCAAGGTCGGTGATCTGTTTCTGAGTCGGCATCCGACAAAATCGCTTCACTACATTTTATCTGTCGCTGTATTCAACGGAAGCGACCGGGAACTGCGGGCGTTTCGAATAGACGCGGTTGCTTCCACCGATGAAGGCAACGACCTCGATGATTCCGGTGCGGTTACGACGGAACTGGCGCTGTCGCGACGGTGCACCGTACTTCCTGGAGCTGCACCGATCCTGAAACTGGAATTTGCCACTCCGTTTCTGTTTACACCACCGGCAGGCATCACATTGACGGATATCCGGTTTCATTCCTTCCTGTTGAGCGACGGAACTGAGGCGATCGGAGAGATTTACTACCCCTATGCGGTAAAGGAAAACTGACCATGAGGGTACTTTTAGCGGTTCTGCTATCTTCATTTCTTGTATCGTGTCAAATACCTACAGATAACCCCGTTTCATCCGATGCGACACCGACCGCCGGGTCAGCCCGTCCGTGGCGTCTGGTTTACATCGGCTGGGACGATAACGAGCTCTCCGGACCGATTTCCCGGGATATTGATGAACTGGTGCGGGCCGGGCTACCGGAAGACCTCTTTCACTGCATTGTTATTCGCGACACCGTTCTCCAGACCGGACGAGTTGAAGTCATCCGTCGTGGCGAACCTCTTCTGGTTTCACCGGATGGGATGTCCGGTCGAGACCTTTTCGACTCTCAGACATTGGTGGACCTTCGAGGGTGGTACACCAAGGAGTTTCCCGCTGCACACGAAGTGGTGGTAATCGCAGCCCACGGTAGAGGGTGGAGGGGGATAGGAAGCGGCGGCCCGGAAGACCGGCGACTGATCACCGCCGGCACCCTGCCCAACCTATTTGGAGAAGCAGGTACCACTGAAAACATGGTCACAGATGTTGTCGTCTTTGATGTCGGATATGGAGGAACGGCAGAACTGCTGTACGGCCTAAAAGGCTGTGTATCCGAGATTGTCACCTCGTCGGGCCCGCGCGGTCCGGAAGGTCTGGATCTCCAGTTTTTTGGGGCCCAGATCACGGTTGAAACCGATCAGACAGGCCGGTCGGCCGACGTCAATCGTGTCGTTTCCGCAGCTGAGAGCGCCTTCGTTCAAAGTGGAGCCGAACCGGTCGTGTTTTCATCAGAAGATCTGGTGAATTTTTCGGATACGGTCCGGAATGTGGCCCTCGCCGGAACGGACACAATAACCAATGTTTCAACACAGAACGAGGTTCAGAACAACCTCCTCGCCAGCGTAGTTGTGCCTACACTACCGGGGGACGCTTTTATACCCTTCGGTGCGGTCGCCGACGCCGTTGGGATCAACGCGGCTTCCGAAATCGGCGACATTCTTCTTCATCTCGTTCATCTCGACGAAATTGGAAGTCCTGACGGGCATGACATCACTTATAACCGCGACGAAGACAACTCGGCGGTCGATTCTGCTTTTCGAAATCTCCCCTGGGCACCGTCTCTCACTGGAAAAAACGGCTTTCTCTTCGACCTTTGGTACCGTCGTTTCTGAAATATCGGGAAATGGGCGGCACATGATTCAAAATTGGAGAACTTGTTATGAACAGAACAAAACAAATTTTGGTATTGTTGCTTATTCTCACTGTAACCGTACCGATTGCCGCCGTTTTTCACGACGGACCATTTCATCCGGCCCAACCGAAAACGCCGGCCGGAGGAAACCAAAGCAGCGGCGGTAGCAGCGCAGGCGGCGGAAACAGCGGTGGTAGTACAGACGCGCCCAGTTCCGAATCACCCGGTCCTGACACATCCACTCCTGACTCACCTGGGAGTGGTGGCGAAACCGCCGGCGGTACCGGCGCCGGTGGCGACAGCAAAAGTCCAGGCGGCAGCACCGATGGAAATGGTGGAGAACCCGCAGATAACGGGGACGAGCCGGCCGATCCTGATGCGCCGTCCAAGAGCGGTCGCAAGAAAAACGGCCCGGAACCCGAAGAAGTCGCCGAAATCGACCAAAAAACCAATCAAATTCTCGCCAAGATCGAGGCGGCGAAGCGAATCGTCAATGATGCCGACCGGGCCATGCGGAACGCGACAACAGCCGAACTATTTGCCAAAACAATGGATATGTCCTCGGAACTCACTACGCCGGCAAAAATGTACATGGCAAAAGGTCGATCTACCAATGAGGCAGTCCTCCGGTCATCTTCCGACCAGTGGGATTGCCAATATGCAGCGGCCGCCCACACCCGGAGCGAACTGGAAAAGGAACTTGGGGTGTCACGTAGTCCCCAGCGCGGAGATCCGGTGCGGATGACCGATGGAGCCTATCTCGCGACAATTCCGTTTCCGGTATTTGCCCACCATGGAATTTCAGTGGATCTTTCTCTGTATTACGACAGTACCCGGAAGGCTCGCAGTTCCTGGGGACGGGGATGGTCCAGCCTGCTGGACCAACGCATAGTTCTGGGTGCGCTGAAACCTCCGGAACTGACCGACACGTACACCCTTGCCATGGGTGAACTGACGGAACTGACCTCAAAGCTTACGACCTTACTCGCCCGGGCAACGCCAGGGAGGCCGGGATCGATTGATGAGATAATCAGCACCGTCGACGAACTCCGTGATAACTACCGTCGACAAGGACAACAGTGCCGACAGTCTATCGAACAAATCCAGTCGGCCCTGTCAAAGGCCGTAGAATATGGAGTTCCCACACATCGCCTTTCCTCTACGATGTTAGAGGTAAAGTCCCTGCAGGATCGTACGACGGAACGCCTCGATACCCTTGATTCGTTGAGAGTCTTCCTTGGAACGTGGTCCCAAGCAGCCGACACCTTGGATGACTACACCGACCACATTCAAACACTGCAGAACAGACTCCGATTGGCAGAGGAAGAATACCGCATCGCTCAGAACAGGAATCACGCGGTCCTCTATCCCGGCTCTGATCCTGGTACTATGGAAGTGGGTACCGACCACTGTGTCTTTATCGATCAATTCGGTACGCCTCACGTTTTCTCGAAGCAGTCAGATCAAAATCAGTATCGATCCACCGCATTGCCGTATCATCGGCTCACAGCCGAAAAAGACGGCTGGACGCTGACCGACGAGAATGGACGAACCCGCCGTTTTGACCAACAAGGTCGTCTCACAGCGATTTCCGGCTGTACCGGTGATCCGATACGTATTCGCCGAACGGGATCCGGAGATATCTCTCTCGTTGTCGAACCCGGCGATGAAGGCTCCCCAGGGACGGTCAACCTGGCCCGCATAAGCTCCACCAAAACTGAGGCCTCTATCGCTCTGCCGGCGCACCAGACTGTCAAAGTATCACTTTCAACCGACGGGCCCACCGAAATCGACAACCCCAGGGGGCGATTATCCATACAGTACAAAGACGGGCTATTGGCAAGTGTAACACGGCAGGACGGCAGCACCACGGCCGTCACTTACGACCGGTCTTCAGACGAATTCCCAAGAACCGTCTCGGTACGGTATCCGACCGGAGGAATCGAGACCTTCGCCTACCCTTCCCAGTCAACCCGGATCTACCGCGATCCGGATGGGCTGCTAACACGGTATACACTGGACGGTTATAGAGTTACCCGTGTCGAAAAACCATCCGGGCATATCATCACACGAGAATACGATCAGTACGGTCGCCTGTCGCGGGAGCGGGATAACCGTGATCACGATGTACGCCTGGTGTATGACGCCGCCGGAGCTGTTATCCAGCGACAGTTTACCGATGGTACATGGATACGGATCGATCGACACAAAACGGGCGCTCCCGTTGCATTTCGCTCGGATAGAGGGGAACACTGGCGGGCACAACGTGATACGGATGGAACGGTTCTCTCCATTACCACGCCCGAAGAGACGCTCAACTTCACGGATGACGGCCACAACAGAGACATTCGGCACGTCTCTTCGTCCCGTGGTGGACACTGGTCGACGACCTATGATCTAAGGGGAAACCCTCTCCTGGTTCGTCGAGGTGACGGGCGGGAAGAGACCTTTTCCTACGATACGTTTGGTCGTCCTGTTAGCCATCGCATAAACGGCCTGGTTGTCCGGGAAATCACCTACGATGACGGCGGACGACCCGTGACAATTGAAGAACACGACGTTTGTCACACTTTTGAACGAGGAGGTCGGGTCACCGTTCACAAAGTAGACGGAACCATCATCGAGACGACGACCACAGATCGGGACGGACGAGTTCTGGAGTGTCGTTACCACGATGGGTCCTCTGAAACGTATTCGTACACTCCCGGGGGGCTTCTGCAACAGCACAACCGGCGAGACGGCACAGACCACATATACCGCTATGACTCACATGGCCTTCTTCAGGATGTTCGTGATCATAATAACAGGATAATAGAGTCCTACCGGTACGATGAGAGCGGTCGCGTTGTGGCCCGTACTGTTGGAAGCGCTACGTTTCGCACGGTATACTCCGGTACGGGCCAGTTTATCGGAACGATCCAGCCCGATGGAAGCAGCATCATAGAGCACTATCTACCGGGAGGAAGGGTCCGTAAGGTTGATCCTCTGGGTAATACCGCCATGTACCGTCACGACGCACTGGGTCGAGTGGTCCGGGTTCTCCGGGACGATGACACGGACCTGCGCATTGATTACACCGAAAATGAGACAACTCACCGCCTGGACGGTGTCGTTGTGTTCAGGGAACGGACGGATCCATATGACAGACCGGTTTTTCGAGAATACCAGGATGGGACAAACGAACAGTTCTCCTATGAAACCGGTCCGTTGCCGGTGACAAGGCGAGACCGTAGAGGCGGAACGGAACGATGGGAATGGGACCGATGGGGTCGATGTGTATCCCACGAATACGCCGACGGGCGTCGTGAATGGTGGCGGTACCATCCGGATCACGTTGACTACGGGGATTCCGACGGGCGTAGAGTAAAACGAAATTTCGATCCCGAAGGCCGTCTCAGTGGTGATTTTACCGGCAAGAAACCGGACCACTGGACAGGATTCACTTCTGTTGTCACCTACGCCGGTGACAAAAACGGTACTGAATCATGGCGGGCACAACTGGATCCGCTGGGGCGCATCCGTGAACTTACAACCCCCAACCGTGAAAAATTTCACCTGAGCTGGGATACCGAAGGGCGGATCCTCTCATTTCAGCCGCCAAAAGGCAAAGCCCGGACGTACAGTTACAACCGGTTCGGGCATCTCGAAAGCCGGAGCGATGGGGAGTCCTCACTCAACATCAACTCCTTCCCGGTCCAACGGCGCCTTGATATCACCACTACCGGTCATGGACGGTCTATCACAACCGGACCGTACGGACGTCTGGAACGGGAAACGAGTACTACCGCTGGTGCCGAAGAGCGACACATATCGATCTCCCGCGACGCCGCCGGCCGCCCGGTCTCTATTCAGGGAAGACCGGCAGGGCAACGTGTGGACGTGCGTTGGTTCCCGGAAGGACGCGGGTTTGAAGCCGATATCGGCCCCTACCGAGCTGAGGTTTTATCCCGGCCGGATCATTCGGCCGTATTGACTTTCACACTTCCCTCGGGTCGGACGTGGGACGTCAAGCTGAAAACCGATCAGATCATTCATGACGGGGAAATCACCATTGACATTGACCCACACGGGAATCGTGTTTTTCGACGTCGCAGACCCAGCGGATTTGAAGAGATCCTGGATGGTTTGGTGTATGTACGTGACGGCTCAACGAAGATCGTCACGGAGCAAACTCTGGATGGTCGCCTGCAGGCATTTGGCTACGATCATGCGGGGCGTCTGGAAGCAGTCGGACGGAGCTTTGGCAGTTCATCTCCGTCCCAAACCGTCGTTCCCGACACCCCTGCTTCTCAAGTAGATCGTACGGCTATTGCCCAGGCGTGGCAAAATATCTCGTCCTTTATCCGAATCCCGAGTATTCCCCTGCGCCTCTATAATCATAGTATAGCGAGGGACTACGCGGGACACGTCATAACCGAGACGACCCTGAAGCGGGACTCCCTCGGCCGTTTGACGTCCTATAACGATAAAACGATAGCGTATCACCCAATCACCGACCGCCCATTTATCCTCGCCGGTCCGACCGGACACTGGGAACTGGAACACAGAACAGACGGGGCCCCCTGGCGATATGTGAATAAAACGACCGGCATACGGTATGACTGTATAGAAACAACCGCGAACATTGGTACAAGACAATTCGTGATCAGGTACTGGGTACGTCGGACCGACGGGAAACGGGACGAACCTGACCGGTCATTTCAGTCAGGCCGATTTCGTCACGATGAACCGCCTAAAAAAATCCTGAAAGACAACGATTATGATTTACCGAAGGTAGATGCAGTGGAGATCAGGGTAAATGGCCATCCCCTGGTCTACCTGTCGGGTGAACAAGTCGCCGTACCATTTTGCGATATTCGCGGTACGATACGAGGGACCTACCGGCCCGATACGAAAGGGCCGGAACGGCCGTATCGCACAGGAACGGATCCGCTGCTACCCGGATCTCCCGTCGATGTTCCGCGTGTACTCCCTGATGCAATCCCCTACGACACCGTTGTAAGTACACTTGATCACCTGCCTGGACTGGACTTACTCATCTCCCGTTCCCGGGCTTGCATCCCCGGGCTGGGGATATTCACCTCTTTTGACCCAGCCCTCGACGGGGTTGACTGGTTCCAATTTGCCGGAGGTGATCCCGTTAACTTTCAGGATAGAACTGGCCGGTACGTCGTACCAATCGGGAGCAACCACTTGCAGCAGGACAGCGCGTGGGCCGATAAACGGCTAGGTCTCCAAGGAAAAGAAACGATAGGAAATGCGGGGTGCACCCTGGCCGCTCTGTCGAATGCGATCAATCAGGTCTCCAAACGTTGTACCAGTGATCCCGGGCGTCTCAACCGGGTCCTGTCGGACGGATATTATGTGGACAATAATCTGATAGCCGTGGCTTCTACGGAACGCATCATCCGGGAGGCAACGGGCCACGAAACGGTTCTTGTGTCCGTTGATCCGCAGGAAGTAGATATAGATCAGGTTATTTCCGCAATAGCCGATGACCCATCAACCCGATACATCATCACCGCCAGAATCGAGACAGGAACGTTCGACAAGAAAAATAAGTGGATCAAATATGACCACTCACTGAACGTGACGGGATTCGATAGCGACAACAACGCCGTCCTGCATGACACGAGTTCCCGTGGCCGCGTAAGTATTGGGGAAAACGAGCGGGTGACACGATACGACATCTACGCAGTATCGAGCTGCCGAGTCTACTGAAATGGGTGGAGTACTACTGTCAAAGAGTAGTGCAAAGAACAACGCGAAGAGTAACGCGTTGCCAAACCTGCAGGGACGCGGCATAATAGGCGACCTATGGCATATGAAAAAACCTATGTAATGTTGAAACCGGGGGTGCTGCAGCGTCGCATCGCTGGAGAGATTTTGAGTCGGATCGAGCGTAAAGGTCTGAAGATCATCGGTCTGAAGATGATCCGGATTCCCCACGCTCTGGCGGAACAGCACTATGGGGAACATACGGGCAAGCCCTTCTTTGCAGACCTGATTTCCTATATAACCTCGGGGCCGGTTGTGGCGATGATCGTCGCCGGTGAAAGTGCAATAAGCCGGGTCCGGCTTCTGGCAGGCGCGACAAAAACAGAAGAATCGCTCCCCGGCACGATCCGGGGAGATTACGCTGCGGTAACAACCAAAAACATTATCCATGCGTCCGACTCAACTGAGAGTGCAGAGAGAGAGATCGGTCTGTTCTTCCAGAAAGAAGAGATTTCCGACTGGGAAGACGCCAATGAGGAATGGACGGTCTGAAATGAACAGTGTCGCACCGCGGTGGTCCCTGGATACCATCTATCCGGGACCAACCAGTCGGGAGTTTACCAAAGATATTGCCGAGCTGAAACGCGCCATTACTGAGGCGGAGTCTGCTATCGAAGACACTTCACTTTTGGAACGGGACAGCCTTCAGTGGCTTCGAACAGCGTTGCCGCTTTACAATCGGTGCACCGATCTCTTCGAGAACCTGGAAAGCTATTCGTATTCAATTTATTCAGTTGACACCTCAGATCGACAGGCCCAGAACGCCATAACGACGGTAGGAACACTGAGCGTTCCGCTATCGGGCCTTGCGGTGAAATTTCGCGAAGCACTATCTGCGGTGAAATGCGACCTCGAAAGCCTGCCTGAGTTTGAAGATTCCGCTGATCCCACTGATCTTTCGAAATATCGATACGTCCTGCGGGAAGAACGCTTTTTCCAGTCCCGGCAGCTCAGTGTAGCCGAGGAAGGTCTTGCAGCAGACCTCGCCCGATCTGGAGCCGATGCGTGGAGCCGTCTTCAGGAAACCCTTTCTTCAAGTCTCACCGTTGACTGGGACAATGAAACGAGCAAAACAGTAGTAGAACTACGCAACCTTGCGTTTCATCATGATCGGAGCATCCGCCGAAAGGCGTGGCAACTCGAGCTGGAAGCGTGGCGAACGGTAGAAACGCCAATGGCCTTTGCCCTCAATGGGGTAAAAGGTGCTACGGTGGTCATGAATCAGCGACGGGGATGGGATTCGACCCTGGAACGGTCGATCAGACAAAACCGGCTCAGTCGCAAGGCACTGGATATCCTCATTGGGGAAATGGAACGCTCTCTTCCTCTCTTTCGGCGTTATCTGACGGCAAAAGCGAAAATCCTCAATCTGCCGCGTCTTTCTTTTTATGATATCTTTGCGTCGGTAGGTGACAACATCACCTCCTGGACGTTCGACGAGGCAATTCAGTTCATTTCGAAAAAATTGGGTAATTTCGACCCACAAATTGGTAATTTTGTACAGACAGCCAGTGAACGGATGTGGATTGACGCCCAACCTCGGTCGGGAAAAGTCGGTGGTGCCTACTGTATCGACTTTCCCATAGCCGGAGAGAGTCGGATTCTCACCAATTTCGACGGCTCTTACGATGGGGTGAGTACCCTTGCCCATGAGCTCGGACACGCCTGGCACTCAGAACTGCTTCGGGACTTCCCTGCGCTGCAGCGCCGGTACCCCATGACCCTGGCCGAAACAGCCAGCATTTTTAACGAAACTTTTGTCTTTTATCAGACTCTTGACGAGGTGGCTGGAACGGATCAGGAGCTTTATGTACTGGAACAGTATCTACAGGGGGCGTGTCAGGTGATTATCGACATACTTTCCCGTTTTTACTTTGAGTCCGATGTGATGGAGCAGAGGGCCGACAGAGAGCTGTCCGCAGATGAGTTCTGCACCCTCATGACAACAGCACAGAAAAAAACCTACGGCGACGCCATGAACTTTGATGAACTTCACCCGTATATGTGGGCCGTCAAAGGGCATTACTACCGTGCAGACCTGGCTTTTTACAACTTTCCCTATGCGTTCGGGCAGCTCTTCGGTTTAGGTTTGTACAACCAGTACGAACGGGACGGTATCGATTTCGCCTCTCGCTATCGGTCTCTGCTTCTGGAAACGGGACGTGAAAGCGCAGTTGCCGTAGCAGCTGCGGCCGGCTTCGATATCGAGTCGCCGGATTTCTGGCGAGGAAGTCTTGAACGGGTTGCCGGGTTGGTAACTCGGTTTGAAAAGCTGGTCCGGTAAACTACCCCTTCCCGAGGAGTTCCTTCCGGCGGCGTTCCTTCGCAGCCTGCCCGGCGCAACCGTAGGCCAACGGTGGGCTTTACAATTTCCACCTGTTTTCCTATAGTACCATCTGACATGGCGCCGTACCCAAGTGGTAAGGGAGAGGCCTGCAAAGCCTTCATTCGCCGGTTCGAATCCGGCCGGCGCCTGTTTTTTCGCCCTTCTTCCGAAGAAATTCTTCGTAAAACCGTAACGCAACATGCATCATGGCATGGTCAAATTCTTCGTCCCGCCGGCCTGATAATAACTCCGTCGGGTGTACCAATTCCACATCGATAATCTCGTTGGGATCCAGGTTCTGAGATGCAACAGGACGACAGTCCTCGGCAAGATAGGTATAACACCGATTTCCCATGAGAGCAGGGTTTGGGTTAATGGCCCCCAGAAGGGTCATCTTTCCCGGACGATATCCCGTCTCTTCCTCAAGTTCCCGAGCAACCGCATCACCAGGGTCTTCACCGGCCTCAACTACCCCTCCAGGGAATTCTAAACAGACTTTCATGTTACCGTGCCGGAACTGCCTCACCATGATAAAACACTCTTCCCTCGAATTTCCGGTTAATGCGACGACGTTGGCCCAGTCGGGTGTTTCCATCGTGTAGTAGTCTGCCGTCCTGCCGTCGGAAGCCTGTCGTCGGCTGCGAATCACCGAAAAAATATGGGCATCCAGTACCGTCTCACTGCCTATTTCCCTCCAATGGAGATGTTCATCCTTTTTGTTGTGCTTCATAGAGTCAATGCTACCGTAGATCAACCGTCACTACTACTGCTACTACTCCTACTACTCCTACTACTCCTACTGCCAAAACCGAACCTGGCCGCGAACTTGAGAACTTGAGAACTTGAGCACAGACTTGACAGGCCGCCAAGAAAACGAAAGCATACAGTATGCTCTCCCAACGTATTCAGCGCCTGATCGTTGAACTCGGGACGGGGCTCCATGAAAAAGAGGGGCTCATTCGTCTCACACTTCTCGCCGCAGTAGCCGAACAAAACGTATTCCTCTTTGGTCCTCCCGGCGTTGCGAAGAGTATGCTGGCACGCAGGATCGCCGCCGCGTTTCGTGATTCTCGAAGCTTTGAGTACCTGCTCGGCCGGTTTACCACCCCTGAAGAGATATTCGGACCGGTTTCCATCACCAGCATGAAGGACGCCGACAAGTTTGAGCGTGTAATCGAAGGTTTTTTACCGGATGCACATATCGTCTTCCTCGATGAGATATGGAATGCATCGTCTCCTATCCTCAACAGCCTTTTGACGGCCATCAATGAGCACCGCTTCAGAAACGGCAGTGAAGAAATTGTCATCCCCCTGCGCACGGTAATCGCTGCGTCAGGAACACCTGCTCCGGATGACGCGGCACTGGAAAACCTGTGGGACCGGTTCCTTCTCAGACTTCCCGTAAAACCGGTGACGTCCCGGGAGGCATTCAGGAACCTTATCGCACAAACTGACGATGAAAACGACGACCCCGTTACTGCAGCAGATAAAATCACCATGGACGAGCTTGATGAGTGGCACGATAAAATATCGGCCGTCACCATCCCCGACGAGATCGAAGAACTGATCTATGACGTCAGAGAGCGTATAAACCGGCACAACAGCATGACCCGGGAGGACGAAAGTACAGAGATTGTTGTAAGTGACCGGCGGTGGAAGCAGGCGTCACGGCTCCTCCGAGCAAGCGCGTTCCTCAACGACAGAAGCGCCGTCGACGCTATAGACTGCCTCTTGTTGCAACACTGTCTCTGGTCCAAAGAGGACGAACAGGAGACGATCAGAACCGTGGTGGCTGAAGCTATACGACGATTTTTCAGTTCCGGTCTGTTTGATCCCCAGGTGCTGCGGGAAGAACTGCAAAAGCTGCTGGTTGACGCGGACCGCTCCCGAAGCACGCCACGTACAGATCGGATCGACGCACCGGTGCCCTATCGCGGGGAGTACTACCGCGTCACCGATTTTGTAGACGACCACCTCTCGTTGATCTGGATCGGGGATTTTCAGAATCTGCGGGACGACGAGTCCCAGGAAACAGATCTCTTTTTTTACGGAGAAGAGGACGAATACGCCTACTCCGACCGCTTTCAGATCCGGCGTGCCGGACCTGGGTCAATAGAAATCGACGGCGTGACATTTGACCTTGAACACGAGACGATTACCAAGACTATTCGCGATCATAGAACTCTCACGGATGCGGAAAAAATGGATTTGCGCAATAAACTCGTGACGTTCCTTGAACGAGTCTGTGAAATCGAGGACCGGGCGATCCAGTACCGTGATTCGTCCAGCGGAGAAGCTCTTCACCATCTTTTTGTACATCGAAGCCATGCGGAATTTGTCGTACGGAGTCTGGATGCGGTTGCAGCGGAGCTGTCTTTGATCAAAGCCGATGTCGACGAAGCAATTGCCGAACTTGGATAGCGCTGATCGCCATACCCCTGAGGACGCTCTTCTCTATCGGGAGCTCTTCGCTTTTTTCTCGACTCCCCCGACCAACAAACGCCCCGCTGCTTCAACTGCTATCGATCTGCCTCGCCCCCTTGCCCGAAGTCTTGTGCACTTTTACAGTTTGATTCGGTCGGACACGCTCCGGGCCGTCACCGAAGACCTGGCAGATCAGATGGCCCGATCTCTTGGAAGCTGGTTTTCCCGCTTATGGCACCAGCTTCTCCTCAATACTGAAACCAACGGCGAAAGGGACGATGAGATATCCCGTGCAGCCTTGGAAGCACCGTCCATTCTTGCCGCCTTACTCCGGCGCTGGTGGCCGGAAGGCAGCCGTTTTTGGAGGCAAGGACAGAACAGCATCGAAGCGACATCAGATGTACACGTTCGGGAAGCGATTGTCAGAAACCTCCTTGAACACCGCGATCAGTTGCGTCGGGAGCGTCGAAATATCCAGCTCGAACGGGCTTTACGACTGGTGATTACACCACTGGCTGATCATCTCAATGAAACGATACCCACAATAGCGACGACATCGGAACGTATTGCCGCAGTGTTCAAAGTACCCGGTACGTGGAACATATTTGAAAATGCCTGGGAAGAAATTGACTGGGACCGTTTTGAGGCACCGGCAGACCGTCTTGATGAGGAAGACGACCTCGCCGCCCTGGTACATCGCCTGGTTCGTGGAGTCGATCCGCTCCCGGAACGCATGATCTGGCAACGACGGGTCGAAGAACGCATCCTGGAGAAAGAAGAGGAAAACGGCTACGGTGACGTTGACGGTCTGGTTCGAACGGCATCACCGCTTCTTGCACTGCCATCGGAACTTGCCCTTCTCGCATATCCTGAAACCGAAGACCTTTTTCTGCACAAACTCATCGAACGGGATATCCTTGGCCTCCATTCTCAACGACGAAAAACGAACCGTTTTGTAAAAAAATACGAGAAATGGCAACACGTTACCGCTCTGCAGAAACTCGGGCCGTTGTACGTCTGCGTGGACACCAGCGGTTCAATGCAGGACACGGCCGGTAGCATCGCCGGTGTGGCCGCTCTCGCATGTGTTCGTGAAGCTCTCCGGCAAGTAAGACCGGTCCACGTCATCGGCGTACATCACACCATTCATGTGGCGTCTTTTCCGACGGATACAGGTATACCAGAGGAAAACAGAGAAACAGAAATTAACAGCGTTTCCGCCCCGGCACCGGTACGGGTCACCCCGGAACCGGTTATGGCATTAGCAGAGATCCTTGCACCGCCAGGCTACGGCGGCGCGGATGTCTCACCGGCTCTTGCTGAAGCACTGGAGCGCCTGGAAAATCGCCCTGAACAAGGCTCAGATACGGCGGACATCCTCATAATCAGCGATATACATTTTCCCAAAATCGGCCCGGACCACCGGATCCGGATCAACCGCCTCCAGAGCAGAGGCTGGGTTCGTTTTCACGTTCTCACCATCGGACTTCAGCCGGTAGAAGATCCTCTGAATGTCTTTGATTACCGTTGGCACTACAACACCGCTGAAGAAGTTGACTTCCGCCCCGGTTTGAAACCACGGTACATCGGTATTACTCGGCAGGAAGTATAACCGGTTCCGCAAGCATCCCTATTGAAGCGCCATCCCTATTGAAGTGTCATCCTTATTGAAGTGTCCCGTATTTCTCTTCCAGGCCCATTCGCCGAACGACGCTGTTTCTATGGTCTTTCAGATCGCTTAGAATTTTCCGCTTTTTGGTCCGGCTACGAAATGACGTTTCCGGATCATTTGCCATATCTGCGATCGCCTGATTCCACGCTTCATCGAATCGAAGAACGTCCAGGCGAGACGCCGCGTCCAACCGAAAACTGTGGCGTTCCTCTGAAGACAACCGTCCCGGTGTATATCGGCCGATATAACGGCGCGCAAGAAGCTGATACCGGTCGTCAGTGAAACTCGCGGTCCTGACCAAACCGGCGATTTCCGGTGTGGACATATCTTCAATTCCTGCAACCTGAGCACGGTCACTATCAGGAAGAAATCCGTCGTAAAGTCTGCCGTCCACATCACGTTGCGACCAACCAGGTGAGGCCATCGGATCGGAGGATGTCGTCGCATCGGGAGGCACCGGAACATCAGCCGCTTTGTTTTCAGAAAAACAGTCGACCAGGCGTCTGGCCCAGCCGGCTATACCGGCGCCTTCAGCAAGATCGATATTCCGGGAAACAAGCTCCCGGGGTAACCCAAGTTCTTCCATCCGTTTTTCTTGCAGTTTCCCTACCGGTAGAACACAGGGAAACCGACGCGGATTGACCCGTTGCAATAACCGGAACGGCTCCGGACGTTCCCGGGAAAACCAGCGAGAAAAAACGTCTTCCGGTTCCATGTCCAGAAGCTCCTTCGCCGGCCGGGAGACATCAAGCAACCACCATTGCCCGGCGGGTCCCGGTTCCCGTCCAAGAACGGTAAAGAACGAGGACGCGCGATTCTCACTGCGAAACCGAGCCGACGAATAAATAACGACGAGCCCGTTACGGAAGGCGTGGTCCAACCGTCGTTCGACCGTGTTTTTATCGAAAAAAGTAGGGAGTGAACACCAGACATCCGGCGCACGGTCAACTATGAGTTTTGTAATATTCCTCAGAGCAAACGTATCCGCCAACGCCTCATGGCTGGTACCGCCGAGGGCGTCATTGGCTGTGGCGAGTGCTTCCAGACGAAAATCGGGCGCACCCGTTTCGGTCCGAGGCCATGACAGCGTCTCCCGGTGGAAATCGAAAATGGCAGGCATCACCGTGAAAAGATCCATTCGACGGTTACCGTTACGGAAATGCCAACCGTACGGTTCCATGAACGTCCGGTAAAAGAGGTGCCGAATAAACTCATCGTCAAAAGAGACGTTGTTGTACCCGAGTATCAGCGTATCTGAATGAGCGGTGAACCAGTGATACACCTTGCGGGCAAAATCGGGTTCGGCCAGCCCCGTCTGAAGGGCCATCTGGGGAGTTATGCCGGTGGTCAGGGACGCTTCCGGTTGGGCAAGGTAGTCCGGAGGAGGAAGACACCGCAGTTCATACGGCTGCTCCAGAAGTTCCAGGGAATCATCAGTTAAAATACCGGCAAATTCGGCAATCCGGTCGTGGGCAGGAGACAATCCGAAGGTTTCAAGGTCATAAAAAATGATCGGCATGACGGTACATGGTACCACGTGTTTCACGTTGACGCACCTTTAAAGTGCGCTGCCAGAGATAATTGTATCTTTTTGACACACTGTGTTGAGCTATTTTGATACATGGAGTCAATAGCGCGCGGCGTGTGATCGAGATTCCATCCCGAGCACGCGATACGCACTCTGTACAAAGTTGGTTTAATTCCTTATAATATAACAACTTATATAATATTTTAGTTAAGTTTACAAAGTTGGCACGCTTTATGCTTATATATAGTCAGAAGGCAGGATGGTGAGGCGGAAAAGATGCTGAGAAGATCGTCCGCCTCGACCAAAAACAAAGACTGCCTGGGTAAACAACACATACAGGATGT
>Ga0172382_10004284_pt1 | contig 21937 bp, 24 predicted proteins | sample Leawel138RmetaG_FD_122245 | JGI IMG/M metagenome (GOLD analysis project Ga0172382, IMG submission 122245) | Leachate microbial communities from a municipal landfill in Southern Ontario, Canada - Leachate well 138R metaG | ecosystem: Engineered > Solid waste > Landfill > Unclassified | place... | reverse complement strand
CAGTGCCGTTGAGTTTCTTGGTGAAATTCTTCTCGGTGGCTTGTTCGAGCCGCGCCAGAAGCTTGTTGTCGGTGTCATAGACTTGGATGTAATACCCAACCGGCTTGGGCCGGCGCACCGCATGGCGTGGAGGCATCGGGGGACCTTTGATATGGAGGGGGCGTTCGCTTGTGGCATCCTCGTGTGCCCTGGCCTTCGCAACGCGCTCGACTAGCGCATCCTCGTGTGCCCTGGCCCTGGCAGCGCGTTCTGCCGTGGCTTCCTTGTGTGCCCTGGCCTTCGCAATACGCTCGACTAGCGCATCCTTGTGCCCTCTTGCGGTAATGTCGCGCTCAACCGAAAGGCTCTCGTGCGCTCTAATATGTATCTCGCGTTCGTGGATTTCATCAAGCGGGCCCTTTAGACGAAACTCACGCTCAACAACAACAATTTGGGCGCGGCGAATGCCGTTCCAAGTTACCGCATTCCATTGAGCGCGATTACCGTACATACTCCCCCCTCCTCTCTAGGGTTCAGTCACGCCATGGTGTAATCTCGAGCCGGGATTCCCCATCAGATACCCAGAGCATATGCCTGAAGCCGCCGTGCAGATAGCCGAGGCCATGCTCTACCTTTCGATTGCCGCGCACGGGGAACAAGGCTTCACTGACCCGAGTGGGAACAAAGTATCGCTCCATATGAGCAGGCGCCTGGTGGGTTCGCCCGAAAGCGATCAGCCTAGTCCCGATGATCTTCAGGCCGTTTTCGTGAAGATACCCCTGCAATTGTCCCCACGGTCGGGGATGATCATCGTTACAGCCTGCATACTCCTGTCCATTACTCAGCAGACAAACCCAATGAGGTCTAGACATATTCATACTGCCACATCAGCCTGCCGGTCTTGATCCCGTTAGCAGTAGGTGTTAGCGACACCGAAGCATAAATCGTATGTGACGTTGCCGCCGCGGAATCCCCGAATTCAAGCGCATTCCCAAAGCCCCCACAATCCTGCCAGGTCGTATCCCCATATTTGATCCCCTTGCAGTTCACGCCCGAAGGCGGATTCGCCGGCGTGCTACCATCATCAAGGTAAAGCTTGCGCTCGTTGCATTCGAAGGCAATCCCATCGGATACGGTGATCTTGAACGTACTCTGTGCCTGCGTCGGCGAGTTGCCGGCCAGCGCCGTTGACGAGCCACCAGCGTTTACGTCCTTCGTCGCCCAGTGCGTGCTATCCACATAGGCCACATTGGGCAACAGGCCGCCGTCATCCGTTACGCCGTCCGAAGAGGTCTTGGTCTGGCTGTTGTACTCCCCGACTTTGATTGAACGGCCAAAGGTCGGCGTAGTGCCGAAATATCCCGAGAAGACAATGACATCATTAGCAGCAACAGTAGTTACATCATTGCCGCCCTTGATAGTGGTGGTGGGAGGCATACTGAATCACCCTTTTCCCTAATACCAGCGATCCCGGAAGCTAACTCGGATTGTGGGCGTACCGCTGGTATGATCGTAAAACAGGTCTCTGTGGGTAGCAGGGAAACTGGGGAAGTCTTCGCCGACAGTCGTGATTGCGCTCAATACGGAAGCACCGTTGAGCTTCACAGTCCTCCTGTCGCAATCAATGACTAAGGTTTCATCTCCGGCTATGGTCCCCGTATAAAGCAGGGAGGCATAATCATCGTCACAGTCGCCAGGCAGGCCCTCGAAGACTTCCTGAATCTCTGCTGGCGTCAGGGGCTGGCTATAACAACGAAAATCACAAACCTGCCCATCTGGAATAACAACCATGCTGCTATCGAGGTTCGGCGGCGTGTAGGCGGAGACTTCCTTGCGGAGAACGCCGTTGACGTATAGCTTTCGTTCTGGAATATTGGCATCCCAGGTGAGCGCGATGTGATACCAGGTTTCGTTCGCAAGGGCGTCTTCCCACTCTAGTTCTTCGGATTCATTGTAGAAGGACAGCTTGCGCCCTGCGGACAGTTTCAGAATGAAATCGGAAGCTAAAGCCAAAAGGCTTCGTGCTGTGGAGTTGTCGTTGTGTCGCCAGTTGAAACAGATTGTGCCCCTGTAGGCTTCAATGTTACCTGCCGTGGCCAGAGAGAGGGTTTCAGAACCAGTAGCGACAACGGCTCCTTGAGCATCACCCCAGCGGCCCTGGGCATAAGCCGCTGTGCCACTGTGTAACCATTCCTGGCTTCTGCTGGCCGCCAGATCACCCTCGAATTTGCTCTGCAACAGTGAATCCGCAGTAACGATTTTCGGGTTTGTGACCGACCCAGTTATTTTGATAAGCGGATAGACCGGTGCGTTACCGTTGACCCCTGTGGCGATCCTGCACCAGCCTGTGGGTTGCACAACGTTGATCGTCTCTGCATCCGCTTCACGAAACGGATGTGGGCACAAGAGGTACGCCGAGAACGGCGCACCGTAGGGGTCATCGGGTTGTTCGGGAATGATGAAGGATTTGCATTCTGCCCAATAATGTGTACCGGTATCCGTGACCAGCCTTTGGAGACCTTTTCGCCCGAAACAAGTCTTCAGGGTGTCCCGTGCGGTCTCGAAGGCGGCACGGTCTATGCCGTGAATTACGCCTTGAATGCGAAACGTCTTGGCCGCCACATCTGAATCATCCAGCACAACAGCACCGTGACGCCCCCGAATGTCAGCATGGTACAGACGCTTCTCATATGGTTCCTCAAAAAGGAGGGCATCGTAGGTAACACCGTCAAAGGTGATAGCACCGAAACGTATCATACTCTTGTCACCGCCACTCTGCCCAAAGAACGCGATTCGATGATGCGGAAGGAATCCTCCCACATACGATCCGTGTCGTAACCATCCGAGAGCTGGGCCTGCATCGTGAAATAGTTATTCACCGTGCTTGCGCTAGACGCCGGCGAGGAAACAGGAATACCCATTCGTTTGAACCAGTCTGCAATGTAGGCGGGCAGGGTCAGTTCGCCGGCATGGTGGTACTCGAGTTGGTCCGCAGATGTCCAGCCGCCCACGGCGCGGCCCGGAGGTGATATATCCCCTGGCAAGGTCCCTTGTTGGGTATAGAAGTCGCTCCAAACGCCGGAACCAACTTCCATGGCCGCACGCCTGGCTTCTATGTCGCGCTTCAGTTGTTCGGCCTGGGCCTGTTGGGCTTCTAGTTCAGCCAGCAGCCTCTTCTGCTCGCTGACTGCACTACGCAATTCCTGGGCGGCGTTAGTCGCGCTTGCTGCGTGCTGGCGAAGACGGGCCACTTCCTCCGCCGCCGCCCTTTGCACCAAGCCGATCTGCGCGGCAATCGCCTGCAGGCTCGGGAATTCATCTTCCATGCCCATGATCATCATGTCAACGAAACTCTTGCCCTGCGAACGCCAGTCCTTTTCGTATGTGTTCAGAAGTTCAAGAATCTCTTCCTGCTTATCTCCGGTCATCAGAGCCATGGCTTCGTTGAACACATTATAATCGGACATCAGGCGGTCGTATTTGGCCTGAATTACATCGAGTTCCTCTTGATTCCATGTCTCCAGGCGGGCCATTTCATCGGCGTGGGCCTGCTCGGCGGCGTTCCAGCGTTCAAGAAGGGCCTGCTGTTGCTGGCGAATCGAGGCGGCGAAAGCCTCCTGTTCCGCCGTCAGGTTGCCCTCGAAATAGACATCCCGGCCATCGGCCAAGTCGTTCAGGTAGTTCTGATAATCCGAGAGGGAATCCTGAAATTGTCGCTGCCGCTGTATCCGCTCTTCTTCAGCCTGATCGCGGATTTGCTGGATTTCTTCTTCGAGTTCCTTGCGCTGTGCCTCAATCTCTTTCTTGGCTTGATCGCGGTGCTCTTCAAAGGCAATTCGAGCAAGCTCTTCGTCAATCTCCGCGAGACGAGGCCGATATGTGGTGTGCAGCCGTTCCTCTTCCAGTAACGCCCGGCGGCGTTCTCGGTCGGCAGCCCTACGCTGGGCGTCTTCTTCATTTATGGCATCGTCAAGCGCGTCTATCTCTGCCCGTTTAGCTTCAATAAGTGCATCCAGGTCGCGCCTGTATTCGCGTTCCTTGTCTTCATTGGCCCTGCGAAGTGCTGTGATCTCCTTCGAGATGGCCCTGTCAAGTTCGCGCAGGCCCTCTTGGTGGGCTTCCCGGGCCGCATCCAGGCGTCTATTGGCGGCTTCTTCTTCCTGCTCGTAAAGAGCTTCTTGGCCCTGTTTCTCTACCTCTAATTGCTCGGCATATCGCTTGCGGATCGCGGACATCAGAGCAGCCCCGAAACGATTAGCCATCTCCAGGCGTATTTCATGCTGTTGACGTTCATACTCTTCCGCAACAGCGGTAAGCTCTTGGATTCTGGCATCAAGGAGGGAGATTTCTCCGCGAACCTGTTTTATTGTATCGCTAGTCTGACTGAGTTCCCCCTCCAGGGCAGCAACGGAACTCTTCCCTCTATCAAGCTGACTTATCAGAATACCGATACCGACAGCTACCGCCGCAACCACACCAAGGAGATTGCCGAGCATCGCCATCGTCAATCCGCCCGCAACTTTGACGGCTCCAAAGGCGATGACCAGTTTGCCCAATGCGCCTGTAAGTAGAATGACTGCGCCACTTACGGCGAAGTATGCACCTGCTACAGCCGCAAGTGTAACCAAGACAATCGAAATGGCTGGGGGAAGACCGCTGAATGCCTGGATAACCGATTGGATGATCCCGTGAAGGTTGGTCAGGGCCGGGACCAAGACCGAAGCCACATCCAGACTCAAGCCAAACATGGCCTTTCGGGTGGCGATCCCCGCCTTCTCAGCGTCGCGGAAACGCTGTACTTGGTCGGGAGTCAAGACTAGGCCGAATGCTTCTGCCTGAGCCATGTACGCTTCGACCAAATCCTGGTTTGCCTTGATGAAGGGCAGAATCTCCATCGCTCCGCGTCCAGCCATGCCGCCCATCAAACCGACGGCGGCGGCTGTGCCCTCTGCCGTATCGCCAAGGTCTCCCAAGATGCCCATCGTCTCAAGCCAGAGTTCGCCTATCGGACGGAGCGTACCGTCCTGCTGTCTAAGTTCAATGCCGAGCCGTTCAAATTGCTCTGCGGCCTGCCCCGTACCCCGCTGTGCCTGGTTGATCGTCCGCGAGAAATAGCGGAAGGACATCTCCAACTTCTGAAGATTGGCGTGTTCCATCTCGGCGGCATAGCCGAGCTTCGCCAATTCGTCAACCGCTACGCCTGTACGCTTTGAAGTAGCGTCCAACTGCGAAGCATATTGAATGGCTGATTTCGTCATCAGCCCCAAAGCACCAGAAATGGCCGCCCCCATGACGGCCATTTGCTTCCCAAGAGAGGTTAGGGTTGTACTGATCTGCTTGAGGTCCTTTTCGGCTTGTTTCCATTCTGTGGTGTCGGCTTTACCCCGAATAAGAATCTCAAGCAGGTGGCGAAAGTTCATAGATTATCTCCTAACGCCGCCGCCACCTCTTGCCGCGCTTTCTCTCCATCGCATCGCGAAGATAGTTCTCATATCTGCTGCCGAGACGCATGATCTCTGCATCGAAAGCAAGGGCTTTCAGGGGCGGTAGGTCGGGCATCCAAAATGAAGGAGGGACGTGGTATGTCTGACTTAAGTACCAGAAGAGCTTGTAGTTTCTTGCGAAAAAGGGGCCGCATCGCCGTCGAATGACATGCCACTAAACGCGGTGATTTCCTTGATGACCTCGAAGTATGCCATCCCCAGGTGTCGGGGGGCTACTTCATCCTCCGCGAATTCCACGGTGGAGTCATCCGCCAGTTTCGGATAAACCATGCCCTTCTGCGCAATGAAAAACATAAAGTCTTCCAGCGCCTCCGGGCTTTTCAGGAACATATCAGCCATTCCCTGAGGGTTGTCCTTGTTCTTCACCAGTTCGGGAACCGGCAGAAGTCCAGCCGCATACCCCAGGAACATATCAGGAGAAAGCCGGCGAATGGTTACGCCGACTTCCTGCCCGTCTTCCGCCTTCACGGTAATCGTCTTTTCAGTTGCCGTCCTCCATGCGCTTGCCTTCCTAACCCTCACTCTAAGCCCCCCTAGCTGACAAAATCAGGATAGGTATTCTCGATGACACACTGAATGGTATAGCCCGAACTCAGATCGTTGTCCGCAATGCCCTTCGCTTCAGCGACAATCGGCCCCAGGTCGCCCATCAGTGGTGCGAACGCCGCATATTTGAACGCTGGGACGCTCCACGTCATTGTGTACTTGTGCCCACAGGCAATCGCCGTTGCATGGGTGAACTTTACGACGAAGGGGCGCTGGGTTTGATTGAGGAACGCATTGAATTCTGTGTTGTCGTTCCAGAGCACGCTAAGATCTATCGTTACATCGCGCTTTTCGGTCCTGACAATTTTAGTGGCGTCTCGAGTTCCCGAAAGCGTGTGGCGTGGAGTTAGATGATTGTCAATTCCGATGGTGATGCCTTCAAGGTCAGTGTTGGCGGCTTGGTCGATGGTGATCACGGCATCCCAGGTTGTGTAGGAGGGGGTGATCCCAAAAGCTGGCGTGGTCCGCGCCGCCTGCGTCATGCCCTTCCCAACAACGTTCAGGGTGAGCTTGGGTATCTGTGTGCTTACAGAGAATTCAAGCTGCCCACTGGCCACCGCTATACCGCTATACTGCTGCGCGTAGGGTGTATCATCTGTGTCGTCACGCCAGACTTCTAGGGTGAAGGGCGGTACGTCACAAGCTGCAGACCACCGCGAAGTCGCGGGCTTGAACGTATGTTCGTAGTAGGCGTAGGCATCAATTTCGGTCTTGGGTACTGCAATCTCATCCGAGAGGTTGGAAGAGGTTAGGGCAGTGACTGAACCATAGATATTCTCTGTATAGTATGTAACTTCATTGACCGCAATCGTGGGAACCTCATTTTCCTCGTGTAATCCCGTTGTGGCAATCGCCGAGACGCTTGCGAAGTGCTGGCCGGTCGTCTTCGTACCATTAGTAGCAAAGACCAGCGTTTCGGTTATGTCGTTTCCGTACTCATCCTTGCCCGTGATGGTGATTTCACCATCACCCGTCGTGCCGCCGTTCACAATAAATTCAAGACGGCTGGCTACTGAGGGTTGTGTGGTCAGCGACATAGAAACCAGCGCTGGGGTGGCTGCAAGTAAGGCTGTCGGGCTTATTGTGACGTTCTCATCCTGTGCCGCGCCATGACGGTCAGTTCCCGTGACTGCAATCATACCGGTATTGTCCGTGCCTTCGGATACCGTAATCCGCAGCTTCGAGGCAATACCAGGCGTTGTAAACACCAGTGTATCGGTAGCCTCGGCACGTTCAGAAACGGTGCGCAGGGACTTCAGCGTAATGGTCGGCGGGGTTGCCTCATCGTGCAGGTCGGTTGTAACAACGCTGGTAATCGCACTGAATACCTTCGTTGTTACCTGCGTCCCATTGCCGGAAAAGGTCAGGGTTTCATCCGTATCTTCCCCCGCTGAATCTTTCCCGTTGATCTTTACCGTACCCGTTCCATCCGTGCCCCCCGACACGGTAACGATGACCCGGCTGGAAACCGGCGGGGCATATTCAACGGCCATTGTTGCTTCCGCTGAAGCCGAAAGCAAGGTAAACGTGTCAATGTTCTTCGTGCTCGGAGCCGCACCAAACAAACCCATCAAGAAATAGGCTGACTTGAGCGGGTCCATTTCGATAGCGAATGAACCAGAAACAGCGTTGACCCCTTCGCGGGCTTGGGGATGGTCCCAATCACCGCGAATCGTGTCTTGCACAAGTAAATCCTTTGTCTGGGCTATGGTCTCTCCCGGCAAGATAGGGATATAATGCTTGGCTGCTACGGCAGTTCCCCAGGAACTCTCGCGGGCGAACCCCACATGCCCCAGTGCTCCTTCGGGCATGATTACCGCCTCCCACTTCTACGCCGGGGTTTGACCGATGGCGGTTTGACCACGGCTACGGCTTCTTTTTCCTGCGGCTTGGTTACTTGAGGCCGATAGAAACCACAGGCTTCCCATGCGGCCACCTCATTCTTGGGCACATGAATCACATCACCACACCTGTAGAGTCCGCCCTTGATCTGGTGTGGCTCGGGCCTACCGAAAATAAGTCGAATCATCTTGTCGCTTGAACCTCCACGGCAAAGGTAATCAGGATCGCTTCGCAGGCAAGTTTCAGCGTCGCTTCAAGAAAGCGTCCTGTCGGGTCGTCATAGATGACATCCATGACATAGCTATTGACTATCCGGGCCTCGGCTAGGGAAAGACCGTCTAGCTTGCGATGCGCCCACAAGCTCGCGGCGATTGCCTCTCCTTCGTCAACTGTCTCCTTGTACGCTTCTTCGTCTACCGCTATGGGGCGCAGGTAGAGAATCTCGAAATTGTAGGTCTGCCGGACATGCGTACTGGAAGAAGCTATCGTCTGCTCTACATTGGAAACTCTTTTCGGCATAATGAAGAGCGCGGGAATACTAGTGTCCAGCGGCGGTTCGGGGAGAGTAGAGAGTTGCCCAAAGGAACAAACAACGAGTTTATGGCTTGTTTTATGCTGGGAGTAAAGAAGGTCCCGTATCTTGTATCCGATGGCCCTAGCGTGATATTTCAAGTAGTGATCCTCCCCAGCAATGCCCGGAACTCCTGTTCAACCGCCTGCAATACTTTGAGCGCATTTCGCTCCGCTACGAGGCGCATGAAGGGCCTCCCCGCGCCCTTACCAGACCCAACCCACATGCCCGGAGGTCGATAGCCCCACCTGTCGCGGGTCTGCATAACCGCAAAACCATGCCTGATCGCCCAGCCCAATAACCGCGGGGATACGGCGAAGGGAACCCATTTTCTGAAGCCCTGGTGGTGGCTAAGAGCGTAGTAACCTGTACCACCCCGCGCATCCTGCGCAGCTATATCGTTGAATACCCTGCCGACAACCTCGGCAATACTGCCAACCCTGATTTCCTCTACAGAAGACTCTGTGGCATCGCGCATAGCACCGGTATCCACAAGACTCTGCCGCTCAATCTCTTCCCGAACCTCTTTCTTGAGCCGAACGGTCTCCAAGTGGAAGACGCGCAATAGGGCGGGAAGGGCTTCCTGATTGAGTTGGTTGACAGCCTTCTCAATCTCGGGGGATATAACCTCGATGTAGAAGACGTTCGCGGGAGTCCCGCTCTGCACACTCACTTACGTCTTTACCTTCTTGCACACGCATTTCAGGTATAGCTTCCGCCCCAGCATGTCTTCGGGCGGGACGATGACTGCATATTTATGCGTAGTACTGCCTATCTTCTGCTGGAACTGGTCGCCCTGCGTGATATCATCCCGGTAGTGCAGGTAGATGACATATGGCATCTCGCCTATATGCCCCAGCCAAGTGGTTCTATCCTTGAACCCCCCCGCTTGAATGAAACAGGGGACATCGGAGGCATTGAGTTTATATTTAGCCGATTTGGGTTGCAAGGTGTTTGTAACCATCTCGGAACTGGCCTTATAGTGGTCGGCGATATGAGGGAGGTTCATACGGCTCCAACCCTGTAGCGAATGTACGGGCCTAAGAGAAACTTCACCTGGTCGGGAAGGTCTGTCGGTTCCCGCCACGCAGGTGACCGTTGCCAGGTGTAGTCGCCTATCCTTTCGGTGGTCAAATCGCCGGCGCGATCCCGATACCAGACGGCGATCAACTGCTTTGCCGCAGCCTTGACATCATGGGGGACACTTGCCGTATCCGCACAATACCCGACTTTGTAGGCTATCTCGATACTCTGTGGCGCAGAAGAAAACCGGGATAATGTCTGTGAATCGGTGCGCAGCTTGATTCGGCCCTCATCGGCGTAAAGAAGATAATCGGTCGGACTAAGCACCCGCGCCGTGCCCGTGTAGGGATTGTCCCTGAGTTGGGTAATGGACCGTATCGGATAGTAGTCTGTGTAACACTCGTCGGTCCCTGTGCCGTCATGCTTCTCGGGGATCTCAATGGTGGCAACCTCATATTCGACAAAGTAGCAGCTACAAAACCGCTCGATAACGTCTGTGGCCGAATTCACCATAGCCGTGAGAAGAGCGTCGCGGCCCGTATCCTCGGAGTCTATTTCGAGATACTGCTTAATCTCAGTAAGCGAAACAAGTGCGCGGGTATCCGCTGCCATGGGTTATACCACCTTGGCCTATCTCTTGCGAGGTCGGCCCCTTTTCATTTGACGGTTCACAGGGGCTTCGACCATTTCCACTACCGGTTCGGGAGCGGTCTTTGTAGTTTCCTCACTCGGATCTTCAATGATTTCAAACCAGTAGGGATGCGTGTCCACTAAATGATGTGCGAGAACTTCAGGAAGCTCTTGCGGTTCTTGGCTGGGAAGGATTCGGCTGATTCCCGCCCAAGGTGCGCCACTCCAGGCGTGATTACATCTAACCTTGACGGTTTTCACTCGCTAACAGACTCCTTTGGTGCTGATTCGGGCACGGATTTCGATTCCTGATCCTCAATGTGCTGGACTATTTGCTCAATCTCAATCATCGCGCCCTGCATTTTGAGTAGTATCGCGGTTAGGCGATTGATCTGCTCCTGTGCGGCTCTGCATTCGCTTGCCAAAGCTGCCTTGCGTTCCTCCAGATATGTCTTCACTCTAATCCTCCTCCAAGGAAGGGGAGGCCCCAAGCCCCCCCTGTACTGTTAGCTGTCGGCGTAGAGCTGGATGTGGTAGAGCGTGTCGTTGAACTTGACTTTGATCGTGCCCGCCTTGGTTTGGGCCGTCTTGTCGCTGTCCGTGGTTAGACTGTGCGTTCCGAGGGCTTCCGTTCCGTAGATGAGCGAATCCCAGGCCACGTTACCTTCGTGATTGTGTGCGTAGATTACCGAAGGACCGTTGGTGACCGTCCCGTGCAAACTGTTGATTGCCCGCAGAACAGCGGCAGGACCCGCGATGGTCCCAGTGTAACCGCTATCAGACTGCAGCTTGCCTTCGTAAGCAACGAACGTCCCTGTCAAGTCGCCAGCCTTGCCCGTACCGCGTTTCCACGGACCTGCGAAGATGCCGTGGATGCTCGTGCCTGGAAACGTGTCGTTGATCCTCGGTTCAACCTCAAGCCCCACAAGGCCATGTGTAAGAGCAACGCCTGCCCCCGGCTTGATCTGCACACCGACAATGCTTGCATCCTCGGTGAAGGTTTGCGAGTTGAGCCGCACGTTCTTATCGCTATCCGTCGTCTTAAGCAAAAGATGGCTTTCTGCGGGGGCGGTTATGCTTGAAGCCGTTACAGGTCCATCGAAGCAGCCCGCCGTGGTGAATTGCGCCTGCAATTCATCCAGAATGGTCTGCAGGTCTTTTGATTCCCAACCCCTAGCGGTGGAAGTGAAATCGTTCGCCAAGGGTAATCACTCCTTTCAGAAAACAGGAAAGAGGGGGTTCCGAAGAACCCCCAGTTCTACACAGTGATGTTGTAAACCACGAAGCCGCCCGGCGAAATGCCGCTGGAGAGCCAGAGTCCCTGGAACCCAAGGGCACGGAAGCTGGCGATCTTCGTCTGGTCGTACTGAATCGGTTCGTCAGATACCTTGATTCGCAAGGCATCCCAGTCGCCACCGACAAAAACATCCTTGTGGACGCAGATGATCGTGCCATCGGTGTTGTTTTCGTCGGAAGCGTTCATCGTGTCGTCGTCATCGAGCAAGGGGAGCTGGCCGCTTACAATGATCGGGATTCCATCCAGTTTGGCAAGCTCACCCGTAAGAATGACGGCCTTGGGACCGTATTTGTCAAGCGTCTGGACTTCTGAGATGCTGTCAAGCAGCTTGATGTAGGTCTCGACGTTGGTGATGTAAACAAGCCGATCCGGGCTTGCGCCCCACTTGCCCATCTTGCCGCGTCCACCGCGAAGCAGCGAGTTTTTCAACCCGGCGGACCCGTCAATGAACCTGGTGGCGTCACCATGGAAAGCATGACGGAGACCATCGCAAATGGACCATTTATACCCTGCTGAGGTCCCCCCACCGGCCGTGGTGATGTTGCTCGAGGTGGACATATCGCCATTGATCAGTGCGTATTCCTCGGCCTCCCGGTGCGCAATCACGATATTGCGCCTGAACGCCGGAAGCAAGGGGATGATTGAGCGCAGGTCCAACTCATGGCTAAACCGCGACAGCGTACCGAGGAAGTAGGCCGTAATCGACACATCGCCGGTCCCCAACTGGCTCGCCGTAGCCGAGGTCTGTTCGGTATCGGCGGTGTTCTCAGCTACCGCATAGACAGTCACGTCGCTGATTCTTGTCGGCCACTTGAAGGGGTTGGTGGGCATTTCAACAAACTCGAAGAGACCGCGAACCTTGGTTTCCAACCTGATCTCTTCCCGCAACTGACGACTCAAAGCGGTGTAGAACCATTCCTTACCGCCAGCCTGTTCAGCGGTATCCATCGCCCTCAAAACGCGCTTACCGGGGCCTTCAAACTGGGCAAGGGCCTGCCGCAGCGTCAGTGGCTCCATGATGTTCCGCATCCGACTCGAGTTGGTGATTACTGCAAGCATGGAGGCATCCAGTAATACGTTGTAGGCTTCAGCATCCTTGGCGATAGTCTCCGCGGGATCAGAGTCAACACTGGTCGGGAACTCCACGGGCTTTGCGTTTCGATCCTTCTCGGCAGCGTTGAATTCATCAATGATTTCTTTTGCGATCTGCTTAGCGACGGCGACATCGGAACCGTCTTCTGAATTCGCTTTTTCCCTGTACGTTTTTAGCGCAAGAATCGCGTCTTCGGCCTTGTCGAACCCCAGGCCTTTTAGCTGGTCTTCAATCGCTTTACTCATCGTTACCGTTCTCCTTTCGGGACTTCCGCAGCAATGCAAGCGTGGCAATGGCAGTAGCGAGGTACAGCATCTTGGGTTTGATGCGTGATTTGTCGGGAGCTGCGGGTATGTTGAAGGCCGCCCCGTTTGGAGCGGCCTTGTCATCTTCCTGCGCCACCGGCGGTGGCGTTGGACCTCGTAACATCGTGTCAAAGTCAGGCGCGGGGACTTGAGTTCCTTTCAACAGGGCAGTTGCATCCCCGCTGGTATGTTTCAAGGACGGGGTAGCATCCCCATTGCCCACAACGGTCTTGGTAGCAGGAATAACGATCTCGGGGAGATCGGGGAAATATTGAGCTACCTGCTTCAATTCCAGCCCTTTGTGCATTGCCAAGGCCAGGGCATTCGGGTTTGCCGGGATGGGGACAGCCGAAATCTCCAGCAGTTCCTGCTCAAGAAACCGTGTGCCTACATAATGGGCATCCGAACCCTCGCCCTCGTACATTCGCTCCCACTTCTTCGGTAGGAAGCCCACCGAAAATGCGCGAAGATAGCCGTCGCGGTAAAGCCGCCAGACCTCCTCGGCAAAGTCATGTTCGGCGAATTGAACCTTTGCATAGAGCTTGTCGGCTTCAATCCAAATATCCAGGGCTTTCCCCACCGGTAAAGGAACCGAACCTCCACCGAAGAGGCCGCCACTTGTCTGATGCGCCCAAGGAATGACTGGATTCTTCTTGAATTCTTCTAGTTTCCAGCCTGCGGCCTTTACGACATCACCGTAACGGTCCTTGGTTTCATCACTTACGATGGCGACGACAGTGCGGCTGGCAAGGTCAATGCCGTCCTTGGCGCGGACCTGGGCGATTTTCTGCTGGGGTTTGTCAAAGTCGCGCTTTTCGGGATCGGGGGATGCCTCTTCTTTCCCCTCCCATTGCGTTTGGCAAACCGCATAACGCTGGTCCTCGTCGGGGTACTCCTCCTGCATAGTTTCATTGGACATACAGCGCTCCATGAACTCATCATGGGTTTCGTTCTCGTTCGGGGTGGGTAGCGGCATTATTCTTCAACCTCCACGGCGATGTACTCACAACGGCAATTGACAACCTCGTCGGCTGGTCCATCTGGATCATGCGGATAGCGGAGGCCGTTGGAGAACCGCTCACCAAGTTTTGCAACCTCGCCATCAACTGTGCGGTGCGAATCACGGACTTTTTCATCACGCATCGAAACCCACATAATGCTGCCAACCCCGTAGGTCAGATAGGCTTCATATTGGGCCATATGAATTGCAGTCTGTGCTTCTGTCCAGGCAAGACGATCGGTGCGGTAACTTTTCGCCTGCCGGAAGATATGCGCTACGCGGTCGGAGAGTTGGGCCTTGGCTTCGCCAGCGTGGATTCCTTCGAGTAATGATTGCACCAAGGCTTCCCGCGTCTGGCGCATAAGATCGAAACAAAGAAGTGCAAAACGTTCCTGCAACGCAGTCTCAAGGGCGGCGTTCAGATGGAACAATTCGCCCGGGGCCACCTCGTCCACCGCTTCCTGACCGGCACGAATAGCGATGTTCGTCAGAATCAGGATGGTGGCGGCGAATAGGGCAGAGGCATATTTGAGTTCTTCGGGGATTATCTCTTCAAGATCGCCTTCGCGGAGTTCATCTTTCTCCCGAATCTTCCGGGCGACCTCGTTTTCCTGGTCTTGAAACCACCGTTTTATTGCCGCCGCAAGCTTACGCTGATAGCGTTCGGCCTTCTCGATATACTCGCGCCAGACGACATCCCGGTCTATGCTTTCCGGGCTCTTCTTGGCAATCGGAGAATCCGGTGCGCTGCCGACTACGGCAGAAGCGAGACCTTCCTCGCTCTCACTGCCCTCCTCGCTCTCACTGCCTTCCGGCCTGCCGCCTTCGTCTTCGGGAGGGCGCTCGTTCTGCGGCCCGCCGCCAATAGTTGTAAAAGCGTTGAATGGTGTATCGCCCCAAGATACGGGTTCCATGCCATGCCGTTCACGCCACTCGTTGATTGTGATAAGGCCATCTGTGAGTTGGAGATGGACAGTCTGCGCGACCTTGAGGTCGCTTTCACGGGTAACACGCTCGAATTCAAGTTCAAGGGTCTCATCCCAGAGGTGTACAAGCCGATACGTAAGGACCTCGGCGATAAGGGCAAGCCGCGGGTCAATGCAGTGTTCCCTTGCCGCTTCATCATGCTTCGGATCATACTGCTGGCTTGCGGAGTTCATCAGCAGAGGAATCATCTGCGGCGGGATATGAAAAGCGTTGCAGATGGTGTCATGCGCCCACTGAAGAACACTCATAAACTCCATGTCCTTCTGCGTGGAACCAAAGGGCCTGGGTTTCAGGCCGGCTTCGCCGATTAGCCAGCGATGCGCCTTATCTACGCCCGAGTACATGCGGGCAAGGTCTTTCTTAAGCCGGCGAATGGCATTCGGCGCAAGGCTTTGATCCGTTTCCAGAATTACAGGTGGAATGCCGCCCTGTTTGAAATAGTTTTTGTTGTATCTGACCGCATAGTTGTCAAGGTCTATGGCCTCTTGGGCTCCCTCTATAGACCCCAGACCATACCAATAGGACTGCGGGTTGGCGTAGTTGATGGGGATAATCTGCCAGGGAGGGTATTCCTTTTCCCCGCCGTTGACCTTGTAGATATATTTCCTAACATATTTCACGGGGTCGGGCACGATTTCTACAAGATCGGGTTGGAGGACCCACAACTGTGTCGGCTTGCCGTCGACAAACTCATCCAACAGAATGTAAGCGTTACCAGTTGATTCAAGGCCGACCATCATCTTCTCAAAGAACTGCATCCGGCTGCGCTGTGGATTCGGTCGTTGTAGGAGGTCTAGTACGGGATGTGTGTAAACTTCAATCCGACGCCATTTCTTTGTCGTCCTACTCACTCTGTAGAGGTGCATTGGGGTTTTGGCGCACGTCCGCTGGATATAAGCGATGCACGAATAAGCGGTTGCGTTTATCGCATATCGGATGAACGAGCCGTAATCGTCCGGCTGGACCATCCCGAATTCGAGCGTTGCCTCGTCAATGTGGGGACCAAGAAAGGTGGGGGCTTTTTCAACCCACTTACGCAGTTCTGTAGTTGCTATCTCTTTGGCGGTAGGAGGCACAGTCAATCCCCCAGCTAAATCACCCAAAGCCGAGGTTCGTGATTCGGCTTGCGGCGAATCATCGTAATAAGCATGGCCAATGCGGTAGCGCGGTCGGATTTGCCGTGCTTGGGATGGTCGAATCTTATGCCGGACATTGTTTCCTTGGTGATAAGCGTCATAAGCTCGGTTTCCATAGCCTTGCATTCAGGATCGTTCAAGGGCCACTTTATCTGACCGTTGTGTATCGTCTGATACAGGTTGGTTGCTAGTTCGGTGTTGATGGCCTGCGTAATGTGCAGTTCCTCGATATGAATCCCAGACCGCGAGGCGCGTTCCATCAGCGAAGCAGTCTGGTGTTGGTCCACAACATACTGCACGGGATGGAAAACGTTGTGCGCAAACAAGACTTCGCGCTCAATATCGCTCATCTGGATCGGCTTCTTGGGTTGCGGTATAAGGGTCTTGATGTAGTCCAGATAAATCAGCGAGGTCTCGGGATCACGGTGTCCTATAACAATACAGGTGTTGTCATTCTTCAAGCCCACATCACAGCACCAGACGTGTTGAACGCCGGGCAGGGCAGTGGTCCTTAGTTGCAGGTCTTTATCCTGACAGCGAGCGATGTCTTCAGGACCAATAAGCGATGTGGCATCCGACACCCATCTGTTCAAATGCCATCTGGCGAACTCCATAGGGGTCATTACCTGGCGTTCGCGCTCTAGGTACACAGGGTCTTTCGCGCTCGGCAGAAGGTTCTCGAAGCTCCACCACATATAGAAGCGGGGGTCCGATTTCAACCCCTTGATGATAATCTCGTCAACCACCGAGTCATCGAAATCGGTGCCGTACTGCTCTTGCACGGCTTTCTGATATATCTCACGAAGAATCGAGTTCAAGACACCAGCGGTTGACGTGATCATGAGTTGGGCATCGGGAATCTTGCCCATCGAGGTCTGGATAGCCACATACAGCTCGCGTTCGCGCTGCCCGTGCATCTCGTCAAAATGGACGAAAAAGGGCCGCATTCCGTGAGCCGTAATGTCTTCCGCGGAGATACAGCAGTACGTTGCTTCGGTGGGAAGCACACGAATGTCGTCGCCTTTGCGACTGATCTTCACGAACTTCATAAGCTCGGGGTTCCGTTGCAGCGGAGCTGCGACATCCCTCCAAGCCCTGGTTGCCTGGTCCTTGGAGTTCGCGCTGGCGAATAACTCAGCGTTTCGTGGAGCGGTAAGGAGTTTGTGAAGCGCGATCGCCGCTCCGATTCGCGTTTTCCCATTCCCCTTCGGCAGCCCTAAGACGACGATCTGGTAGCGCAGGCGATTATCCACTCGGGAGTACAGGGGATTTAGTATCTTCTCAATCTGCCAGGGGAAGAGCTTGATCGGCTTCAGGGTTTCAGATTCGATGTAATACCGCTGGATGAATTCCAGGGGCCTAGGCCGGTAGTAATCCGCCCAGGCTTCATAGTCCACATAGCGTTGTCGTGTCATGGGTGATCAACCGGGATGGACAATATCCCGTCCGGTGTTGCAGATTTGATCCGCGCCCGGGCTACGGGGGTGAGTCCTAGCTTGTCGCAGGTATCTTCATAGTCCCGCATCAGGGCTCGGAGGTCTTTGAAAAGCGGCTGGGCCTTCACTGTGGGCGATTGCCCCTTCTTCCCGGGTTCGTAGATGAAATAGTCAACCTTGCCGAAGTAGATATGTGCGCGGGAGATCAACACGGCAAGATTCGCTAGATGCTGGATTAGCAGTTCATCGCCCTTCACATAGTTGGGGATGAACTCGGGAACCTGTTTGGTGATGGAATCGTACACTTGCTGGAGTAAGACGCAGGAACCGTCGGCGCGATACTCGGGACATTTCGGGCCGGCAATACAATTCTTACAGGCCATGAACGCGGGGACGGGAAGCGTGATTTCGTCTTTCTTCTTTACCGGCACATCCACGGGTTGTTCAATATACTTCCCGGATTCCACATCGCGGCGTGTATTAGGTTTCGGGACTCTCGTTGGTCTTGGCACCTTCCGGTCCTTCCTTGAGATAGCCGAGCATGTGCGGCAATCTGTCTTTGTAAATCACCCGAATAGAGAAGTCCGGGCAATCTTCCGCCACTTTCCGTAAGGCCATCACTAGTTGCATTTCGAAGGGATGCATAAGTATGCTCAACTTCTTGTTCATAGCAACCGCCTGAGGTCGTTGGGGTCGAGATTTTTGCCAGGGCAATCCGTGGACATCCCGGGGAATTCACGATGGCCGCGAACCCCGGCACTTGGATATTCCTGCAAGAGCCACCGACATAGAAGACGCAGTGTCGCTAACTGCGCTTCCGTGGGGCTTACCTGATTGAAGTCCCCCAGGAGGCAAATACCCAGGCTGACATCGTTGTAACCTTTAACGTGCGCACCTATCGCCCAAATGGGCCTGCCCTCGTAAAGCGTGCCGTCCCGCCCGATCACAAAGTTGTAACCGATACCCCCCCAGCCCTTACCGTAGGGTTCCGGGCTTGTGTGGTAGCGGTTGATCGCCTGTGGCGAGGAGCCATTGGCTAGTGGCGGCCCTTCGTGATGGATCGCAATGAACTGCAGGGCCTTGGAGCGTGTATGGGTTTCGGCTCTGATATACCAGGGTTGGTAATCGGGGCGGATTATGGGTGGGACGCTAAACCTAAAGGGGTTTCGTCCTCGTCGGGGATGTCGCCAACCAGGATGGGTTCGACACCGTGAGCCCGAAGCCAGGGAATGACCTCGGTTGTACCGAGTTGCGCCAATCCCATGCTGTCCACATTGGTGCCGACAACTTTCCATGTGATAGTGCCGGCAACAAGGCGTTCCAGCGTAAAGACTGGTCCCCCGCTGTTTCCGGGGTTCACACCCTTATCAAGACCAATGCACTCAATAAGACCGTTCTTGTCCATCCGCGCCACCCAGCCGGCGGCGAACCAACCGTAACGGCCCATCGGGGCACCAAACGAGAAGACCGGTTCTGCCGGGTCCGGCACACCGTCAAGAAAACGTAGAAGGGGTAGCGTTCCCCCGAGACGCTCTTTGGCCTCGGCGAGTTGTCGCGGCGAGAGTTTGAGTAGGCCGAGGTCCTTGGACCCGTCTCCTGCATATAGTTCGGCATAGGCGCCATCCACGAGGGTTCGGTCGGGATTGCGATCATTGACAAGCCAGCGGTCTATACTGTCTCCGTAGTCACGATCACAGAGACAGATTCGGAATCGATTGCCGGTGCCTCCGATTACATGCCAATTGGTGAGGATCAGTCCATCCTCACTAACAAATCCCCCTGTGCCAATACCCACAGCACTAGAAATCCCGACGACCGAACTGCGAACATCAAGCAGGGCATAACGATGGGGCTTAGCAGTGCGCACGGCAACTGTGGCCACCTCTGCCCTGTTGGGTTGGTCCAGAGGATGAAACAGTATCTTGCCCCCCGCCTCTTTGCGGCCTCTCGTGAGGTTCATTCGAGTTGCTTTTTCAACGGCGGGATAGTACCAAGCCGTAGGCAGAACGTCGGGGTAGGTCTGCTTATTCATTGTTTTCCCTCGTAATCCCAGTCCGCATCGAACTGTCCTCTCAGCTTCTTGCGGAGCAGGGGTATATTGGGCTTCCGCTTCCGCCGCCGACGCTTCTTCTTTGGCGGAGGAGGCGGCGGCGGTTCGGGTTCATAAGGAGGTAGTTCGATTTCCTGCGTCTTGCGACCACGAATACAATCAACGCGCCGGTCGCATTCCGCTTGGTCGAAAACCTCTAGTCCTTCGCAAACATCAACGTGCCTGTACCAACAGACCTTGCAGGATTCGCAGACTGTCAAGCGGGCGATTCCTCCGACGTGATCTCGATGTAGTAGCGTAGGCTCCGTCTGATCTCCTTGGCGGCGTTGTCCAGTTCGTCTAGATGCGTCTGTGCAAGTTTCTTGACCTCCGGGCCAAGGCCGCCGTATTCCGCATTACTGAGGAATTCCATCAAGTCTTCGTGTTCCTGCCGGATTGCAGCCTGGAGATTTTCCCCCCGCAACATCAAGCGCATCATCGGGCCTCCTGTTCGTTGTTATGCAACGCTTCCAATTGGCTTTGCTCAAACCTAAGACCTTACGGCAGGCCCGATAGCAGAAAGCCAGGTCTACTTCGCGCTCCCGTAACAGACAATAGAATCTAAGCATTTTCATCTCCGCGGAATAGCCACCCGAAGAACGAACGTTTACGCTTAGGTGGACGGCGCAGTATTGTTACCTGGCTGTCGTCTCCACAGACATAGAGAAAGATGTCGTAGCCTTGATGCTGGAATGCAAAAACCTGGGCCTCTTCTCGGCCCAAGCAACAAACCCATTCCGGCTCAAGAATACAGAGTTCTTCGCTCATATTTCACCCGCATAGCGACCAGCCACAGCTTGGGCAGACCATACACCCGCCCTCGCGCACAAGCTGGCTTGAGTATCCTTCCATCGCACATTCCGGGCACAGGTTTTGTGCCAGGCATTTTTGTTCAAACTCCGTGCTGATGACGCGACAAGACGGTGCATCTTGCACCACATACGCAAAGGCCGTATCATTATCCATATATGAAAAGGCTCCTTATTCTCGAAATGAAACCGCCCTACTTGCCGCGTCAGGGACTACGGCCTGTTTCATGACGGTCTGACAGCACCAAGGGATACTGCCATGTCACGGGTCGCTCGGGACTGACCCCGTAGAACCATTGACAGGGAGCCGAGGCGACACGCATTTTGTTGATGCTCAAGTCGGTTGCCCCACAGAATGAACCGTTGAGGAAACAGATTCCCCACGTTCCGAACGGCAACCAGCCCGGCTGATGAAAATGACCGAGCTCGATAGTGTCAATGTGAAGGCCGGCAAGATCGTCAACCATCGTCCGGGTATTGTTGTTGTGTCTTGCGATGCCATAGAAGGGGATGGACATCCAACTCGGAATAACGTCGCCATGCAGCAGACAGCGGTTCCAGTCGAACACCTTGCTGATCTGCCATGCACCTTCGGAGATGTGCCACTTTACCCGTGGCTCGTTCTCAAAGCGTAGCCGCAGGAAGTGATAGGCCACCATATCGAAGTTGTCAATCGGGTCAAGTTCGCCCTTTTCCCCAACTCGTGGATGATTCCCGGGCACGCCTTCGCATTCGACGACATCGAAGAGTTGGAGACAGAAACGGATGAACCAGGTGAACTCTTCAAGGGCAACCATGGCAGAAGACAACAACGTCTGATCCACCTGGCGCATTTGTCCCTTGAAGGTCAGCAGGCCCTCCACAATGTCCCCTAAGAAGTCAATGTGGAGAACGGGAATTCTGTAGTTATGTCTTGGGACGATCTGCTCAAGCTTGGCCGCTAATATGCGCAAACGAGAGCGAAAGATGTCCGTGTTGTAGGACCACAGGCCGGCAACCTTGCTTCGCTCCAGCTTCTGCCCGATATGCGTATCTGAAATCATCAGAACGGCATGTTCATCGGCGAACGGCTTGTCGGAGTAATTGGGTTTCGGTATCGGGTCTAAGGGAGGGAGTTGAAGGATTGCGGTCTTGAGGGCTTCACAGACGATCTCTGTTTTGCTTCGTTCCGTAAGCAGCCGCCGGAGTTCCCGTCTTTCCACTCTTGCGATAAGGGCTTCCTTTTCTGTCTCAACCGCATTGTCAACCATCTTCCGCAGATGTCTTCGATAGGCACTGCGGCAGGCTTCGGCAGAGACCGACTCTTTGAATTCCTCGGTGATTTTGGCGGCTACCTCTGACCAGGATTGAGCTTCTTCCCAAGCCTCCTGAAGCGCGACACGCACTTCAGAGGCAGACCAATTGATATGAACCCCCTCCTTGGTGAAAGTGGATGCCCGCTGCTGCCGTGCTGGGGTTCAGAATTGAATGCGCCTTAGCTCTAAGGCAGGACACCGTTAGCGGGCAAAAGAGAAAACCGCCCCGGGAAGAGGCGGTTATAGTCGCGGCGAGCTGTGGGGGGTGTCGTCAAGTATAAGTCATCACGCTATTACTATACACCATGCGGAGTCCGTTTGTCAAGGGGTTTGCGTAGAGCGGGGGATGGATCATCCCACTGTCGCTCTAGTCCGGCGATTCTAGACGGGTTATT
>Ga0172382_10004283_pt1 | contig 21942 bp, 23 predicted proteins | sample Leawel138RmetaG_FD_122245 | JGI IMG/M metagenome (GOLD analysis project Ga0172382, IMG submission 122245) | Leachate microbial communities from a municipal landfill in Southern Ontario, Canada - Leachate well 138R metaG | ecosystem: Engineered > Solid waste > Landfill > Unclassified | place... | reverse complement strand
TGCAGCTTCGCCACCTCGTCGGCCCAGCCCAGCAGGGTCGCCAGCTCGTCGCTGAACTCCGGCTCCACCGTCGGCACCTTGCCGAGGTAAACCGCACCGCTGCCGCCGTCGATGGTGAGCACATCGCCTTCGTGCAGCACGTGCTCGCCCACCACCGCGGTACGCGCCCGGCTGTCCACCTTGATGCCCTCGGCGCCCACCACGCAGGGCTTGCCCATGCCGCGCGCCACCACCGCCGCGTGCGAGGTCTTGCCGCCGCGCGAGGTGAGCACGCCCTGGGCGGCGAAGAAACCGTGAATGTCTTCCGGCTTGGTCTCCTCGCGCACCAGGATCACCTTCTCGCCCAGCTTGCCGCGCCGCTCGGCGGTATCGGCGTCGAACACCACATGACCATTGGAGGCGCCGGGTGAGGCGCCGATGCCGCTGGTGATGGCCTCGCGCTTGTAGCTCGGGTCGAGGCGCGGGAACAGTAGCTGCTCCAGCAGCGTCGGCTGGATGCGCAGCAGGGCCTGATTGCGATCGATAAGGCCTTCCTTGACCATCTCCACCGAGGTGCGCACCATGGCCTGCGCATTCATCTTGCCGTTGCGCGTCTGCAGGCAGTACAGCACACCCTTTTCGATGGTGAACTCGAAGTCCTGGATTTCGTGGTAGTGGGCCTCCAGCTTGTTGCGCAGCTCTACCAGCTGGCGGTACATCTCCGGCATTTCCTTTTCCAGCTCGAGGATCGGCTTCGGCGTACGGATGCCGGCCACCACGTCCTCGCCCTGGGCATTCACCAGGTATTCGCCGAACATCAGATTCTCGCCGGTGCCGGGATTGCGCGTGAAGCCGACGCCGGTGGCGGAATCGTCGCCCAGATTGCCAAACACCATGGTCACCACGTTCACCGCCGTGCCATTGGCCATCTCCGGGGTGATGTGGAACTCGCGCCGGTAATCCACCGCGCGCTTGCCCATCCAGGAGTTGAATACCGCCTTGATGGCCAGCTCCAGCTGCTCCATCGGGTCGGTGGGGAACGGCTTGCCGGTCTGCTGCTGCACCACCTGCAGGAAACGTTCGCTGATCTCCTTCAGGTCGGCGGCCTTGAGGCCGACATCCACCGCCACACCGGCGCGCTGCTTCACCGCCTCGAAGTGGTCATCAAAATGCTCGTCGGCCACTCCCAGCGCGACCTTGCCGAACAACTGGATGAAACGGCGGAAGGAGTCATAGCCGAAGCGCTCGTTGTTGCTCTGCCTGATGAGTCCGGTGAGGGTCTGCGCGTTGAGGCCGAGGTTGAGAATGGTGTCCATCATGCCGGGCATGGACATGGCCGAGCCCGAGCGCACCGATACCAGCAGCGGGTTGTCGGCGCCACCGAAGGTCTTGCCGGTGGCCTTTTCCAGCGCGGCGATCTGCGCGCGCACCTGATCCATCACGCCCGCGGGCAGTTCACGCTTGGGGTCGGCCAGGTAGGTGAGACAGGCCTCGGTACTGATCACGAAGCCGGGTGGTACATTGAGGCCGATCTGGGTCATCTCGCACAGGTTGGCGCCCTTGCCGCCGAGCAGATGCTTGTTTTTGCCGTCGCCCTCGCTGAAGGCATACACGTATTTCTGCGATCCCATAGTCGACCTCATTGGTGATTGTTATTGACCTTCCTGGCTGCGGCCTGCCGCAGCAAATAAGTTAGCCCCATTGTCGGTGGGCGGCAATGGGGCCAACAACAGGAACAGCGGGATCAGTGCGCGGCACGCGCCTGCATGGCGTCATATTCGGCCTGGAAGAAGAATTCCGTTTCCCCCAGGGCCGGGCGCAGGTCATCGAGCCAGGTCGCCTGCGCATCGAAGCGGGCAAAGAATGGCCGCTGCACCCAGTCGGGATTGCGCCCCTGGATGAAGCGCAGCACGAACACCTTTTCGCCACCCACCTCGGCGACCCCCTGCACCTCCACCTTGCCGGGGCCGGCGCTCATCGAAGGGCCGCGCACGGTGCGTGCCACGCCGGACACCTGCTGCATGGCACTGCGATAGATTTCCCAAGCGCGTACCAGCGGCACCTCGAAGTAGCGCCGCGCGCCGGTATCGCGCTCGACGAACATGTAATAGGGCACGATGCCGAGGCGCACCTGGGTCTGCCACAGCTGCGCCCACACGTCGGCATCGTCATTGATGTGGGCGATCAGCGGCGACTGGCTGCGGATCACCGCGCCGGTGTCACGCAGGCGGCGCACTGCCTCGCGGGCGATGGGCGTATCCAGTTCGCGCCAGTGGTTGTAGTGCGCCATGATGGCCACGTGCTTGCCCTTGCGCACCAGCCGCTCCAGCAGCCGCAACAGGTCATCGGCATCCTCGTCGAGTACGAAACGCTGCGGCCAGAACGACAGCGCCTTGGTGCCGATGCGCAGGGTCTGCACATGGTCGAATTCCGGCTGCAGCAGCGGCTCCAGATAACCGGCCAAGTGCTTGGTCTTCATCACCATCGGGTCGCCGCCGGTCACCAGCAGATCGGTTACCTCAGGGTGCTGCCGGAGGTAACGGTGCAGCAGCGTGGCCTCGTGGGAGGCGATGCGCAGTTCCTTGTCGCCGATGAACTGCGCCCAGCGGAAGCAGAAGGTGCAGTAGCTGTGGCAGGTCTGTCCCTGGCTGGGGAAGAACAGCACCGTCTCACGGTATTTGTGCTGCATGCCCTCCAGCCGCCTGTCATCCAGGCGCGGCACATTGAGCAGACGCTGCCCGGCGGGATGGGGATTGAGCTTGTGGCGGATGTCCTGTGCCGCGGCACGGATCTGCGCCGGGTCGGTCCCGGCATCCAGCAGTCCGGCGATATGCTGGAAGTCCTCCGCCGCCAGCATGCCCTGTTGTGGAAAGGTGAGCTGGAAGATGGGGTCATGCGGGACGTTGTCCCAGTCGATCAGCTCGTCGACCACGTAGCGGTTGACGCGGAACGGCAGCACCTGCGCCACCGCATGCATGCTGCGGCGCAACTCTGCCGGCAGGCGTGCCACCTGCGGGATCTGCTCCAGCTGGCGCTCGGTGTAGACCTGAAACTGCTCCACCCCGGTCAGGGGCTGCGCCGTGCGCGCCCCAAGATTTCTGACTTGGCTCATCTGCTTACCTCGTATCTGCCGACAACAACTGCCGATAGAGTTCGCATGGGCAAACAGGAAGGAAACATCATCCCGACGACCGGGCCACCTGATACGGCGTTTCCTGCTTGCGATGTCTGAATGCACCGGGCCGACGGCGCCGGTACGCGTGTGAGGGTACTGCTGTTATGTGACAACCAGTGCTTGCGGGCGGTTCGCGTGGATTACAGCACCCGCCAGTGCCGCTAGTATAACTGAAGTGGCGCGAAGACCAAACTCAAGATCGTTGCCCACGAATTGCAACATATTTGCCGCAGATGAACGCACAATCGCGTTCATTGCTTGAAATCCGGGCTGCCGGCCCCACATTTTGCCTCACATCCCTGACACGAGCCCATCATGTCCACCACTCCCCTCCCCCTGTTGCTCGAACCCGAAATGCTGGAGCCATTGCTGGGCCAGCCACACCTGCTGCTGGTTGATCTGAGCCGCGCCGAGATTCATGCCCAGTACCACATTCCCGGTGCGCTGCACCTGGAGTACGGCCACATCGTGCGCATGGTGCCGCCGGTGGGAGGCCTGTTGCCGGACGAGGCACAGTTGAGTGCGGTACTGTCGGCCATCGGCCTGACGCCGGACCGCCATGTGGTGGCCTATGACGACGAGGGCGGCGGCAAGGCCTGCCGCCTGCTGTGGACCCTGGAGGCCATCGGCCATACCCGCTATTCACTGCTCAACGGCGGCCTGCACGCCTGGGCCAACGAAGGCCATGAGCTGACGCAGCAACCCAGCCCTGCCACACCGTCTTCCTATGCCGCGCGCTACACCAACGATGAGGTGGTGGCCGACACGGCCTATATCCGTTCCCACCTGGGTGATGCGGCACATGCCCTGCTGGATGCCCGCTCGGCCCTGGAGTACCGCGGCCTGCAACGCTACTCCGCACGCGGCGGCCACATCCCGGGGGCGGTGAATTTCGAGTGGACCGAGGCAATGGATCAGGGCCGCAACCTGCGCCTGAAACCGGCGGCGGATCTGCGCCGACACCTGGAAGGGTTGGGGATCACCCAGGACAAGACTGTGGTGGCCTACTGCCAGACCCACCATCGCTCGGCCCACACCTGGTTCATGCTCAAATGGCTGGGTTACAAGACGAAGGGCTACGAAGGTTCCTGGTCCGACTGGGGCAACCGGGAAGACACGCCTGTTGAAAATTAGATACAAGTTACAAGTTGCACGCGGAGGAACTCGCTCCGCTCGTGCTTTCTGAATCAAAAACACCGTGCGCGCAGCGCACACATTCACTTGTAACTTGTAACTTGCAGCTACCTTTAAGCCGTCCGTATAACCCCGGTGACGATACCGAGAATCTGCACCTCGTCATTGCGCAGGTAGATGGGCTGCATCTCGGGGTTAGCCGGCTGCAGGCGGATACCGTCGCGTTCAACGTAGAACTTTTTCAGGGTTACCTGCGCGCCGTTGATCATCGCCACCACCGACTGGCCATTGGCGGCGCTCTCGCGCTTCTCGATGATCACGATGTCGCCGTCCTGGATGTTGTCGTCGATCATGGAGTGGCCGCGCACACGCAAGGCGTAGGTGTTCTTGCGCACCATGCTGGCGGGCACTGCCACCTGTTCCTGGCTTTCGTTCAGCTCCACCGGACTGCCCGCCGTGATGTAACCGAGCAGGGGCACCTCGACCATGTCCACCGCCGCCAGTGCGACCGGCTCAAGTTCCGCATGCCACACCGGACGGTTGTGTTTGGGGATCAACAGGCTGACATTGGACATGGGGCTCCTCCCGTGGTTATTTATACAGTAAGGTACTTGCCGCGCCGGCACAAAGCAAGCCACCGATGACCCCGCCACCGACTGGTGCGATAATATCCGCCTTATGGAACGCTTGCGCATACCTCTTTTGCTCACCCTGATCGTGACGCTCAGCGCCGGTCTGTTCTGGCTATGGTTCACCGACAGCCGGCAGGAACCGCAACATCCTGCAGCATTGCCGCACGAACTTGCCGACATCGTGCAACCGCAGCTGCGGGCACTGCCGGAGTTCAACCTTCATGACTTCAGCGGCCGCTCCCTTGGTCCCGACTGGTTCCTCGGCCAGTGGACCTTTGTATTCTTCGGCTACACCCACTGCCCCGACATCTGCCCTACTACCCTGTACACCATGCAGCAGGTGCGCCGACAGCTGGCGCGCACCCCGGCCCTCCAGGCCGACACCCGTTTTCTTTTCGTCACCCTGGACCCGCAACGCGATACCGCAGAAATCCTCCAGGGTTATGTGCAGCACTTCGACCCCGATTTCCTGGCTGCCAGCACCGACCTGGCCACGCTCGACCGCCTCACTGCGGCACTGAACATCGCCTATGCCATCGACCGCATGCCGGGCCGCGCCGACTACCTGATCAACCACAGCGCCGCCATCCTGCTCATTGACGCCCAGGGGCGTTATCATGCGCGCTATACCCCGATGCAGACTGCCACCTTCATCGGTGACACCTACCGAGCCATCCGCGACCTTCACCGCCGCTAACGAGTCACCTTCATGCAACAACCCGCCGACACCCCGGTCCCATTCAAGGACTATCTAAAGACCTGGCCGCAGTACCTCATGCCCGGTCACCTGCTCTCGCGCCTGATGCAGGGCCTGACCCGCATCCGCTGGGCGGCCGTCCGCGAACCCTTTACCGACTGGTTCGTCGACCGCTTCCAGGTCAACATGGAAGAGGCGCAGGAGCCGGACCCGCATGCCTACGAACACTTCAACGCCTTCTTCACCCGCGCCCTCAGGCCGGATGCCCGCCCGCTGGTGGACGGCCCCTACGACATCGCCTGCCCGGTGGACGGCGCCGTCAGCCAGGCCGGCCCCATCACGGATGGCCGTCTGCTGCAGGCCAAGGGACACGACTTCAGCCTGGTCGAACTGCTTGGCGGTTCGGAAAAGCGCGCCGCACCGTTCCAGGGCGGCAGCTTCGCCACGCTCTATCTGTCACCGCGGGACTACCACCGCATCCACATGCCCCTCGAAGGCACCCTGCGCGAAATGGTGCACATCCCCGGCCGCCTGTTCTCGGTCAACGCCGCCACGGCACGCATGATCCCAGGCCTGTTCGCCCGCAACGAACGCGTTGCCGCCATCTTCGATACCGCCGCCGGCCCCATGGCCATGGTGCTGGTGGGCGCGGTCTTCGTCGGCAGCATAGAAACGGTATGGAGCGGCGTGGTTACACCGCCCGCTGGCCGCGTCGTGCGCCGCTGGCGCTATGACGATGCGGCACACCCCATCCGGCTGGCGCGTGGCGAGGAAATGGGCCGCTTCAACATGGGGTCGACGGTGATCGTGCTGTTCGGCCCGCAGGCCCTGGACTGGGCCGACAGCATCCAACCGACCGCCACCATCCGCATGGGTCAGCGCCTCGGCACACGCCGCCTGGTCGGCAGTCAATAACCGATCGCATCACTCGGACCTGACTATACTTGGTGGCATACCCTGCGGCAGTGGGAGGTGTGCCATGCAACATCTCATTCCCGAAAAACCCATCCCCAGCGAACCTGATCTCATACAGTGCGAAGTCTGCCTGAACGATATTCCGGGCTCTGTCGGCGTTACCGTAGAGGGGTCTGACTACGTCCACCACTACTGCGGCCTGGAATGTCTGGCACGCTGGCGTGCCTGCGCCGAGATGAACACGCCAGTCACCTCATAAGACCGCAAGGCGCTGACATACATTGTCATGACACGGTTATTGTTGGCAGAAGCGCCGCCTGTCAATGCACATCGCGTCATAAATAAATCACAAATAAACAAATAGTTACAGCGCACCCCAATCCCCATGCCACTGGCATGTATTTTGCCTCTGAATAATACGAAAGTGAGTCGAGACCCCGACCATTGGCAAGCGGTGCCACAGGCCATGCCCGTTACGCAGCCTTAATACCGTACTCAGGATGGGATATTTGCCTGTCTCGCGGGTTCATGTTTAGATGAAAATCTTTATGTGCAGGCAGGTTGGTCGATGCGGAGGAGCAGCGCCCATCCGGCTGCGGGGCAGCTATCCTGTGACAGTGCCGCAACTGAGTAAATATAAAAGCTAAAAGCCGGGTCATTACACCATCATGAAAAAGTACATCATCGGATTCGCACTGTTTGTCGGCGGCATGCTCGCCCTGGGCGGCGTCAACGGCTTTTTTGCCTACACCAACACCACCGAATTCTGTACCTCGTGCCACACGATGCAGTGGAATTACGAGGAATATAAGGAAACCAAGCACTTCAAGAACCGCGTCGGTGTTAAGGCCGAGTGTGCCGACTGCCATGTCCCCAAGGAGTTCTTCCCCAAGGTGGCCGCCAAGATCATCGCCGTCAAGGACATCTATCACCAGATTCTGGGCACCGTGGACACCCAGGAAAAATTTGAAGCCCATCGCTGGGACATGGCCAATCGCGTGTGGGACAAGATGAAGGCCACCGACTCTCGCGAGTGCCGTACCTGTCACGATTACCAGGACATGGATTTCAGCGTCCAGGGCCGCTCGGCACGCAACAAGCACGAGCAGGCACCGATGCGCGGCAAGACCTGTATCGAATGCCATCAGGGCATCGCACACACCATGCCGGAAGAATCGTACGACGAGGAAGAGTACGCTGAAGAAGACACCTCCGAGGAGGAAGATGAGGCGGAGAATGCGGACGACGAAGAGGCAAAGGATGACTGATAGTCTCTACCGACAGTTGCACCGCCACTTTCCGAACTGAGAGCCACGCCATGCCCAAGTTGATCACTTGCAAGAATCTTGTACTGCTGGCCCTGTTGCTGCTGACCGCAACCGCGGGCGCCAAGGACTTGGATAAGGATCTGCGTGAGGCCAGCCTCATCGGCGATGTGGAACAGGTGCGCACCCTGCTCGACCAGGGGGCCAGTCCCAATGCCAAAACCACCTTCGGCAAATCAGCCCTCATGTTCGCCGCCGAAGAAGGCAATGTTGATGTTGTTGAGCTGTTGCTATCCCGGGGCGCCAATGTCAACGCGCGCAGCACCGTGGGCTGCACCGCCCTCACCTTCGCCGCGGAACAAGGTGACATCTCCCTGGTACAGCGACTGCTCGATGCCGGCGCCCGCATGCAGGACAAGACACGCGCCGGCTGGGATGCTCTGGCCCTAGCCAGCCGTTATGACCACTCCGACGTGGTCGAGCTGTTGGTGTCCCGCGGGGCCAATGTCAACGTCTCGGATCGGGACGGTTATACTCCTCTGATGATCGCGGCCGAGAAAGATAACGGTGCCGTGTTGCGCCTTTTGCTGAATGCCGGTGCCGATACCGATCTGCGCAATCGCGATGGCGCCAATGCCCTGATCATTGCCGCCGGCAAGGGTCATCTGCACATCGTCGAACTGCTGCTTGAACATGGCGTTGATATCCATGCCGTCAGCGACGACGGCTCGGGGGCCCTTGCCTGGGCCGCCGGCAATGACCACTTGCACACCACCGAACTGCTGCTGGAACGTGGTGCGGCCATCAACCATCAGGACACCAGCGGCAACACACCGCTGATGGAGGCTGTTGCAGGTGGCCACAGCAAGATAGTGCAACTGCTGCTCCAGCGCGGTGCCGATGCTTCCTTGACGGACAAGAACGGTGCCAGCGCGCTCAGCCTCGCACGCGCCGGCAAATGCAAGGAATGCGTGCAGCTGCTGCAAAAGGCAGGTGCCCGCTGACAGGTTTCAAGAATCACTGGGATATTACCGGTGTGTTTATGTAGTAACGGCGGTAACAAACGTAGTTGAAGAAATAAGAGCAAACCAAGAGCAACCAAAGGAGGTCCCATGAAATACAAGACTATCATGCAGGGCGCGATCGTCCTGGGCGGTCTGGCCCTGGGCGGTGCTGCACTGGCGGCGGGTCCGAGCGCATCGATGCTGGCCAACACCTGTGCCGGCTGCCACGGTACCGACGGCTCCAGCAATGGCCCGGCCACCCCCTCCATCGCCGGCATCAAGGCGGAGTACTTCATCGAAACCATGCAGGCCTACAAGGACGGCTCCCGTCCGGCCACCATCATGGGCCGTATCGCCAAGGGCTACAGCGAAGATGAAATCAAGGCAATGGCCGGTTTCTTCGCTGAACAGAAGTTCGTCCGTATCGATCAGGATGCTGACAAGAAAATGGCTGCTGCCGGCAAGCGCCTGCACGACCGTTACTGCGAGAAGTGCCACGAAGATGGTGGCAAGCTGGCTGACGATGGCGGCATCCTGGCCGGCCAGATGATGCCCTATCTGAGCTACTCGTTCGCAGACTTCACCAGCGGCTCCCGCGAGATGCCGAAGAAGATGAAGTCCAAGGTTGATGAGATGCTGAAGAAGGCCGGCAATGACAGCCTTGAGCAGCTCGTGAACTACTATGGTAGCCAGAAATAAGAATCAGGAAGGGGCCAAACATGACGCATATTACTCGTAGAAGCTTCCTCAAAGTTGCCGGCGGTACCGCAGCAGTCGGTGCCATCGGTGTTCCGCACATTGCCCTCGGTGCCAGCAAGAAGGTCGTCGTCGTCGGTGGCGGCGTCGGTGGTGCCACCGTGGCCAAGTACCTGCGCCGCGCCGATGCCTCCATCGAAGTCACCCTGATCGAGCCCAACAAGCACTACTACACCTGCTTCATGAGCAATGAAGTGCTGGGTGGTGAGCGCACCATGGACTCCATCAAGTTCGACTATAGCGGCCTGGCCAAGCACGGCGTCAAGGTTGTTCACGACACCGTTACCGGCATCGACGCAGCTGCCCGCAAGGTGACCACCGCTGGCGGCCAGAGCTTTGCCTATGATCGCTGCGTGGTATCCCCCGGCATCGACTTCAAGTGGGAGGCGATCGCTGGTTACGACGAGAAGGTTGCCGAAACCATCCCGCACGCCTGGAAGGCCGGTCCGCAGACCGTCACCCTGCACAAGCAGTTGCTGGACATGAAGGACGGCGGCACCGTCATCATTGCCCCGCCCGTCGGCCCGTTCCGCTGCCCGCCCGGCCCCTACGAGCGTGCCTCGCAGATTGCCAATTATCTGAAGAAGAACAAGCCGAAATCCAAGGTGCTGATCCTCGATTCGTCCGACAAGTTCTCCAAGCAGGGCCTGTTCATGGCCGGCTGGAAGAAGCACTACGGCGACATGATCGAGTGGGTCAGCGCGGCCAACGGTGGCAAGATTGAGTCTGTCGATGCCGCCAGCCGTACCGTCCAAGGCACCATCGACAAGTTTACCGGTGATGTCGTAAACATCATTCCCCCGCAGAAGGCCGGCAAGATCGCCCACAGCGCGGGCCTGGTGAACGACAAGGGCTGGTGCCCGATCAACCAGGGGACTTTCGAGTCCACCATCCACGCCAATATTCACGTCATTGGTGATGCCAGCGTTGCCGGCGCCATGCCGAAGTCCGGCTACTCCGCCAACTCCCAGGCCAAGGTGTGTGCTGCAGCCGTGGCTGCCCTGCTCAACGGCATGGAAGCTCCGGTACCGTCCTACGTCAACACCTGCTACAGCCTGATCACCCCGGAGCACGGCATTTCCGTAGCCGCGGTGTACCAGCTGGTGGATGGCGCAATCGCCGGCGTCAAGGGTGCTGGTGGTCTGACCCCGGCCGATGCAACGGACGAGATGCTGAAGCGCGAGGTGGCCTACGCCCACTCGTGGTTCAAGAACATCACTGCCGATACTTTCGGTTAAGCTGCATACCACCGGGTAATACAACGGGGCCGCAAGGCCCCGTTGTTTTTCCAGGACACTCTGAACTTGCGCTGCGAGAACCAGGCGCCCGAAGGCGGCACTCGACCTCTCCCACCTTGATATCCATCAAATACCTGCATCAGCGCCCCGCTTATACTATTTCCGACGAATCACAACAGGTATTGGAATCTCGAGGCATGTACAAGCTGCTGAAACTCGCTGCACTGCTAACCGCCCTGGCACCGTCCGTGCTGGCCGCCCAGAATGATGTTGACCTGCGCAACGGCAAGGATGTCAACGAGGTATGCGCGGGTTGCCATGGCGAATTCGGCCAGGGAGGCAAAGACGGTGAATATCCGCGTATTGCCGGCCAGCCAATGACCTATATCGTCAAACAGATGCACCTGTTTCGCGATCGCAAGCTGGACAACATGGCGATGCTGGAATACGTCAACCCGCGCGACTTTCCCGAGGCGGATGTCTATGACGTAAGTGCCTACATCGCGCAGATAGAACTGCTGACGCAGTTGCCGCCCATCGATGAGAGCAAGGAGTTTGACCCCCTGGCTCGTCTGCAGTTGGCCAAGCGCCTGCTCAATATCCCAAGAACTGAGCAGGGCGATGTGGAAAAGGGACGCGTTGCCTATAACAAGGAATGCCGTTCCTGTCATGGAACTGACGGCTGGGGCAAGAAGACCGACGGTGAGGTTCCCATGCTGGCCGGCCAACACACCAAATATCTGCTGCGCCAGGTGGAGAAATACCGCCAGGGATTGCGCAAACACGATGAATCGGATCCGGTGGAACTACTAACCTTGTTCACCGATGCGGAGCTGCTGGATATCTTTGCCTTCCTGGCCACAGCTGACGATATTCAATGAGATAGCGCAGGAACTGCGGCCAACCGCAGTTCCTGTAACTGCAATGTTCCACGCCCCATCACGCGCAGATAGTGCGTGCCCTCGCCGGCGTCAAACTCCAGGCTGAACTCATCGCCAACGCCACAGGGACGCACCTCGGCCAGCACATCGAAGCCGTCCGCCACCACCTGGGCAGACCAGTCTGCTCCAGTCAATCGCACCAGCACGCGGTGCTTGCCCACGGCCAGCTTTCCCAACGGCACGAAATAGGCCTCGCCGTTCGGCGTACGGAAATCTGCCAGCTGATCTGCAGACCATGCAGCACGCGGCTCAAAGGCCAGCGGGATGGCGGCGAATCCACAGAACTCCTTCATGTGCTGCAGGTAAATAACCAACTGCTGGTGCAATTCGTCACTTAACCTGCCGGCATAACGTTCCACATGGGCGCGAGACTGCGCATCCCCCAGGCTCAGGCGTCCGCTGCATTGCGCCTCATGGCAGCGCGCACATACCGTATTGAACATGGCCCAATGCTGGCTGGAGCTGACCTCGGCGCCTGCAGCCGTGCTGTTCAGAACCAACAACAGGATGACAACTATCAGGGAGGTACGGCTAGCGACCCAACAATTGGCGGATGGCTGCAACGATCTTGTCGGGGGATGTGCCATGGGGCAAAACCTCCTGCAATTTTCCGCTACCATCCAGCAGATAGGTGAGAGAGGAATGGTCGACAGTATAGTCCGTTGTACTACCGCCTTGTTCGCGACCATAGGCCACGCCATAGCGGCGGGCGACATCGGCAATCTGTTGCGGTGTTCCGGTGGCGCCGCGTAACGCCGGATGGAAATAGGGCGTATATTCGGCCAGGCGCTCAACTGTGTCGCGTTCCGGATCGACACTAATGAAAACTGCCTGTATTGCGCCCAGTTCTTCGGGCTTCAACTTGTGCAGCGCCAATCCCAGCAGCGCCAGCGAGGTGGGACACACATCGGGACACCAGGTGTAACCAAAATACAGAACCACTACCTTGCCGCGCAGCTGCTCAAGACTCAGTGTGCCTTGGGCAGTATCCAGCACAAAACCCCCAGCAGGCGCCGCAACCGGCCTGCCCTGCTCTGCCGGTTGCCATAACACCAATCCGGCGAGCACAGCGATCAGGATCGCCAGCAACAGGGCTGGCACCAGTGCCCTTCGTATCATATCAGCGTCGCGCAACGGTATCGAAACGGAATGGCACTACGTACATCACACGCTCAGTAGCCAGCATGATCTTGGCCTCCCAGGTCATGCGACTGCGGACACATACCGGCAGCATACCCGCCCCCTCATAACGACCAGTTTCTGTCGCCTTGAGACGGAACCGGTTGTATCCCATGTTCATGTCGACGCCACTGAAATCCACATCAATCGCGCGCACGTCAGGGATCGCAACGTCCACTTTGAGGGTCAGCGGCTCCACCAGAGGAATGGGACGTGGTGCAATCACCAGTGTGACCGCACCGACACCCTCGATCACGGTGCTGCACGGTCCCTGCTGAAGGTCACAGGATGAAAGCTCCGCACTGACCACCGGCAACACGTCCTGCGACTGCAGATACCTGTACGAGAACAGCACGACAACGGCCAGTGCCAGCAGGCCGACAGCACCCCACAACCAGCGTTCCATATGCATTGCCCGTCTCGCTTGTTAAGGCAAATCGCCGCGCCGGAACAACAGATATCCGGCGCCGGAACAGACTGTTCCCAGCAGCAGCGGATATACCGAGGCCCACCACAAGTAACCCGTCTCACCGAAATTATCCAGAATGACGAATGCCGTCGGACCCAGGAGCACCAACTGCGGATCGAACAGCATCATGGTCGCGGTGCGGAACACCTGCAACGGGTTAGTCAGCGCGATGGCAACGGCAGTCTCTGCAGGCAGGTGTTCGCGGATCATGACACCCAACAGGATCAGGTCAAGGAACAACACCAGCGTCAGCCACATCACAAAGGCAGCGCCCTGCGCCACATCCGCAGTACGAGCCATCGAGGAAATCAACATGCCAATGCCGAGGAAACACCAGGACAGGCCAAACAGAAACACGGTGTAATAGCCATAAACGTGCCAGGGAACATCGGCGCCACGAGCCACACCCCAGACCAGCGCAACCGTCATGGCCAGAAATACCGGCAGGAAGATGATGGTGAACCGGCCAAACATTTTTCCCCAATACCATGCTGCCAGCCCCACCGGCAACGACAGCAGATATTCGAACACACCGGCCTCGCGATCGCCGGCAACCGAACGTACGGTGGTGATCAGCACGAACAGCGGTAGTATCGCCATCGTCAGCTGCAGGTAAGTCACCAGGATACGGGTCAACCCCGTAAAACCCATGATGCGCGACTCGGTCAGGCCGAAAACGAACAACAGCACGACAATACCGCCAAACATGGCGGTATAGGTCATGAACCAACGGGCGCGCAGGGACTCGATGACATCGGTAAGGGCAGTAAGCCAAAGATGCTTCATAGCGGACCTTGTTATGACTTAGCGGCCGACAGGCGCGCTGTCGCTGGACTGGGGTTTGGTGAGGGGATCCGGTGAGTTGAAGCGCTGTTCGACCGAATGTATGTGCTCAATAGCCTCGGTATAACTCAATGCGCCAGCCGCCGGATCGGCCTGGGCGCCAAGGCCGTAGGCCATGGGCGTAATGCGATCCTTCACATAATAAGCGGCCCGCGCGTCAATCCAGGCGCCTGTGCGGTAATCATTTACCCATACTTCGGTACGGGGATCATCACGCCACGCCTGCTGTTCCAGCCACAGCACAGCACAGCCCACATCATCGAAGCGGTAAACCTTGGTCTTCTGTCCTTCGCTAGCGCCGCGAATCTGAGCAGCGTACAGCCGATCGCTCAGCACCATGCGACAACGCTCGCACACATCACGATCCCACTTCACCTCGACCGGACCCGTGCCCGGATCACCGGAACATGCCGCCAGCCCCCCCAGCAACAGCAGAAGCGAGAGTACACGCCAGACGAACGTCATTGCCCGTTCTCCCGCAACTCTATGGCCGACAGTACTCCGGCGTAGCGCGACAACACGCCGAGGAAGCGCAGACGATCTGGTGCTGCCACCTTGCCCCGCCACGACAGTCCGTCTGCAGTGAATCCCCAGTCGGCAATGGTCTTGGCAAAGGCCGGTTCGTCGCGGCTCAAGCGCACCTCACACAGCAGGGTACTGGACATATCCACCGCATCAGCCACACGGTCATCCAGAGTCACCGCACCCTGATCCATTTCGACGACACGATTTACCAGCGATGCAACTTCATCCAGGCGATGGCTGGAAATCAGCATCACGGCGTGCTCCTGCCGTTCGGCCAGGAGTTGGAACAGGTTATGACGTGCCTCGGGGTCGAGATTGGCGGCCGGTTCATCCAGGATCAGCAGGTCGGCGTTCCGCCCAAGCGCCACGCTGATCAGCAGCTTCTGCTTCTGTCCGCCGGACAGTTTGACGAATGGCTGGCTGGCAATGCGATCGGTATCCAGACCCAGACGTGCCGCAACCTGCTTCATGGCGGCAACTTCGGAGCCGCACAGATCAGCGGCAAACTTCATGAGCTGTGAAACCGGCATCTTGAGCGGTGGCGGCAACTGCGGCACAAACCCAACGTGTGCCAGCACTTCCTCACGTTCCAGTCGCGGACTCTTGCCGCCAATGGTTACGTTCCCCTCGTGTGTGTACTCCCCGAGTAAACAACGGATGAGAGTAGTCTTGCCGGCGCCATTCGCACCGATAAGGGCAATACGTTCACCACGATTAATGGTCAGATCGACACCGCGTAAGACTTCGGTTCGGCGGAATCGCTTGGACAGCCTATTTATGCTTATCACGCATGCACCTGTTGGTCGGTGGTTATTTTTATAGCACCTTGTTCAGGCCTTTGAACTCGTAGCGCAGTGAACCTGTCGGGCAGGTATCGATGCACAGGCCACACCGCGTGCAATCAGCACCGATGGGTACGTTTACATCCGTCGCGCGCCCCTTGATGACAGGGTCAAGCACATGGGGGACCAAACACACCTTGCGACATTCGCCCTCATGTTTGCACGACTCGACATTGTAAACAACGCGCAGGGGCGAAAACAGCCCAACCACACCATACGTCATGCCTATCGGGCAGACATAGCGGCACCAAGCACGCTGAGATATGAAGATCTCAAAAAGTAACAAGAACGCTACCCAACCTAGCGCCAGCGTCGCACCGTAAATAATGGCGCGACTCAGGATGCCGGTAGGTGAAATGGTCTCGAATACCGTGTATCCGCTCGCCAACGCCAGCAACGCGAAGCTCACATAGAAAGCCGTGCGCACACCGCGGTGAAATTCGTGATTCTTGATCAGCTTGCGCTGCACCAGCCACAAATGAATCTTCTCGGCGAACTCTGCCACTAGGTGATAGGGACAGACCCAGGAACAAAACGAGCGCCCGCCAAGCAGCAACCATAAAATGAATATGGTTACTGTGCCGATCAACAAATTCAACACCACATGCTTGAAGGCCAGCATCACCTGCAATGCCGAATTCAGATCGGCCATATGAAAGCCGACAAAACGTGAAGCGGTCAGTGCGCCTTCCAGCAGCTGAACATCGAAATAGTAAGACACCACGAACAGCAGATTGACAATAATCAGGGTTGCCCAGCGCCGGTTACGCCACTTATGGGAGTGGTGCCCCATATGTTCTGCACGAATCTCTTCCAGCGACACCTTCTCGCCGCGCTTGTAAAAATGAATCTGCTTTACTTCGGGCGTGAAATCGTCGGCTTTTGGCTTGCTAGGCGCACGCCCCAACAACTGCAGCAAGGATTCCTTAAAGAAGTTCATACCCGCTCCACCGTGCTTTCAATATCGATGACAATGGCCGCCGGTTCGGTGGGGCATACCATTTCGCAGGCGCCGCAGCCGACACACCCATCCAACACCACGGGACGCATACGCATCCTGCCATCGCCGCGGTCCTCCGCCTGCAGCTCGATAGCGTGGCGCGGGGGGCATTGATTGACATCACCCGACGGCGGCTCACCGGCCTCGCACTGTGCAATGCGAATTTCTATCGGACAGTGACGCACGCACAGGTCACAGACCTCCAGATCAAATTCCTGGTCATGTACCCTTTGCGGTTTCCAGCGATCAATTTCGGAATAACGGAACAACCCATCAAACTCCGGTCCCCGAATCTTGCCCTGGAAGCCCTTGCCAAGCATCGCCAGGCACAAGTCCGGCCGATCCAGACGGGCAAACCCCATGCGTATCTCCGCCGGATAATTGAGCGAATGCGACAACGCACCGGTGGGGCATGCCAGGATGCACTGCAATCCGTCACAGGAAAAATCGCAGGCCTGTGCCCGCGCATCCACATAGGGCACACCGACTCCGAATCCATCCATGATGTCAGCCAGCTTGATGGCCTCCACCGGGCACACCTGCACACACTGGCCACACTTGATGCAGGAGGCGAGAAACTCGGACTCCTCCAGCGCCCCGGGCGGCCGCAAGCGCGGGTTCCATGACCGTGCCACGGGGATATAGCCCATGGCGGACACCCCTATGACACCGGCGGCGAGCATCAATGAGCGCAGGACGAGGCGCCGCTCCTGCTGTTTCCGGCGATTGACTACAGGAGGTTCTGATTTGGCGGTTATCTTATCGCCGTCATGCTGGTCGTCGCTCATGATTCGCTCTTTATCTTGATCACGGGTATCGCATCGCGCAACAACAGTTTGGGTGGACTGAACGGCGCCAAACGCTCAAGAAAATCCAGTACCTCCAGCAGAGGAGAACTCTTGAAGAACTGCGTCGGCGGCACATCCATCCATAGTCGATCAGCATAGGCATGCATCTCGTGAGGCGTATCGCCGATCCCATCGTTGTCGCGATCAAATCCTTCGTAGTTGTCCCAATAATTGTTTTCCCACACATGACGTGTCGCAGTGCCGCCACCATTCACCGCTACCTGCGTCAGGTTGCCCTTGAAATGATTATTGCGAAACTCATTGCCATGCCAGTCGCTGAGAAAGCTGATACCGATGCCATTATAGGCAATAACATTGTTAGTGAAGCGGTTAACGGTATCCGGCTGGTAGGGCGACACATCGATATACAGGCCGTTGGCGCAATACAGTACCTGATTGTTCTCCACCACCAGATCCGAGGTTTCCTTGAAACCTATGCCCACGCCGGTCGTGCCGGTGGCATTGCGGATGTGATTATTGCGCAGCACAACACCATCGCTGTACATCACAAAAATACCAACGGAGTTGTCAAAGAAGGTGTTGTCTTCCACCAGGTTGTATTGGGAATACATGAAGTGCAGCGAATAGCGTCCGCCGCTGGCTGTATTGCGTGAAATCGTATTGTCACGCGAATACCAGATGACGATATCGCGTGAATTGGTCACGACGTTATCGATGATGCGGTTGTCGTAGCTATACCACAGACGAATCGCATCTCCGCGCATACCCAGCTCGAGAGTTTTGGAGCTGATACGGTTGCGGCGCACGATATTGTTGTTGGACTGCTGCAGGTCGATGCCGAACAGCGCATCTTCGATAATGTTGTCCTTTACAACATTGTATTTTCCTCGCACCTGGATGCCCGAATCGAGGTCATTGTGTGAGGTACCGGAACCCACCAGGTGCAGTCCGGAAATGGTGGCGCCATCAGTGTCCACCAGTAAAACCGTTCCGCGCCCACCACCATCGATAGTGGCCTTGCCGTTCCCTTCCAGGGTGAGCGACTTGTCCAATACCACCGGGCCGCGATAGCGGCCCGGTTCCAACACCAGCGTACTACCTGGTTTCGCCGCATCGAGCAGGGGCTGCAACGGCTTGAGCTCGTTGGCAGATGCCGCGCTCGATGCCACCAGGCCGGCCGTCAGCACGGCGATGATCCATGCCAAAGACCTGCGCATGCTCATGCTCCAGCCGATGCTTCCGCCTTGATCTGCTTGCGCCGCAGCAGCGCCAACACAGCCATCACGACGCTGAGCAACAACATGAAACCGAAACCGATATGCGGATAGGAATGGGTGGAGAACTGCGCCACCTTGCCGTCACCAAATACGGTAGGCATGAACGGCTTGACCGTAAACGCGGCCATTTCATGCAGGCTGTGCCCGAACCACCAAAGCCAGGCGGCATATTCGATGATGAAAAACACCGGCAAGGCCAGCGGTGCCAGCGCCAGGGCCCAGTACAGCAAGCCACGCGGCTGGCGCGCGCCCCACAGCAAGACGACCATCGCACCGATGATGCCTGCAAACAACAGGTGTGTTGCTAGCTGAAGGGTGTCTACCATCGGTTTGATCTCTTCCGGGTTGTTGAAATAACGCCCCAGATTTTTCTCATAATGCCAGGACATCACCTGGAAACCACTACCAGTCCAAACCTCGCTATTTTCCTTGCGCGTTTGGTCAACCTCGAAGCTTACCCGCAGGCTGTCGATGTAGCGTTCCTTGTCACTGGCCGGAAGCTGCTTGGCGGCATCCACCGCAGGAGTTGGGGCAGGCGCATCTTTTTCGCTCATAGAGCGGCGCAGCTGCTCTATCAGGGCCTTGCCGGCATCCATCGGAGCCTCCTGCCCAGCCTCATCTTCATCCTCATCGCCCCCCTTGTCCTGGTCGAGCGAGGCGATCATCGCATCGACATATCCGGCATTCTGCAGGTGTATGCCGTCTGCGGCGTAAATCGTCAGGTACATCCAGCCGGCGATAAATACAAATCCGCCCGCCAGCACTGCCAGCCGCACCTTGCGCCAGGGAATGGCGAAGCCAACCACCATGACACCGAGCAGGGTCATCAGGAACTGTGAATAGGCCTTCTCCACCGGGCCACCTGCAGCGATCGGATACATACCCACATAGTGGTTGATGGTATCCATCTCGTGCACACAGTCCAGCGCCTCTTCTTCTTGAATCTCGGCCTTTTCCATCTTGGTGCAGCCATTGAACACACCGTTCATGTGGAAATGGATACGCACGCCATCGGGGAATGATTCCGGCGGATAGTTGGGGGCCTTGAGAGATACCCACCAGGTAGGGGCGTAGTAAATCGCGACCAGCAGGATGAGGGCGCTAAGGGTAAGCAAACCCGTCAGGATAAGCTTCGTGCGATCTTGTGCGGAAGTCATGGCGTTCACGATCCTCGGGTCAGGAAAGGAATTGAACGAAACGTCCGATAGCGGACGCGGGGAGCGGTGGCTTCAATACTCCGCCGTACCAGAACGGTACGGCGGATACTATTGAGTTTACATGAAGTCAGGATTCTGCCAGCCCGGAGGACCCAGACGATCGGCAGGCGGCTTGATGCGCGAGGTGTAATCGCTGACCGCCTCGAGATCGCGGTCGCTGAAGCCCTTCACCTGCTTGACCATGTCGGGATTGGCGTTACGGCGTGCGCCGTCACGAATCTCGCGGAACTGGCGCTTGATGTACTCGAAGTGCTGTCCCTGAATCTTGGGATAGAACTTCTCGTCATCGCCCTGGCCCTTGTCGCCATGGCAGCGTACGCAGTTGTCCTTGTACAGCTGCTCGCCGAGCTTCAGGTCAGTACCGGGGCCAACGCCGTTTTCCGGGGTCATCGGCAGGGTGGCGATGTACTCGACCACGTCGGCCACGGCCTGGGCACCACCGATCTGCGACGGCAGGGCGAACGGATACATGGTCGGGTTGTCACGGTTGCCGGCACGAATATCCGCCAGCTGCTTCACCAGCACGTTATGGTGCTGGCCGGCCAGCTGCGGGAAGGTACCGTCGGGCAGGCCCCAGCCTTCCGGCATGTGGCAGGCGGCACACACTTCATAAATATCCCGCCCGTTGTCCTTATTGCCCTTCAGGGTCATGGCGATCTCCAGCTCATCGCCTTGCATCGCCCATGCCGGCTTGTGCGGCTTTTCGGCGGCCATGGCCACACCACTGGCAGAAAGCGCCAACGTAAGCGCCAATGCTGACTTCAGACTCACTCGCATACTTTTCACCTCACATTGTGGCGACATTTTGAACCAGTCTAACAGGTGATTCAATGTCGCGCTTTTAATTACCCAAGTCCTCAACCACATTCAGGGACAACGGTATGACACACTGTGGTCGTTGCATATAAGCATACACTTCTATACTTAATGCGCTTTGACGCGCATCAAGGCAACACCAGCAATTACTTCAGGGTCTGCAGCCAGTCGGCAATGACCTTCATCTCTTCATCAGAGACCAGGTGCATCACCGGCTTCATGGCGGCAGTCTGACCGTTGCTACGCGCGCCGCTCTTGATGTCCTTCATCTGCTGCAGGGCATAGGCGGCATTCTGCCCGGCCAGCTTCGGATAAGACGGCAGCACCGGTGCGCTGGCGTTGGCACCATGGCAGGCGACGCAGGTCTTGGTCTTGTACAGGGTGGCACCATCGGCTGCCAGAGCCACACCGTTGGCCAGCAGGCTGCCCGAGCCAATCAGCGCTGCCATAACGAACTTGCTTACGTACTTCATGAACGTCTCCTTTTTCTTGCCTGAATAAAAAACAGGGGGACACAATGCGTCCCCCTGCCAATTTAGTCTTTGATCCGCATCAAAGACAGACTGTTTTGCTTAATCTTTTACTTGATCTTCTTGGCGCCATTCTCTTCCAGGTGGGTCTTGGCACGCAGACCGAGGTCCGCCGCCTTCACCTGGTACTGCCACCACTGGTTGGCCCACAGCATGGCGTTCTGCCAATCCTGCTTGCCGGCAGCGGCTTCCGACTTGGCCTTGGCGTCCTTGGCGAACTCAAGCTGGTCGGTAGCATCTTCCACCAGGGCGACCACGGTCGGGAATTCCTGGTAGTTGTGGCTGGTGATGAAGGCCACCACGGAGTCGATCACGCCCTGGGTCTCGATGTTGGTCTTGACCTGGGTCTCGTAATCCGCCTTGGTGTACTTCTGGCCTTCCTGCATGGTGGCAGCGGTCGCCTTGTAGCCCTTCGGACGGACCAGCAGGTAACCCTGCATTTCCAGGTGCAGTGCCGAGCAGAACTCGGTGCAGTAGTACGGGTAGACGCCTTCCTTATCCGCCTTCATGTAGGCAGTGGCGGTCTTGCCCGGCTCCAGCGACATCTGTGCACTGTGACCGTAGATGGCAAAACCATGGGTCTGGTCCTGCGCACGCTCCAGGTTGGTGATGTGGAAGTAGATCTCATCACCCACCTCGGCCTCGACGATTTCCGGCGTCAGGTGCGAACGGATGGCGGTACCCCAGATGTGGATGGTG
>Ga0172382_10004279_pt1 | contig 21949 bp, 21 predicted proteins | sample Leawel138RmetaG_FD_122245 | JGI IMG/M metagenome (GOLD analysis project Ga0172382, IMG submission 122245) | Leachate microbial communities from a municipal landfill in Southern Ontario, Canada - Leachate well 138R metaG | ecosystem: Engineered > Solid waste > Landfill > Unclassified | place... | reverse complement strand
CACGCCGACGTCGTCTCGGACTCGCGGACCCTGGTGCCCGTCGACGGTTTCCTGCCCGCGGCGCCGATGCCTGCGGGACCCGATCCCGCCCGGCTCGAGCGCTTCACGGTCACCGATGCCGCGACGGTCGGTCGGTGGCGCGACCTGCTGCACCGGGCCGCGGCACTGATTTAGTACCACCGCGAACCGAAAACAGCCGAACGTCCTGATCCTGCCTCGATCCTTGACCACACCGCAATCGGCCTGCTGAGCAGGCGCCCTGCATATTTCGGCGTCTCAGGAGCTCGCCCGTGCCCGGACACAGCCGAACAGCCGGCCCGATGCGGATCCCGTCCGAGACCCCCGCAGTCCGCGGCTGGGCAATGCCCACATTCACCACCTGACACATCGTGAAGTCGGGTCGCAGTTTGCTGACGGCGGCTACGGTAGCCGTGACACCGACCGGCTTGGAGGCAAGGTGGATGGGTTTCAGGGAAGCGCCGAGGAGTCCGTCGAGGCGAACAAGGCACTGGTGGGTAGGTTCTTCGCAGCGGTGGAGAGCGGTGACTACAGCGCCTTCGACGCATTGGTGGCCGAGAACTACGATGACCACCTCGCGGGGCAGTCGCCCGGCCGCGAAACGCTCAAGAGCTACTTCCGGCAGCTGCGGGTTGCCTTCCCGGATATCAAACTTCCGATTTCACAGATGGTCGCGGAAGGCGACCGCGTCGCGGTCCTGAACTCGGTGCAGGGTACGCATCGCGGCGAGTTTCTCGGTATCGCGGCCACCGGTCGGCGAGTCGACGCCCCGGCGTTCCAGCTGTACCGGATCGAGGGTGGCCAACTGGCTGAGCACTGGGAAGTCGCGGACTTCGCCACACTTCTGCGGCAATTGCAGCCAGACACCTAATGGGAAGTGATCAGCGGGCCTTCGACTGGTGAAGGTCGGTTCGGTAGTCACACCGAACACAGGAATCCACGTTTCGCGTTGGTGCACTCACACTTTCGCCGCAAAACGTGGGTACCTGTGACTCGCGGGCTCAGTCCTCCTTGTTGATCAGCCGGATCAGCGCCTTGCGGTCCGGCGCCAGTAGCTCGTCGATCCGCGCCTGGTTGACGTCGGCGACGATGATCTCTCCGACCTCCTGGTAGACGTCGCTGAAGATGCCGTGCGACTTCATCTTCTCGGTTTGATAGATGTTGTCCTCGGTCGGCGTCACGTAGTAGACGATCTCGGCCTTGAACCGGTGGATCAACCACAGGTGGATGAGGTCCATCAACCGCTTCTGCCGCATCTGCTCGGCGAAGGTGTTCTGGTCGCGGACGGTCAGGATGCTGCGGCCGTGCCGGTCTTTGATCGGGTCGACGACGACGTTGGCCAGCGGCTCCTCGCTGTCACCGAGGATCTGCAGATCGAGCACGTCGGAGCCGGCGCGCCGTGGCCGCAACTGCACATGCAGCCGTTCCGGCAGCTGGTAGTGCTCGCTCCACAGCCCCAGCCATTCCTCGAGCAGCTTCTTCGGCACCTCGGTCTGGACGAGATGCTGGTGCTGGGTCGAGCCCTTGCCCATCGACTTCGTCGTCGCGGTCCGGCCGGACGATGCGGCCAGCGCTGCGTCGCTGCGGGGGCCGCCGACCAGGGTCTGCGGTGTGCGGTAGGGAGATTCCACGAGCCGCATCTTGCGTTGCAGCCGGGCCAGCGCCAGCATGCCCTCCTGGCGCAGCGACGTGGCGAACTCCTCGGACGCCACACCGTCGACCTGGTGCCCGCCATAGGTGATGAAGTTGAAGACGAATCCCATCTTGCCGATCTCTTCGGGGAACGTCCGCATCTCCTCGTCGGACATCCCGGTGGTGTCCCAGTTGAACGACGGCGACAGGTTGTAGGCGAGCATCTTGTCGGGGTAGACGGCGTGGATCGCGTCGGCGAACTGCTTGGCGTCCGCGAGATCGGCCGTCTTGGTCTCCATCCAGAGGATGTCGGCGAACGGTGCAGCCGCCAGCGACTTCGCGATCGCGTACGGAATGCCGCCGCGGACCTGGTAGTAGCCCTCCGGCGTCTTGACCCGCTCGCAGTCCCAGGCCACGTCGGCACCGAGTTCCTTGGCTTTCTCCCTGGCCGTGTACAGCGGCGCCCGTTCGGCGAACGTCCGCCAGTCGGCGACGCTCATCGACGACGGCTCGCCTTCGCGCTCCCGGAATTCCAGCAGCTCGGCGACGGCCTCGCCGTAGGTGTTCAGACCGGCGTCGTCCTGCCACGCGTCGACGAACCGCGATTCCACTCTGTCGAATGCCGCGTCGACCGAGGATTCCGTGCCGTCCTGCCATGCCGACGCTGTCTCGTCGATCAGGTTCAGCACCCCTTGGCGGTCCAGCCAGGCGGTCGCGGTGGCGTACTCACCCTCGGGCAGCGCGTACAGCAGATGCCCGTTGAGCTCGGTCATCCCCTTCTCGTAGAACCGGCGCACCATCGCCAGGAAACACGACTTGTACGACGGGATCTTCAGGTTTGTCGCCCCGAGCAGGAACGGCTGGTCGCGCTCGTCGGCGCGACTGTCGATCAGGTTCGCCGCCTCGGCGTCGGTGCGGGCGACGATGATGCCGGGCACCCGCATGATGTCGAGCTGGAAGCGCGCGGTGTTCAGGCGTTTGATCTGTTCGTCCGAGGGCACCAGCACCTTGCCGCCCTGGTGTCCGCACTTCTTCGTCCCCGGCCGCTGGTCTTCGATGTGATAGCCGGGAACACCGGCCTCGACGAAGCGCCGGATCAGGTTGCGCACGTGCGGATCCCCGCCGTGGCCGGTGTCGGCGTCGGCGATGATGAACGGCCGGTAGTCGTATTCGGGCGCTGCCGCACGTTGTTCAGGGTCCATCTGCAGCCGCAGGTAGTGCTGGTTGCGGTCGGCGGTCAGCAGCGCCCGCACGATGCTCGCGGCTTCTTCGGGTACCTGGCTCAGCGGGTAGCTGGCCAGGTCGGGTCCGGGATCCTCGGAGATGGAGCCTTTCGCCGACGTCGCCCACCCGCCCAGGTAGACGCCCTCGATGCCCATCCGCTTCATCACCACGGCCTGGCCGGGGGAGTACGGGCCGAACGTCGTGATGCTCTTGCCTTTGGCGAACAGCTCGCGCAGGTGCGGGTAGAACGCGGTGGCCGCCTCGCGCGCGGTCGGATAGTCGGCGGGGATGGTGCCGCGCTGTTCGGCGACCTGCCGCGCCGTGTAGAGACGGGTGATCCCGTCGAAGCGGGGGCTGTCGAAGTAGCGCTGCGTCTCGGCGACATCCCGCTCGAACGGCTCGCCGGTTGCATGGGGCTGGAAGGCGTCAGCTTCGATGATGGCCATGCTTCACCCTACGGCGCGCGGTGGGCGGGCGGGACCGAGTCCATCATTTGGTGCCGAAGATCCGATCTGCGACATCGCCCAGGCCCGGCAGGATATAGCCGTGCTCGTCGAGCTCGCGGTCGACGGCCGCGGTGTAGATCGGTACGTCCGGATGCGCCTCGGCCATTGCGGCGATGCCCTCCGGGCAGGTCAGCAGGCAGACGAACTTGATCGATTTGGGGTGGTACTCCCGCAGCCGGTCGACGGCCGCGATCGCGGAGTTCCCGGTCGCCAGCAGGGGGTCGAGCACGACGACGTCACGTTCGTGCAGGTCGCCGGGCATCTTGAAGTAATACTCCACGGCAACAAGCGTTTTCGGGTCCCGGTACAGACCGATGTGACCCACCCGGGCCGACGGCACCACCTCGAGCAGACCTTCGAGGATGCCTGTGCCCGCCCGCAGGATCGATACGAACACCAGCTTCTTGCCGTCGACCACCTTGCCGGTGGTGGTCTCCATCGGGGTCTGCACCTCGACCTCCTGCAGGGCGGTGTCGCGCAGCACCTCGTACGCCATCAGTGCCGACACTTCGTGCGCGAGCCGCCGGAAACTGTTGGTGGAAGCCTCTTTCCGGCGCATCAGCGTGATTTTGTGCTGCACCAGCGGATGGTCGACGAGGTGCACCCCGCCCGTCGCCGTGGTCGTCATCAGAACACCGTCCCGTCACTGGTCACCGACAGTGGCGGCAGGCCGCCCCGCAGCCGCTGTGCCGACCCACGGCCGGCCGCCCAGGTGCCACCCTCCAGCACACACGCCAGCGGCATCTGCTCCGCGTCCACCCCGAGACGGTCCCGCACCAGCGGCGCCAGCTCGTCGAGCAGCGCCACCGTCAGCGCCCGCCACTCGACCACAAGCTCGTCGCCCGGCCCCCAGGTCCGGGTGGCGGCCTCGGGGTCCCGCAATCTCAGTACACCGTGATCGAGAAGCAGACCACCGTTGCGGTACTCGGGAAGTCCGGTGAGCGCACCGACACCGGTCACTTCGACACCGGCCCAGTCGAAGGGCTCGAGCAACGAGTAGGTCAGCCACTGGGACAGTTTGTGCAGCGGCAGCCAGCCCGCGGTCAGACCCGGTCCGGTCACGGCGTCGTGCCGCCAGCAGTCACCGACTGAATCCTCACCGATGACGTTGCGGGACGGCCAGATCCGGGACAGCGACGCCAGCAGCTGGACCAGGATGTCGTGTGCGTGCACCGTTCCGTCGGCGGCCAACCGGTCGAAAAGGAACCCGGGACGACCGCGCTCACCGAACACCTCCGGTTGGGCGGCCAGCGCGTCGCCGAGACTTCGCATGAGCGCGACACGGCCGTCCAGACCGACCAGCGGGTTTCCCAGGCTGACCTGCAGCGCCGCGCCAAGCCGCTCCTTGTCGAGGGTGCTGAGCACGTCGGCGTCGACCCGCAGCGGCCGCGCGGCGTCACCGGAGAACATCCCGGAGACGAACGCGTGCCAACTGGCGACCGCCAGCCCCTCCGACCGGGTGAACGTTCTCCGTGAATCGCCGTGCGTCTCGACATAGCGCCAGTCCGCGCCCGCCCCGGCGTCCAGCAGCACACTCACCACGGTCAGGTCGATCATGGCCCGCGCGCGTTCATCGCCTCCGGCATCACCGAGCAGACTGTCGAGCTCGGCGCGCCGGTCCACGCCGCCCGCCTCGAAGTGACGCCACCTGCTGTGCCACGGAATCCGCATGTCCGGGAACCGCTCCCTGGTGACGGTCGCGACGTCGTCGGCGGCGCCGTCCATCGCGTCGTGGTCGACGACGAACCAGCGGGACTCGCCGGAGCGCGCCCGCGCAAGCAACTGCGCCGAGCGTCTGCGCACGGCGTCGGTGGTTCGCAGCAGCGCGACGGCATCGGCGGGGCAGGTGGCGTCGAGTTCGGCGTGCGCCGGGACCGTCATCCGTGCAGCCCTCTGCCCTTGGGCTTCTTGAGCTCGTCGGCGCCGGGTACCTGCCCCGGGGTGTAGTAGCCGGCCGCCATCTTCGCGTCGATCTCGACCTGGGCGTCGGCGGGGATCAAGTCGTCGGGGATCGACACCCGCTCACCGATCTCGATGCCGGAACCGGTGATCGCGTCGTATTTCATGTTGCTCATCGACACGAACCGGTGGATCTTGCGGATACCCAGCCAGTGCAGCACGTCGGGCATGAGCTCCTGAAAACGCATGTCCTGCACGCCCGCCACGCACTCGGTGCGGGCGAAGTACTGGTCGGCGGTGTCCCCGCCCGCCTGCCGCTTGCGGGCGTTGTACACGAGGAACTTCGTCACCTCGCCGAGCGCACGACCCTCCTTGCGGAAGTAGGCCACCAAGCCGACGCCGCCGCGCTGGGCGCCCTGGATGCACTCCTCGATCGCATGGGTCAGGTACGGCCGGCAGGTGCAGATGTCCGAGCCGAACACGTCGGAGCCGTTGCACTCGTCGTGCACACGGGCGGTCAGCTCGACGCCGGGATCGGCCAGCGCACGGGGGTCGCCGAACACGTAGATCGTCTGCCCACCGATCGGAGGCAGGAACACGTCGAGGTCCGACCGCGTCACCAACTCCGGGTACATGCCGCCGGTCTCCTCGAAAAGCGCTCGGCGCAAATCGGTTTCGCTGCAACCGAACCGCCGGGCGACCCCGGGCAGATACCAGACCGGCTCGATCGCGGCCTTCGTGACCTGCGCTGCCCCGTTGCCGAGCAGCACCCGACCGTCGGGAATCAGCCGGGCTTTCCCGATGGCGTCGTGCACCTCGGGCAGGATCACCTGCGCCTTGGTCACCGCGATGGTCGGGCGGATGTCAACGCCGTCGGCGATCTCGCGGGCGAAGACGTCGGCGACCATCGCGCCCCACGGGTCGAGGCTGACAATCGTTTCCGGGTCGGCCCACTGCGGGTGGGGGCCGATGATGTCGGTCGGCGCGGTGTTGGTCAGATCCGCGCGGTGCTCACGGGAAAGCTTCCCGGCGGCGACGGCCAACGCCCGATACACGCCGTAGGCGCCGCTGTGGGTGCCGATGACGTTGCGGTGCGCCCGCTTCGTGGTGGTGCCGACGAGCGGGCCACGTTCGGCGGCGGTCGGTGCGCCCCAGCGCAGCGCCGGAGCGTCGCTGCCAGCGCTGTGCGAGGTCAGCCTGATGTGACCGCCGGGGGGCTTGGCGGGTGGCGGCACGGCGTCGGTGGACATCGGCCTCCTAGCGGAACTGCGCGCTCAACAGGAAAGCCGCCAGCATAGTCAGTGCGCGCCCGCCGCGCCGGTCTCGCGATCAGACCGGCCAGCGCTCCCGCCGGTGTGCGGAGTCGAAGAACATCCACTCGTACCGGGACGTGGTCACGAAATGCGCACGGGCGGCCGCCTCGTCGGCCGCGGTGAGCAGCGGCCCGGTTCGGTCGGCCAGCGTGAGCACCTCGGTGACGGTGGCGGCGAACTCGTCACCGCCGTAGCTGTCGATCCACCGTTGGTAGCGCGGATCCGTCGAGCCGCGCTGAAGCAACTCCGCCCCGACCTCGGCATAGATCCAGTAGCAGGGCAGCACCGCGGCCATCCCGTCGGCGAAAGCCCCGTCGTACACCGTGGCAAGCAGATAGCTGGTGTAGGCCTGAGTCGTGGGGGACACCGGCGCCGCGTCGACGCTGTCGGCGGACAGCCCGAGCGCGGGCAGCAGCTCGGCGTGCAGCGCGAGTTCGACGTCGAAGACCTCGGCGGCGTGCCTGGCGAACATCGCGGTGTCGGAGAGGGTGGGGGCCTTGCCGCCCACGATGGCGAGCGCCCGGGCGTAGGTGCGCAGGTAGTGCACGTCCTGGGCGACATAGCCGGCGAAGGCGTCGGGGTCCAGGCTGCCGTCGGTGAGCCCGGTGACGAACGGGTGGGCGATGATCGCGTCGAAGATCGGTGCGATTTCGGTCCACAGGCTCGTCGTCCAGGAGTCAGGATTGTTGGGACCGATGCGCGGGGCCACGGTCATACCGGTTTCCTTTCAGCGATGAGTTTCCGGCAGCCGCCCGGTCGATACGGATGTCCACACCGACCGATCTGCCGGAGGCCGACTGTAATGACCGAAACATCCGCCCTGCCGCCCGTGGTCGACTCCCGGACGTGGCGCGAGGCACTCGACGAGCTCCGCAAGCGTGAGAAGGCCGCCACCCGTGAGCTCGACGCGATCGCCGCGCAGCGCAGGCGTCTGCCGATGGTGCAGATGCCGGACTACACGTTGATCGGCGCCGACGGCCCGATCCGTCTCGCGGACATCTTCGCCGGCCGCTCCCAACTCATCGTCTACAACCACATGTGGTCCGACGGCGCCGAGTGGCAGTGCGGCGGGTGCACCGGCTACACGTCGCAGTTCACCAGGCTGGATTTCCTCGACAACTACGATGCACGGTTCGTCATCGTCACGTCCGGCCCGATCGAGGAGGCGTTGGCCTATCGGACGAAGGTGGGCAACACGATGGAGTGGTACTCGTCGGCTCAGAGTCCGTTCGCCGCCGACGTCGACGCCGCGCCGAACACCGGGTTCGCGGTCAACGTGTTCCTGCGTGACGGTGACACCGTCTACCGGACCTGGCACACCAACGGTCGGGGGACCGAGCAGCTCAGCTACACGTTCCCGTTGATCGATGTGCTGCCCTGGGGCCGGCAGGAGGAGTGGCAGGACTCGCCCGAAGGCTGGCCGCAGCGACCGACCTACTCGGGTTGGCTCGATTCCCCTGACATCGCCCGCGTCTACGGTCCCCGTTGACCCGCGAGCCAGGGTGCGGCTAACCCCGCCGCGACGGGCCGGGCCACGCTTGGCAGACTGTGCCCATGGCACAGATAACTTTGCGTGGAAACCCGATCAACACCGTTGGCGAACTGCCCTCCGTCGGATCTGCCGCACCCGGCTTCACACTCACCGGAACGGATCTCGGCACGGTCGGTGACGACCAGTTCCGCGGCAAACCGCTGCTGCTCAACATCTTCCCGTCGATCGACACCCCGGTGTGCGCCGCCAGCGTTCGCAGGTTCAACGAGAGCGCCGCATCCGCAGGGGTGTCGGTGCTGTGCGTGTCGAAGGATCTGCCGTTCGCGCAGAAGCGCTTCTGCGGCGCCGAGGGCATCGAGAACGTGACGACGGCATCGGCGTTCCGCGACGGCTTCGGCGACGACTTCGGCGTCACGATCACCGACGGACCGATGGCCGGACTGCTGGCGCGCGCTGTCGTGGTGGTCGGCGCTGACGGAAATGTCGCCTACACCGAGCTGGTGCCCGAGATCGGCCAGGAGCCGGATTACGACGCGGCCCTGGCGGCGCTGCGCTCCTGAGGCGCGAAACACCATAAGGGGCGACGCGCCGCGGTAGGTCACCGTTCGGTTCCGGTACCGCATCTCCTTGATTGACCGTCCTGCGACAACGTCAAAACACCACTTCGGGTGGTGTAGAAGTGGTCATAGTGACTGTTGTTAATCAATGGGTCCGGCACCGCTGAGGCGCCGGCGGCTGGAAAGCGGTGAAAGTGCAATGCGACGCCTCCTCGTCTTCGTGATCGGTCTCGCCCTGCTGCTGGCGACGCCGGGCTTGGCGACGGCTCAGCCCGCTCGGTCGGCCACCAACCAGAAAGCAGTCGAGGCCGTGATCGCGCGGGCCCTGTCGCAGCGCGGCGTCCCGTTCGCCTACGGCGGCGGCGGTGCGTCCGGACCGAGCAAGGGCACCGTCGCGGTGCCCGAAGCAGAGCCGGCGCTGCCGGACCAGGCCGAGGTCGACGCCCAGTCGCTGGACCTGGCACCCGGACTCAACGTGCCGAGCGTCACCCCGAACGTGGCCGCGCCCATTCCGGCGCCCACGCCGGCGCCGGCGCCGCGTATCGAGGTGGTCGGTTTCGACGCTTCAGGACTGATGGTCTACGCGTACGCCGGCGTCGGCGTGAAACTGCCGAGGTCGTCCGGCGAGATGTACAAGGTGGGCCAGAAAGTCCTTCCGGCCCAGGCACTGCCGGGCGACCTGATCTTCTACGGGCCCGAGGGAACGCAGAGCGTCGCACTGTTCATCGGCAACGGCCAGATGGTGGAGACCACCGACGCCGGCGTCGCCGTGTCGTCGGTGCGTACCAAGGACATGACGCCGTACCTGGTCCGCATCATCGCCTGACCGTTCCGGCTCAGGGTCTGATGTTCCGCCTCCGCCTCAGGGCGCAACCGATCCCGGCACCCGGTAGGCGAACGACTTCTTCTGCCGCTCCTTCATCTTCTCCAGGCACTCGTGGTGCTTGCGGGCGTGATACGCCAGCGGGAAGTAGGTCAGCCGGTCCGGGAGCACGCGGTAGGCGGTCCTGATCAGTGCATAGATGCGGACCAGTTGCCGCTGTTCCTCTGGACTCCACGTGACGCCCAGTTTGGCCCGCAAGCGGGGATCGAGCAGACCGACGATCGACAGGTAGTTCAGCCGCAGGCCGCGCCGCGCTGTGGCCCGCGCCAACGGGTGCAGCGCCCTGGGCAGTGCAGCTGGCAGCGTGACGTCGCCCGTCCGCATCTCGTCCACGAGCTTCAGTGCCTGTGGTGTGCCTTCGAGTTTGTCGATCATCTCCTCGAAGTAGCGGTCCATCTCCTCGCGCGTCTCCGGGTAGCCCCCCATCGGAACGTGGAGCAGCCGTGCGAGCCTGCGGTTGTCGCGCAGCAGTTCATCCTTTTCGACGTCGGTGAACTCCCGGCCGATCAGCAATGTTCCGGCCTGCGCCGTGACGATGTAACCGGTAGCGATGACCCATTGGTAGGCCTCGGGATTCAGCGCGCTGATCTGCTTACCTGTGGTATCGCTCTTCATCGTCAGCGGCTGGTGCATCGCACGGACGCGGTTCCCCTCGGCGACGGCCTCGGTCAGACCGTAGGTCCACCGCAGCACCGAGTCGATCGAGCGGATGGCCCGCCCGCCCTGATCGCCATGGAACGCCGCCGAGTAACGGCCGGTGATCTCGGCGATCACCGGATGCATCGCCTGCATCATGAACGCGGCACCGTCGAGGATCAGGAATGTCCACCGCCCGGTGTGCTCGGCGGTGAGCGAGTCCAGCGGCACCAGATCGGGCACCCCCGGATTCGCGAAGTCGGCGGAGAACTCAGTGTCCGGTTCAGAATTCCTGATGGCGGTCATGACTGCGGCAAACCTCCTGTAGCTGGGTTTGCCGCACACTAATATGACCGAAAGGTCGCATTCAAGTCGCGTCAGGAGCCCTGATGAGCTCAAGTAAGCGCATTTCAGAGCGCCGCAAGCTGCCGCAGCAGCAGAGGTCCCGCGAGATGGTCGCAAAAATAGTGGCATCCACGGCGAGCTTGCTGCTCAAGACCGACCCCGATCAGTTGACCACCAACCTAATTGCCGACAAGGCCGGCGTCAGCAAGGGTTCGATCTATCAGTACTTCGCCGACAAGGACGAGATCATCAACGCCGCGATCGAACAGCTGGCCGCCCAGCAGGCGCCGGTGATCGAGGAGATGCTCAGGTCGGTCACCCTCGTCCAGCCGGAGGCGGCGATGCAGTCCTCGATCGACATCCTCATCGACGTCACGATCGCCAATCGGCGCTTGATCCGCTACCTCGCCGAGCGACCTGACTACACAAGGACCTTCGAGAACATCTCGGGCCTCAACGCAACGCTGCTCGCGATGGCAACGCTGCATATGGGCCACTACCGCGACCAGTACCGCCACGAGCTGAGTCCGCGCGCGTTGGCATGGCTGTTTTTCAACATGGCGGTGTCCACCACCTTGCGCTACATCGAATCCGACGATCCGATCAGCCTGGAAGAGCTGCGCAGCGGCCTCAAGTTCGCCTCCGCGGGACTGTTGAGCGGCAGCAAGACCTAACAGCGCAGCGAAAACAATTGCGGTGCAACTGTTTCCGATGCACGGCGCGCGGTTCAGGCGACCCCGTCAGCACATGCGGATAGCAAACACATTTCCGAGAGGTTAAGTGTGCCGCACCTCACCGTGAACTTGTTCGCTATCCACAGGTGTGCGATCGCCGCTACACTCCCGCAGGACGCCGGCGACACGTCCTGTCCTGCCGATCCGGGTTGAAGTCGACTCAATCACGAATACCGCCCTCGGGGACGAGTTTTCGCTAAATATTGTGGGATTGACGGCCGTCGATTAATCTCGTCTCGCCGAACCAAGTCACCGTCCAGGGCTCCTGGACCACCCCCCGCAAAGGACCAAACGTGCGCGGACTCCTCGCCGCGGCCGGTGCCGCATCGGTTGCTGCACTGGGCGTCACCTGCCCCTCGCCGTACACCTTGGCAGCAAATGTCTTGACGGTGACCGGCTACACCGCGGGCGGGGCCCTCGAGTGGGACATGAGTGAGGTCTTCCAGGGCAGCTACTGCGATGCCGACTCCGGGAACACCTGCACCCCGGTCAAATACCTGTCAGGCGTGCCGCTGGTGGGGGAGTACGACGGACTGCGGGCGCTGCGGTCGGCCATCACATCGTCGACGGGCGAGACGGTGGTGCTGGCGTACTCCCAGGGCGCGCTGATCGCAGCGGACTGGATCGAGCAGAACGCGGGCACCTCAGGCAGCCCCAGTCCGGAGAATCTGTCGTTCGTGTTCCTCGGCAACTCGCTGCGCAAGTACGGTGGTGTGCGGCCGGCCTATGAGATCGATCCGCCCACACCGGAGAGCGACTACCACGTCACCGACATCGCCATCGAGTACGACGGCGCCGCGGACTTCCCGGACAATCCGTTCAACCTTCTCGCACTCGCGAACGCGTTCGCCGGATTCCAGTACGTGCACATCTACGGCTACGACGACGTGGATCTCGAAAACGACGAGAAACTGGTGTGGAACGACGGTAACACCACCTATGTTCTGATCCGGCGGGAGAACATCCCGCTGCTGGAGCCGTTGCGTCTGATGGGTCTCCACGAGCTGGCCGACCAACTCAACGGCCCGCTCAAGGAGATCATCGACTCCGCCTACAACCGCGACTATCCGGGGCTGGTCGATTCCACCCCGCAGCGCGCTGCCACACAGGACCTTTCCGCGCTGCAGGTCGACGAGGATGACGAGGTCGAGGAGGTCGGCGAAGTCACCGACGCCGCGGCCGACGATATCGACGCCGCGGCCGACAAGGCCTCCGACGACATCTCCGACATCGACGACGAAAGCGCCTCTTCCGCAGTCGATTCCGAGGAAGATGCCGGTGACGGCGCTGACACTGAGAGCGGTGACACCGACGGCGGCGATCTGCTCGACGACAGTTCCGAAGAGGACAGCGCAGACGACTCCACCGGCGGGTCCGCGCCCGACTCCGACGACTCGGCCTCAGAGCCGACATCGGGCGCCGGCGACGATTCCTCCGCGCCGTCCGCGTCGGAAGCGGATTCAGACTCCGGCTCCGACGCGGAGGGCTCGGCCGAGTAGCTCGGCACGCCCGTAGGGCAGATCACATGTCTTGCTGCGCAAGGTGATTGCCCGGTATCGCCGCGGCAGTGCCTACACTGCAGTCATGCATCGCGATACGGGTCGGGACGTCGTCGTCCCTGAAGGCCTGCTCCGGATCGAGGATTGCCTCGATGCCACAGGTGGCATCGCGTTGCCCCCCGGCGTGACGTTGATCTCGCTGATCAAACGCAACATCGCCAACGTGGGCGACACCGTCGCCTACCGCTATCTGGACTTCTCGGGGCCGACCGGAGGCCACGCCGTCGAGATGACGTGGGACGCGCTCGGTGTGCGGATGCGGGCGATCGGTGCGCACGTGCAACGGCACGCGGCCCGTGGGAACCGGGTGGCGGTCCTGGCACCGCAGGGTCTGGAGTACGTCGCCGGATTCTTCGCCGCGGTCAAGGCGGGAATGATCGCGGTGCCACTGTTCGCCCCCGAACTGCCCGGTCACGCCGAGCGCCTCGACGTCGCGTTGCGCGACGCGCGACCGGCCGCGGTGCTGACGACATCGGCTGCTCGCCAAGCGGTCGATGACTTCCTGGCGGCGATGAGTACCGCCGACCGCCCCGCGGTCATCGTCATCGACGACATCCCCGACACCGCCGCGCACGACTTCGATCCTGTGAACATCGACGTCGACGACGTCTCCCACCTGCAGTACACGGGCGGAGCGACGCGCGCGCCGGTCGGGGTGGAGATCACGCACCGCGCCGTGGGAACCAACCTGTTACAGATGATCTTGTCGATCGACCTCCTCGACCGGAACACTCACGGCGTCAGCTGGCTACCGCTCTATCACGACATGGGGTTGTCCATGATCGGGTTCCCCGCGGTGTACGGGGGGCATTCCACGCTGATGTCGCCGACGGCGTTCGTCCGCCGACCGTCGCGCTGGATCGAGGCGTTGTCGGCGGGTTCGCGCACCGGCCGCGTGGTGACCGCCGCGCCGAACTTCGCCTACGAGTGGACCGCTGCGCGGGGCGTTCCCGCCGACGGGTCCGGCATCGACCTGCGCAACGTGGTGATGATCATCGGCTCCGAGCCGGTCAGTATCGACGCCATCAGGTCCTTCAACGCCGCCTTCGCGCCATTCAACCTGCCGCGCACCGCCTTCAAGCCGTCCTACGGTCTGGCCGAGGCCACCCTGTTCGTCTCGACCATCGCGCCCGATGCCGAGGCCGGCGTTGTCCATCTCGATCGGCAGGGGCTCACCGACGGTCGCGCCACACCGGTTCCGGCCGATCATCCGCAGGCGGTCGCCCACGTGTCCTGCGGCCACGTCGCCCGCAGTCAGTGGTGCGTGATCGTCGACGAGAACGGCGACGAGCTGCCGGACGGCGGTGTCGGCGAGATCTGGCTGCAGGGCGACAACATCGGCCGCGGCTACTGGGGGCGGCCCGAGGAGACCGAAACCACTTTCCACGGTCGACTGGGCCGCACGTCGACCTCGGGCAGCCACGCCGCGGGCGCCGAGGCCGACCGAACCTGGCTGCGCACAGGTGATCTCGGGTTCTACCTGGACGGTGAGCTGTATGTCACCGGCCGCATCGCCGACCAGGTCTGCGTCGACGGGCGCTGTCACTATCCGCAGGACATCGAGGCCACCGTGGCCGACGCGTCACCGATCGTCCGGCGCGGGTACGTCGCGGCCTTCACCGTCGACGGTGACGCACGGGTGGTCGTCGTGGCCGAACGCGCGGCGGGAACCGCACGGGTGGACCGCGCTGCGGCGATCGAGGCGATCAAAGCCGCGGTGATGCGGCACCACACGATTGCCGTCGCCGACGTCCGGGTGGTCCCCGCAGGCGCCATTCCGCGCACCACCAGCGGCAAGCTGGCCCGGCGCGCATGCCGCGCCGACTACCTGCGAGGGACGTTCGGCTGACCCGTCAGGCGGTGGGGAGTGCTCCGGCGACGGTGTACATCAGTACCAGACCCGGCAGCAGGTTGGTCACCTGGTGGGCGACGATGCTCGCGGTGAGGTTCGCTGCATAGAGGCGCGCCAGCCCGATCGGGATCGCCACCACCAACAACAGCGGTACCCGGCTCCACTCGAGGTGGGCGATCGAGAACACCACGGTGGTGACCCCGAATGCGAGCCAGCGTCCCCACCGCTGTTCCACGGCGCCCCAGAGCAACCCGCGATAGACGATCTCCTCACAGATCGGCGCGATCACCGCGATGAGGACGAACACCGCGACGGCCCACCCCCAACTGGCACGCAGCCCGCTGAACACCTCACCGGCCGCGGAGTTCGCGTCCTCACCGATGATCTGGACCCACAACAGTGCAGCCGGAATCGTGACGAACAGGCCCAGGATGCCGAACAACAAGCCGATTCCGGCACTGCGCCAGGACCATTGCAGCCGTAGATCGAGCCGCGGACCGTTTCCCCGCCAACAGGTGACGAGGATCGCCAGGCCGGCTGCCACCGCGCTCGGCACGCCGACGACCAGCACGATGGTCGAGATCTGCGGCTGTCCCGAACCCGCGATCGCCATAGCCAGCAGTAGCGAGGTCAGCAGGTAGGCCGACTCGACGAGCAGGAAGGCGCCCAGTCCCCAGCGGTGGCGAGGCACAGTCTGCTGTTCGACGACCACAGACGAACGCTAGTTCACGACTCAGCTGATGGCGATGAAGGGACTGATCACATCGCGCACGAACTGGGCGACGTTGATGGACGGGTTACCGTCGGGGAAGCTCACCGTGGCTAGCACGTTGCCGCCCGCGTCGGCGAAGTTGCCGTCCGCGCGATCCTGGTGGGACGACGAGGTCACCAGGATGATCCCCGTGGTGCCCGCCTGTTTGGCCAGCGGCACCGAGAACGCGGCGTTCTGCACCGTGCTGTTGGCCCTGTCCTCGACGATGATCCGCTCGTCGGGGATGCCGTAAAGCCGCAGCATGTTGCGCATCTGCCTGGCCTCGGTCTTGCCGTTGCGAGGGTTCCCACCGGTCACGATGATCGGGGACTGCGGAAACATGTGCCCGACCGCCATCCCCGCGAGCACCCGGGTGTGCAGGATCAGACGCATCGTGCCGTCGGGTTTGAGCCCGTAACCGAGAATGACGATCGCCGGCTTCGAGAAGTCCTTGACCACAAGCGGTGGCGCGGCCGTGGCGGTCCCCGCGGCAGGCCCGACGGCCAGCGGCGTGACCGCCAACGCCAGCGCGACGAGCAGCGCGCTGAACCGGGCCGCCAGTCCGCGGCGCATCACTGCAGAACCGTGAGTCATCATCGGGTTCATCGCCGCGACGCCCGAAGTCATTACGGTCCGGTCTCGAACCGCGAACGATGCGTGATCATCGGGCCCCGGTGTTCGCATGTTCGGCCCTGACGTGGTGTCGTGGAACGTGATGTCCTCGCACCGTTTGTCGCCTCCCCGCGCGGCTCTCGCCGCGGCCGCCGCGTTCGTCTCGGTCCCCGTGATGCTCGTCGCGGCGCCGAGCGCGTCGCCGGCGCCGCCGTACGACGATCAGGGCTACATCGACTCGACGGCCCGCTGCACTGCGCCGGACACCATGGTGTTGTTCGGGAGCACCGCAAGCTCGCGGGTGGCGATCTGTCAGGACGCCGACGGCGACTACGAATATCGCGGTGTGCGGGTCCGCGACGGGGCCAGGCTCATCACGCCGGCGACGCGATCCTCCGACGGCGCGTTCACCGCCACCACCGACGGGGTCGACTACATGGTGACCTCGAGCGCCTTGGTGGTCAGTGTGGGGGAGAAGGTGATCCGCGACGAGCCGATGGTGGACTTCCACCGGGCAGGCGGGTCGGGTAGCTCAACGCCGGCGCCGTCGTCCACTCCGAAGCCCACCCCGCTGCCGCCACCACTGCCCGCCGAGGTGGGTGGCGACGGAGGCTGATCCGTCCGTCCCGGGGTAAGAGGCCGGCCTTGGTCGACCGCCTCGCGCCACCGTTCACCCACACGCAGTAGGCCTGCCGCGCCCTAGGGGCGCCTCGATCCGAATTCCGACTGTCCGCACGGCGAATGCGCACGGAATTCGTCGCGAATGTCGATTTCATTCGCTGTATATCGTCACCCGCCATTTACTGACGCCCCCGTCAGCAAATTAGGAAATTGTGGGAATGTGCCCCATCTGAGTAGACATTGGGTCACATTCTGGATACGTTTCCTGCCGGGTCGGGGTCACGCACAGCAACATGGAGGGGGCGCGTCATGCCCACAGTCGCACGTACCTACGTCACCGCCGGAGTAGCACTGGTCGGAGCCGGTCTCATCTCCGCGGCACCGATCACGACCCCGCACCCGCTGCAACGCACAGCAAGCTTCGAAGTGGGCTTGGTGGCGGCCACCCAGAGCTGCCTGCCCGGCGACGCGAGTGCATTGTGCGGTACCCCGTCGGGGGTGCCGACGGCCACGCCGTTCACCACCACCGCGGACAGCACCAACGTCTTCAACATTCCGGCGAACTTGTTTATCGCGCTGGCGAATACCCCGTACAACTTCTTCACCGCCCTCGGCACGGGGAACGTCGCGCTGGGTTCCGAACCCGATGGCGGTCCCAGCTTCCAACCCGGGTATGAAGGCGTCACACTGACCCAGCCCGACGGCAACGTCGTCGGCCTCGGCGCAAACTTGCACTACGGCGGCAGCTGGTGGGTTTACAGCCCGACGAACATCCTCGGCACCGACGCCGCTGACGTCACCCGGTACCAGGCACTGGTCAATGTGCTGGTACCGTTCCCGGCTCTGTCGGTGCCGCTGGGAAACATGCTGGCCGCTGTCGCCGCCTCCCAGTTGCCGATGGACGAGGGTTGTACCGGGACCGGATCCGGCGCCTGCGAGAATCCTTCCGGGATCCTCAGCAAAATGTTTGATGTGCGTCACATCGCCGCACTGTTTTCGCCCGACGGATATACCTTCCCGGAATCGCGGGAAGGCATCACGTGCAGCGAGGACGGGCAGTGCTACGTCAAGGATCCCGACGGGCGGGAAGTTCCGTGGTCCGGACAGAACGTGAAGCTGGATCCCACCTCACCGTTCGCCAGCTTCTACGACAGCTTGACGGCCACACCTGACTTCTCGTCGATCAAGCCGGTGACGCTGGAACTGGTGCTGGCCAGCCTCGGCAGCCTCGCCCAGGGCCTGAACACCGCCTACAACCCGATCGTGCTCGGCACGCAGTGCAACATCTGCGCACCGTTCGTCCCCAACCCCGACAACGAGCCGATACCCGGACCCGTCTTCGAGGACCCCGACACCGCCGAGACACTGACCACGTCGGTCGTCTCAGCGCAGACCGAGACCGCCGACGTCACCGAGACGACCGAAACGCCCGACACCGCAGCCGCACCCGTGACCCCCGAGACCGCAGCGGCACCCGTGACCACCGAGACCCCTGACGCCGCAGAGGCAGCCGAAGCACTCAGCGCTCCGGTCACCGCCGAAGAGGTCGAGGAGGTCGAGGAGGCTCCCGCCGGCCCGAAGCACCGCAAGCCGAGCGCCACCAGCGAGACGTTGAAGAACGTCCGGGATTCGATCAACTCGACGTTCTCCAAGCTCACCGACGGCCTCAAGAAGCCCAGCTCGACGACCGACGGAACGAAGGCCGAGTCGACTGCCTCCGAAGCGGATTCGAGCAATAGCGATTCGGGCTCTGATTCGGGCGGCTCCGAGGACTGAGCTGCGCGCGAGGCGCTCTCGTCGACCAGCCTGCTCACAGGTAGGGGTCGGCCCACGCACTGATGATGCGGGCCGCCCGTGCCGCCTGGTTCTTGCCGGTGAGCAGGTGGTCGGCGCCCTCGAGCGAGACGAAGCTACGAGGGTGCCGCGCACAGCGAAAGATGTCACTTGCGTTGGCGATACCCACGGTGTTGTCGGTCGGCGAGTGCATGACGAGCAGTGCGCGGCGCAGCGTCTTGATCCTTTCGCGCAGATCGGCGGCGCGGACGTCTTCGATGAAGTGGCGCCTCAGCGTGAGGGCCTTGCCGCCGATCAGGAACGGCGCCTCTCCGTCGGCCTCGATCCGGCTCACCAAAGCGTCGTAGATGCGCTCGACGTGGGCAGGCTGGAACGGGGCACCGATGCTGGCCAGCGCGGCGACCGAGGAGCACCCGTGCGCGGCGGCGATCACCGCGGCTCCGCCGAAGGAATGGCCCACGAGCAACCGCACCTCGTGACCGTTGTCCGTCATGAACTCGACGGCGCGGATGGTGTCCGCGACCTTGTGGGAGAACGACCCGTCGCCCCAATCGCCTTCGGAATCGCCGAGTCCCAGGTTGTCGAACCGAAGCATGCCGATGCCCTCACCGGCCAGCTGCTTGCAGATCCTGCTCGCGGCCGGGCTGTCCTTGCCGAGGGTGAAGCCGTGGGCGAAGACCCCCCACCCGCGGGTCGGGCCTTCCGGCATGTCGATCAGCCCCGCGAGCCTGGGGCCGCTGCTGCTGGGGAAGGTGACGCGTTCTGCCACCCGCCTATCCTCTCATCGTCGGGCAGCGGCCGGGCGCAGGCGGACCGCACCGAGTCACCCCGGTCCGGCTAACTTCCCCGGCCGCTCGTCAATCAGCTTCCGCCGCCCCAGAACTGACGATCAACGCCCGCACGGCCCTGCGGTCGAGCTTGCCGCTGGGCAGCGTGGGTATCTGTTCACTCGACGCGATGACCCACCGCGTCGGCACCTTGTAGGACGACAACGCCTCGCGGGTACGGCGTGCTACCGAATCCACGTCGACCTCGTTCCCCACCGGCACCAGCACGGCGCAGACCTCCTCACCTCTGTCGGCGTGCTCGACGCCGACAACCACGCACTGCGCGATGTCGTCGAACGTCTCGATCACCGCCTCGACCTCCAGCGGTGAGACGTTCGCACCGGACGTCTTGATCATTTCGCCGGTGCGGCCCACGAAGAACAGGCGGGGGTCGTCCGCCCTGCGGTACACCCGGTCACCGGTGTGATACCAGCCGTCGGCGTCGAAGGTGTCACTGCGTTCGCGCTTGTTGTACCCCGCCATCACCCCGACGCCGCGGACAAGCAGCTCGCCGACCACCCCCGCGGCGACCGGCATCCCTGCGTCGTCGACGATCTTCATCTCGGTGTGGGCGAACCCGCCCGCGGTCTCAGACATGGTGCGGTGCACCGGAAACCCGTCGGGCACATCGGTCATCGCGATGTCGAGCGGTCCGTCGCGCAGCATCGGTGCCGAGGACAGATCCCGGTCGGCGAAGCTGGGGTGCTCGCGCATCCGCTGGGTGAAGGCGGGCCAGCCCACGATCCCGGTGGCCTTCTCGTTCTCCGCGAGATCCAGTGCGGTTTCCGCGTCGAGCTTGGGCATCACCAGCAGCGTGACGGGTTCGTGCAGTGCGCCGGTCGCGGCGAGGACCCCGCCGATCCAGAAGAACGGCATCGCGCACAGGATCACCGGGTCGGCGTCAGAACCGGTGATCGCCCGTACCGCGGCCGGCCAGGTCGAGGTTTGACGGACGACGGTGCCGTGGGTGTGCATGACCCCCTTGGGGTCCGCGGTGGATCCCGACGTGTGCACCATGATCGCGAGGTCGGCGGGAGACACCTCGGCTTCGGCGGCCGCCTGGACGCGCGACGGCGCCGAGTCGGCGTCGTCGATGGTGGTCGCCCACGGGGCGGCCACTGGTCCGGTGACTGCGATGCGCCGCAGGAACGGCGCCTCGGTCAGCGCCAACCGCGGCCCACCGTGGCCGCTCAACTCCGGCAGCGCCTCCTCGAACCGCGAGACGACGTCGATGTCGAGAATCCGGGTGGGCCCGATCAACAGTGCGACGTCGGCCAGTCGGATCACCTTGGCGATCTCAGCGGGCCGGTACATCGTGCTCAGCGGAACCGCGACGGCCCCGACACGCGACACCGCCAGCCACCACGTCACCCACTCCGCCCCGTTCGGGAAGAACAGTCCGACCCTGGTGCCTTTGCCGACGCCTTGCCCCAACAGCCAGCGAGCCAGCTCGGCCGACCGGCGCTCGGCTGCGGCATAGGTGAGCCGCTCGGTCGGCGTCACCAGGTAGATGCGCTCTCCACGAGCGCGCACAGCGGCCGACAGCAGGGCAGGGATGGTCAACGAGTCCACAGGAGGATCTTCCCCAACGCCTGCGCGCCGGTGCTGTCGGGCTCCGGTGGCAGGATCGGCAGCCGTGACCGGGACCGAACGCACGACGCCACCGATGAACAGCGACGAACGCGCGACGCTGGAGGGGTGGCTGGATTTTCAACGCCACACCCTGCTGCTCAAGTGCGCGGGGCTCGACGACGTGAAGCTGCGTACCGCCTCGGTGCCGCCGTCACCGCTGACGCTGCAGGGCCTCGTCCAGCACATGGCCGAGGTGGAACGTAACTGGTTTCGCCGCATTCTGGGCGGGGAGCCGGCGCCACCGATCTACGACCCGACGGCCGACACCGACGGACACGACGGGGGTTTCGAGTTGGCCGAAGGGAGCGGCTTCGACGACGCGGTGGCCACCTGGCTGGCAGAGGTCGCCGTGGCCCGGGACAACTGCGCGGCCGGCGAACTGGAGGACACGAGGCCGTTCATGGGAACCGAGGTGTCGCTGCGCTGGATCTTCATCCACATGATCGGGGAGTACGCCCGGCACAACGGGCACGCCGACCTTCTTCGTGAGCGCATCGACGGCGCGGTCGGCGTCTGAGTGGGACCCAGGGCGGAACTCTGAGTGAGACACTGAGGCGGTCGGCGTCATCACGCACGGAGGTTCTGATGATCGAGGTTCTCGAGGACATGCCCGCCGGGGTGACCGGCTTCCGCGTCTCCGGACACGTGAGCGGTGAGGAGCTACGCGACTTCGGCTCCACGATGGAGACGATGCTCGCCGGTGACGAGATCAGGCTCGTGGAAGTGGTGTCCGACGACTATCAGGGGTTCGGGCCGGGGGGTCTGGTCGAAGACCTGAAGATGGGCCTGGGCACGCTGGTGCGCCACCACTCGGGCTTCCGCCGGGTCGCCGTCGTCGCGGACAAGGACTGGATCAGGCATGCCATGCACGCCCTCGGTTGGATGGTTCCCGGTGAGCTGAAACTGTTCGGCATTGCCGAACTCGACGAGGCGAAAGCCTGGGCTGCAGGCTGAGGTCGGCGAAATCGCCACTGGCCCTGTCGAAGTCCGCGTAGGGTGCCGGCATGGCCGCAGACCGCGCAGCCCTGGTAGCCGGCGGAATCCGGCTGGCCTCGGGCATCT
>Ga0172382_10004277_pt1 | contig 21952 bp, 19 predicted proteins | sample Leawel138RmetaG_FD_122245 | JGI IMG/M metagenome (GOLD analysis project Ga0172382, IMG submission 122245) | Leachate microbial communities from a municipal landfill in Southern Ontario, Canada - Leachate well 138R metaG | ecosystem: Engineered > Solid waste > Landfill > Unclassified | place... | reverse complement strand
TTGCGGGGCCTGGTGCGCAATTATGTGCGCTACCTCGACGGCGACATCGATGCGGTACTCGTCCTGCTCAATGAAGTCGACCAGATCGCCTCGCCTGGCGCGGTCGCTGCGCGGGTCAGCGCCCGGCGCAGTGTGCCGCAGGCCGATCTGCCGCCCGGCAAAGAGCCGGCCCATCGCACCTGGGCCTGGGTGCTGCTGATCCTGGTCCTGTTGGGCGTGGTCGGCTGGTATGCCATCGATCGTGGCTGGATCCCCGACGACTGGCTGATTTTCGATTGGCTCAAGGCCTTGCGTTCATGACCCCATCCATCCCCACTGAACCGTCCGCTGCACCTCGCCGGCCCACCCGGGCCGTGACGGTACGCTGGCAGGATCACGCCGTCGTCGTAGGGGGGGATGCCCCCATCGTCGTGCAATCCATGACGAACACGGACACGGCCGATCCACGCGCTACGGCCAGGCAGGTGCGCGACCTCTGGCAGGCGGGTTCCGAGCTGGTGCGCGTCACGGTCAACACGCCCGACGCCGCCGCGCAAGTGGCCGAGCTGCGCAACCAGCTCGATCGCATGCAGGCGCCGGTGCCGCTGGTGGGCGATTTTCACTACAACGGCCACAAGTTGCTGACGCAGTTTCCGGATTGCGCCCAGGCCTTGTCCAAGTATCGGATCAATCCAGGCAACATGGGCGCGGGCAAGCACCGGGACGGCAATTTTGCGCAGATGGTCGAAGTGGCGTGCCGCTACGACAAACCGATCCGCATCGGCGTCAACTGGGGCAGTCTCGATCAACTGCTGCTCGCCCGCATGATGGATGAAAACGCAGCGCGCCCGCAACCCCTCAGCGCGGGCGCCGTCATGCGCGAGGCCCTGGTCGTCTCGGCCATCAGCAATGCGCAGCAGGCCGAAAGCCTGGGCCTTCCGGGCAATGCCATCGTGCTCTCGTGCAAGGTCAGCCATGTCCAGGACCTGATCGCCGTCTATGGCGAACTGTCGCGCCGTTGCGATTACCCCCTGCACCTGGGCCTGACCGAAGCCGGCATGGGTTCCAAGGGTATCGTGGCCTCGACCGCGGCGCTGGCCGTCCTGCTGCAGCAGGGCATCGGCGACACCATACGCATTTCGCTCACGCCCGAGCCCGGCGGTGATCGTCGCCGGGAAGTCATCGTCGCGCAGGAAATCCTGCAGACCATGGGCTTGCGGGCCTTCACGCCCATGGTCGTGGCCTGCCCGGGCTGCGGGCGCACCAGCAGTACGGTGTTTCAGGAACTCGCCGCCAGTATCCAGGCTTATTTGCGCGATCAGATGCCGGTCTGGAAAACCCGCTATCCCGGGGTCGAGAACATGCACGTGGCCGTCATGGGCTGCGTGGTCAACGGCCCGGGCGAAAGCCGTCATGCCGACATCGGCATCAGCCTGCCGGGCACGGGCGAGATCCCGGCCGCCCCGGTGTATGTAGACGGCAAGAAAACGGTCACCCTCAAGGGGGATCACATTGCCACCGAATTCCAGGCCATCGTCGAAGATTACGTAGCCCGGCGTTATGGGCAGGGTGTAGAACCCGCCCGGCGTCCGGGCGTGGTGGCCCGCCAGCCCGACTGAACCCCATGTCAGAATTCAGCAAAGTCGCCGGCCTGACCGGCATGAAGGACACACTGCCCCCCGAGACGGCGCATTGGCAGCGTTTTGAAGCCATCGTGCGGGGTTGGCTGGCGGCCTACGGCTACCAGAACGTGCGCATACCCGTGCTCGAACACACCCGCCTGTTCGCGCGCGGCATCGGCGAGGTCACGGACATCGTCGAAAAAGAAATGTATTCCTTCGTCGATCGCCTCAACGACGAGCGTCTGACGATGCGGCCCGAATTTACAGCGGGCATCGTGCGCTCGGCCATCGAGCACAACTTTCTCTATGACCGTCCAAGGCGGATCTACGCCATGGGGCCGGTGTTTCGCCACGAGCGGCCCCAGCGTGGGCGCTACCGGCAGTTTCATCAGGTCGACGTCGAGGCGCTGGGCTTTCCCGGGCCGGATGTCGATGCCGAACTCATCATCATGCTGGCGCGCCTATGGCGTCTGCTGGGCCTGCAGGACATCCGGCTCGAACTCAACTCGCTGGGGCAGCCGCCCGAGCGCGCGGCCCATCGCGAAGCGCTGGTGCGTCACCTCGAGGCCCATCTCGACATACTGGATGACGAAGCCCGGCGGCGCATGCACAGCAACCCGCTCAGGGTGCTCGACACCAAGAATCCGGCCATGCAGGCAATGGCCGACTCGGCGCCGCGGCTGTTCGATTTCCTGGGGGCCGAGTCGCTCGCCCATTACGAAGGCCTTTGTGTCCGGCTCCAGGACGCCGGGATCCGCTGGACGCTCAATCCGCGCCTGGTGCGCGGGCTCGACTACTACAACCTCACCGTCTTCGAGTGGGTCACGGACCGCCTGGGGGCCCAGGGTACGGTCTGTGGCGGCGGGCGCTACGACGGGCTGTTCGAACTTCTGGGCGGCAAGCCCGCACCGGCGGTGGGTTTTGCCATCGGCATCGAGCGCCTGCTGGATCTGTGGCTGCAGAGCCAGGCGGCCGAGCCCACGCCCGAATGCCAGGTGTACATGGTCCACCAGGGGGACGCGGGGCAGCGTCAGGCGGCCCAGCTGGCCGAACAGCTTCGGGATGCCGGCCTGGCCGTGGTAGTGCATGCCGGGTCGGGCGGTTTCAAGTCGCAGTTTCGCAGGGCGGATGCCAGTGGGGCCTGCGTGGCCGTGGTCATCGCGGATGATGAGCTCGAACGCGGCCAGGCCACGGTCAAGTGGCTGCGGGCGGCGGACGCACCCGACCAGCAAGAGACCATCGCTTTCGGGCGCTTGGCTGAACAACTTCAACAAAGGATCTGAACGCGCACATGGCTTACGACCTCGAAGAACAGGAAAAGATCGACGCCCTGAAGGCCTGGTGGGATCGCCATGGCACGCTGAGCACCGCCATCGTGCTGGCCGTGGCCATTGGGCTGGCTGGCTGGCGGGGCTGGCAATGGTACGAAACGCATACGGCCGGGCAGGCCATGGGCTACTACGAGGCGTTGGAATCCGCGGCCGGCCAGTCGGGCGATGACGCGGTGGCGCGCATCAAGGCAGCCAGCACGGCCCTGCGCACCGACTACGCCACTTCAGGCTACACCGCCCGTGGCATCCTGCTGGCGGCCTCGGCGCTAGAGCAGCGCAATGACCTCGAAGGCGCGCGGGATCAGCTCGAATGGCTGGCGCGCGACGCAAGCGACCCTGCGCTGCAGGCCGTTGCCCGGCTGCGCCTGGCCGGGGTGCTGTTGTCCCTGCAGCAGTACGATGCGGCGCTGGATCAACTCAAGGGTACCCCACCCGTCGGTTTTGCGGCCCTGTATCATGATCGTCGTGGCGACGTGCTCGCCGCGCAGGGCCAAAGAGACCAGGCCATGGAGGCCTGGCGCCAGGCGCTCGACTCGCTCGGCGGCGATCCCGCCGCCCAGGTCGTGCAGCTCAAGATAGACGCTTTGAACGGAGCCTGATCCATGTATGCCCGCATTCGTTTTTTTCGCCTTGCCTTGATCGGCCTGTTGTCGGGCAGCCTGGCTGCCTGCGGCCTGTTTGCCGACACCGATCCGCGATTCGACCCAGCGCCGCTGACCGAATACGCGCCCTCGCTGGCGGTCGCGCCGCGCTGGTCCGCTTCGGTGGGCAGTGGCGGGGGCTATGGATTCATTCCACAGGTCACCGGAGACGCTGTTCAGGTGGCCACGCCTTCCGGTTCCGTCGCCGCGCTCGACCTGGCCTCTGGCGCAGTCCGCTGGCAGGTTCGCACCGAGCCGCTTTCGGCCGGGGTCGGCAGCGATGGCCAGGTGACCGCCGTGGTCACCCAGTCGGGCGAAGTGCTGGCGTTCGGCCCGCAGGGCACTGAGCTCTGGCGCAGCCAGGCAGCCAGTGCGGTGAATATCCCGCCCGTGGTGGGCAACGGCATCGTGGCGGTGCGTACCAGCGACTACCGTATCCAGGCCTTTGACGCCGCCAGCGGCAAGTTGCGCTGGGAAGTTCAGCGGCCAGGGCCTGCCCTGGCGTTGCGCACCAGCATGCGCATGCGCCTGCTGCCAGACTTGCTTCTGGCGGGCCTGCCCAATGGCCGGCTGATCCTCATCGATACGCCCACGGGGGCGGTGCGCTGGGAGGCCTCGGTCTCGGCCGCGCGTGGGGCATCAGACCTCGAACGCATCGCCGACGTGGTGGGCGAGCCCCTCATCGTAGGGACGCAAGTCTGCGGCACCAGCTATCAGGGGCGTACCACCTGTTTTGACATCAGCCAGGGTGGGCGACCCATCTGGTCCCAAGAAGTGGGTTCCGCCACGGGCATGACGACGGATGAGCAACGGCTGTATCTGCCCGACGACCGCAGCCGCGTACATGCCCTGAATCTCACGGACGGCGGGGGCCTCTGGGTCCAGAGCGCATTGCTCAACCGGCAGCTGAGTGCACCGGCCGTGGCCGGGCCCGCTGTGGCGGTGGGCGACTTCGAAGGCTATCTGCACTTTCTGTCGCGGGCCGATGGGGCCCTGATGGCGCGTCTGCGCATTGGGGGCGGGCCCATCACGTCCGCGCTGGTGGGCGTGCCTGGTGGCGTGCTCGTGCAAACCGGCGATGGCCGCCTGCTCAGGGTGGGTGCGGGTGGCTGAGTCATCCTGGCGGCCGGTCGTGGCCCTGGTGGGGCGTACCAACGTCGGCAAGTCCACCTTGTTCAACCGCCTGACCCGCTCCAGGGCGGCGCTGGTAGCCAATGTGTCCGGCCTGACGCGCGACCGCCATTATGGCGAAGGGCGCATGGGCAGCCGGCCGCACATCGTCATCGACACGGGCGGCTTCGAGCCGGTCGCGACGCAGGGCATCCTGGTCGAGATGGCTCGCCAGACCGAACAGGCCATCGCCGAATCGGACGTGATCCTGTTTCTGGTCGATGCCCGAGAAGGCATCAATGCGCACGACCACGAAATCGCCCGCCTGTTGCGCAAATCGGGCCAGCGTGTCCTGCTGGCGGTCAACAAGGCCGAAGGCATGCGCGATCATGCCGATCTCGCGCAATTCCATGAACTCGGTCTGGGCGAGCCCCATGCGATTTCCGCGGCGCATGGCGACGGCGTGGCCGAGCTCATCGAGACCGCGCTGGCCAGCGTGCCGGCCGAAGCCCCCTGGAATGGCGCGCAGCAGGCTCGGGGCGCCCCGCCTGACGAACCGGACCACCGCATCAAGCTGGCGATTGCCGGGCGGCCCAACGTGGGCAAGTCCACCCTCATCAATGCCCTGGTCGGCGAAGAGCGGGTGGTCACCTGGGACATGCCCGGTACCACGCGAGATGCGATCGAGGTCGAATTCACGCACAATGACCGGCGCTACACCCTGATCGATACGGCCGGTCTGCGCCGCCGGGGCAAGGTGTTCGAGGCTGTCGAGAAATTCTCCGTCATCAAGACGCTGCAGGCCATCGAAGCCGCCAATGTGGTGCTCTTGCTGATCGACGCCCGCGAAGGGGTCTCCGATCAGGATGCGCACATCGCCGGGTTCATCCAAGAGGCGGGCCGGGCGCTGGTGGTCGGCCTGAACAAATGGGATGCGATCGACCAGGAACAGCGCGCCTGGATCAAGCGCGAATATGATCGCAAACTGCGTTTCCTGTCCTTTGCGCGGGTCGTGACCCTATCGGCCCTCAAGGGGCAGGGCCTGGGCGAGGTACTCAAGGCGGTCGAGGCGGCGCACGCGGCGGCCTTCGCAAAGCTGTCCACGCCGCGCCTGACGCGCACCCTGCGCGCCGCCGTCGAACAGCAGCCGCCGCCCCGCAAGGGGATTTTTCGCCCCAAGATGCGCTATGCCCATCAAGGGGGCCAGAATCCGCCCCGCATCATCATTCATGGCAATGCTCTGGATGCCATACCGGATTCCTACCGGCGCTACCTCGAGGGCCAGTTCCGGACGGCTTTCCAGTTGCAGGGCACGCCGTTGTCCATTGAATTCAAGTCTTCACGCAATCCCTACCTGAAGGAAAACGCATGAACTCCCTGTTCAGCGACCACGTCGCGGCCCTGCAGCCCTATGTGCCGGGCGAGCAGGTGCGCCTGCCCAATCTGCTCAAGCTCAATACCAATGAAAATCCCTGGGGGCCTTCGCTTCGGGTGCTCGAAGCCATGCGTGCGGCGATTTCCGACGACCTGCGCCTGTACCCGGACTACCAGGCGCTGGGCTTGCGCCAGGCGATCGCCAGGCGCCATGGCCTGGACGTGGAACACGTATTCGTGGGCAACGGATCGGATGAAATCCTGGCCCATGTCTTCAGTGCGTTCTTTCAGCGCGCGGGGCGGCCACTCTGGCTGCCGGACATCAGCTACGGCTTCTACCCGACGTGGTGTCGCCTGTATGGCGTGCCAGCCGAGCGTATTGCCCTGGCCGAGGATTTTTCGGTGCACGTGGCCGACTACCTGCGCGACACGAAGGTCGAGCCTTGCGGTATCCTGCTGGCCAATCCGAACGCGCCCACCGGGCTGGCATTGGGGTTGGATGAGATCGCCCGGCTTGCCGCAGCGCGTCCCGACAGCGCGATCGTCATCGACGAGGCCTATGTAGACTTCGGTGCCGACTCGGCGGCCAGCCTGATCCCCGATCTGCCCAACCTGGTGGTGGTCCACACCCTGTCCAAGTCGCGTTCCCTGGCGGGCCTTCGGGTCGGCTATGCGCTGGCGCAGCCCGAACTCATCGCCGGTTTGGTGCGCATCAAGGACAGTTTCAACTCGTATCCGCTCGACCGGGTGGCGCTGGCGGGGGCCCAGGCCGCCATCGAGGACGAGGCCTGGTTCGAGCGTACTTGCCAGGCCGTGATCGCCGCCCGTGAACAACTCGGCCTCGATTTGCAGGCGCTGGGTTTCGAGTGCCTGCCCTCGAAGGCAAATTTCATCTTTGCCCGCCATCCGGCCCACCGTGCCGCCGACGTCGCGGCCGCATTGCGCGAGCAGGGCATCCTGGTGCGCCACTTCACGGCCCCGCGTATCGACCAGTTTCTGCGCATCACGGTCGGTACGCCCGAGCAGTGCGCGCGCCTGTGCAAGGCGCTGGCCGAGGTGCTTGCGCGCTGATGTCACAGGCGTTTCTGCAGGGATACCCGGATTGGCATTAAAATACCGGGTCTAGCATGATTTTTATAAAATGGAGCCTCGTTCATGAGCAACAAAGGGCAAATCCTTCAAGACCCCTTTCTCAATGCCTTGCGCAAGGAACACATCCCGGTGTCCATCTATCTGGTCAATGGGATCAAACTTCAGGGGCAGGTCGAGTCCTTTGATCAATATGTCGTCTTATTGCGCAATACGGTCACGCAGATGGTGTACAAACATGCCATTTCCACGGTCGTCCCGGCGCGCCCGGTCAATTTCATGGCCGATGACACGGCCGAATGATCATTTTCCCGCCTTTTGTCCGCCCGCCGTCTGCCTCGCAGCGGCGGGCGGGTGCTTGAGCCCTTGCCCATGAGGGCATTGGTCATCAGTGTCGATCTGGGCGAGCCCGACTACGACGCCCACATCGAAGAATTCCTTCTGCTGGCCCGGGGGGCCGGCGCCGACATCCTCCATGTGCTCACCGTCCGGCGCAGCCGCCCGGATGCGGCGGGCTACATCGGTTCGGGCAAGATCGCCGAAGCAGCCGATCTGGTCCATGACCTCGAGGCCGACATCGTACTCTTCGACCAGTCGCTCAGCCCGGCGCAGCAGCGCAACCTCGAGCGGGCCTGCGAAGTTCGCGTGATCGATCGCGTGGCGCTGATCCTCGACATCTTCGCCCTGCGGGCCAAAAGTCACGAGGGCAAATTGCAGGTCGAACTCGCCCAGCTGCAGCACCTGTCCACCCGGCTCACGCGCATGTGGACCCACCTCGAGCGCCAGCAGGGTGGTATCGGGGTGCGCGGTCCGGGCGAGTCCCAGCTCGAGACCGACCGGCGGCTCATCGGGGTGCGCATCAAGGCGCTGCGCGAGCGCCTGGCCCGGGTGCAGCGCCAGCGGGTGACGCAGCGCAAGGCCCGGGTGCGCGGCCGCACGCTGTCGGTCTCGCTCGTGGGCTATACCAACGCCGGCAAATCGACCCTGTTCAATGCGCTGACGCGGGCCGACACCTATGCGGCCGACCAGCTCTTCGCGACGCTGGATACGACCACGCGCCGGGTCTGGATCGAAGGGGCGGGCCAGGTGGTCGTCTCGGATACGGTGGGTTTCATCCGTGATCTGCCACCTACGCTGATCGCGGCATTTCGGGCCACGCTCGAAGAGACCGTGCATGCCGATCTGCTGCTGCACGTGGTCGATGCCGCCAGCCCGCAGCGCGACGAACAGATCGCGGCCGTCAACCAGGTCCTGCACGATATGCAGGCAGACGAGATTCCGCAGATCATGGTCTACAACAAAGTCGACATCGCGGGGTTGGAGCCCCGGGTCGAACGAAATGAACATGGTACGATTGCGCGAGTCTTCGTCAGTGCGCTGCAACGCAGTGGCCTGGACGGTTTGCGTCAATCGCTCGTAGAATTTGAGGGGCTTACGAGAAACAATGCGTTTCAAGAAACTCTATAACCTGAATGATCCGGGCTGGGGCAGGGGCAACCAGAATGATCCCTCCGGTAACCGGCCTGACCCGTCATCAGGGCCACCCGACCTCGATCAAGTCTGGCGCGATTTCAGCAAGCGCCTGTCCGGCCTGTTCGGCGGCAAGGGCGGGGGCGGGCGGGGTCCACGCTTTCCGCAGAGCAAGGGGGGGTTGCCCCAGCTGCCCGGGCCATCGCCCCGATTTGTGATTCTGCTGCTGGTGCTGGCCGCGTTGTTCTGGCTGGGAAGCGGCTTCATGATCGTGCAGGAAGGCCAGGTCGCGGTGGTCACCCGCTTCGGCAAATATATCAAGACGCTCAGCCCAGGGCTGCAATGGCGTTTTCCGTATCCCATCGAAGACGCTCAGCAGGTGAACATCGCCCAGCTGCGTACCTTCGAAGTCGGGTTCAGGGGATCCTCGCGCAATCGGGTCCTGACCGAATCCCAGATGCTCACCAAAGACGAAAACATCGTCGATGTGCAGTACGTGGTTCAGTACCGTCTCAAGCCCGATGGCGCGCCGGCCTACCTTTTCAATACCAGCTATCCAGACGAATCCGTGCGCCAGGCGGCCGAGACCGCCATGCGTGAAATCGTCGGGCGCAAGCCGATGGATTTCGTCCTCTATTCCGGCCGTACAGAAGTCGCCTCCGAGGTCCAGTCGCTGGCGCAGACTATTCTCAACCGGTACAAGACGGGCATCGAGATCTCCACGGTCGCCATACAGAACGTGCAGCCACCCGAGCCGGTCCAGGCCGCCTTCGATGACGCGGTCAAGGCCGGCCAGGACCGCGAGCGGCAGATCAACGAGGCCAACGCCTACGCCAGCAAGGTCCTGCCCGAGGCCGAGGGGCAGGCCGCCCGCATGCTCGAGGACGCCGAGGGCTACAGCGCCCGGGTCATCGGGCGTGCTCAGGGCGATACCGCGCGCTTCGAAAGCGTGGCCGCCGAATACGCCAAGGCACCGGCCATCACCCGTGAACGTATTTATCTGGAGACCATGCAGGAAATTCTGTCGGGTACCGCGAAGGTCATGCTGGATGCCCCGGTGGGCAACAACATGCTGTATCTGCCGCTGGATCAGATCATGGGGCAGGCCGCCCGCGCGGGGGGCAACCCGGCGGGCTCGCGTCCAGCCGATGTCGCGGCCGGCGCGGCCGCGGCCGCCGATGCCGTGCGCGACAAGCCGGTCGCGCCCCGCATGCCCAGCAGCCTGCCGTCGCTGACCAACCCGTATTCCAACTAGGAGCATGCAGATGCAACGCTTTTTCCCTGCTCTGGTCGGCCTGGTCATCGTTCTGGCTGTATTGTCATCGTGCATGTTCATCGTGCGCGAGCGCGACTCCGCCTTGCTGTTCGCCCTGGGCGAGGTGCGTGAAACCATCAGCAGCCCGGGCCTGTATTTCAAGTATCCGCCGCCGTTCGAAAACGTGGTCTACCTGGACCGCAGGCTGCAGACGATCGAATCGCGCGATCCCGAACGCATCCAGACGGCCGAAAAGAAAAACCTGCTGATCGACTACTACGTCAAGTGGCGCATCAACGATCCGCGGCTGTACTACGTCACCTTTGGTTCCAACAGCAATGCGGCCATCGAGCGCCTGCAAGCCCAGATCCGCGACGCGCTCAACGCGGCCGTCAACGTACGGACCGTGCGCCAGGTCGTGTCCAGCGAACGCGACACACTGACCGACGAAATCCTCTCGGCCGTTTCCAAGCGGGCGGCGCCCTTGGGGGTGGACGTGGTCGACGTCCGGCTGCGACGCATCGATTTCACCACCGAAATCTCCGAGTCGGTGTATCGGCGCATGGAGGCCGAACGCAAGCAGGAAGCCAACCGCCTGCGCGCCAGTGGTGCGGCCGACAGCGAGCGCATCCGGGCCGAGGCCGATCGCAAGCAGCAGGAAATCCTCGCCCGCGCGTACGCCGAATCCCAGGCCCGGCGCGGGGCGGGCGACGGGCAGGCCGCGGCCATCTATGCCGAATCGTATGGCAAGAGCCCCGAGTTCTACAGTTTCTACAAGAGCCTGGATGCCTATCGCTCGGCGTTTTCGGTTCATGACAGCACTCTGGTGCTCAGCCCAGACTCTGATTTCTTCCGTTTCTGGAACAATGCCGCCGGCAATCAGCCAGCGCCGGCCAGGTAAGCCGCGAGAGTACCCATCATGCTGTCCAGCTGGTTACTGCCCGAGCACCTGACCGATATCCTGCCTGCCGAGGCCCGGCGCATCGAAGACATGCGCCGGGCTCTGCTCGATCTCTACCGGGCCCATGGTTTCGAGCTGGTGGTCCCGCCGCTGGTCGAATATCTCGACTCCCTCATGCTCGCCCGCGACGAGGCCCTGCGCCTGCGCACGTGCAAGCTGGTGGACCAGCTGTCCGGGCTGACCATGGGCGTGCGCGCCGACATGACCGTGCAGGTCTCGCGCATCGATGCCCATCTGCTCAATCGTCAGGGCGTCACGCGCCTGTGCTATTGTGGCCCGGTGATCCATGCGCGGCCCTCGGGCTTGCTCTCAGACCGTGAACTGCTGCAGATCGGGGCGGAAATCTTTGGCCATGCCGGGGTCGAGGCGGACATCGAATCCATTCGGTTGGCGATCGAGTCCGTCCGGCATGCCGGCATCGGCGATCCCCGCCTGGATCTCAACCACCCCGGGGTAGGGCGGGCGCTGATAGAAGCCGATCCCGCCCTCGCAGATTGCGCCGACAGCGTGTTCGATCTCTTGAGCGCAAAAGATGTCCCTGGCCTGCAGGCGATGCTGGTGGGGCAGGGCGCGCAATCCGATACGCTCGATGCGCTCAGCGCACTGACCACGCTGTATGGTGATCCATCCGTGATCGAGCGCGCCCGGGCGGTATTGCCGCCCCACGCCCCCATCCAGGTGGCCCTCGACGCTCTGCAGTCTCTGTGCGATGCCCTGGCGGGTGGCCCCATTGCGATCGATCTGGCCGACATGGGGGGCAGCTACGGCTATCATTCAGGTGTAGTGTTTTCGATCTACGCCGCTGGCTGGCACGATGCGCTGGTACGGGGCGGGCGCTATGACGGTATCGGCCGCAAATTCGGCCGGTCGCGTCCGGCGACCGGTTTCAGCCTCGATTTGCGCAAGCTGTCGCGCGGCCTGCCGGCCGCGCAGGCCGCCCCCGCCATCTGGGCCCCCTGCTCGGACGACCCCGAGCTGGCACGGGTGGTGCGCGAACTCCGGCAGGCGGGCCAGGTGGTGATCCAGGCCCTGCCCGGCGAGCGCCAGGATGTGGATGAATTCCGTCTCGAACAGGAGTTGGTCAAGACCTCTTCTGGCTGGGTCATACAAGAGTCGATGGTATAAACTAACCTGTTTACTGTACGGTCCGTATTGCGGCTGCGAAGAATAGGCTCATGAGCAAAAACATCGTTGTGATCGGCACCCAATGGGGTGATGAAGGCAAGGGCAAGATCGTCGATTGGCTGGCCGAATCGGCCCAGGGCGTCGTGCGCTTTCAAGGGGGGCACAATGCCGGCCATACACTGTGGATCCATGGGCAGAAGACCATCCTGCGCCTGATCCCTTCGGGCATCATGCATCCCCATGTCACGTGCTACATCGGCAATGGCGTGGTGCTCTCGCCCGAGGCCCTGCTGGCCGAAATCAGCGAGCTCGAGTCCGCGGGCATCAATGTACGCCCGCGGCTGCAGGTCTCCGCAGCCTGCCCGTTGATCCTGCCCTATCACGTGGCGCTCGACCAGGCGCGCGAGGCACGCAAGGGCGAAGGCAAGATCGGCACGACCGGCCGCGGCATCGGGCCGGCCTATGAAGACAAGGTGGCCCGGCGCGCCCTGCGGGTACAGGATCTCTACGATCCCGACATCTTCGACGAGAAACTGGCCGAAGTGCTCGACTACCATAATTTCGTCCTGGTGCAGTACCTGGGCGCGAAGGCGGTGGACGCCGCCCAGGTTCGCGACCGGGCCATGGCCTTCGCGGCCGAACTCGAGCCCATGGTGGCAGACGTCTCCAGTAACCTGCACATTGCCCGGCGCGCAGGCCACAGCCTGTTGTTCGAAGGGGCCCAGGGCTCGCTGCTGGACATCGATCACGGCACCTATCCGTTCGTGACCAGCAGCAACTGCGTGGCCGGCGCCGCGGCCGCCGGCTCGGGCACAGGCCCGCAATCGCTGGATTACGTTCTGGGCATCGCCAAAGCCTATACCACGCGGGTGGGTTCGGGGCCGTTTCCCACCGAACTGCTCGACGACACCGGCCTGCGCCTGGCCACGGTGGGCAAAGAGTTCGGTTCCGTCACCGGCCGGCCGCGTCGCTGCGGCTGGTTCGATGCCGCCGCCATGAAGCGCTCGGTCATCATCAACGGGCTCACGGGCCTGTGCGTCACCAAGCTCGATGTGCTCGACGGGGTCGAGCGCATCAAGATCGGCGTGGGCTACCGCTACAAGGGCCAATTCCTGGACGTCCTGCCCTATGGGGCGCATGCGGCCGCCGAAGCCGAACCCGTGCTCGAAGAAATGGCCGGCTGGTCCGAATCCACCGTCGGCATCACCGAATACGACAAGCTGCCCGTCAATGCGCGGCGCTATCTCGAACGCATTGCGGAAATCTGCGATGTGCCCATCGATATGGTGTCCACGGGCCCCGATCGCCTTGAAACCATCGTGCTGCGCCACCCCTTCCACGGCTGAGGAAAACCCCGCATGAGCCTTCCCCCGAGCACAGACAGAGATCTTTGGGTCAGCTGGGACACCTATCACAGCCTGATCGAACGCCTGGCCCTGCAGGTCTACGAGTCGGGTTGGGCGTTCGACAAGATTCTTTGCCTGGCGCGTGGCGGGGTACGGGTGGGCGACGTTCTTTCGCGTGTGTTCGACCTGCCGCTCGGGATTCTCGCGACCAGCAGTTATCGCGAGGCGGCCGGTACGGTTCAGGGCCAGCTCGACATTGCCCAGTTCATCACGATCACGCGCGGCACGCTGGATGGCCGGGTGCTGCTGGTAGACGACATGGTCGACACCGGCCTGACCTTCAACCGGGTGCGCGAGCACCTGCTCAACCAGTTTCCCGATATCGTCGAACTGCGCACCGCGGTCCTTTGGCTCAAAGGGCACGCTCAGATGGAACCCGATTATTACATCGAGAGGCTGCCCACCAACCCCTGGATCCACCAGCCCTTCGAAGACTACGACAGCCTGCGCCCGCATCAACTCGAGTCCTGGATTCGTAAAGGCGTGCGCACGGCGCAACCGCTACAGGCCTGAATAATCAGTGGCCAGCCGCTTTTCGTGCTAGAATCAGACTCTTCGTAAAATATACGGGGCGCTGTGCCGTGTGTGCCAGCGTCTTTTGTCGAACAGGCTTTTAAGGATCTACATGCCGACTGTACGCCTCAAAGAAAACGAGCCTTTCGAGGCTGCCCTGCGCCGCTTCAAGCGCACCATCGAAAAAACCGGTTTACTGACCGAACTGCGTTCACGCGAGTTCTATGAAAAACCCACGGCCGAGCGCAAGCGCAAGCGTGCTGCCGCCGTCAAGCGCCATTACAAACGCATCCGCAGCCAACAACTGCCGCCGCGACTCTATTGATTGATTCCTGAGAGCTTCATCCAGGAGCTGCTGGCACGGGTCGACATCACCGACGTCATCAGCCGCTATGTACAGTTGCGCAAAGGGGGCGCAAACCTGCTCGGTTTGTGCCCTTTTCACAACGAAAAATCCCCTTCTTTCACAGTCAGCCCAACCAAACAGTTCTATCACTGCTTTGGCTGCGGAGCCCATGGCAGTGCGATTCGGTTCCTGACCGAACACACGGGCGCAAGCTTTCCAGAAGCGGTACGCACATTGGCCGCCAGTGTGGGCATGACCGTGCCCGAAGAGTCGGCCACGCCGGCGCAGCGCGCCGCCCGGCGCGCCCGGCGCGCCGAGACTTCGCGCCAGCACGAGATCCTCGAACGGGCCCTGACGCATTGGCGTGCGGCGCTGAAGCAATCGCCCGAAGCCATCGCTTACTTGAAACGGCGCGGGCTCAGCGGTGAAGTGGCCGCCCGCTATGGGTTGGGTTGGGCATCCGGGCAGCGCCAGGGGCTGGCCCAGGTATTCGAAAACTATGAAGATCCGGCTCTGATCGAATCCGGCCTGGTGGTCGAGGCAGAAGATGGCCGCCGCCACGATCGTTTCAGGGCGCGCATCATGTTTCCCATCCGCAATGCGCGCGGCCAGCTGATCGCTTTTGGCGGACGCCTCATCGAGGCCGGAGAACCCAAGTATCTGAATTCACCCGAGACGGGCCTGTTCTCCAAGGGCGAAGAGCTCTACGGCCTGCATGAGGCCCGGGCCGGCATCCACACCGAAGGCTGCGTGCTGGTGGTCGAAGGCTATATGGACGTGGTGGCCTTGGCGCAGTTCGGCCTGGGCAATGCGGTGGCCACCCTGGGTACGGCGACCACCGATACCCATATCCAGAAGCTGCGGCGCGCCAGTGAGCGTATCGTATTCAGCTTCGATGGCGATACGGCCGGCCGCAAGGCGGCATGGCGCGCTCTGCATGCTTGTCTGCCCTGGGTGGATGAAGCGATCTCCATGCGCTTCCTGTTCCTGCCCGAAGGGCAGGACCCGGATTCGTACGTCCGCGCCCACGGTATACAGGCCCTGCGGGCGTGCCTTCAGGAAGCCCGTTCGCTGTCGGGCTTCATGCTCGACGAACTGCAGGTGCGGCACGATCTGGCCGAGGTCGAGGGCCGGGCGGCGTGTGTGCACGAAGCCCGGCCACTGTTCGAGCTGATGCCGTCAGGGGGCTATCGCCTGCAGCTCGAGCGCGAGTTTGCCCGTCTGGTCCAGCTGACCCCCGAAGAGCTCGGCCAGGTGCTGGCGGCCGCTCCGGCGCACGGGTTCGCAGGGGTGGGTGGCAGCGCCGCAGCCGCGGTTCACCGGGCTGGCCCGGCGCAGCGCGCACACGAAACCAGCCCGGCCGGCGTGCCGCACGCCGGTCCCGGTGCAATCCCAGCGTGGGTGGGGGCCGAGGCCGGGCCATCTGACGGGTGGCCGGCCGATGGGCTGTTGCCGGATACCCGGCCGGCACGCGCGCCAGCACGTACGGCCCGGCGTTCTGGGGTTCGCGCTGTCACGCCGATGGCCCGGCGCCTGCTGCGATTGCTCATGACGCACCCGATGTTGGCGGCCCGGCTGGGTGAGCAACAGCTTGAATTATTGACCCAGCACCCCCACTTGGTACTTGTCAGGCAGCTGATCGCGCTGCAGGGCAGCAGCGGCGCCACCCATGCCGGTGCGCTTCTGCAAGCGGCTGATCCTGGCTCCGAACTGGCGCGGGTGCTCGATGAACTGTCATCTGAACTGCTGTCGGTCGACTGGCCCGATCCACAAGCCGAGTGGGCCGACGCCCTGCGAGTCATCGAACGGCAGGCCATCCAGGAGCAGTGCGATCGCCTGGTGGCCACGGGGCTGCATACCGCTGACGAACGACGCCGTTATCGGGAGCTCTCCCAGCGCTTGGCCTGGCTTAAGACGCCAAACAGGTGATTCTTCTCTTAGCTCGAAAACCAAGGCTGCTCATGTAGTGCCTGAGTCAGTTGAAAAGGCACTCGCCCGTAGGACTGCTGTCACCAGGGGAGTAGTAGTAAACAAGTCTACGGGCCCCAAGACGCTGGCCGGCAAGAAAGTGGCGCTCAGTAGGCGCAAACTGAGTCGGTCGCTCAGTAGTGCTCAGGCAACTTGGGTAGCCGTGCCCCACGTGTGACCACCTGGGCCTGTGAGGACTGGTCCTTTACACACATTGCTCGTGGTCTGCACCGCCGGTCGCCTCATGCGACTTCGCGTCTCGTGGCATAAAGGCCTGTCTTGTGAAGGCGTTGGTAGGAATAGCATGCGGGTGATGCATCTAGCCACCCGCTGGGACTGATCCTCGGAGACGCAAGATGTCGAACTCCCCCACCTCACAAGCGTATGCGACGCAGCATCAGCTAGTATATCTGGTTCCCGCCGCTATTGGGACATCTAGTTCGTATTTTTCAGCATTGCATTTAGTTCGGCATCGTACCCCAGCAATAATTGCGATTTCCCATGGGCATCCAGGAGCTGGTTACGCGACCGCGACTTGAGGACGATGCTGCGGAATCTCAAAGCGTACTAGTTGACTGAGCAAATTGTACTACGTAATATTTTTTTGAACTAGTCTACTGGTTAGGAGCTGAGAGACGATACAGCCGAGCTTCCAGGCACTGGTGGGGGATGAGCTATATGTGCCCGGCTCGCCCACCGACTGGACTGGCGGATTTCTAGATATTGCCATCATAGAAAAATATGGATTTGATCCAGACGGCGTGGTTTGTAGTTCTGGTGAAACGGAAGTGATTTCTATGACGATATGAGCCTTCGCTGGCCTTGATGAGCCTGTATTAATGCACGAACTATGTTTTCCGATTTATCAGATTTATGTTGCATGCGAAGAATATCAACTTGTCTATGCGTCGATGGGTAAATTGAAATCATGGATCTGGAATTAGATGCAATAGATATTTTTGGCTAATTTCTAGGATATGATGTGATAGTAAAAAATGAAAACGATATCAAAATCCGGGAGGCCGCTATCCGCGAGAGGATTTTAATAAGAGGCGCCCCATGGATCGATTCTTGTCTGCGTTGGAGAATGTGCGGGTGCGAGATAGCATGCAATCCCAATTAGGATATGCGTGTGGCTAAGGAAAAGATTGTCACTAATATAAATAGCAATTTGTAGGTGTTACTGTAAAAGGAGAGGATGGGGGAATGTCAATGATTATAGTATGCCCGTTTATATTGGAAGAGCGCATTTGACTATCGACAGCGTGGGTGTCAGGAGATATCGAGATTAGCCTGACAGGATTTCAATCGTGTTCTTTCTCTGACGTTATGCTTGGATTATCGCTTAAGAGCGGGCCGTACACTGGCATGGTAAGGGAATTTCTGATGATGGTATCTATAGGCCGTGAGAGTTAGGGAAAGCTAGAGATTTTTAACGAGAATAGCCATGAAAAATAGACAATATAAATCAAGGATCAGAGTCGCGTTGATTGTTCCATCGTCAAATACAGTAATGGAAAATGATTTACACGATGCTCTTCCAAAGACTGAATATACAGTGCATACTGATCGAATGTATCTCACGGAAACCACGAGAGAGCAAGAAATCAAGATGATAGAGGAATTTGCTCCGGCTGCCGCGAATGATCTTGGCACACTAAAACCAGACGTTCTAGTATTTGGCTGTACGTCCGCTGGCTCGCTGTTCGGCCTGGAATACGATGAACGTGTATGTCGCCAATTGGGATTGTTGGCTGGATGCCCTAGCATTGGAGTTGTTTCCTCTGTGGCCACGGCATTGGATCTACAGGAATGGCGGCGGGTTGCTGTATTGACACCATATAATGAGGATTTGACACAAGCAGTAGCGACAGCGGTTACCGGAGGAAGCCGCCGGTTGGTATGCGCGTACGGGATGAATATCACAGACAATGAGGCGCTTGCGACACCGACACCGGCAGATATTGTGGACTTCGCAAAAAAGGTACTGAGCGGGCAACGTTTTGATGGATTATTTGTCTCATGTACGAATTTTCGTGCATTGGAGGCACGCTCGGAGCTAGAAGATACATTTGGCGTTCCAGTCGTCACCAGCAATAGTGCGGTTATTGATGCGCTTCTATTATTGAGGTCTTGATGAATAATGGTTTTGTTTGAGAATGGATAGCGATGCTATAGGTACAATGCTCCTATGGATATAAATATTTGAAGGTAGGTTGCTTCAGTGAGTTGTCATAATGACGCATTGTGATGCCATAGAAGCCTAAATTGCGATTCTTTCCAATTGATGGCATTGCTATCTACGCATTGGTTCAATTTTCATATTATTATTGGCATATGAGCAAACGATATCGCTTATGTTTTCCAATATTAGATTATTGGTAGAGAGCTTTTATCAATTGCTATATATTCATTAGTAACTAAATTATGTGAGGCAATCAATGGATAAAAATATATCAGAAAAGATCAAGTCTTTGGATGATTTTCCTGAGGATCTCAGGAGGCGTATGAAAGACGGACGTGAAGCGACTTTACGGCGGATGGCTGAAGTGGCTGAAAAGAATGGCGACAAGAAGCTAAAGGCGGCTGGTGATATACCTGGATCAGTGATTAGTGATGAAATTATACAAACAGGCGGCTATTGGTCGGGGGTGCTTGAGAAAAATGAACATCTCCGAATAGTAGATTTGGAAGGGCGGCAAGCTGTGGATTTTATCTTTTATGACTATGATGATTTGAATATAAAATATAACGCTGCCAATACGATGAAGCTTAATAAATCCGTCTATCTTGGCAAAGGATTTAAACTGTATTCAGATACGGCTGAAAGCCTGCTTACTATTGTAGAAGATACCGTCGGTAATCACGATACCATAGGTGGCTGCTGCAGTACAGAAATAAATTTTGTTCGTTATGGCGTCAAGGACGAACAGAGCTGTCGACGTAATTTTACAGCTGCTCTTTCCACCTATGGTTTATGTGAGAGAGATATTCCTGCAAACATCAATTTTTTTATGAATGTGCCCATCATGCCAAATGGAGAAATGGCGATCGTAGATGGCCTGTCTGAGCCGGGTGATTTTGTGGATTTACAGGCAGACAAAAAAACGTTGGTCGTTTTGTCCAATTGCCCACAAAGATTTAATGATGCAAATGGTTGGAATCCAACTCCAATACGCTTGTTGCGCTGGATGGCGTAATAGAAATTAGCTAGTTGGAGGACGTAATGAGGATATGCTAAACGTATGGAAAATGCAAGGTTAGGGATTTGCATATTGCCATTTATAAAATAATATTTATATCAAGAGTTCGTCCAAGGGAGCCAATGGAAATGACAGGGTGCGTCGATCAATTTCAAAATCAAGGATTTTTTGCTCGCAAATCCTATTCAAAGCAACCAGATCGGTTGGCTGGATTTGGCAATGATGAGATAAGCAATGCATCTGTTAATAATGATGCGTTGGTAAGATTCGTTGATGTTGAAAAAAGTTACGATGGGGACACCTTAGTCGTCAAAGAACTAAATCTTGATGTTTATTCTGGAGAATTCCTAACGATACTCGGGCCTTCAGGATCAGGCAAGACCACTTGCCTAATGATGCTTGCGGGGTTTGAAACAGTCACTGAAGGAACTATCTTACTGGATGGTAAGCCGATAAATCATTTGCCGCCTTATCGTCGGAATATCGGCATGGTTTTTCAAAATTATGCATTGTTTCCGCATATGACCGTAGCGGAGAATCTTGCGTTTCCACTCAAAGTTCGGCGCTTTAATCGTGCGGAGATTGAAGATCGTGTAGAAAAAGCACTCGATATGGTTCGCCTAAGTGGACTTGGGCACAGAATTCCACTGCAGTTGTCTGGTGGTCAACAGCAGAGAATTGCGGTGGCACGAGCTTTAGTGTTCGAGCCCAAACTTGTTTTAATGGATGAGCCTCTAGGTGCACTAGATAAACAGCTTCGTGAGCAAATGCAATATGAAATTAAGCGGCTCCACGCCGAGCTTGGACTCACTGTCGTATATGTTACCCATGATCAAAGTGAAGCGTTGGTGATGTCTGATCGGATAGCTGTATTTCATGAAGGAGCAATTCAACAGCTATCTACACCAATTGATATCTATGAAAGGCCGCAAACTGCATTTGTTGCCCAGTTTATCGGCGAAAACAATCAATTCTATGGGACGACCATCGAGATCGGCAATAAATCATGCTCTGTGAAGCTTTCTGACGATACGATTGTGTATGCACTGCCAGTTGGTGTTCAGGATATAGGGATGAATGTAGCTTTATCTATTCGTCCAGAGAGAATTCTGATAGGAAATAATATTGATAGTTGTCAGAATAAAATCAAGGCTGTTATTAAAGAACTACATTATTTGGGTGATCACCTGCGTGTTTATGTCGGGCTTCCAAATAGTGTGGAAATAGCTATCAAGATATCGAATGCGATGCTTCAGGGCGTACCTAAGCCAGGAGACGAGATTTGGATTGGATGGAAAACAGAAGATTGCCGGGCGATGGCCAGTCCTTCACAATAATGATTAGCTAAGGAGGGTACGCAGGCTTTAATTTAATGATAGGCAAATTGGATGTAGTTTGTCGATATTTAATTGCCGAGGCGAGATATATCTAGAATGGCTTTGGTTGTTCTATATGGCATCGGGTAATATGTGTTCCAACTGTTTAAGGGCAATAGAATACATATTGAGAATGCAGATTGATTTATTGGAGGTGTTCTAATACGATAAAGTATACTCGCTCCTAATATAGGCGAGATGATTTAAGGTTTATATCATAAATAAATTAATAATGAGTGAGGAGATTCGCATGACCATTTTGCGTAAATACACTGCGATACCTTTTTTTGCGTTGTTCGTGACCACTAGTGTTGCTGCGGCAGACTCTATTTCAGTCGTTTCATTTGGTGGTCAATATGCTACTAGCCAAATTGAGGCTTATCACAAGCCGTTTCAAGAGAAAGCGGGGGTGGATGTACATTCCATCGATTATAATGGAGGGTTAGCAGAAGTCCGGGCTCAAGTCGAGTCTGGAAATGTTACTTGGGATGTCTTGGATGTCGAAAGCCAAGACCTGGAGCTGGGTTGTTCACAGGGTCTGTTTGAACGTCTTGATCTAGCTGACCTTCCTGATGGTACGGATGGTAGTGCTGCAAAAGAGGACTTCATCCCCGGTACTCTTCATGACTGTGGTGTGGGTGTTATCGTATGGTCGAATATCATGGCCTACAACACTTCAAAGTTTCCTGGTGAGAAGCCTTCAAAGGTAGAAGATTTTTTCGACCTTGAGCGGTTTCCAGGAAAGCGTGGTATTAGCAGGCGACCCATTTACACGCTTGAATGGGCATTAATGGCCGACGGTGTACCCGTAGATAAAGTGTATGAAACACTCTCGACACAGGAAGGAATAGATCGCGCTTTTGCCAAGCTTGATACTATTAAAGATGCAATCGTTGTATTTGAGGCGGGCGCTCAAGCTCCTCAGCTGCTTGCGGATGGAGAGGTTTCCATTTCTAGTGCATTTAACGGACGTATTTATTCTGCAATAGTAGATGAAAACCAGCCACTAGCCATCATGTGGGACTCTCAAATTTGGAATCTGGATTTCTTTGCAATTCCTAAGGAACATCTGATCAAGGTGCTTTGAAAACTGACCGAAACAACACAAACGGTACGAATTTCATAATGCAGAAGAAATGTCCGAAAGTTGGTCAAAATCGGGGCGATTTTCACCCTGGTCAGT
>Ga0172382_10004276_pt1 | contig 21955 bp, 12 predicted proteins | sample Leawel138RmetaG_FD_122245 | JGI IMG/M metagenome (GOLD analysis project Ga0172382, IMG submission 122245) | Leachate microbial communities from a municipal landfill in Southern Ontario, Canada - Leachate well 138R metaG | ecosystem: Engineered > Solid waste > Landfill > Unclassified | place... | reverse complement strand
GGACTCAAAATCCCCCGACCTTACGGTCATCTCGGTTCGATTCCGAGCTCCGGCACCATAAATAAATCAAGGGTTGCAAGTGTAGCCGGGCTTGTGACCCTTTTTTTTTGGCACTGTGACAGATATGTAATAACTTTCTTTTTTCTTAATCCCACCCATGACCTCAATAGCCGATCCGAGGGTTTTCAGGATGATGGAGCCATATCGATGGACCATCGTCACGGGTTTCCATCTTCCGAATTTCTGAACCGCATAAAGATCGACACCGTCTTGAATCAGTTGTGATCTTTTTCACACTTACCATGCATTCGCCTTCAATCTATTGAATCTACAGGATAACTTAGCATATTGAGAGGAAAGAGACAACAAATAGATGACATTTTTATCAGTAATTCTATATTGTTATATGGTATCTGACTTTTTAAGAAACCATCGATATTTGATTGCTTTGTACCAATATAAAATATAATTGATTATTTATCAGCACAGAGAACTGCTAAGGAAACGGTTTTTTAATGCGCTGCCGCCCGGCGCGAATTAATATTTCTGAGAAAAAGAAGACAAAACAGGATTCCGAGAGAATTACCAACATACGGATATTCGAAGGAAAAGGGCGTTTATCCCCTCACTATTATCAAGACAGACAGTTAAAAGAATTGAAAGGAAAACTGCATGCGGAAAACAAAGAAAAAAGGATTTAGAGGCAGTAGTATCTTTTACCTGTTCGGCCTGTTTCTTCTCCTATCTCCGGACACGATTTTTGCTGAAGGTATTGATGAAAGCATCTCTTATATAAATCAGCTTATGGATGAGGCCGTAATTGCCGTGGAGTCCGGTGATCCCGGTTCAGCCAAAACCAGCCTTGAATATGTGGCAAGAAATCTTGAAATGTCTTCTGCCTGGAGTGCCTTTATCTGGTCGGAGCGGCAGACCAATCCCGGTTATAGTCCCATAACTTTAAATGCGCTTCCCGTTTCTCTTACAGTATCATATTACACTTCGGGAATGGATGCTTCCAGGGCCTCCTACAGGGATATGATCGCAAAGATAGAAGAGGCACAGATTGCATATAAAACGCAGCAGCTTAGAACTATGCTCTCACTTCTCTTCAATGCCGTTGATATGGCAAATGACATACATGGCGCCATCACCGGCAACCCCCTTCTGCTGCCCAAAAACCTCTATGACATGAATGAAAAGGCCAAGCAGACAGCCCAGTATATTCAGAACAACTTTGACAAGCTTCAACAGGGCGGTCTTCTTGTCAGGGAACTGACAAAACTCAAAGATGAAGTTGTAGCGATATACAGAGATCTCAGGCAAACACGATGGAATGTGGAAATACTTGTACCTGAAGTGAACCGCATAGAAAAGGCCATGGCAGTGGCAAGAAACAGTATTAACAGCGGAATGGATATGCCCATTCCTCCTGATTCTCAGGCCAGCTTTGACAGCGCTCCCTATAACGCGAATCTCGATGCTGTCGAAGCGGATCTGGCTATAGCGGAGATGGCCTGGGAAAGCGGTCTTGAAATTATTGAAGGGGTAAAAACAATTGCGGACAGCGTCTATAATTCCATACCCGCGAAAACGGATGGCGACACATCCGCCTACAACAGCTTTGTATCCTCCTACAACACCTTTAAATCCAGTCTCACAGAAGGCAGGAATTCCAAAATAAATGAGCTGCAAGCCCTGGGAGAAGAGTGGCGTCAGGTTCTCACCTCTATTTTACAGACATATATGAACATATCTCTGGGCAATCCTGTGACCCTGTCTGACTGTTCCGACCGGCATGAAGCGGATGCCAGCCTTGTGCTGGATGATTCGGAACCCAGAGCGTGGAAACCCGAATACGCGACCCTGCTTTCCGCACCGACCGGACCTCCCATTGTCCCGGTGCAGACAGGAATTGGCGCAGGCGACTGGTATGAATATACAGCCTCGTATCCTGCCCGTCTTGTGGAACGAGTGAATCTCTACGGCAAGGCATGGCAGAGCGCCTATTCCAGCATGTCCTATGCGGACTGGCAGGCGCTCTCCACATCGGTGGACCCCAGCCAGCCATACCAAATTCTGGCACTGAAAAGAGGAAGCCTCAATATTCTGCTGGAAAATCTCAATGCTATACGCAGCGAAGCCAACCGCTATTATTCCGCTTTCAGGAGTGCCGTGGATGAGGTTAAAAACCTCGAGTCGGACCTTTCAACGCTTCAGTCAAAGGCCGATGCCTACAGGCAGTTTCTCACCGACAACCCCGGCACAACGCCTGATTTCGAGTTTGACGAACACGTTAATGTAACTGACGCGGATGTTTCCGGTATCTCAACCCGAACAACCTTTGCCGGTGATGGTATTTCCGTCCTGGAAACAGAGGTGTTCATAGATTTTCTTGAAAGGGTCATATATGATTTTGGTGTTGCTGTAGAAGAAATACAGGGACAGGCAACACATATAGGCAACAGGGCGGATAAGATTGCCTTTGATATCAACAGGACACTCACATTCAACGACTCAATTTCATCAAAACTTCCTGCTGCAAAGGAGATGCTGGATTACAAGTTTGATTATGAAAAGGACCTGTTCCTGGGCGACGGAGATCACGGCTATCTCTTTGATTCACTGGAGATTCTGGATAACGATCTCTGGCAGCATGTGGATACCTGGTATTACCACGCCAACCCGCCCGATATCGAGACACAGATACTTCCGCATGTTGAGTATATCAATTCACTGGGAACCGTTGCGCTGAACCGTTTCGCGTATCTTACAGAGCAGATATGGTCAATAACAGACAATCTGACCTTTGCCGCCCCTGAGATGAAACCCAACCCCTGGAGCGTGGGAACCGGTTTCGATGCAGGTGAAAGTTTTGCGGTTCTTGCTGAAAATAAGGACGTGGTCGATCAGTTCACAAAGGTTCGTTTTCTGAAGTACCACAAGAGGCCATATACAGAACCGATGGGCTACATTACACTTGACGAGATACGCAAAGGATTGCCCAAAATAAATAAATGGGTCGATGCCCAGACAGGCGGAACATACGGCACAGGGCTGGTTATTGAAAGGGTAACTCCTGTGGGTTACATTGTTCCCCTGAAGCTGAAAAGCCTGATCCCCTTCACTGTTCGTGTTGTTGACAGTGCGGGAACCCCTGTACCCGGTGTTGCCGTGTCCCTGGATTATGATGCGGAATCGCTTCACAGCCTGGCGGTCTCAAGCACTGATGAACAGGGCATTGCAGTATTTTATCCAGGCCCCTATGGTGAGGCAGGTGACATAATAATCAATTTTTCCGTTGTCTATAATCCGGGCGGTGGAACAGGCCCCTCAATTCTTGCCTCTTTGAGCACTGCAGTCACCGTAACAGCAGACACGGATGGCGACGGCTGCAGTGACGAATGGGAGATACTTTACGGGTTTGATCCTTCCCAGGCATTCGACGGAGAAGGCGATTTCGACGGCGATGGTCTTACCAACGCGCAGGAGGCGGGTCTCATGACCAATCCCCTGAACGCGGACACGGACAATGATTCCTACAGTGATGATATCGAGGCAGCAGCCGGGTCCGATCCTTTGAACGCCGGGGATATACCGCAGGCGCCGGCTCCTGAAAGACTATTCTCTCCGGTGATGCGCACCGGAGTGGATTGGGAAAAGATATCCGAGTATATAGATATTGCGCCTGCTTCAGAATATTCTTTCAAGTTCCAAAAAGTCATACCTTTTAAAGACCGCATCTGGGCCTTTGGCAGCAATGAGGTATGGTCGTCTGATGACGGTTTTCGCTGGTCAAAGGGTCAAAATATTCCTCAATGGGCCCCTCGAAGTTCATACGCCATGACAGTCCATGGCGACCGATTATGGCTGATCGGCGGTATTGAGGGAAATACAGGAGACCTTTTATCCGATGTATGGGTTTCCGACGACGGGACGAACTGGAACATGGTTCGTGAAACGTCCGCCTTCGGGCCGCGAAGGAATGCCCATGTCCACTCTTTTGGAGACAACATATGGCTGATCGGAGGATATCTTTATAATCCGAGTCTCGAATTAATTGGAGACCAGAAAGATGTGTGGAAATCCGTGGATGGAATCCAGTGGACAAGGGTCACAGAATCAGCGCCCTGGCCCCTGAGAAGATCGGATTCATTCAGCAGCATTGTATTTGACAATAAGCTGTGGATCATGGGAGGCGACCTGTATGAGTCGGGCACATTTACCACCTATTCCGATATATGGAACTCTGCTGACGGTGCAAACTGGACCATGGCGAACAATACACCGGAATGGGCAGCACGGTATGGAACCGGCATCACGGCATTTTCCAACCGTTTATGGATGTTCGGGGGACAGACCCATACTGAGGGAGTATATATTTCTCAAAATGAGTTGTGGATTTCTGAAGATGGTATTACATGGAAATCCGTCAAAGGCCCGGTCAATTCAGACGGCATGGCATTTAATTTTAAAAATGATCTGTGGGTCTATTATGACCATGTGCGTCACGGGTATCCCATGAGTTATTTTCATAATGAGCTTCACCGTTCACGGGGACCTGCCGCACTTGATTCATCTTATGATCCTGCGCCTGTTGTATCTGTTCCCGCCACATTAAGCGCCGGATCATCCCATGTCCTTGCCGTCAAGGATGACGGAACACTCTGGGTATGGGGCGAAAACCATAAGGGACAGCTCGGAACAGGAAACACAGAAAGGAGTTCCAAACCTTTACAGGTAGGTATAGATACAGACTGGGAGGCTGTTTCAGCAGGCAATAATTTCAGCATAGCGCTCAAGACCGACGGAACCTTATGGGCATGGGGTCAAAACTACTATGGTGAACTTGGAGACAACACTAACAATGATTCGCTCATACCGATTCAGGTTGGAACCGACACAGACTGGTCGTCTATTGATGCAGGACATGGCCATGCACTCGCTATCAAGACCAACGGCACACTATGGTCATGGGGACATAACAACGGGGGTCAGCTTGGTGACGGGACAAAAACCAACAGAAATTACCCGTCTCAGGTTGGATCGGATTCAGATTGGGCCTTTGCTTCCGGAGGTTCATACCACAGCACCGCCATAAAAAAAGATGGTTCGGTCTGGACATGGGGCGCCAATTCCTATGGACAGCTTGGAACTGCTACTGCGACAGAATCTCTAGTGCCCTTTCAGGGAGATTCTGTGGAATGGGCAGAACTGTCCTCGGGTCACATCTCTATATATGCCGGAGCTTCATTTACTGCTTCACTTAGATCCGACGGTCGCATTCACCTGTGGGGTTACAACACCAGCGGCCAGATTGGCATGGAAAGCACTATGAATTACTATACAAAGGCGCAGTCAATAACCCCATATGACGCCTGGGCGGCACTGTCGGCCGGTAACAGCCACACAGCAGGCATAAAGTGGGACAACACACTCTGGGCATGGGGTGATATCTGGAATACCATGCCTGAAAACATTGACCATCTCAACAATACTCTTCCCATACCGGTGAGCAGGGACGATGACTGGGTTATGGTTGTGAGCGGAGGCGGTTTTTCCCTGGCGCAGAAGGCAGACGGAAGCCTCTGGGCATGGGGGAGCAACGGCTACGGTCAGCTCGGCAACGGAACGACTATTTCCTCGGGTATTCCGTTAAAGGTGCTTGCCTTGGGCGCGACGGCCGCCGATACCGATGGTGACTGGATGGACGATGATTGGGAAATCGAGCACTTCGGCGACACCGGTCGAGATGGCGAAGGGGATTATGACGGTGACGGGCTTTCCGATTTTACGGAATTTCGTATTGGCGCTCTGCCGGACAATAAGGATACGGACGGTGACGGCATGCCGGACAAGTGGGAAATAGATATGGGAACAAACCCGCTTTTAGACGATGCAGGCGGCGATCAGGATAATGACGGACTAACCAATCTCGATGAATACCGGGTAATCCTTTTCCGTTCAGCAAATGACACAAATTGGGGTGAAATCCGGTGGTTCGGTGTTTCCGGCAGCACACTCTATTTTGTTGATGCACAAGACAGTCTTCTTAAGGCCTATGATATGACCAACCCTGATTTGCCGGTTCTTCTCGGCGCCTACAGCGAAAGCCTTGGAAACTCGGGCGGCCTGCGCATAAAGGATAATTTACTGGTAATAGCTGATGGAAACGGTAATTTTCAGATTATAGATATCGCCAATCCTTCGGAAATGACAAAAGCGGGGGAATATATCCTTGGCGGCTATATACAGGGCTTTGATGTGTCTGATACACATATCTGTGCCGCTGATTCAGACGGCGCACTTCGAATCATCGACATATCCGATCCTGCCTCACCTGTCCTGAAGGCCACCTACCGTGATAATGGTTATTTTGGCAAAGTCTTCATTTCCGGAAACAAGGTCTATGCCACACTCGGCGGCAATCTTATTCAAATAATCGATATTGAGGATTCTGAAAATCCGATCCTCATCGGCTCTTACGATGCGGGCGACTTGGTGTGGCCTCCTGCCATTGCCTTTTCAGGCACCGTAATGGCCGCGGCAGTCAGGCCATGGGAGGAAGGGGCTTCACTCAAATTCATAGGGACTTCCGATCCGCAGGCAATGACCGAGATCGGAAAATACCCCTATTTTGTGGATTACATTGCCATGTCTGAAGGACTTCTCATAGCATCGACAGGAACCGTTCTTGATGTGGTTGATGCCCGAAATCCGGCAAACCCAGTCAGAATAGCGGATATCGGCATTAGGTGCGGATATGGATCCGGTCTTCTTATGTCCGGCAACATGCTTTTTATATCTCATGACGGTGGTGTTGCTATAGTGGACCTATCCCGGTTTAGACGTCCATTCATTCAGGCTGAAAGGGGAGATGTGAATCACAGCGAGACTGTCGACCTTTCTGATGCCATTCTTGTTATGCAGGTGCTGGCCCAAAAAAAGCCGCAGGAGCCTGTTTACAAGGATGCAGATGTCAATAATGACGGAAAATTGGGGATGGAGGAAATTCTCTTTATTCTGCGGAAAACGGTTGAATAGTTATATCAATAGAAAGGTATAATCAATAAGTTGACCAGTTATATTTCAGTCATCTTGCCCATTTTATGTTGCTTTTTGGAACTACATCCCAGGCAAATAACGGTAATCGAAGCATCGCACCATGCGACGCGACGATTACCGTTATGAGATACTCATCAAAAGATATTAGGCCCTGTTTCAGGCGCTATAGGTTATTTGTATGTGCTGATCTTTTCCTTGTTTCTTTTCATTTCACCCGCCGAAAATCAGGCTTACGTTTTTCCATGAATGCGGAAACGTATTCTTTATGCTCGGGACTGAGGTAACAATGTTCCATTCCCAGGGTCTCGAAGCTGCATGCGTTTTCGAGCGATCCTCTCAGCCCGTCGTATAGCGCTCTCCGCGTGTATGCCAGCGAAGTCGGCGAGCACTGAAGCATTTCGTCAGCGATTTCCCTTACCTTCTCCATCAGTTTATCGCCAGGCACGACATAGCTCACCAGTCCCTTGCGATAGCATTCTTCGGCTGTGAAATGCCGTCCTGTAAGCATCATTTCGGCAGCGTTGGATACACCGATCAATCTTGGCAGCAGATATGTCGAACCAAGTTCCATCATCAGACCGACACGGGGAAATGTCACTCCCATTTTGGCATCTTCAGCAATGATCCGCATATCCCAGCTTAATGTCAGAGTGCATCCGATGCCAAGCGAATATCCATTGATCGCCGCAATGGTGGGTTTCGAAAATCTCTGCATCAGGGTCGGATAATACTTGATCCTTTGATTGCTGTGCTGCCCGGTTCCTCCTGCCGCACGGGTATCGATATCCTCGGCAAAGCTTCCGATATCCGCGCCTGCACAAAATGCCCGGCCGGCACCCGTCAGTACTACGACCCTCACCCCCGGATCTTCATCGGCCTGGGTGAGGGCATCAACCAGTTCATTGCCCATCTTTGGTGTATAAGAATTGAGCTTGGAAGGACGGTTCAGGGTAATTGTCGCTATTTCATCCGCAACATCGTACAAAATTGTTTCAAAAGTCATTCTCGTTAAAACCTCCCGCGGATATTTCGTACATTCTGAAGCATGCCATCAGGCGCTTATCTTTTGCCGGGCCGATTCGATTTCATTCTCCGCTTCGGCAATAATTCTATCGATCAGTTCCTTGCAGGTGGGAATGTCCTGAATTCCTCCGACACACTGTCCGGCAAACATAAAGCCTTCTTTTTCATCTCCCTCCCTGAGTGCCTTCAAGTGCTTGATGGTCCCGTTCGCCTGGCGTGCCTGCATGAGGAGGCTTTTCCCTTCTTCCGATTTCATCATGTCCTTGCTCAGGGCCAGGAACTTGGTTGTCGAGAGGTTCAAAATCTTCTTTATTTCCAGGGCGCTTTTCATCGAATCGATCAGATTGAGCCCTGATTTCATTATAGCTTCAGCTCCAGGGCTTTTGAGTACTCTTCCGGGCATACCATCAAACACATCGCTGTATAATGTGTCCTGTTCAGACGCTTTTATGATCAAATTTTTAAAATTATCATGCACATCGCTTTCCTGGGTGACGATAAAGCGGGTACCCATGGAAACCGCAGACGCCCCCAGAAGAAGCGCGGCTGCCACACCACGGCCGTCATAGATTCCGCCGGCTGCGATAATCGGAATTTTTACCATGCTGGCCACAAGGGGGATCAGGACCATTGATGTTGCCACATCGCCATGGGCGGCAGCCTCATGTCCGGTGACCGCAAGCATATCACATCCAAGCTGCTCGGCCCGAGCGGCGTGCCGGGCCAGCGCAACCGTTCCCATCACCTTCCCGCCGTAGGCATGAACCTCGTCTATGAACCATGGTTTGCCCAGGGAATAATTGATAATCGGAACTTTTTCCTCGATTGCAACTGCAACGTTTTCTTTGGCTCCCGGACCTATCAATATCTGATTTATACCGAAGGGCTTGTCTGTCAGACTGCGGATCTCTTGAATGTTTTTCCGTGTTTCTTCCGGTGTGGATGCTGCGGTAGCAAGTATGCCCAGGCCGCCCGCATTGCAGACCGCAGAAACAAGCTTAGGTGTGGTAATCCAGTTCATTCCAGCCAGCATGATAGGATGCTGAACTCCCAACATTTCTGTAAATTTCGTCTTAATCATATTCTCCTCCGTTATTTTATAGGTAATTCTAACTTCAATAATTAAAAATCCGTTCCGCGCCTCATTTTTCGCACCTGCCGCGCAGGCCTGTGTACGCCCGCAGTAAGGATTCCATGCTCCTTGCTCTTGAGCTTCTAAGTAAGTGACGTTGCAAAACGTCACTTACTTCCAATTATATTGCCGGCGCAACGGTTGAGGAGCTTTTACGAAACCGCCTTACAGTCAAGCTCCTCGGACTTTTTACGAGAGCATCATCATTTGCCTTTGAAAACAGGAGCTCTTTTCTCCAAAAAGGCCTTGGATCCTTCTATATGATCCTCTGTTTCCGCGCAATACATGAAGGCCTGGGCATGCCACTCCATATAGTCGGGCATAGGCATATTCAGACCCCGCCGGACCCCTTCGATTGCCAGCTGCACCGAAATCGGAGGCTTGCTGGTAATTTTGTGTGCCATTTCCAAAGCGGCGCTCATCAGCTGATCATGAGGCACAACCTTGTTCACCAAACCGATTCGCTCGGCTTCCTGTGCATCGATTATATCAGTCGTCAAAATCATCTCATATGCTTTCGCCGTTCCGATTATGCGGGGAAGCAGGATCATGGCGGCGTCAGGAAGCAGTCCCACCCTGAGAAATACTTCCCCAAAACGAGCTTTGTCCGAAGCAATGCGCATATTACACATCAGACTCATGTCACACCCATAGCCTACGGCTGCGCCGTTCACCGCGGCGATCGAGGGTTTATTTATTTCAACCAGACGATGGGCTCCCCCCATAAAATGTTTTTTTCTTTGCAGAAATTGAAGCCGGAAATCTTTATTTTGAGCGATTTTATCCTCGGGGCTAAGGAATATATCCTGCACATCGTCCCCTGAGCAAAAACCCTTGCCTGCACCGGTCAGCACAATAGCCCGAACGGCATCATCTTTTTCCGCTCCGTCAATAGCTTCTTCCAGCTCATTATGAGTCCGTACCGTCAGGGCATTCATGCGCTCAGGCCTGTTCAGCGTGATTACGGCAACCCCTTCCTTAACTTCGTACAAGATTTCTTTAAAGTCCACTGTAGCCCTCCGTCAAAAAATTGTTTTTTGTGTTTATCTCTAATTTTTAATCCTTTTTCAATCTATTTTATCTATTTATTTGAATTATTCTCCCGCACCTTGTTCTTCTCATAGGTCCAGGCTTATTCCGCATACGAAAATATATTGCCGGCCTGCACAAGACGCTTTTAACAAGGCGTTTCATTGTAAGCAAGATACGTCACCCGCCGGTCAAACTATAAATCCTGCAGACATATACTGCAAAAGATATATCTGTGAATTCAGTTTCTCGGATATAAAGCGGCATTCTGCTTCTTTTCAAGATCAGCTTGACATGCAAAGGCATTTCCTATAATCATCCCTGCAAACTGGGATGGCATAAAAACCGATTTGGTTGCGTTTTTTCTTCCTGAGAGTCAGAAGAATTCGCATAAGTTTAAAGTGTTCTGGAATGCCATTTCGGCCAGCCATCCAAAAGCGTATAGATTGGAGGAGCAAAAGAATGAAGAAACGTTATACTTTGGCCATTGGGATTTGCCTTTTCACTATCGGCTTGATTGCGGCCCCATTTCAGAGTGTCGCGGCGGAAGCTGAATCCGTAAATCTTGGAATTATCAGCTACTTGACTGGTCCGGCCTCACCATGGGGAATAACCGATTATCGGTCGATCGATATGGGGGCCGATCTTGTAAATGAGCAGGGCGGCTTTACGGTAAAAGGGAAAACCTATAAATGGAATACCTTGTCTTATGACTCAAAGTACATTCCCGCCGAAGCGGTGAAGGCAGCCAATAAGGCTATTTACGGTGACAAGTGCCGCTTTCTTGCCATAGGAGGAGGAGCCTGCGCGATAGCATGTCTGCCCTTGTTGAAAAGCAATAATATGCTGTCTCTTAATTTCGCCGGTGGCGGAGAATCTCTTACAAATCCGAAAAATCCGCTTGTATTCAGATATAATCCCGGCATTGAAAATATGTATGCCGCCTTTTTCCCGATGCTGAAGGAGAGGGAAGGGATAAAAACTGTAGCGGTTATCAACCCTGAAGACGAAACAGGGAAAAGCGGCCTTAAGGCAGCCGAACTGCTTGCCGATATTAATAATCTGGAAATTGTCGCGAAAATTTTCTTCGAAAGAGGGACGAAAGACTTCACCTCCATATTAACCAAGCTGATAGCCACTCAAAAACCTGATTTAATCGACACCAGCTATACTGATCCGACAAGCGCAGCGCTCATGTGCAAACAGGCAAGAGAGCTTGGATACAAGGGTGACATTCTCCTTGCATGGGGGCCTGATCCCGAACAGGTTCTCAAAATAGCGTGCACGCATGCCGAAGGTGCATATCTGGCGGTTGCCGGCCCGTTCGAACCGCAAAATAAGGCTCAGCAGGATGTGTATGACCGTTATGTAGCAAAATGGGGAGTAAAGGAATGGTCTCCCAATGTATGGTCTCACACGGAACTCGTTCTCTGCCTCACAAAGGCCATTGTAGATACCCAAAGCTTTGATTCAAAAGTTTTGGCCGACCATCTGGAAAATATGACATGGGATTCTCCCTTCGGAGAACTCAGCTTCGGGTTGAAGAAAGTATTCGGCATTAAACGGCAGCTTATGTTTCCAATCACTGCATATGTGATAAAGAGCGGTAAAGCGGTATTCATTGGAACGCTCGATATCCCGGAAGGTGTCATTGACTGATAGCCTGAATCTTAGCTCGTGCGAATATAAGATTCAACTTCTGAATACCTGCATTACCAGAAAAGCTCTCGGAGCTCGAATTCGGGCCCGGGGGCTTTTTTCATTTTATTTATTGATAGTTCCCGTATCTTTTGATACGGTGGTTCCGATTTTCAGACGCTTTGCGCATGCGCATCAATTTACAGCAGTTTCTATTACGTATTTTCATTTTTATCAGATGACATTGGTTCCCTCAGACAGTTGCGATATATCGTTCTTTAGCAAAATCTGATGCTCTAAACAGAATGATACAAGAATTGCAGTCAAATTTTCACACCGGGTTTCGATGAATAAAAGCATCTTCACCAAAGTTAATGAAAATAAAAAAGGAGATTTTTTGTGATGGCATCAAAACTTTTTGAACCTTTTCGACTGGGAGGCATGCAATTAAAAAATCGGATTGTAATGGCACCAATGGGTACATTTTACGGCGGAAACGATGGGTACATGGATCAGCGTGCCATTGACTATTATGAAGCACGTGCAAAGGGGCAAGCAGGGCTGATAATAGTTGAAGGTTCGGCGCCCGGCATACGTTGCAGCGTAGGACGGCAACTTACTCTCGGCTATGATCATGCTGTTGAAAGTTGGGGGAAACTTGCAGAGGCGGTTCACAGGCATGGAGCAAAAATCGCTGTCCAACTGATGCACGCGGGCTGGGAAATACGCGATGGGAAACCGGTACAGGTAAGCCCGTCTGCACATGCATGCCCGGCACGCTCTATTGGAACTCCGGATAAACCCCCTCTGGAACTCACAGTATCGGAAATCGAAGAAGTCGTTCAATGGTTCGCGGAAGCGGCAGGGAGAGCAAAAAACGCAGGATTTGACGGAGTGGAAATACACGGCGCACATCATTATCTCGTATCTTCATTTCTTTCTTCCGCATCAAACGTCAGAAATGATTTATATGGAGGATCAATAGAAAACAAAGCCCGCTTTCCCATGGAAATTCTTCAAGCTGTAAGAAAAACAGTGGGGCCGGATTTCCTCGTCTGGATCCGTATTAATGCACGTGAATATAACGTGGAAGACGGCGTTACGATTGAAGAGACGAAACGTGTCGTTCCGCTTTTAGTAAAAGCTGGCGCTCAGGCTATTCACGTGTCTGCATTTGGCGCCGGTTCTGCGAAATTGAGATCCCCTTTTTCTACAAAAGCCCCTTTGCCGGACACACCTGGCATATTCCTCCCGTTGGCTGAAGAAGTGAAAAAAATCACCAATGTACCTGTAATAGCAGTGGGAAGATTGGACATGAACCTTGGCGAAAAGGCGCTTACAGAAGGAAACGCCGATTTGATAGCATTCGGAAGGCGCCTTATTGCAGACCCTGATTTACCTTCGAAAATCTTGAACGGCAGACTTGATGATGTAAGGCCCTGCATCGGATGTCTGTCCTGTATAGAAAAAATGGGGCTGAATGAAAACGGAATGGCATGTGCAATCAATCCCACCGCCGGGATGGAGAAACAGTATCAGATTGAAAAAACCTCTAACATAAAAAAAGTGGCGGTAATCGGCGGCGGTCCCGCTGGAATGCACGCTGCAACAGTAGCCGCACTCAAGGGTCATCAAGTGACATTATTTGAAAAAAAGTCTGAACTCGGAAGCCTGTTGGGCATTGCCGCATTACCTCCCAATAAAAGCGATATTTTGCCATGGCTTGATTATTTAAAGCTCCAGCTGAAAAAAGCAGGGGTACACATCAAATGCGGCAGCGATGCAACCGAAAAAGATATAGAAGAAATGAAGCCTGACGCGGTAATCATTGCCACCGGAGGCATCCCGATCATACCTGATATCCAGGGTTTAGATGAGAATAATGCCATAATGGCGCAGGATGTATTGGCAGGCAATGCTGCAACAGGACAGAATATCGTTATCCTTGGCGGCGGATTAGTCGGCTGCGAAACAGGCCATTACCTTGCAACAAAAGGCAAAAATGTGACTATCATAGAGGAATTAAAGCGGATGGCCGGAGATATGAGGCCTGTGGTACGGGGAAGATTGATGGAAGGTTTACAGGAGAAACACGTTACAATGCTGACCAGGACAAAATGCTCGGCCGTCGCACCTGATGGCGTCACAGTTACAACTGAAGACAACCAAAAGAGAAATCTTCCCGCTGATACTGTCGTTGTAGCTGCGGGATACAGGCCAAATGATATTCTTTTTAAGAAATTGAAGGATAAAGTACCGGAACTTTATTGTATCGGCGACTCCGCCCAGCCTCAGGGGATCATCGAGGCGGTAAGCGACGGGTACCGAACGGGACTATCGGTTTAATTAAAATAAAAAGGAGATGAAAATGGCTGATTTGACGGCATTAAGTACGGAATTGGAAAATGCATTGCGGCTTCGAACCAGGATCATTGCGTATAAGCGATTGGAAAAAGCTGAAGAATTGGAACACATACCCGGGCTCCGCCGTGTTCCGCACAATTTGGTTTTCTGCCAGGTTCCTGATATGGTGCGAGTCCACGGGTGGACAGTTGGCCTGGTAAATGATGGAAAAATGGGGGACCGGTGCATGTCATTTTGCGGCCTGGCTGACGCCACGGATGAACAGATCTATCAATCGGCGGCTGTCTTGACCACAACCTGGTTCGGCTCGCCTGAAGAATCTTTGCAGCAGCAAAAAGATTGTTACCGGATTCCTGCCGCCGAGGCAATTGTCCTTGCGCCGCTGTCTGAAGGAAAGTTTGATCCTGACGTTATTTTGATTTATGCAAACGCCGCTCAAATAATGATGATTATGTGTGGCCTTCTGAAGCAGAAATACGAGCGAATCTGGTCGTCATTCGTCAGTGAGGGAAATTGCGGCAATTCTCTTGCGCAATGTTATGTCACAGGCAAACCGGCATTGAGCATGGCAAGTTACGGGGAAAGGTGTTTCGGTCAGATAATGGATGATGAGGTGATACTGGCACTGCCGCCGCATGATCTCGAAAGAGCTGTTTCAGGATTAAAAAAATTATCGGCAAAGGGACTCAAATACCCGATCAGGTTCATCGGAGCGGAGCACAGCCCTGCCAGGGAAACCGGTGAATTTTATCCTGTCGAAGCCGTTGAAGAAGCAATACGGACCCATGTACCCAGAATAAGGGAATTGGATAAATCCAAATAATTTTTCAGATATCCGGAAATAGAAAATATCGGTTGAAAAGGCATTCAGACAAAATACAATTACAACAGATGGGGCCGCTTTCCAGCGAGAAGCGGCCTCATCTTCATTTAATTAAAATTTTCTGCAAAGAGAGCCTCAATAATTATGTCCTTTCTTCTCATACATCCGCCCCTGGTCAAACCCTGTGAAGCTCCGCCCGGCCTCGCCGTTCTTGCCGGTGCGCTTGGCAGTCGCTCCATTCCCTTTACTATTCTGGATGCAAACATCGAAGGGATTCTCTATCTCATCAGTCTTGGATCACCCGTTTCAGACACATGGACGAAACGGGCGCTTCGTCATCGTGCTGAAAACCTTAATGCCATGAGACGTGGCAAGCTCTATGCGAATTTGGACCGTTATAAACGGACAATAGCCGATTTGAATCGCCTGCTGCAGGTGCAGGGCATGAAACAGGGCATTCATATCAGTTTCTCCGATTATCAGGATGGCAGTCGCTCACCAGTTCGCAGCGACGATTTAATCGAAGCGTATCGTCATCCTGAAGATAATCTTTTCTACCCCTATTTTGAAGAAAGGATCCCGCTCCTTTTCGATAGATTCGCTCCCCGTACGGTGGGATTCTCTATTAATTTTTTAAGCCAGGCACTTACGGCCTTTGCAATGATCGGGTATATACGGTCGCGTGTACCTTCAGTTACGATAGCGGCCGGCGGCGGTCTTATTACCTCCTGGATGAGAAATCCCTGCTGGTCCGATCCCTTCTCCGGAATTATCGATATTCTGGTGGACGGCCCGGGAGAAGGTCCTCTGGTCGAACTTTCTGGAAAGGAATTTACGACCGGCGATCAGGTTCCCGATTATTCCGCACTTCCCCTGCCCTCGTATTTGTCACCCGGTTTTATTATGCCTTTCAGTGCCTCCCGAGGCTGTTACTGGCAGCGCTGCTCCTTCTGTCCGGAACGGGCCGAGGGAAATCCGTATGCCCCGCTCCCGCCTCTTGAGACTGCGCAAAATCTGGGCAAATTGACGCAATTTTGGGATCCCGCTCTGATCCACATTGTCGATAACGCCATGAGCCCCGCACTGCTTGAAGCCATTGTGAGGAATCCTCCGGGTGCACCCTGGTACGGCTTTGCCCGGATAAGCGAGTTGCTTGCGGAACCCGATTTCTGCGTTGCCTTGAAGCAGTCAGGCTGCACAATGCTTAAAATCGGACTCGAATCGGGGAGTCCGAGGGTCCTCGAGGAAATGGATAAGGGAATAACTCTTGAAACGGCATCGAAGGCCCTGCACATTTTGAAAAAGGCGGGGATTGCCACGTATTGCTATCTCCTCTTCGGCACCCCCTTTGAAAAAGAGGAAGATGCAAAAATGACGCTGGATTTTGTCGTGCGCCATCACGAGTCGATCGGGTTTCTCAATCTGGCCCTCTTCAATCTGCCTGCATACGGCCCCGATGCCGCTTTTTTGGAGCTGAACAGCTTCTATGAAGGCGATCTCGGCCTTTATCGCCCATTTCGACACCCTCGCGGCTGGGAACGACCGGCCGTCAGAGCGTTTCTGGAAAAAAGATTCAAAAGGCATCCAGCGATTGCCCCTATCATACGGCGTGATCCCCCTTTTTTTTCTTCCAATCATGCGCCTTTTTTCTGCATGACTGGCATGACGTAATGGAACCCCCAGTTTTTTCTTGCAACCCTGCAAATACTTTTCTTAATATAAAAGTAAATTCAAGACATTTTAATTATGTTTAAAGAAAAAAAGATAAGGGGGATCCTATGGTAAAGACAGTTACTGCCGCCTTTTGTATTTTTCTTTTTTCAATCTGCGCAACTGACGCAAGCGATTTCAGGCTGGAAGCGGGGCAAACACTTTCATTGAGAGAAGCCATCGAGATAGCCCTGCAGAACCAGCCGATACTCGAAGCTCAGCACGGCCAGATAGAGGCCGGTGAAGCCAGAATCGGACAGATCCGCGGCGATTTTCTGCCGCGGCTGACTCTCGGCGGCGCCTATACCAGGATATCACCTGTCGATGCCGCTACCGGGGCGGCAACAAGCAGTGCCGGTCTGCCGCCGGGGAGTCAGTATATCCCTACAGGGGCCGAAGATACCTATAATCAGTATGCGGCCACGGGCAGTCTGAATCAGCTCATCTTCGATTTCGGAAAAACCTGGGCAAACCTGCGCGCACAGAAGTCGAACGTCCAGGCGACCCTGATGGATCTTCAGGAAATGCGCGATCAGGTCATACTGGCCGTCAAAGAAGCGTACTACAATCTTCTGATCGCCCGCGAAAGCCATGATGTGGCGGCGGAAAAGGTCGAACTGTTCAAACAACACGTCCGGTATGCGCAGGCCCTCTATGATACGGGGGCCAAGTCGAAGCTCGATACGACCAAGGCACTGGTCGATCTGAACAATGCACAGGTCGATTTGATCAAAGCGGAAAACGGGGTACGATATTACAGACTGGCCCTCAACAATGCGCTGGGGCTGCCCGATGCCCCTTCATATTCAATCCAAGAAGATCCCTTTTATGAAGCACCGCGAATCGACTATGAAGAAGCCCTTAAGAAGGCTTACGCCGGACGCCCCGATCTGCTTTCCATGCAAAAACAGCGGGAATCGGCGGAACAGTCGCTTTTAGCGGCAGAAAGAACCCATTATCCGGTAATCAGCGGAAACGTAAATTATACTTTCGTAGGAACCGAATTTCCCATCGATCACGGCTGGACGGCGGGAATCTATATGACCGTTCCTCTCTTCAGCGGCTTCACAACTGCATACAAAGTTTCTGAAAACCGGGCCAATATCGCTGTCGTCGATGCCCGCATGAAAGAACTCAAACAGAAGATTGCCCTGGAACTCGAGCAGGCCTTCCTCGCACTTCGGGAATCGAGGGAACGTATTCAGAGCACCCTTGTGGCGATCAGACATGCGAGAGAAAACCTCGATCTGGCTATGGAGCGATACGCGGCAGGCCTTGCAATACATGTCGAAGTGGCCGATGCGATTTTCTCCAATGCGAACGCCAGATACGCCAACATCTCGGCCAATTACGATCATAAAATAGCGGCTTCCCATCTCGAAAAGGCGATGGGATCATCTCCGTGATGGAAAATTACAATTCTCATTGCCGCCCTTTTATTCGGGAAAAATGACTTTGCATTTGAGGCCCGCCAGGATGCGGTAATCGGAATTGGGCAATTCAAGTCGGACGCCGAAGGTACCGCTCGCCCCGTCGATGAGCCGGTCGACGATCTTCACCGTTGCCGTATACGTGTCACGGACAGGATATTCGGGTATAACGGTTGCTTTCATGCCTCTCTTTATCGAAGGGTACTCGGATGCGGGAAGAATGACCTCGACATTCAAGGGATCGAGTACCGCGATTTTCACGATCGGTTGTTCTTTTATATATTCGCCGGGAGAAAGATACCGTTCGACGATAACACCGTCAACGGGGCTTTCGATGGTCAAGCGCTTCAGGATCTCATGGGAACGCCTGTAATCCAGTTCGGCGATATTCCGGTTCTCCTGGGCCTCCTTACATTGCATTTCCGCTATGATCCAATTTGCCTGAGCCTCTTCCATTTCGCTGGGTGATGCCAGATCCTGACGGTGCAGCTGTTCGATCCGATTTTTCTTACCCAGGAAAAGATCTTTGCCGGCTTCCTTTCCTTTAATAAATCCTTCCATTTCCGCGCGGGCCTTTGCCAATTCCATAGTGGCCCGCTCGACCCCGGAATGGAGACGTGCCACTATCTGCCCCTTTTTGACCGGATCACCCCGTTCAACGGCGACGGACTCGATTATCCCTTCCGCCGGGCTGCCTATCATCACAATGCGGTGAGGTTCTATCAGGCCCCGGAACTCTCCGGCCCATGCGCAAAGAGGGGTTGACAAACACAGGACAATTATGATTGCAAGAAGTCTTTTCATGACGCTCTCCTGATTGGATTAGATTTCAGTCATTCCTGCCGACCTGAAAAAGCGAGTACATCTCCCAGTTGCTCATCCATTTTCAAAAGGTTCTTTCGTGCCTTGGCATGTATTCTTTCAGCCGATGCTTGAGCTATTCGGAACAATTCCTTTCCGATCCAAGCATTTATAGGCCCTCTTTTCCCGATTGAAACATACCTGGCGAGGCGGGGGAAAATTTTTCCGCCATGGATCGTGATCAGTTCGTCTTCGAGGGATGCGAAGGCCCGGCACAGCCCCGGATCCCCCTGCCGTCCGCACCTGCCGAAAAGTTGTCTGTCGATTCGATGAGATTCATGGAACTCCGTCGCGATCACGCGCAGCCCGCCCCGTTCGGCCACACGATCGGCCAGCGTTATATCGGTCCCGCGGCCCGCCATGTTCGTTGCCACTGTAATCCGGCAGGCCTCACCGGCCCGGGCGACAATTTCGGCTTCCTCCTTGTCCTGCTTCGCATTGAGCACGCGATGGGCAAGCCCGGCACCGTTCAGCATCTCGCTTAACCGCTCTGAAGCCGCTACCGACCGCGTGCCGACCAGCACGGGCGCCTGGGCGGCAATTTCATCGGAAATCGCTCTGACGACTGCATTCCATTTACTTTCCTCCGTGGCATAAAAACGATCGGGCAATTTCCGCCGCTTCATGGGCCGGTTGGTCGGAACGGGCACGACATGAAGCCGGTAGACGGCCCACAGCTCGCCCGCGGCCTCCCGGGCGGTTCCTGTCATACCTGCCAGACGCAGATATCGGCGGAAAAATCGCTGATAGCTGATGCGGGCCCGTGTCTCCCTGCGTACCGTCATTTCAAGACCTTCTTTTGCCTCTATTAGCTGGTGCAGGCCCTGCTCCCATGAACGGTCGGCCATGACCCGGCCGGTAAATTCGTCGATGATCTGCACTTTGCCGTCTTTTATCAGGTAATCCTTGTCCCTGGCAAAAAGGTGAACCGCTGTCAGTGCCTGGCGCACCACCTCCCGGCGCTGTTCGGTGCTGGTCCACATGCCTTCGGTTTCGGGCCAGTTGTGATCGTCGATCTTCGCCTTGCCCTCGGCTGATAATTCCAGACTCCGCTCCTCCGGGAAAATGGAAAAATCTCGTTCCGGCGCCAGAGCATCCGCAAGATTCAATGCTTCCCTGTACAGGGCCAGTTCGCCGCCTCTGTCTTCACCGGAAGAAATAATCAAAGGGGTTCTCGCTTCGTCGATGAGCACGCTGTCCGCCTCATCGATTATGGCGAAGCGAAGCCCCCTCATCAGAAGGTTCCGTGCACGCGATTTTTCTCCGCAGAGCCGTTCCAGCTGGAGCCGCAGCTCTCCGGGACGGTCCCACAGCGTGATTCTATCTTTGAGATAATCGAAGGCAATCTCCTTATTCGTACAGTAGGTCACGTCACAGGTATACGCCTTGCGCCGCGCTTCAGGAGCAAGGCCGTGTACAACGGTCCCGACGCTCACGCCGATACCGTCATAGACCGGATTCATCCAGGCTGCATCCCGCTGGGCCAGATAATCGTTTACGGTTATGATATGAACCGGTTCTCCGGCCAAAGCCGCCGTGCCGGCCGCCAGAGTAGCCGTCAGGGTCTTCCCTTCGCCCGTCTCCATTTCGGCGATCAAACCTTTGAGAAGAATCAGGCCGCCCACAAGCTGGACGTCGAAATGACGGGTCCCGAGACGGCGGCATGCCACCTCGCGAATCAGGGCAAAGGCACTGGCGATCAGGTCAGGTCGGTACCCGAAGCGGCGCAGCCTTTTTCCCGTCTCCCGCGCCGCCGCAAGAATATCATGATCGGACATCATCTTTATACGTGCTTCATGGATCCCGCAGGCTTTTATAACCCACTGGAAGCCTGAGGAACGGGGACGAATCAACGGTATCAAAAGTCCCCACAATGAAATCGCAAAGCGATCGAATCGGTTGAGGCGCTCTTCTCCCCGCTCAGGGCAGATGCCCATTGACCCCGCCGTTCTGTATGAGCTTCTAGACACCGAACCTCCTTAAAAACAGGTTACGCACCGCCCTCGACCACCGGCCGATCAAAGGTTCAGATCCATGATCGAAACGCACATACACCCGGCCTCCCACATTGGCGGGGGAGAATCCCGGCGGCAGCTCTATATCGAACAGAAACAGCCTTTGAATCGTTTTCATACCCCTGTCGTCCCGCGGATCTACGGTAATCGTACCGCCTCCTATACTGCCCAACGCCGGAGACGGCAGATTTTCCGTTGCCGCCGGAACCTCCCTGACGAGCCTTGCCCTCAGCGTTTTCGATATATTGTCAGGCATGCGTACCGCCACCTCCCGCGTATTCCTTCGCACCATATCGACACTGGCCTGCAGTACCGTTGATCTTACTGTGGCGGAATGGGGTTCGATGATATAGCCGATGATTTCGCCCCTTTTTATGAACCGGCCGGGCAAATCCTCGGACCGGGGGATAATAAGAATGCCCTCCGTCCCTGCCTTGACTGTCAGGTTATCAAGACGGAGCCGGATATCCTCAAGTTTCTTTGAAACCTCCGCTATTTCATCGGCCTTGATTTGCGCTTCGATCAGATTGATCCTTTCTTTCATGTCGTATTCGATTTCAAGCCCCCTCAGCTGTGATTCGAGAACGCGTTCTTTGAGGGTAAGGATCGGGTCCGAACACCGGGCAATTTCATCCCCCGCCGTTATCCCGCATCCTGACACCGCCGTCACTTGTTCTACAAATCCCCCTGTCTGCGCCCGGATGATTGAATCCTCCGGCAGCCATATCACGCCCTCCGTGACGGTGCTCAAAGGCAAGGGCACGAGGGTGACGGCGGCGAGAGCGGCGGCAAGAATACAGGCGCTTAGGGCGGCGGCTCTTGCTCTTTTCCTGCCCAGTTTCGGAGACGCAAACAGAAACTGTCCGGC
>Ga0172382_10004275_pt1 | contig 21964 bp, 25 predicted proteins | sample Leawel138RmetaG_FD_122245 | JGI IMG/M metagenome (GOLD analysis project Ga0172382, IMG submission 122245) | Leachate microbial communities from a municipal landfill in Southern Ontario, Canada - Leachate well 138R metaG | ecosystem: Engineered > Solid waste > Landfill > Unclassified | place... | reverse complement strand
TGTCTGCACGCGGTCTATCGCTATTTCCAGGATGAAATGCCGCTCGACCAGGTGATCGATGGCATCCAGCGCCTCCACCATGGCGGCACGCTGGCAGTGTTCCTCGCTGCGCATGCGCTGGAGCGCGGTTATCGGGCAACGATCTACACCTACAATCTGGAGATGTTCGATCCGACGTGGTTCGACGCGGATGGCAGCGTACCGGATATCGTCGACAGACTGCAGCGACAGGTGGAAGCCAAGAATGCGACCGAGTTCGCCGTGGCAACCGAAGGCTATGCCCGCTTCGCCGCCGCGGGCGGACGCCTGCGCTTCGAAGACCTGACCACCGGACTCATCCGCCGCCATCTCAAGCGCGGCATTCCGCTGCTCACCGGTCTGAGCGCAACCTATCTCTATCACTGCGCGCGCGAACACGGTCCGCACTGCGAATACGACGACATTCGAGGCTATCCCAGCGGCCACTTCGTCCTGCTCGCCGGCTACGATTCGGAGACCCGTTCGGTGCTGGTCATCGATCCGCTGCACTCGAATCCGATGGCGCCCGGACACCACTACGAGATCAGCATCGATCGCGTCATCGGCGCGATCCTGCTGGGCGTTCTCACCCACGATGCCAATCTGCTGGTGATCGAGCCGGCACGCACCAGGCACTCCGCACACAGCCATGTCGATATTCATCGTCGTCAATAACCCCGAAGACTGGCCGCTCCAGATACACGGCGCCGAAGTGGTCGCCGCCAAAACCTATCTCTCCGACCCGCGGTTCATCGATCTGCGTGGAGTGAAGGTCTTCAATCTGTCGCGCTCATACCGCTACCAGAGCCTGGGCTATTACGTGTCCCTGCTCGCCGAGGCGCGCGGGCACAAACCCCTGCCGAGCGTGAACACCATCCAGGACATGAAGTCGCAGACCATCACCCGCTTCGTGTCCGATGATCTGTTCGAACTGATCCAGAAGAACCTGGCACCGATCCGGTCCGAGGAATTCGTCCTCAGCATCTACTTCGGACGCAATCTGGCGCGGCGCTACGATCGCCTTTCCCGCAGCCTGTTCAATCTGTTTCCGGCGCCGCTGTTGCGCGCCCGCTTCATCCGCACCCGATCCTGGCAATTGCAGAGCATCGGGCCGATCGCCGCCAGCGAAATTCCGGATGATCACCAGGCCTTCGTCATCGAGGCGGCAAGCGAATATTTCGCCGGCAAGCGTTCGCGACGCCGTGAACCGCAGGCCGAACGCTACGATCTCGCCATTCTCCACAACCCCGAGGAAGCACAGCCGCCCTCGGACGCCGCCGCGCTGCGCCGCTTCGTCCGCGCGGGGCGCCAGCTCGGCTTCGCGGTCGAAATGATCACCCGGAACGACTATGGCCGTATCGCGGAGTTCGACGCGCTGCTCATCCGCGAGACCACCGGCGTCAACCATCACACTTACCGCTTCGCGCGCCGTGCCAAGGCCGAAGGCCTGGTGGTGATCGATGATCCCGGATCGATCCTGAGGTGCACCAACAAGGTCTACCTCGCCGAACTGATGCAGCGGCACCGCATCCCGGCACCGCGCACCACCATCGTGAACCGCGGCAACATGAGCGCGATGGCGGCCGGCTTCGCCCTGCCCTGTATTCTCAAGCAGCCCGACAGCGCCTTCTCGCAGGGCGTGATCAAAGTCGAGACCCGCGCCGAGTTCCTGGCCCAGGCCGCGCGACTACTGGAAAAATCGGAACTGATCATTGCCCAGGAATTCATGCCCACCGCCTTCGACTGGCGCATCGGCATCTTCGATCGCAAGGCGATCTTCGCCTGCAGGTACTACATGGTGGGTGGTCACTGGCAGATCATGCAGCATGGCCCCGAGGGTCGCCCGCGCGAGGGCCGTGCCGAAACCGTGCCGCTGGCGCAGGTTCCGGCGCACGTCGTATCGACCGCACTCAAGGCGGCGAACCTCATCGGCAAGGGTCTTTACGGCGTAGACATCAAGGAGATCGATGGCCGCGTCTACGTGATGGAAGTGAACGACAACCCCAACATCGATCATGGCATCGAGGACGCCGAGGGCGGAAACGAACTCTACATGACGATCATGCGCGGCATGCTGGCCCGCGTCGAGGAGCGAAAGGGTGAAAGACGGCCACGCTGAACCGGCCGGTCTCGGCCTGTTCGAGGCCTACGGAATCGAGATCGAGTACATGATCGTCGATGCCGGAACACTCGACGTCCTTCCCGTCACCGACCGGGTGATGCATGCCATGGCCGGCGACTATGTCGACGAGGTCGAGGCCGGCGCACTGAGCTGGTCGAACGAGCTGGCACTGCATGTCATCGAGCTGAAGACCAACGGCCCGGCGCCGGTGCTCGATGGTCTCCACAGTGCCTTCCAGGCAGACGTCGCGCGCATCAACGCGCTGCTGCGTGATTCCGGTGGTCGGCTGATGCCGACGGCAATGCATCCCTGGATGGACCCGGCGCGCGAAACCCGGCTCTGGCCCCATGCGCACAGCCCGGTCTACGAAGCCTTCGACCGCATTTTCGACTGCCGTGGACATGGCTGGTCCAATCTGCAGAGCATGCACATCAACCTTCCCTTCCGCGGCGACGGCGAGTTCGGCCGCCTGCATGCGGCGATCCGTGCGGTACTGCCGCTGCTGCCGGCGCTCGCCGCCAGTTCGCCACTGATGGAAGGCCGGCTCACCGGGACGCTCGACAGTCGCCTCGAAGTCTATCGGGACAACGCGCGCCGCATTCCCTGGGTCACCGGCATGGTGGTGCCGGAGCCGGTGTATACACGTGCGGACTATGAGAATGAGTTGCTCGGCCGCATCTATCGGGATCTGGCGCCGCACGACCCCGGCGGCCTGCTGCGCCACGAATGGGTGAACGCGCGCGGCGCGATCGCCCGCTTCGATCGCGATGCCATCGAGATCCGGGTGCTCGACACCCAGGAATGTCCGGCATCGGACCTCGCGCTCGCGCGCCTGATCGTCGCGGTGGTGCGCGCCCTGACGGATGAAGCCTGGTATGGCATGCGTCAGTTGCGGGAACTCGACACCGCAGCGCTGCTCCATTCCTTCGAGCTTTGCGTGCGCGAAGCCGAGGATGCGGTGATAGCGGATCGTCTGCTGCCGCGGGTCTTCGGCTTTCCCGAGCGCGGCCGCTGCCGTGCCCGCGACCTGTGGCAGCATCTGCAGGAAACCCTGCTGCCCACTCCCGCGCCGGACGATGCCGCGATCTACCGGCTCTACCTGCGCCAGGGCACGCTGGCGCGGCGCATCACCCGCGCGCTCGCACAGGAAGGCGATGCGCGGGCGGAAGCACCGGACCGGGAAGCGCTGCACCGGATCTACGAGCGCCTGTGCCGCTGCCTCGAGCGCGGCGAGTCGTTCGTCGCCTGAGGAGGGCTATCCGGGACATGAAGCTGCTGCTCAGCTGCGAGCATGGCGGCAACCGGATTCCGGCGCGTTATCGCGAACTGTTCGCCGGCCATGAGGATCTGCTCGCCAGTCACCGCGGCTGGGATCCCGGCTCGCTCGAATGGGCGCGCGCGCTCGCGCGCCTGACCGAAGCGCCGCTGATCGATGCACGCACCTCGCGCCTGCTGGTCGACCTGAACCGTTCCCGCCACCACGCGGCCCTGTTCTCTCCGCCGGTCCGGAGTCTTGCGCCGGCGGAACGCGCGCGCATCCTCGAGCGCTATTACCTTCCTCACCGCGACAGGATCGAAGACTGGATCGCGCAGCGCGTCCGCCGCGGCGACACCGTCCTGCACGTGGCCGTGCACAGCTTCACCCCCGTATTCGAAGGCACCGAGCGCAATACCGATCTGGGCCTGCTCTACGATCCCGCAAGAGCATTCGAGCGTCGCCTGTGCGTTGCCTGGCAGACGGCGATCCGCGCGCATGACGCGGCGTTGCGGGTGCGCCGCAACTATCCCTATCGGGGCAATGCGGATGGTCTCACCACTCACCTGCGCGGCTGTTTCTCCGCGGAGTCGTACCTGGGCATCGAACTGGAGATCAGCCAGGGGCTTTTGACCCGGCCACCGGCCATGCTCGCCCGCACGATTGCCACCGCGTTGCGCTCCGTCACCGAAGTGGCGACCCGATCACGGAAACCCCGGGGACGCTGACGATAATAGGCACATCGGTAGTAGAGACCAGGAGGTCCGATGTCGCAGCCCAGCACACACCCCGCGCCGGCCGGAACCGGCGAAGGGAATTTCGATACCGAATCGCCGTCACGCGCCACTGAACCGGAGGAACTCGCCGAACTGTTCCAGGTCAGTCATCCTCGCCTGCAGTCCGCGCACTACACTCTGTTCAATGGCCACTATATTTCGGTGCATCGCAAACGCCCGTTCCGGCGCGCACAGCGCTATTGGCTGAATCTGACCTATCTGGATCCCACGCCGCACCTGGTTACCATCGCCGACCGGCGCTGGCTGTACCTGGCCATCGGACTGGGGATGGCAACCGGCATGCTGCTCACCGCAAGCGCCTGGTCACCGACACCATGGCATCAGCAGGCGTGGATGCCCGGAACGATTCTGCTGCTGAATGGTGCGCTGCTGTCGCTGCTCATCTTCTTTCAGCGCTCGCAGAACCTGGTCCGCTTCCACAGCCGCCACGGCGACGCGGTGCTGCTGGAACTGGCAAACAACTCACCGTCGCGCGCCGAATTCCGCGACTTCATGCGCACGCTGCTGCACCGCATCCAGACTGCGCACCGGGACCATCCGCATCGCAGCCAGCGCCGCCTCGGCGCCGAACTGGTCGAACATCGCCGCCTGTTCGAGGCCGGCCTGATCGACCGGGACTCCTATGATCGCGCGCGAGAAAAGATCCTGCGCAAGCATCGCCAGGCCCATGTCACTCCCGGCGCGAAGAAGAACCAGGCCACGCCCGGAAAAGCCGAAGTCGTCGGCATCACGGTGGCCGAGATCTCACGGCCCGCGGCAGAGCGTATCGAACTGTTCGAACAGCGGCGCTCGGTGGGATGAGGAAAGGAGCAATACCAGAAGAACCCATGGGGTCAGACCCCAACCGCCGCACCTGCCCGTGTGGCTCCTCGCCGCGATATTGGCCGCCCCACTGCCGAACGCGGCATTCGCGGGGTCCGACCCCTTTCACCGTCGATGGGGTCTGACCCCTTTCATCCCACCAGGGCCTTCTCGTGCATATGCAAGAACCAGCGATCGAGAACGATCCGGCGCGAGAACCACCGGTTGCCGAGGAGCCATTCGCCGAGTCCCTGCCTGAGCGGCGGAGGCAGCGATAGCCCGGTGAAACGGCGCGGCGCCGCGCGCGCGCCGAAACGCCGCTCGATCGCGGCGGCGTAGGGTTCAAGGTCGCGCAGGCCGTAGCGTCCGTCCCTGATGCCGAGCACGGTCGTCGCCGCCAGGATTCCAGATTCGATCGCGGGACGGATTCCCTCGCCGCTCTGCGGATAGGCGAGTCCGGCGGCATCGCCGATCAGCATGACGCCATCATCCACCAGGCGCCGTCGGGCGCTGGAATACAGTAGATAGGCGTGCCCATGGAATTCCTCCGGCACGCTCTCGGGTATGCGCCCATCGGCAATCAGGCGGGCGCGAAAAGCCGCCACGTGACGGGAAAGCTGGTGACCGCCCTCGCGTCCCAGCCCGACGTTGAGCCAGTCCCCCTTGCGGAAACACCAGCCATATCCCTTCATGTCGGCGCAGAAGTAGAGTTCGGGTGTCTCGGGCCTGACGGCACAGGCACGCCGCTCCCCTTCGCTCAGGCGGACCTCTATCTCCTGGGCGGTGACCGCCAGTTCGCTGCGCCCCGGACGGGCGCCCAGGTGTCGCGCAACCGGGCAGAAGTGTCCACCGGCGCCGATCAGCAGCTTCGCTTCGAGTGCGCCGTTGACGATCCAGCGACCCGGGCGGCGTTCCAGCGATTCAAGAGAGGTCCCGAGCGCCAGTCGCGCGCCGGAGCGCATCAGCAGATAGTGGTCGAACTCGCAGCGGCGAATGCCGTAGCTCACCACCCTGCCGTAGTCGACGACCCGGGAACGCTTGCCTTCCATGCCGGTGACGAAGCCGGTGATCGGCTGAAAGACGCGATCGCGCCGGTAATCCTCCGTATCCAGCCTCAGAGTCTGGACCACCGCAGGCGTGATCCAGCCGGCGCACACCTTGTCGCGCGGAAAGGGCCGACGGTCCATCACCATCACGTCCAGTCCCGCGGCACGCAGGCGGGCAGCGCAGCTCGAGCCGGCCGGGCCGCCACCGACGATCAGCACGTCGCAGTTGCCGGAGATCGCTTCAGTCACCGCTGTTCGCCGCCGGCCGCGCAGCCTGCTGTTCGGGCATCGTCGCCTCGCCGGGGACGATCCTCGCGTACAGGTGCTCCCGGGTCCAGGGCACCTCGTTGTCGCCAGCGCGATTGAACGCCACCTGGAAGAGTTGCAGTTCGCCGGTCAGAAAGGCGGCGATGGAGCCGCAAAGATACAGCCGCCACGAACGGACGAAGTTGTCGTCGAACATGTGCCGGATCTCCCCGGCGGCGGCATCGAAGCGCGCCAGCCAGTGCTCGATGGTGCGCGCGTAGTGCAGGCGGAGATTTTCCACGTCGAGCACCGCGAAGCGATGCGGCTCCAGGATGCCCATCATCTGGTCGAGGCTGGGCGGGCACGCGCCGGGGAATATGCGGCGTTCGATCCAGGCATTCATCTGGCCCGGCTTGGCGCGGCCTATGGTGTGGATCAGCCCGCGCCCATTGTCGCGCAGCACCCGGTCGATCACGTCGCCGAGCGCCGGATAGTAGCGGATGCCGACGTGTTCGAGCATGCCGACAGAAACGAACGCGTCGTAACTTCCGCTGATATTGCGGTAATCGTCCTCCACGAACTCGACGCGGTCAGCCAGCCCTTCGTCTCTCGCCCGCGCCCGGGCCCAGGCGATCTGTTCGCGGGAGATGTTGTAGGCCCGCACCCGCACACCGTAGTGGCGCGCCATGAAGAGTGCGAGCGATCCCCAGCCGCAACCCGCCTCGACCACCGAATCGCCGGGGCGCAGGCGAAGCTTGCGGCAGACGTGATGCATCTTGGCGGCCTGCGCCTCCTCCAACCCGGCCTGGGGATGGGGAAAGTAGGCGCAGGTGTAGACCATCTCGCGATCCAGCCACAGACGGTAGAAGTCGTTACCGAGATCGTAATGGGCGTGGATGTTGTCGCGGGCGCGGCCCAGGCTGGTCGAGCGTGGCCGATGCAGCCACCAGCCGAAAAAACTCGCCCTGCCGCGGCGCTGCCTGGCGGCAGCCGAAGCGCGATAGACGCAGGCCAGGAACTCGACCAGATCGCCCTCGACCTCCACGTCCCCGCGCGCATAGAGATCGCCGAAGTAGAGCCAGGGATCGAAAAGCAGGGGCCACAGTGCGCGGCCTTCGCGGATATGCACTTGCATGGCGGGCACGGCGCCGTTCTGCGGAGACAGGCGCTCTCCGTTCCACAGCGCGACGTGCAGGGGCGGATCGCCAAGACCTGCCAGAAGATACCTGAGCACGCGATGCCTCAACCCGCGCTGCTCTGTCCGCCCTTCCTGCGCCTTACGCACCGATGATGCCGGCGGGATGGATCTCAGCCCGGCGACACCTTGCTCATGGTCGTCCATGCGCGCGTACCCCGTAGTCTGCGTCCTCTTTCCCGATCAATCGTATAAGAGGCAGATTCCGCTTTCGATGGGGGTTAGCCCTTATGGATCACTGAATGACAACCATGGTACCGAGGGAAACCCAGCCTGAAAGATCGTCTATCTGTTGGTCGGTAAGGGCGACACAGCCAAGTGTCCAGTCGAACAGGCGATGGTCCTCGGGGTCGTTGCGCCCGACCCCGTGGATGCCGATGTGGCCGCCGAGCGCGGTGTTCTGCGGCGGCACTTTTCCCCGCCGGCGGGCATCGAGGATGGCATGATAGGTCCGCTCATCGATCGCCTGGCCGCGCAGCGCCTCCTCGGCATGGCTGGCGGCGGGATAATCGAGGCCAAAGAATCGGTGGTACGGGCTGTCCGTGTTGACCCAGGAGATGTAGAACACGCCCATCGGCGTCTTGCCGTCGCCCTCGCGCCGGAACGGCGCCACTCCGCCGCGCCCGAAGGCAGCCCCCCGGAACATCTCGACGCGCTGGTCTCCCTTCATCACCGACACGGTGCGCTGGCTGCTGTCGACGAACAGCCAGACACGCGACTCATCGGCCGAGGCGACGGCGCCAAACCCGGCGAACAGCCCCAGGAGGGCAAGGATCCCATGCCGCCAGCACGTCACGTCCGCACGTCTCCCGGATGCCCGCCAGCCAGGAATTCCGCCCCCGGCCGCCACCCCGGCGAGCATCCCGAATCGCGCCAGACGAGATAGTCGGCAATGATGTGCTCGTGATCGAACGCCAGGGGAAGCGTGATGCGGGCAGGATCCACCAGCCGTACCGCCGCAGCATCGTCCCGCGCCTCGGGCGTCCCTTGGGCGGAACCGACATAGACCAGGCTCACGGTATGACCACGAGGATCGCGGCGCGGATCCGAATAACAGCCGAGCAGGCAGCGCAAGGTCACCTCCAGACCGGTCTCCTCCGCCGCCTCGCGGAGCGCGGCGCTCTCCACCGTCTCACCGGGGTCCACGAAACCACCCGGGATAGCCCACCCCGGAGGCGGATTCCGGCGTTCGATCAGGACGATTTCGCTCCCGATCTCGATGATTATATCGGCCGCCACCGCCGGAGTTTTCGGGCGGCCTGACCCCACTTCATCGACGGCGCATGACGACATCGTGGACCTCTTGCTTTTACGCGGTTAGCCGCCCTATATTTTGCCACCTGATCGATATCATATCTGACGAGCCATGGCCAAGAATTCCATCTGGTGCGGTTACCTTGAAGCGGGACAGAAAAGCAGCGCCGTGGTGCGGGACGATCACCTCGACACCGGCAATCCCGATACCATCTATCTTTTCAACATGGCACGCAATGAAATCATTCCATACAACCGCGCCATCGTCGAACCAAAGCTGCGGGAGTTCACCGCGGACGAGGAAGAAGTCGCTTCCGAGTTGAAGGCGGCATACCTGCGCGCGCGCAAGCAGTTCAAGGTGCGTACCGAGCGACCGATGCCAACGACGTCGCGGACCACACGTCCCGCCCAGGAGGGCAAGCTCCCCGAAGACGACGACTCGTTCTCCTCGAGCGAGCCGGAATTCGAATCGGTGCTGGACGACGACTGGGACGCGGGCGACGACGACTGAGAAGGCGGAACGAGGGGAGATGCGAGGGGAGACTGTGGTACCTCTTTCGTGAGGAGAGGGAAGAGAAAAGATACAAGAGGAAAGCAAACGTGGCGCCTGCGGCGCGGCGACCAACCGGCCGATTGCTCAGCGGGTTGTGCCTTTCATCTTTTCTCTTTCCTCTTTCCTCTCCCTGTCCTTAGGCCCTTCCGACGTTGGAATCATTCTGCGAGTGGTAGTACTCGCTTTCTTCGGCGTATTGCCGCAGCAGGCGCGCCATCTCCGCGACCCGCTTCTCGGCGGTGCTGAGTGGTGCACAATCCTCGCAACGGGGATTGTCGCAAGGCTCGCGCGAATACAGCCAGTATTGCACTGCGCCCGCGAGCAGGCCATCGGCGATGTCCCAGACGTCAGCGTCCTCGTCAGCCTGCGCCATGCTGTTGCCGAGGTCGACCGTCCGCCAGGCCGCTTCGTCGAACACCGCTTCAGCTTCTTCTTCGTCTTCAGTCACGTCTGCAATTACCTCCGCGAAAGCATGGATCCATTCTAGCAGAGCCCGATGGATTTTATGCTCAGGGTCCTCATTATGGACTAACATGTAGACAGGTTCGGATTAGGAAGAGGCCGAGCGATGTCATCCCAGGATCCCAAGATCTGGATGTGGGCCGAGGCCTGCGGGCTTTTACAGCGCGCCGAGCGCCTGCACCGTCAATTCTTCCAGCTATCCGCCGAATCCGGGCAACCGGTATGGGAACCGCCGGCGGACATTTTCGAAACCGATAACGAATTCTGGATACTCATCGCCCTGCCCGGCGTCGCTCCAGCCGCCATGGAGATCACCGTCTCCGGCAACATCGTCCAGGTACGCGCGGAGCGCCCCTTGCCCGAAAACCTGCGCCGGGCCGCCGTGCAAAGGCTGGAAATCCCGTACGGTCGTTTCGTACGGGTGTTCGAACTGCCGGGGAGTGAACTCGAACTCGCCGCCCACGAGGCCCTGCATGGCTGTCTGGTGATGCAGATCAAGAAGCTGTTCTGATCATCAGCCGCGACCGTCCCTGATCCAGGAGTCGATCATGAACGAAACCGTCCACGAACCCGCACAAGCGACTCCCGAAGCCGCGGAGTCCGAACAGCACACCAGCTCCGAAACGCCCGCCTACGATCTTCCGGAAGACGTCATCATCATCCTCCCGGTACGCGGTGTGGTGCTGTTTCCGGATGTGGTGCTGCCGCTCACCATCGGCCGCAGGCGCTCCATACTCGCGGCGCAGGAGGCGGTCAAGTCGAACGGCCCCATCGGCATCATTCAGCAGCGTGATCCGCACCAGGATCTTCCCAATCCGGACGACCTGCACGCCATGGGCACGGTCGCCAACGTGCTGCGTTACGTGACTTCGCCCGACGGCACTCACCACATCATCTGCCAGGGGTTGCGGCGCTTCCGGATAGTGGAATTCGTTCCCGGCTACCCCTTCTTCGCCGCCCGGGTGGAGAACATTACCGTCGAGGAGCACCTTACCCCCGAACTCGAGGCGCGCACCGATCACATGCGCCGTCAGGCACTCGAAGCGATCGAGCTGGTGCCGCAGGCGCCCGCCGAGCTGGCGGAAACGGTGCAGGCGGTGAAATCGCCAGGCTCACTCTGCGACCTCGTGACCAGCTTCATGGACCTGAAGGCGGCGGAGAAGCAGGAAATCCTCGAGATCATCGACGTCGAGGCGCGCGTCAAGCGGGTCGCCGAGCTGCTTGCCCAGCGCCTCGCCGTGTTGCGCCTGTCGCACGAAATCGAACGCCAGACGCGCGAAACCGTGGATCGCAGGCAGCGTGAATTTCTGCTGCGTGAACAGCTCAAGACTATCCAGCGCGAGCTCGGTGAGGATGAGCCGCGCGCAGCTGAGCACGATGAACTGGCCCGGGCCATCGAGGAAGCGGGCATGCCCGCAGAGGCTGAGGAGCAGGCGCTGCGCGAGCTCTCGCGTCTCGAGCGCATGTCGGAGGCGGCATCGGAATACTCCATGCTGCGCACATACCTCGACTGGATGGTCGCGCTGCCCTGGAACAAGCTCAGCGAAGCCGAGATCGACATCGCCCGCGCGCGAACGATCCTCGACGAGGATCATTACGGGCTGGAGAAGGTGAAGCGCCGCATCCTCGAATACCTCGCGGTGCTGAAACTCAATCCCGAGGGACGCAGTCCGATCCTGTGTCTGGTCGGGCCGCCGGGCGTTGGCAAGACCTCGCTCGGGCAGAGCATCGCGCGCGCCACCGGCCGCGCTTTCGTGCGGGTGGCGCTCGGCGGTGTACATGACGAGTCGGAGATTCGCGGTCACCGCCGCACCTATGTGGGCGCCCTTCCCGGCAATATCGTGCATGGCCTGCGCAAGGCGGGCACGCGCAATCCGGTGTTCATGCTCGACGAGATGGACAAGCTCGGCGCCGGATTCCACGGCGATCCGAGCGCCGCCCTTCTCGAGGTGCTGGACCCGGAACAGAACTCCACCTTCCGCGACAACTACATCGCCGTACCATTCGACCTGTCGCGCGTTGTTTTCATCGCCACCGCCAACATGGCCGACACCATTCCGCGCCCCCTGCTCGATCGCATGGAAACCATCGCGCTGCCCGGTTACACCGACGAAGAGAAGATGGAGATCGCGAAGCGCTATCTCGTCCGCCGGCAGCTCGAGGCCACGGGCCTGACTGCCGGGCAGTGCACGCTGACCGAGGCGGCGCTACGGGCCATTGTCGACGAATACACGCGCGAAGCCGGAGTGCGCAATCTGGAGCGCGAGATCGGCAACGTGTTCCGCCACGTTGCCATGCGGGTGGCCGAAGGAGAAACGGCCCCCGTCACCATCGACGCCGCAGACCTGAGCGGCATTCTGGGGCCGCGCAAGTTCGAGAGCGAGGTGGCGATGCGGGTCAGTGTGCCCGGCGTCGCCACCGGCCTCGCATGGACCCCGGTGGGCGGCGACATCCTCTTCATCGAGGCCGCGCGCAGCCCCGGCAACGGCAAACTGATCCTGACCGGTCAATTGGGCGATGTGATGAAGGAAAGCGCGCAGGCCGCGCTCAGCCTGGCCAAGAACCGCTGGGAGTCGCTCGGCATAGACCAGTCGATCTTCGCCGAGTCGGACCTGCATATCCATGTGCCCGCGGGAGCCATTCCCAAGGATGGGCCGAGCGCCGGCGTCGCCATGTACACGGCGCTGGTCTCCCTGCTCACCGGGCGCACCGTACGCAAGGACACCGCGATGACCGGCGAGATCAGCCTGAGGGGCCTGGTGCTACCGGTAGGCGGCATCAAGGAAAAGGCGCTGGCCGCGGCCCGCGCCGGCATCACCACGGTGCTGCTGCCCGCCCGCAACCGTATCGACCTGGAGGACGTGCCGGAGTCGGCTCGCAAGCTGCTGAATTTCGTCTTGCTGGAAAACGTGGACGACGCCATCGAGGCGGCTTTCGGTGCGCCGCTGGAGAAATGAGGGGCAAGGAACAGGGATCAGAGACGCGTTTCATACCGCGGGATTGCTGCCGCAGGGATGAAAAAAAATGCGTCTCCGCCCCGATATCTAAAGCCTACTGGTGCGCAGGGAGAGACTCGAACTCTCACAGGTTGCCCCACTGGTACCTAAAACCAGCGCGTCTACCGATTCCGCCACCTGCGCAGGGGAAGCGCGATAGTAGCAACGAAAGTGAAAAGTGAAAAGTTGAAAAACAGGGCAAGGAGCCGGGCCCCCGCCGGGGTCAGACCGCGGCTTGAGACTGCGCGAAGCGGAGGCGTTCTGTCCGGCGGATGAGGCTCCTGCCATCGGGTGGCAAACAGGGTCTGCCCCCTCCCCTGGCATCCGCTGACCGGCATAGTCCAGGTCTTTCTTCTTCCTTCAACTTTTGCTTCCCGACTTCCCTCACAGCCGCGGCCCGCGCTCGGACTGCGCGTGCTCCTGCAGCTTTTGCACGACATAGTCATAGGCTTCATCGACAGAGTCGGTGAAGAACATCAGATCCACATCCTCCGGGCTGATGGTGCGGCTGCGGATCAGCGCATCGAAGTTGACTACTTCGCGCCAGAACTTGGTCCCGAACAGAACGATCGGGAGGTGCTTGCGCATCTTCCGCGTCTGTATCAGGGTCAGCAGCTCGAACAGTTCGTCCAGCGTGCCGAAGCCGCCGGGGAATACCAGCACCGCCTTGGCCAGATAGGCGAACCAGAACTTGCGCATGAAGAAGTAATGGAAGTGGAACGACAACTCGCGCGTGACGTACTGGTTGTCGAATTCCTCGATCGGGATGGAGATCGTGAGTCCGATGTTCATGCCGCGCGCTTCGGATGCGCCGCGGTTGGCCGCCTCCATGATGCCGGGACCGCCGCCGGTGCAGACCACGAACCGGCGCGCCTCATCGCCGAGCTGCTTCGACCATTCCGTGAAGCGAAACGCAAGCTCCCGGGCGGCCTCATAGTAGCGCGCCATTTCCAGGTCGCGCTCGGCGGCCTCCACATCACCGCCGCTCTCCCGCGCCCGGCGCAATGCCGCCTCGGCATCGCTTTGCGACAGCAGCCGCGCCGAGCCCATGAAGACGATGGTGTCTTCCACGGCATAGTGACGAAACCGGCCGTCGGGTTCGAGGTACTCGGAAAGTATGCGCAGTGGACGCGCTCCACTGCTGCCGAGGAAAGCCTCGTTGCGGTAGGCTTCCGGTAACCGACGGATCTTCTTGTCCTTATCCAAGACTTCGCCTCCTCGCGGATTGATCTCTCACCTTCAGCGCATTGCGATGAGTTCGATGCCGTTGCCGTCCGGGTCGCGGCAGAAGCACGCCTCGCGTCCGGAGCGGCTGCGGGCAAGCGCCAGCCCGGCATCCTCCAGACGGCCCATCACCTCCTCGAGATCCTCCACCGCCAGCGCAAGATGCCGATCCCTTCCCACCGGCACCGTTCGATCCGCCTCCGGCCCGGGAAGCCGCAGCAGATGGATCTGCTGGTCGCCGAGCGACAGCCATGCGCCGGGATAACCGAGCTCGGGTCGCTGCACCTGCTGCAGACCGAGCAACCCCTCATAGAAGCGAAGAGCGCGATCCAGGTCGGACACCAGAACACTGACGTGATGCAGTCGCGGACCGCTCATCGGCGCGGAGGACGAGGAAAGAAGTCGTGGCAGCGCGAGGCACTCATCATGCGTCATTCTAGCACGCGCCCGCGCGGAGCCGCCGCGCGCTTCTTCTTCGGCGCGGTTACCCATAGAATGTGCGACATGCCCCCTCAAGCGCGCATGCGACGCTATCGAGTCACTGCCTTCTACGAGCGCCCGGAACTCGAGCGCAATGCCGTGGTCGAGGCCGAATCCGTGGAAAGAGCAATGATCAAGGCGCTCATCGAACGCAAGGTACCGGCCGGCTTCACCCGGGACGAGTTCGGCTGGATCGAGCCTCTGTTCTGGAAGCCGGAAATGGCCGGATGGATGCGCTGGCCCCGCTTGCTCGCGGCCGATCGCCTGGGCTGGGGCGAGGACGAGAATCTGCGCTCGCTGCGTTTTTCCGTGGAAGAGGATTCATGAATCCGGGGATCTCCATCACGAGCACATTTGCTGTCGCTCGCGAGTTCGACCTGCCCGGCCGCGTGGGAAACGTACGCCCCCACGGCCGCGGCCTCATCAACGATACTTATGTCGTCGACCTGGAAAACGCTGCGACGCCGCACGCCATCCTCCAGCGCATCAGTCGCCGCGCCTTTCCGCGCCCCGATCTGATCATGGAGAACCTGAGCACGCTGTTCGCTCATGCCGAGGCCCACGCGGGCAGGAGCGATCTGCTATTTCCATTCATCTACCGGACACGCTCGGGAGCGCTCCTGCATATCGACGAGGAAGGCAGCGCGTGGCGGGCGATGAGCTACATCGAGGGTACGCGCAGCCATCATCGCCCGCAGCACCCCGGGCATGCGCGCGAGGCCGGCCGCATCCTCGGGCGCTTCCACGCCCTGCTCTTCGACCTCGATCCGTCGCGCATGCATGACACGCGTCCCGACTTTCACAACACCCCGCGTCACCTTGCGCGGCTGAATGATGCGCTCGCACAGGCCGAACCGTCGCGCCTGAAGAATGCCGCTCCCTGGCTGGATTTCATCGACGAACGCCGCAGCCGCGCCGACCTCATCGAGCGCGCGCTCGTCGCCGGCACCATCCGGCCGCAGGTGGTTCACGGCGATCCCAAACTGGACAACGTGCTGTTCGACGCCGAACGCGACGTGGCTGTGAGCCTGATCGATCTGGATACGGTCAAGCCGGGTGTGATTCATCACGACATCGCCGACTGCCTGCGCTCATGCTGCAATCGCGCAGGAGAAGCAGGGACCGAAGGCGAGGTGGCTTACGAACTCGAGATGTGCAGCGCCGGACTCGCGGGCTACTTCGAAGCGGCCGGGGACGCCGCGCGGAGCATACGCACCACAGACCTCTTTGCCGCGCTGCACCTGATCCCTTTCGAGCTGGGAGTGCGTTTCCTCGCCGATCACCTCGCGGGCGATCGCTACTTCCGCATCGATTATCCCGGACAGAACCTGGCGCGAGCCGCGACCCAGCTGCAGCTGAGCCTGGACGTGGAACGCAAGCGCGCCCCGATCGAAGATCAGATCGAGGCATTGCTGTAGAGAAGCGGGAGGAAGAAGATGGCGTGAGGCTGCGTTCGTGGGTGCCGCGCACGTCACGCGGGGCGCCAGCCCCGATCACCCCGCTTCAGGCGAGCCTCGCCTCCAGGACGCAAGCCCGCTCGTCGAGTCGCAGATCGACCTGCCCGAAGCAGTTCACGCGGTCGGCGACGCAGCCGGAGCCTTCCATCACCAGCTCCGTGAAATGGATGTTGACGCGGGTCCAGTCGTCATTGCTGCGCGACACCTCATAGCGCAATGTATCGTCGTCGATCCATCCGTTCTGGGTGCAGAAGCGGTTGATGAGCAGGTTGCTGCGCAGCCAGGCGTCGATGCTCGGTGGAACCGGATCGGAATGCATCATCCACCCTCTTCGAGACGGTTGAGCAGCGTTTCCAGGCAGCGCTTCGCCGCCTGATAGATTCCCGGACAGCTCGATTCGCGCTGTCCACCGACATGCAATACGCGGATGCGGTTGCCACGCATCCAACTGAGCGCCGCATCGACGTCGAACGTCTCGTCCAGGTTGAACGCCAGGACGGGGCGCCCGAGATGACGCGCCATCAGCACGGCGTACGCGGTGCCGCCCTGCAAAGCGCCCCGGTACAACATCAGCGTACCGTCCGAGTCGCGCACATTGTGTTCGGTGCGTATGGTGTGATCCATCTCCGCCGTTTCCTGCAGCGGATAGCGTTCGGGAATCACGCCATCGTCCGCATGACGGCCGGCCGGGCACCAGCCGCCGCAGGCGATACCTCTTTCCAGCGCGATATCGAGAGCGGCGCGATCCACGCCGGTCTGGCCGCCGGATACGATTTTTTCGATCACCGTCTTCCTCCGCGCAGGCAGCGCCATCGAGCAGGTCATGTCAACGATCGGATCATATTAGCGCCGCCGCTGCCGGCTGCCAATGAACCAGGCGCGGACTTCCCCCCTTTCGCGCTTTCCTGCTACCCTTGGAACGAATTCCCCTATTGTCCGGAGCACGACCGGTGAAGCACGACGCCCCCCAGGACAGCAGTGATTTCAGCATGGAGGCCGACGACCTCTACCGTGAAGAGATCTATACGGATCGGCGCGTCGGTACGGTCAGGCGCCTGACCCCGGTCGATCGAAGCGGGGCCGATGATGCGCGTCGGCCGGTGATCTATCTGGGTCAGACCCAGATCCTGACTCCCGTCGGCGCCCTGCCCGTCAGCTTCGAAATTCCGGCCGCTTCGCTGGAGGAAGCGATCGCAGCGTTCGGCGATGGCGCCCGCCAGGCCGCGGAACAGACGATCGAGGAACTGCGCGAAATGCGGCGCGAAGCCGCGTCCCAGATCGTCATTCCGGACGCGGGACCGGGTCTTGGCGGTCTGCCGGGAGGCGGCAAGATCCAGTTCTGAACGGCGCTGCACGCGCCCAGCGACAGGAGGGACGGCAAACCTCGTCCGCCCGAAATGACCGTAAAACCGCACACCGACGACCTCCGGCTCCTGATCGATACCCTGCCGGAGACGCTGCAGCAAAGCGTTCGACCTTACGCCGGCGACCAGCTTCTCGAAATCGTGCTCGACCTCGGCCGTCCTCCGCAGGCCCGTCTTCCGGGGCGGGCCGTGGACCTCGCTTCAACGGCGATCACCCGCAACGACCTCAGCGCCGTCATCACTCGCATCGGCGCCTTCGGCAGTGACAATCGGGCTGGCATCGAAGGCACGCTGCACCGGATTTCCGCGATCCGCAACCGGCGCGGAGACATCGTCGGGCTCACCCTGCGCGTCGGCCGCGCCCTGTTCGGCACCATCGACCTCATTCGCGACCTGATCGAGGGCGGCCAGAGCGTGCTGCTGCTCGGCCGACCTGGCGTGGGCAAGACCACCAAGCTGCGCGAGATCGCGCGCGTGCTCGCCGACGAGTTCCAGAAGCGCGTGATCGTCATCGACACTTCCAACGAGATTGCAGGTGACGGCGATATCCCTCATGTCGCCATCGGCAGCGCAAGGCGGATGCAGGTCGCGTCGCCCGAAGCGCAGCATGCGGTCATGATCGAGGCGGTCGAGAACCACATGCCGGAAGTCATCATCATCGACGAGATCGGCACCGCGGCCGAAGCGCTCGCCGCCCGCACCATCGCCGAACGCGGCGTTCAGCTGATCGGTACCGCGCACGGCAACACGCTGGACAACCTGGTGCGCAATCCGGTGCTGTCTGATCTGATCGGCGGCGTGCAGACGGTGACGCTCGGCGACGAGGAAGCCCGCATCCGCGGCACCCAGAAGACGATCTCCGAGCGCAAGGCGCCGCCCACCTTCACTGCAGTGGTCGAGATCGTCGGTCACGAGGAATTGATCGTACATGCCGATACCGCGCAGGCCGTCGACGATCTGCTGCGCGGCTCACCGCCGCGTGGCTTGCGACGCACACCCGAGGGAGAACAGGCGATCGAAACACCGATGGCCATGCAGCGCCCCGCGCGCGCACCCGGCGTTCAGGGCCGGCCACTGTCGACCGGCGATCTGCGCGGAACGGTACGGATTTTCCCGTACGCCTTCGGCCGCGACATCCTGGAGCGAGTGATCAGGGACCTTCAGATCGATGCCCGCGTCGTCAATCGGCCCGAGCGCGCGCAACTCATCATCACGCTGCGCTCGCGTACCGGGGACAGTCGATTGCAGCGCATTGCCCAGGCCAGCGGTGCGACCGTGCACGCGGTGAAGAAGAACTCCACTGCGCAGCTTCGCCATCTCCTTCGCGATCTGTTCAACCTGATGCCCGGCTTCGACGAGCGCGAAGCGGAAGCGGCCGTCAGAGAAACCGAGGAAGGCATACAGCGCGCACTGTCCGAAGGCGTGGCGGTAACGCTCGCGCCACGTTCGGCATCCCTGCGCAGACTCCAGCACCGCGTGGCGAGCAGGCATCACCTGATTGCCGAAAGCATCGGCAGCGAACCCGGACGCCATCTGGTGATCTATCCGCATGCATTCGCCGCCGAGACGGGTGACAAGGTGAATGAGGAAAGATGAAGGAAAACGCGCTTTTTTCTTTCCACTTTCCTCCTTGCTCTCATCCTCCCTTAGGGTTTTCCTGTATTGCAATGACCAATTGATGCGCCTATAGTCGCCATGGCCCGTGTACGTCGCGGAGCTTTTTTTACCGGAGGAAGGTTCAATTGCAACATCTCCGCTCTTCTGTTCGAACTCACGCAACACTCCCATGGAACGTGACGAGACTTGCGATTGAACGGTTTGATCGTTCGACGACAGAGGTGATTTAGATGAAGACAGGCACGGTAAAGTGGTTCAATGAAGCGAAAGGTTACGGTTTCATTTCTCCCACGGACGGTGGCGCGGATGTATTCGTCCACTACTCCGCAATTCAGGGACGCGGATTCCGAACGCTGCAGGAAGGCCAGAACGTAGCGTTCGAAATCGAAACCGGCAACAAGGGCCCGCAGGCTACGCAGGTCTCCGTTCAGCTCTGACTCCGCCGCTCTCACCCGCGGCGGCCAGCGGTCGCCGCGGGTTTACCGCATTTCCAGCGCGCTTCCGGGTACGCGCATACACATACAACGAATACGAAGCGACCGGGAGGCGCGCCATGAAGAAAATGTTCGTCAGTAATCTGCCCCAGGATATCTCCGAAGAGGATGTGGGAAAACTCTTTTCCGGATTCGGCAAGGTGCGCTCGGTGCAGCTCGCCTTCGATGTCTTTTCGCGCAAATGCCGCGGTTTCGGCTTCGTAGAAATGGAAGGACATGAAGCACGCGCCGCGATCGCCGGGCTGGATGGCAAGGAATACGGCGGCAAAGCGCTGCGCGTACGCTTCGACGATGCCGGCAAGCAACGGCGCGGCGGAAGAAGAAGATAGCGCACACGGAAGGACGAAGGCAGGAAGCGGAAAGTAGTCGCACGGGAATAGATTCCGCTTTCATCCTTATCTCTTTCTTTTTTTCTCTTCCTCTTTCGACTGTTTCTTCCCCCGTCTCCCTCCCGCGACAGACCGCATCGCTCATCGTTTCAGACGCTTGGCGCATTGCCCGCTGTTCCCCCGTCGCTTCGCACCGACAGTCTGCGCATGAAGGAACGCGCATCGACATTCTCAACCCGCTGATAAACATAGAGATCGGTGCCGTGGCACGATAGTTGTTACAGAACACGCGGGCCAACCGGCCCCGATCGAATCTCATCCACACGAAGAGGAGATGCACATGAAAACCATCATTTCCGCAGCCGCTGCCATCGCTCTCGGTTTCGGCGCGGCCGGAGCTCTGCATGCCGAGGGCCTGCAGTCGGTTGCCGGCAGCCAGAAAAGCTTCGAAGAGGTAGACAGCGACGGTGACGGTAACGTAACGCGTGAGGAAGCGGATTCGGCCGGCATCAGCATCAACTGGGAAGAGGCCGATCCGGACGGCAATGGCTCGCTGACCCGCGAGGAGTACGAGAGCGCCACGCAGGACTCCGGCTCGAGCATGTAGTTCCGGCAGGGGGCCGGCACCTGCAATGCCGGGCCTGTCCTCAGCCAACGAATCGCAATTTCACTCATGGAAGAGGAGAGTCTCATGAAACCAGTAATAGCCCTGGCCGCCGCGGCGGCCCTGACCTTCGCTGCTGCACAAGTCATGGCCCAGAGCGATGTGCCGCCGGTACCCGGCGCGAGCAGCCCATCCTTCGACCAGGTTGATTCCGATGCCGACGGCCAGATCAGCCGCGAGGAAGCCGCTGCGGCTGGCATCAGTCTGGACTGGGATAACGCTGACAGCGATGGCTCCGGTTCACTGAGCCAGGATGAGTATGACAGCGCCAGCGACCCCGGCAGCAGCATGCCGAGCGACCCGGGCATGGGTAGCGACCCGGACATGGGTAGCGACCCCGGCGCGACCGATGGTGGCTTGTAATCGCAGGCAGTAGCGGGCGGGCAACCGATCCGCGGGTGAATCGGCCGGTACGGGCACACGCCCGGCCGGCCTTCCGCCGGAATCGTCAGGCGGCACGCACATGACGAATATTCAGACAGGAGAACATGATGAACCGAACAATGGCCACCATGGGTGCCGCTGCCCTCGCGCTGATGCTGAGCGCCTGCAGCGGTGGAGACGGGCAGACTCCGCAGACCGACACACAGCCGCCGGGTTCGACGATGGACCGCGACACCATGTCAACGCCGCAGACGACCATGCCCGAGGAAAGTGCGCCGGATACCGGATCCACGTTTGGCGACGGCCAGACCGGATCCGACATGAACACGCCGCCGCCAGCCAGCGGCTCACAGCCCTGATCCCGGATCGCTTTACGGACGGCGCGGCGCGCAGGCGCCGCGCCTGCCGGCATGGTATGCCGTATGCTATTCTGCGCACATGCCATCTGGGTGCCGGAAATCGCAGACCGGCCGGGCGAAACGGCGTGGCTGCGCGTGAGCTTTCTAAGAACCCGATCGATTCTCCAGCTCATCCTGATCAGCTTCATCCTCGTGATGGTGCCGCTGATCGTCGCCCTGCTCACCGCCGCAATCAATGTCGATCGCCTCAGCAAGCATGCGCAAAGGAGCGTATTCGAAGCGGTTGCAGCCACCCAGTCGAGCCGGATGCTCGTCGAGCACATCATCTCCATGGAGCGCAGCGCGCGCCAGTTCCAGGTATTGAATGATCGTGCCCTGCTCGAGGTGTATCGCGATCGCCATCACCAGTTCCAGCGGATAGCGCGCGGACTGCAGGATCTGCCTTCGTCGCAGCAGAACGAGATCCTGGCGATCGCCGAACACGAGCAAACCGTCTTTCGCCTGCTCGATGACCCGTCGTCCGACGCACAGACGATCGCCGCGGCGATCGAATCCTTTCCCACGATAAACTCCGCCGCGCGGGCGATTCTCGCCGAAAGCAGCAACCTCATCGGCGAGAGCGTCAACGAGCTGCAACAACTCGCGCGACGCGCGCAGAATCTGCTCTTCTGGCAGACGATGAGCCTGATACCGCTCGCCATCGTCCTGTTCATGCTCTTCACCGCGCTGATCATCAAACCGATGCGGCGCCTGCATCAGGCGATCCGACGCCTCGGAGACGGCCAGTTCGAGCACGAAATCGCCATCAGCGGACCGAACGATCTGCGCGAACTCGGCGAACGCCTCG